>ERZ772831.3214-NODE-3214-length-11970-cov-2.666555_pt1 | contig 11970 bp, 9 predicted proteins | sample MGYA00580858_ERZ772831 | MGnify/ENA primary metagenome ERZ772831 (study PRJEB29015, sample SAMEA2737694) | human gut metagenome | biome: human gut; feature: human-associated habitat; material: faeces | place: China | collected 2012 ... | reverse complement strand
CATAGCTCGCAGCTTATCGGCAATTTCGTTCGCCTTCGCATCGATAGCTTGCAACTGCTCTGCATTCTTATAGATAGGAATAATAACCACCTGTATAGGAGCCAACTTCGGTGGCAATACCAACCCGTTATCATCGGAATGGGTCATGATAAGTGCACCCATCAAACGAGTAGAAACGCCCCAAGAGGTAGCCCATACGTATTCGAGTTCATTATTCTTATTGATAAACTGAACGTCGAATGCCTTAGCAAAGTTCTGTCCCAAGAAATGAGAAGTTCCCGACTGCAACGCTTTTCCATCTTGCATCATCGCCTCGATCGTATAAGTATCGAGAGCACCTGCAAATCGCTCGTTGGCCGACTTGACACCTTTCACTACCGGTACAGCCATAAAATTCTCGGCAAAATCGGCATAAACATCAAGCATTCGACGGGCTTCGGTTTCGGCTTCTTCACGAGTAGCATGTGCCGTGTGTCCCTCTTGCCACAAAAATTCGGCGGTGCGCAAAAACAAGCGGGTACGCATTTCCCAACGGAACACGTTTGCCCACTGATTACACAAAATAGGTAAATCGCGATAGGATTGTATCCAGTTCTTATAAGTATTCCAAATAATTGTTTCAGAAGTAGGACGGATAATCAATTCCTCTTCCAATTTAGCAGACGGGTCTACGACCACGCCCGAACCATCGGCTGCATTTTTTAACCGGTAGTGTGTAACCACGGCGCATTCTTTGGCAAATCCTTCGACATGCTCGGCTTCCCGGCTCAAAAACGACTTGGGTATCAACAACGGGAAATAAGCATTTACATGTCCTGTCGCCTTAAACATATCGTCGAGCTGACGTTGCATTTTTTCCCAAATCGCATATCCATAGGGCTTTATTACCATGCACCCCCGTACTGCCGATTGCTCCGCTAAATCGGCTTTCACAACCAAGTCGTTGTACCACTGAGAATAATTATCGGCACGCTTGGTCAAATCTTTCAACTCTTTTGCCATTATTTTATGCTGTTAATTTATTACACAAGAATTTTTATATCCTCTATTCTACATTTTCGTGCAAAAATAGAGAAAAAGCCGATAAGTTAAAAACAAATTCCTGTGAAACAACGAGAGCTATCGTTTATCCAATTCTCCCCGACGAGCCATGTCTACCATTTTCTCTCCCGGAATCAAATATATATCGAGGCGACGATTCCGCGCCCGTCCTTCCAAAGTTTCATTCGAAGCGATCGGATCGAACGCACCGGCTTCATAAATAACGACAAAATCCGTATTTCCTCCATTTCGCGTAAACCAATCGCGAACAGCACGAACACGGGCTCGGGTCAAATCAAGACTATAAGCCTCCGAACCCGTATCGTCACTATGCATCACCAACATGACATGATAGAAATCGGGGACTCGCAAAGCGGCCAAAAAAGGTCGCAAATAAATGTCGGCCCTATCGCTCAACACAGTATCGTTCGGTAAAAAAAGATTCGAAGCCGATAAGGTCGCTTTAAGAACTTCATAATTGCGAATTAACTTCAAATCGGACAACCGAGCTTTTTGCAAACGTTTCATTTCCCTAGATTGGGCAGTCCGTATCTTACGAGCCTGTTTGCCTAAATCTGGAATAGAAAGATTTTCATCGAGAGTCAACTGCGTAATATCTATATGTCCCGTTTTATCGGAAGCTCGCTCCTTTTCCCCACCCGAAAACCAAGAAGATATTTTATTCGCAGCTTTCTGAAAAATATTCTGTGAAGAAACACCTACCGGGGAAAAACATATAACGACCGCCAATAATATAAATACGATTTTTCTCATAGAACCCTAATCAAAAAACGCCCAAAGACTCTTCATAATCCAATTCTCCCCGAACCAGAAACGGCATATCCTCGTCTTCTATTTTCACCCCGTCTTTATGTGCGCTTTTACAAGCAAAAGCAATAATGTCCTCTTCATCAAGTTCTACTTCTTCTCCGGCCTGCTCGTCGAACAACCCCTTTTGATCGTAGTAATCATACACAACATCGGTAACATAGATAATATCGTCATGGGTATATTTTTCCTTCAACTCTTGCGGCAATACATTTAATATGTATCGAACAGCATCGTCTTCGTCGTATGCAAACAAATCTTCTTCCTGACTCATAGCTTCATTTTTTTATTGGGTAAAAGTACAAATCCAAAATGTCTTTTGCAAATCGATGAAAAAAAAATAAGTTTTTTTGTTGCTATAAAAAAAATATTATCTACATTTGCAGTGTACTATTAAACTAATACACATAAACAGTATAACACTACAAATTGTAAACACCATGTTACAAATTGAAAATCTTGAATTTAGTTATCACAAAAAAGGGAACCCTATCTTCAATGGGATAAACCTGACCATACAGCCCGGCTCGGTTTACGGACTTTTAGGGAAGAACGGGATCGGGAAATCGACCCTTCTTTACATGATGTGCGGATTAATGTTTCCTCACAAAGGTTCTATCCGGTTCGACGGAATTGAAGTAAAACGCCGATTACCCGAAACCTTAGAGAAAATTTTCCTTGTGCCCGAAAAATTCGATCTCCCTTCCATATCGATCGACGATTATGTCCGTCGGAACAGTGTGTTTTATCCCAACTTCAACATCGATCAATTCAATCAATATCTTTCCGATTTTGAGTTAGAACACACAAAAAATCTAGCCAAAACTTCTATGGGACAAAAGAAAAAATATTTGGTCAGTTTCGCTCTTGCGACAAACACACCTTTATTACTCATGGACGAACCAACCAACGGTATGGACATTCCTTCAAAAAGCCAATTCCGTAAAATCATTGCATCGGGTATGAACGAGCAAAAAAGCATAGTCATATCTACCCATCAAGTACGCGACTTAGAAAACATGATCGATCACATCACCATCCTCGACAACGGACTTCTACTACTCGATGCCGATACCCACACGATAAGCTCTCGACTTCGGTTCATTAAAGGAGGCAACGAAAGTGAGATTGCCGGTGCATTCTATAAAGTATCGACTATCGCGGGATATAGTGCTATATTGCCCAATGAAACCGATGAAGAGTCGCTAATCGATATTGAAATGCTCTTCAACTGTACAATAGGTGACCCCGAAGTAATTCATAATATATTCAATTCCTCCGCAAAATAATACGAACATGAAAGAAACCGATATCATCGATCCCGTACGAATCGGGAAATTCAGTTTAGGCTATTTCAGATGGTCTGTGACGGCCCATATATTCCAGCCCAAACGTTTTTGGAAATATTGCACCAAACAAGTATATGAATGGAAAAGAGGACTCTCCCTGCAATTTATATCCTTGACCGGCATTTATACATTATTGATGTTTATTTTCCATACGGACGGCCAGCCGTTCATTACATCAAGCGGTGCACAAATGCTTATTTGGCTCGGATTTTTCATCTATATCGCCAAAAGCAGTTCAAGTCTCGCCGACCAAATAGGGATACGTTCTAAACGAGTAGTCTATCTTACCGTTCCAGTATCGACAGCCGAAAAATATATCGCACATCTATTGTCGACCATTGTCCTATATCCTTTACTATTTTTCGCAGCCATTGTCGTAGCCCAATATGCATCGGAGCTAATATCTTCTACCATAAGAGGCGAAATATTCAATCCGGGAACACCTTTGCAGGGTTGCTTCTCGATGTGGAAAAACAGTGGGTTTACCACGATATTCTTTGTTACCTCCGTACTTAGCACAATCGCGACATTCACACTCGGCGCCACATTGTGGCAGAAGAACAGCTTCTTGAAAACGGTATCGGCTCTTTTTCTTTTTTCTATTGTATTTTCATTTTCTTGCTCCTTATTTCTGACAAATGAAGAAATCGGCTCAGCCGTTTCCTACCTTTTTATAGGAAAATTTTTCGATAACAGCTCAAATTTCTTTTGGCTTATAAATATCGTCCAAATCGCCGAGACAATTATTTTAGGATACATCGGATATTTGAGGCTGAAAGAATTGGAAATAAATGAAACCAAACGATAGCTATGCAATTCAAAGAGAACCAAACCATCTATTTACAAATAGCCGAACGAATCAGCGACGAGATTCTGTTAGGGCACTATGCCATCGGGAGCCGCATACCTTCGGTACGCGAATATGCCGCACTCGTGGAAGTGAATGCCAACACGGTCATGCGCTCTTATGAATTCTTGCAGACCCAGGGCATCATCTTCAACAAACGAGGCATAGGGTTCTTCGTTTCGCCCGATGCCAAAATAAAAATAAAGAGCTACCGCCGTAACGAGTTCCTTAAAAACGAATTACAACGTTTCTTCATACAGATATATACACTCAACATTTCTATGGAAGAAATCGATCTCATGTATAAACAATTCATCGATAAATTAAATTCCAAAACATCAAACGCACAATTATGAAACGCTCTACTATTATACTGATTATTTTCCTCGTCTTGCTAATAATCACTCCTATCGTAATCGTAAAAACGGTCAACAACCTATCTCCCGAATCAAAACTTAAAGGCATACAGACCCTATGGAATAAATCGGATCCGAATACCCCTACCCGATATATCATTACCGAAGAATATTTCGGGAGCGACAGCATCGGCACTACAATCAATATTACGACCGATGCTGATTCTGAGTCGACCCTTATCGACAATCACAGATACGACGAAGATACGATTCGTATATCGGGAAACGCCCATAGTAGTTACAATATCATTTATGAGGAAGAAGTAAATCTAATTATCGAAAACAAAAATCCGAACATAAAATTCAAGATCGCAAATGCCAATCTCAGTAAGATCAGTCTCAATTCCTCGGGCGAAACAGATATCGTCTCATCAAACTTAGGGACCTTAATATTCCAAGACAGCATAAATACCGCTCCTATCCGCCTCCTTCAAAATAACATCGGTGGACTGATTGCATTGAGCTGCACAAACCGTCCGATGGAAATAACCGAGAACAACATAGGCACAGCCATTTTTCCGGAAAAATGCAGAGATTTCTCTCTCGTCAACAATAATATCGGTGTTAACACATGGTCCGATGAATATAATATAACCATAGGTTCCGAAACGAATAACGACAGTGCAGAAACTCATGGAACGTTCAAAATGAAAATCAATGTCAAAACCGACGAATAATACAAATCATTTCACTAAACCACAATACATTTTATCAGGTAAAAAATGAAAAGAGTTTTCAAATTAGGTATATTATTGGGATTTATATTCTCATTATGTACTGCGGCACAAGCAGCCCCTACCGCTTGTAAAATAAACGGGGTTGTTACCGATTCGATTAGCGGAGAAGCTATTCCGTTTGTCACCATAGGGATAGAGAACAACGAAGGAAAAGTATTGAGCCGAATCGCTTCGGACGCCTTAGGGAAGTTTACGATCACAGCTTCGTCGGGTCAAAATTATCGTCTGGTCGTCTCATCGGTTGGCTACGGAACAAAATATGTCGATATATCACTTTCGGAAAATGAAAAAAATAAAGATTTAGGAACCATAAAACTTACAGAAAGTTCAGAGTTATCCGAGGTAACAGTCGTCGCTCAAAAACCTTTAATAAAAAGTGACATCGATAAAATCACTTACGATATGGAAGCCGATCCAGACGCCGCCAGCAACAATGCACTGGATATGCTGAGGAAGGTTCCCATGATTACAGTCGATGCCGAAGAAAATATACGGTTGAACGGACAAAGCAACTATAAAGTATTGGTCAATGGGAAAAGTTCGGCAGTAATGTCGGGAGACAATGTCAAAGAAGTTCTCAAAAGTATGCCGGCCAATACGATTAAAAATATCGAAGTTATCACGAATCCCTCTTCCAAATACGAGGCCGAAGGTGTAGGCGGTATCATCAACATCATCACAGTTTCCCGCCGGGAAACCAACGGTATCGTAGGTAGTGTAGGTGCAAATGCCGACACCTATGGAGGCTTCGGGGGAAACGTCTATCTCTCTTCCCAAATCGGGAAATTCGCTTTCTCCGGCAGATACTCCGGAAGCCGTTATACCAACGGCGACGGAGGTCACTCGAAAGCTTTTATGGAGACGTTTGCCAACGATGAATTTTATCGCTCCGAAGTATATGGTTCTTCCAAATATCGGGGAGCCGGACATAACATGTCCATCGAAGCCAGTTATGAAATAGACACGCTTAACCTCATCAGTTTCTCGGCATGGGGCTGGTTGGGAAACAACAAATCGACAAATGACTTGAATCAAACCTATTTCAATCGCGCCAATGATATCAGCAGTCAATATCGTTCGTTAGGAAGTTCCAGCAGCGACTACGGTTCTGTATCGGTTACTCTCGACTACCAACGCTCTTTCGCAAAAAAAGACCGCACGCTAACAGCCTCGTATCAATTCGAGTACAATCCCAACAACTCGGACTACACGACCGAAAATCAGGGGATTCTTCATTCAGAAAGCTACATCGAAAAAAGTAAAAACAAAGCTCACGGAACCGAACAAACCATACAGATAGACTATTTCGACCCCTTGACCGATATGCATCAAATCGAGGGCGGGGTAAAATACATCATGCGCTGTAACGTAAGCGATGGAGATAGAGACAAAAGCATTTGGGACGAAACAACCGAAGATTGGAAACAAACACCGCTCCCGGTCAACGATCTCGACTATACACAACATATCTTAGGTGTCTATGCCGGATATGTACTAAAAGTTAAGAAATGGAGCGGGAAAGTAGGAGCCCGATTAGAATCGACTTGGAACGATGGCCGCACTACAAATTACGACGTCACGGAAACACCCCAAAAAACAAAGTTCGATAACAATTTTTTCAACATTGTACCTTACGTCACCCTATCGTGGCAACCCCGAGATATGCAAACATTCAAATTATCCTATACTCAAAGGCTTAGTAGACCCGGAATTTGGCAGCTAAATCCGTTCAAAGACAGTTCGACACCCATGCAACTGGTATATGGTAACCCTAATTTGGAATCGGAAATATCACATACATTCTCCTTAGGATACACATTGTTTACGGCAAAAGGACTAAACTTAGCCACCGAACTGAATGGACGCATACAAAACAATGGGATAGAGCAGACTATCTTCATGGACAAAGACGGTGTGGCCAACGTAACTTACGACAATATCGGAAAAGCCAGAGAATGTAACTTGAACGTATTTTTTTCGGGAAATATCATTCCTACCCTCAGCCTCTACACCAACCTCTCCGGGGGATATGGAGATTATAGCTCCAAATCGGCAGGATATTCCAACAAAGGTTGGAATTACAACGGATACCTCGGCGCACGTTGGAACGCATGGAAAGACGGTGCAATAAGTGCCAACGTCGGTTACTACTCCGGATTTCGCATGTTGGTAGGAACATCTGCACCAATGGCATTTTGCGGGTTCAGTGTCAGTCAATCATTTTTTGAAAAGAAACTTCAACTGAACCTTTCGGTAAGCGATCCCTTTTCAAAAGAACGCAAATTTACCATGCACATTAAAAACGATGCATATCGTATCGATAACTACAACTACGATCCTTGTCAATACGTACGCTTAGGAGTCACCTATCGTTTCGGGCAAATGAAAGAATCGGTTAAGAAAGCTCGACGCAGTATCACCAACGACGATGTAAAAAGCGAAAGCAGTGGTGGGACCGGCGGTATGGGAGGCGGGGCCAATATTCAATAGACTCTTTTGACTTCCTGATTTAAATAAACGAAAAAAGCCCCGGGCTCGTGAGAATCCGGGGCTTTTTATCTTATTATCAACAAGCGATAAGTTATACCAACTGCTTCTTATATGTTCTCAATTCTTGCTTAATTCGATATATTCTCACCTTCACCGTCCCCAAAGGCATTTGTAAACGGTCGGCTATTTCGTCATAACGATATCCTTGCAAGTATAAACCAAAAAGGATACGATTATCAATAGACAACAAATCCATAATACGTTGAACGTCGGTTGTAGAAAAAGAGTCTTCTCCTTCTATTCCACTTTGTATATCATCGGTATCCGGTATCTCAAAATCGGTAGGGAGAGATTCTTGCCGAGACGAATGGCGACGACAATTCAAGAAAAGATTACGCATAATAGTATATAACCAGCTTTTAATGCTTCCGGAATCATTATACATTGCTTTATTGCTCAACGCTTTAAGCGATGTTTCTTGCAATAGGTCTTTCGCCTCGTCTTCGTTATGAGTCAGACTTTTGGCAAAGCCTAACAGAGCATTTTGTAGTTTTACTACATGCTGCTCAAAATCTTCTTGAATCATTATTATATCTGAAAATTAAAAAAATAATTTAGTAAAGATAACTATTAATTTTTATAATAAAAAAAATTGGAGGTTTAAATGAAATAAAACTTAAAAACGTTCCTAAAGAAATATTAAAATATTTTGATTTTTATAGAGAAGAACAGATGATATTAGGTTTAAATAATAAAAATTTAAATATTATTGATTTATTTTGTGGAGCAGGAGGAATGAGTTTAGGTTTTGTACAAGAAGGATTTAGACCACTAATAGCTAATGATATTGAAGAAGTTTGTGGAAAAACATATTTTTTTAATCATTTAGATATTCCAAAAAGAAATATAGTTATTGGAGATATTAAAAATGAGTATGAAAATTTTAAACAAATGATTTCTGAAGAAGTTGATGTTATAATAGGAGGACCTCCGTGTCAAAGTTTTTCAATGGCTAATCGTCAAAGAATTATAGATGATCCTCGTAATGAATTGTATAAATATTTTGTAAAAGTAGTTGAAATGTTTAATCCAAAAATATTTGTAATGGAAAATGTAAAAGGAATGTTAGGTGTAGCAGAGCAAGTAGTTGAAGATTTTCACAATATAAATGGAATAAAATATAATGTAACATATAAAATTTTAAATGCTAAAGAATTTTCTGTTCCTCAAAATAGAGAAAGATTAATTTATATAGGAATAAGAGAAGATTTAGGAATAAATTCTCAAGTTATTTTTAATGAGATTTTAGATTTACAATCTATTCAAAAGAAGTTTACTTTGAAAGATGCTATCATAGATTTAAGAGAGTTAAAAGCACTTACAATAAAAAATGCAACGGAACTAGATACTATTCTTTCTGGAAAAAAAATTGAAAAAAAAGATAAAAGAATAAAGTTAAATAAAGAGTATTTAGATTTAATAAATAACAATGAAGAAATAGAGTTGGTTTATAATCATAAAGCTAGGTATAATAATGATAGGGATATTGAAATATATTCAAGAATGTTACCTGGAGATAAATCAGATAGTCCTAGAATTGCAGATATAATGCCTTATAAAAATAGAAATGATATTTTTAAGGATAAATATTATAAATTAAAAGAAGATGAGATTTGTAAAACTATAACAGCTCATATGAAGTTTGATTGTAATATGTATATCCATCCTACACAAGCTAGAGGTTTAACTCCAAGAGAAGCAGCAAGAATACAATCATACTCAGATGATTATTTTTTTATGGGACCATACACAAAAACATATATGCAAATAGGAAATAGTGTTCCACCACTTTTATCAAGAGTAATTGCTAAGGTTATAAAAAAATATTTGAAGGAGGATTAATCATATGATTGAAAATTTAGAAAAAGTAAAATCTTTTTTTGAAAGATTTAATATAAAAGTGAAGGTTGAAGATATAGATGGAATAGCTATAAAGAAAATGGCAGCTACAAATGTTATTAAAGAGAATAGAACTTCTAAAAAAAGTAGTAAACAAACTCATATTGCAATAACAGGAGAGTTGAGAAAGTTTTTTCCAATAGTAACAACAATAAATTACTTAAAAGATGGTGGAATTAAAGGGTATTCATATAAAATACCAATAATTTTATTAAAAGAAAATCTAGAATATTTAAATTTTGAAGAAAAAGATAAAGATATTGAGACATATACTATTTGCTATATAGGGCATGGAGGAAGTGAACAAGATATACAGATTCAACTTTCAAAGAAAACAAAGGATGAAGAAAATTTTATTAAATTTAGAAGTAAAATTTATGAAGATGATTATTTAGTTATAATTAAAATTAAAGAGAATTTTAAATATTATTTTTTAAATTTAAAAAAAGAAGAAAAAAGTAATATAATTTCTATTTTTGGAAAGGATGAAATTTGTTATTTTGATTCTAACCCAAAAGAAGTCATTTTTGAAGATACTTATCTAATAAATGATAAAGAAATAAAATCAGAGAAATTTCCTTATCAAAAAATAGTATATGGAGCTCCAGGAACAGGAAAAAGTTATAGTTTAAATGAAGAAGTAGAGAGCATATTTGGAGTAAATAAAGAGAGAGTTACCTTTTATGATGGGTATACATATGGACAGTTTATAGGAATGTATAAACCGGTTACAATTATTAATAGAGAAAAATTAAAAAATCAGTCGGCAGAAGGGAGAGAAGAAAAAGATATTGGTTACAAATACATACCAGGTCCATTTATGAAACAATTAGTTAAAGCTTATAAAGATTCTAGCAATAAATTTTGCTTGATAATAGAAGAAATAAACAGAGCAAAAGCTGATAAGGTTTTTGGAAATATATTTCAATTATTAGATAGAGATGATAAAGGAAATAGTAGATATCCTATTTCAGTATCAGAAGAACAAATTCAATATTTAACAGAAGAGTTGACAAATGAAAAAGATATTTTAGAGAGAATAGAAAAAGAAGGATTATATTTGCCAAAGAATTTATATATCTGGGCTACTATGAACTCAGCTGATGATGGAGTTCAACCTTTAGATACTGCATTTAAAAGAAGATGGAAATTTAATTATATTAGTTTAAATGCTAATGAAGGGAATTTTGGAAATGGAGAAACTTTCATTATTGGACAGTATAAAGATAAGGATATATTATGGAATAACTTTAGAACTGCTTTAAATGATACATTAAAAGTAAATATAACGGAAGATAGACTTATAGCTCCTTTCTTTATATCTCCAAATGATTTTGAAGAAATAGATACAAGTATCAAAAAAATAGATAAAAATATTTTATCTGAAAAGGTTTTAATGTATATTTTTGATGATTTATTAAGACACTACCCTAAATTAAGAAAGGAGATATTTCATAATGATATAAAAACTTTTTCTGATATCCATGAAAAGGTTACTGAAAATGATAATTTTTTAGGATTAATATTTAATGAAGGATTCCTTAATCAGATATTAGGCAGTGATGGAACTGATGGAAAAGAGTAATCATAAAAGTATAGAATATATTAGAGAATTATCAAGGTTTGATAATTCAGAATTAATTTCAGAATTAGAGTTCACAAATATATTAAAGTATGATTCAAAGAATGAAAATCATTATTTCCAATATGTTGGGTTGATAGGATTAAAAGATGGAAGAATACTATCTATTCTTCCTAAATGTATCTCAGAAGATATATTAAACGATAGGAATGAATGTGTTCAATATACTAAAAATATTCTTAATGCCATAGAAAAATATAATCATAAAAGATTTGACAATACCTTTACTTATAATTTAGATATTGACAAAGAGGAAAAAAATTTTAACCTTTTTGCACTATATGATTTCCTTATAGCAGATTATTTAGAATATGGACTTTATAGAGAAACTAAGGAAGTTTATGAAGAAAATGGAGATAGCGAAATTGATTGGGAACATACTTTAGAAGTTGAAACTGGATATATTACTAAGAAAAAACAACCAGTCTATTTAAATTATCACAATATAACTACAATTGATAATAATAATAATCTTATTCAAGAAGTCCATAAATTTTTATTAAATAGAGCTAGTTCTTACTTTCAAGAGATTCCATTTTTTATGGATTCTAAACCAATATTAGATTTTTATTGCAAAATTGATATTGGAGTTGAAAATCAAGATAAAATCATGTATTTAATTGAAAAGGTATTAAGAAGAACTTTCAATCAAAGAAAGATA
>ERZ772831.3203-NODE-3203-length-12001-cov-36.567889_pt1 | contig 12001 bp, 10 predicted proteins | sample MGYA00580858_ERZ772831 | MGnify/ENA primary metagenome ERZ772831 (study PRJEB29015, sample SAMEA2737694) | human gut metagenome | biome: human gut; feature: human-associated habitat; material: faeces | place: China | collected 2012 ... | reverse complement strand
GCCTATCGGTAGATACCTCTCCAAAGTCGAGTATCTGAATCAACCTATCGGTAAGCAGAGAATTGCATATATGATGACTTACTGTCGTATAGATTCATTGATTTACTGTCGTATATATATGCATGTCATATGATAAAACGTTTTAATGTTTGGCATGAAATTACTTGTCCTATCTTAACATATGTAGAATCCCATTTTTTACCATTTTTCTAAAATTAGTTTAAATTAATATAAAATACGGCATTAAACTATTCGATTGTGATAAATTTACATAATAATGTGTTAAATTTGCTTCTTGAAAAGAAGTTGATTCACATCGAGTAACTATAAAAAGAAAATTATGGCAATATTCTATCCTTCACTTGAAAAGATTTCGATGTTCAAAGTTCCTGCGACCGTTGGAGAATGGACACTATTGGAGTTTCTTAAGAATTGCTTAGATGATTCTTTTGAAGTCTATTTCAATCCATTTTTAAATGGAGACAGACCTGATGTGCTCATTATGCGAAAAGGGTATGGGGTTATGATTATAGAAGTGAAAGATTGGAACTTGAACAATTTTCGCTTAAATGAAAAGAAAAAGTGGATATTTATACAAAATGGATCAGTAGTAAAGTCACCAATAGACCAAGTTTTGAAATACAAGAATAATCTTTATGATCTTCATGTCACAGACTTGCTACAAATGAAGATAAAAGATTATCGCCATTTCAATATAGTCGCATGTGCTGTTTACTTCCATTGTGCCAGTCAACATGAACTTGAGGATAGGCTTATAAAACCGTATAAAGATGATAAGAAATATCAAACATTCATTAAATATAACATGGACTTTATCGGGAAAGATGGACTCAACGAAGAGGATTTTATTAATCTTCTTAAAAAGCGACGTATTATAGCCTCAAGCCCTTCTTGGCTATTTACAGATGTTATATATGAAAATTTCAAAAGATTGTTGTCACCAGCAGAACACTTAAAGGCAGAAGGTGAACCATATAGATATTCTGACAAACAAAAAAGCATTATATACTCAACAAATCTTGAGCAAAGAGTACGTGGTGTTTTTGGATCTGGTAAAACTACAGTTTTAGCAGCTAGAGCAGTACAAGCATACAAACGGGCTTTGTCACGTAATAACACCCCACGTATTTTAATTTTGACTTTCAACATTACGCTCAAAAACTTTATTCATGACAAACTTAATCGGGTTGATGAAACATTCCCCTTGGATAGTTTTATCATTATAAACTACCATCAATTTATAAATGCTGAGCTCAACAATCTAAATATTGAGATGGAAATTCCTGAAAGTATGGACAAAGCCCACATATCCGACTATCTGGAAAGAATGTATTATGGGAATGTTCAATTGTTTTACGAGCACAAAAATCAAATTGTTAAATATGATGCTGTTCTCATTGACGAGATACAAGATTACCACAGGTCTTGGATGGAAATAATTAAAAATTTCTTTAGAGACCCTAAAGGTGATTATGTTTTATTTGGTGATGTTAAGCAAAATATTTATGGTCAACCTACTCTACAAAAGGATGTTGTAACAAATGTTCGAGGCGTAAATGAGCTTAAGTATTGTTTCCGTTCTGATTTTAAAGTAAGAGATCTTGCCCAATCATTTCAACAGAATGTATTTGGTGACAAATATGATACTGACGATTTCTCTGAAAACGGCAGCTATGATTTCTTTGGCCAGCAACAGCAAAAAGAGGGCTATATTAATTATATGTATCTTCAAGACAAGAATAATATTGCTTCCTTATATACTATTATAAGAGGGAACATACTTAATAAAGCAGGAAACATATCACCTAACGACATAACAATTTTGGGATATACTACTGGACTACTCAGGACATTTGATGCCTACTACCGATATGCAAGCCGAGAAAAAACAAATAGTATGCTTGAAACGATAGAGACTATGTATATGACTCACCTCAATTATATTGGTAAAAACAATGGAGGCAATCCAAATCTTGCATGGTTCAACAACATTACAGAACATTTCAAGAAGAAATTGTTTCCCAAAAGGACTACGCTCTATGATTATGATCTCATCAAATTAAGACAGCACATTGCTGTTTTATTTACTATCTATGATTTATATGTGTCATTTCCTGATACTTTCAAAGAAAGATTGATTGAAGAATGCGAAAAATGTAGAATCAGCTTTGACGTATTAATTGCTTTTAGGAAGCACTACGAAGAAGTTTTAGCTCAATTCAAAAAAGAAGTTTACAGTTCAAATTACAAAAATATTAGAGATAACAAAAAACTACATTTTTGGATGAATAGTGGTACTATAAAAATATCTACTATTAATTCATTCAAAGGATGGGAAAGTGAAGTTGTTTTTCTTGTTCTTGAACCGAAATATGACAAATCAACAACTTTCAACCTATCTTTTGATGAATTATTATATACTGGGATAACTCGGTGTAAACGGAATCTTATTGTTATAAATTTTGGCAACGAAGAATACGACATAAAAATTCGTCCTCTGATAGCCAAATTGAAATAAATTAGAGAGTGTAAACTAAACTCTGTGTCAATTTACCATTTTAGTTTGCACTCTCTAATTAAGAAACACACATTGAATCTCCACAGATTGTTTCTGTCGAAAATCTACGGGGGCAGATACATTAAGTCATGAATATTCGATTAAGTGGGCGATATCCTTTAAAGAATAATGTGTATTACTCTTTGCTGCAACAAAGCCCTTGAATGCTATATATACAATAAACGAATTTTTAACAGCATCATTTATATCCGTAGTAAAGACATGAGTGTGCCATTGAAAAAACAGCATGGTATCTGAAATTAAAAATACGACATAAGTCAACAAGACCAGCATATTTACCAAACTCTTGTCTATCAGTATTTTTCGTAAGTACATTATTCTCCTATCCCTAAAAGTCGCAGGATATATTTCGTTTTCTGGCTCTCCTAAACCATAGATACAAATAAGAATAAATCTAGTAAAAAAATTATTTGCATAAACGACAGTGAAAGACCCAATAATCAGAGAACAAAAAATCATATTTGCATACGATATAGATGATTGAGTAAAACTTCTCAACCCAATCAATATTGCAAAAGGAACACCACAAGAAACAAATAACGAGACAACATAAGGTAAGACCAACATCAAGGGAATCTTAAAATAAAAATCAAAACAACGCAATAATCTATCACCAATTAGACCATTTTTTAGAAATAAGACACCGACTCCCATACTTCCCCATACAAATGCCATTAAAAGCATTAAGCCATAGATGCCTTTCATATAGCCAACAAAGAGCACCAATATAAGATAGATTAGTCCTAAAGCTATATTTGTCAGCAATTTGAGTACAGAAGCATCTAACTTTGTACCTGTTTTGACAGCATTTAACGTTGGCTTACGGATGTTTTTGTTACATTTCAATGTATCTAAATCTAACAATAGATGTATCTTGTCAGGAAGAACTTTAACGACAACACATTTAAACTCATAAATTCTGCCTTCAGATAAGAATATAGTATAATTCCATCTCATATCAGAAATTTCAATACATGAAGCCACACGGCTGAGTTTCCTTTCAACAACTATGCCTTTTGATATGTTTAGAACTCCTAATATTACTGAATCAGAAAGAATACATCTTAGCTTATTTTTTACATTTCTAGAATATCTACGGATTTCTATAATAAAATAAATTAAGCAAAAACCTATAAAGTCGAAAACACAAGCCATTATGGTAAACCCCAACATTAAATCTGGTAAATAAACCTTAGTTAATGAGTAGATAGTCATCAAAAGTTGGCAAATGCCAATAACTATCAAAGAATAATTGGGCTTAAGTTTGGGTATGTCAAAAAATAAAACATTCTCCATTGTCTCTTACAGATTAATACATTTCATAAAATCAAAAACCTTAGCCTCCCCATGACACACACACCCAAGTTGATTTGAAACACAATGGGTATTACCTATCACCTTATCTATGTTTCGATGGGAATGACCATAAATCCAATAGTCTATGCGACTATAAGCAATGAAGTTTCCAAGTTCCGCAGTGAAGGCTCCATTTATCGGACTTCCTATGAAATCTAGTGATACCAATTCATACGATGGTACATGATGGGTTGCCACCACGATGTGTTTAGCTTGACTTTCGCCAACTGCTTTTTCTATGAAAGCACGGCATTTCTCATGCTCTTGATTAAATCGCTCACTATTTATCACAACACCACCATCCTTGATACGATAGAAGTCATTAACCATGCGCTCTGTCGCAAAAGCATCCTTAGGCTCAATATGTCCCCAGAGCGTTGAGACGATGAGGTCTATATCATCTGAGAGGTGAACAGCAGCATTATAATAACATTTTACATTAGGACGTATGTCCAGGCACCAACCGTCATAGAGCTGTCCGAGGTCATACCCCTTGTAAAACTCATGATTGCCTGGTGTAACTATCACTTGCTTGAAATTCCCTGAAGCCCAATCCCAGAAAGGATGCTTGAGAAAACTTTCATCCCCTAAATAGCCAGTATCACCTGCCAGCACCAAGATGTCTGCTATAGATTGGATTGGGTTGTTCTCCAAGTAGCGAGTATTCGCTACAAACTCCAGATGCAAATCAGAAACATATTGTATTTTTACCATAACTACAACATTGATTTCTTTAGTTGTTCGACAATCTGTTGACTCGTCACATTACCAAGTCCTGCCGACTTGATAAAGTCAGCGTTTGGTAAATCCTGCATGATGGCAGTACAAAAGTTACCAACATCTGCTTTCAATGTGTCGGGCAGCTCATATTTACTTGCTGGAGTAAGCATTGCAGCAAGACGAAAGATGTCTTTCTTATGCTTCGCTATATGCTTGCTGTCCACACTTTCACCTATAGCTTTCCTTTGACTTAAATCCAAGAAAGCTTTGCTTTTCAGACATATAAGGCTCTCAATGTTAGCAATATGCACTTCGTCTTCAAGCAAGCTATGCTCTATCGTAAAGTGATAATAGTCGTTATCCATAAGGATGGCTGACAAACTCGACAAGTCTTCATCCACAGGAATCGGTGTGATACGAGCCTCCTCTGGGAAATTCATCAAGCCAAGGCTTCTGGAAAACAATTCCACTTGATATGGAAAAGCAGAATCGGCAGGCTTCATAAAGCGGAAATACTCATGTTTGGGTTCCACACTTTCATTCACTCCCTTGTTGCGCTGCCCATAATTGCCTTTCTTTACGAACTCCCAAAACTTAGCGACAAACTCAGCAGACAAAGCCTCAACTATCAAGATGATGTCTATATCCTTTGTCGCACGAGGCACTTGGGCATACAAATCCTCATGGATTTCACATGCCGTACCACCGATTATCACATAGTTGTCTTCAAAACCTTTGAAGAACTGCTTGAATGTATCTATACCTCTTACCATGGCATTTCACTTATTAATCGTTCCAACTCTATTTGTATTCTCTCATCTTCATTGTCTTTCAAAGAAAGATAAAGCGATAACTTATCAACTACCCCTGTTGAACTCAGTATTTGTGGATTATACTTCCATACCTGTATCTCGTTTTGACCAAACTGCTTATCCACCGCAACGTTTAAAGCCTTAAAATCTTTTTTCGGCATGGCAAGACATTGCTTGTTTTCTTCGTTAAGCATCGTATAGGAAGCCAAGGCATTCATTCCACTCATCATCTGTCCTTCAAGAAGAGCATCCGTATAATAGACTTTTTCTATCGGAGACACTAACAATGGCAATGCTTTATCCCAAAGTTCCCTATTGCTGAAATCTATTTGTATGGTCTTCGTCTTAGCTCCCTCCAACCTTATAAGGTCTTTGGATACAAGCCAACGCAACGCCCGATTTACAGAAGCGTATGATACAGCCAACATGTCAGCAAGTTCATAGCTTGTCTTTCCCGAAATTGATTCTATTTCCAAATGATACAGTAACAAACATTGCGTCAAAGGAGTAATGGCATCCTTCTTATCTTCTCCGCCTATTGTATTAATAGACTTCAAATCTAACAATAAAGAAGGAATAAACATCTGCTTATTTGGGACTATAAAATTTACTTTCTGAGCAACCAACCTATTTATATTATAAGAATATAAATGTTCAGATACAAGTATGGCAACCATACCTGTCTTTCGCTGAATAATGTCTAATTGCTTCTTAGTCTGAGCAGGAGCTATCACGTTGCCATCTTCAATAAAAGCAAAAAGAATATCCTTTCCTAATATTCGCCCATTATATAGTTCAAAATTACCAACAACGGATACAGGAAGTATATCCTGCACACTTTTGCACACAGGTTTCGCCACAATATTGTCCTCCAAAACTGAAGCAACATAGTTAGCTGCGTTTTTGATATATTCATTGTTTTTGCTCATAATCATTATATAAAGATTATGTGCAAAAGTAGTGATTATATTCTGAATACCAACAGAAACAATGAAATAAATAAGATTTTTTAAGATATATTCAGTGGAATATTCCAAGATTATATTGTACCTTTGCACCCGAAGATAAGCGTTCTGTAACACAAGAGTTGGAATATTCTCGGATTCAGTGCTTTGCACTTGTTTTCAGAGATTTACAATTTGAGGCTAAAAAGAAGCGGTACAACTTTATCGTTAAGGCATTGAGAATAAGCACATTGCATTTGTCGCCCATTTTCTGTGCACTTGTAAAAAGGGTAGTTGTACCGTTTAAAAGATAAAAGCTTAACTATCAGCAACATCTACATGTTGCATCGGAAAGTAATATTGCAGCAATACGCCCTGAAAAGGGCAGAAGCTCCTAGCCCAGGGTAACACCCTGGGTAAACTAGAGCGCAAACAAATCGCCCTGTAGGGGCAAAAACTTTAAATACGATGCTTTTGCTCTTACAGGGCATTTTTATTAAAATTCCTCCTTTACATCAAAGCAAGGGCAATCCTTGGCGGCAAACTCATTATGCCCATGAACCGTCGCCTCGGGATATTCCTCCTTCAGCTGCTCTATCAGCGCTTTCAGCGCCTCCTTCTGCTGTGGGGTTCGGGTATCCTTCGGCTTGCCATCCTTGGAAAGTCCGCCGATGTAGCATACTCCGATACTCACGGTGTTGTGCCCCTTGCAGTGGGCGCCCACCTCTTCTACTGATCTGCCCACGTGGATGCTTCCGTCACGGTAAATCACGAAATGATAACCGATGCAGAAAAAGCCACGCTCACGATGCCAACGGTCGATGTCGGCTACGGTGTAGTCGCGACCTTCTCGGGTCGCGCTACAATGAATGATGATTTCCTTAATCTTGCGCATAATATATACAATAAAAAAAATGATTTTACGAAAACAAAAACTAAATCTCTATGGGGATTTCATCAGTCCCCAAATCGATGATAGTCAAACTGACACCCTCATAAGTCTTTACCCCCTTCTTCAGTCTCTCATAAAGACGGTCGAAGTGTTCACGGGAATGAATCACGAGTCCGGTAGCCACTGCCTTGCCCAGGATGATGCAGCCCTTTTTCAATGTCAGCGGACCATTGCCAGGCATGAGATAAGGAGAACGGGAAACGTCTGTCGGAATATGTGATCCCTTCTTCAGAATAATCGGCATTTTCTTGCTCAGCTGACTTTTCTTTCCGCTCTTCTTTTTATCCTTGTTCATGACGACGGATAGCAGAGCTATCTTATACTCACCAGCAGGCAACAAACGCTCAGGATGCTCTAGAGTGTTACAAACCTTTACACCCTTTATTACTAATGTACCATCTACCCCCCAACGGGAAAAACGACGGCGATAAATAATGATATTCATAGAAACTGATTATTTTAAATTGATTTCGTTGATAGGGTCATCAAGGATTTCATTTGATTGAAAATCCTTAATGACCGAAAATGACCGTGACCGTTAATGACCGGATTTAGATGCTAGGCGAAACCTTCTGGTAGCGCATATCAGGCAGAACACCTATCAATCCCTGCCGTTTCCAGTTTTTCAGCATCTGTCTTACCACCTCACGAGTCACGTTAGCTCCCTTCACGGCTATGCTTTGCTGCAATGCCTGCTCAAAGGAGAAGGTAACATCCAGGCGCTCGAAGATGGAATCATTTCTGCCACGGCGGGTGCGGTCGTAAGCCGACTGACCGCAATAGCTCTTCGATGAAAAAGCATCCTCAATGCGGCTACGGAAGAAATAGAGTGCATTCTCCAACTGATAATCAGCGAGAATATTGAAGGCTGCAAGCATAGTAGGAGTCTGCGTCTTGACAATCATTTCCTTCCATAACAGCGGATTCTGCTTCAACAGCTTCTCTGCCCCCTGAAAACCATGCTTCTGAATGAGAGCTTCAGCCACCTTGCAGAGCATGATGCAGGTCATCATTCTCATCGTGGTAGGACAGATACGGAAACGCTGACGGGCTTTCACCTTGTCATCATTCTTCATAGTCTCCAGTCGTATCTGCTCCAGCCAATCCCTACCCTTGGCTTCCAGTTTCGGCAGTTCCACCTCACCCTCCATCAGAGGCAGCAGATGAGCAATCTGATGAATATGCTCGCATTGAGAATCTGTAAGCACAAAAAGATTATCCGTAAGAGGTGTGAAGGTATTATCCGGGGTGCGAGCCACTACGATACGGCTCTGAAAACCATCCGTATAATTGTTCACCACACGGTAAAGCGCATCAGGGGTTCCACACATTACCACATTCCATAACAGTCTGTCTATGTGTACATTCACGGCTTCTGCACTTCTTGCCTCACGCTCGTAGCTCGTACCATCATACGCCTGTCGGAGCATTACAGAAAAATCGCTCATCGCTGATTTCCATTTCTGCGCCACGGTGTCGGCTTCCGGGGTAAACGAGAAGATCGCTCATCGCTGATTTCCATTTCTGCGCCACGGTGTCGGCTTCCGGGGTAAACGAGAAGGCGTGCTTGCCTTCGGTGTTAGCCAGACGCTCGGCAAGATTTGCCACTGTGTTGTTAAGTGTCAGACATCTTACGGGCAGTTTCGGCTCTTCCGGCTGCTCCTTCTTGTTCTTAGCTGCACGCTTCTTGGCTCGCCATTCGTCCTCCTGCTGTTGGTACATTTTGTCCATCTGTTTCACTTCCGAAGTCCATGCATCAACCACGGGGTCGATACTTCCCTTACCAGAGGCGAAATCTCCGGCGATGTAGGAGATGAGGTTCAGCGAGTTCATCTTACCGTGCACAGCCACCTTTACTCCTGTAGCCAACATTCCGATGGCTGGACAGATGGCGGTAATCACTGGCATTGCCAGGGGTGGTCCTACGGCGTTGATAGAATCACGCACACCTTGCGGCATCTTAGGCAAAGCATTGAAATAGAACATTTCGTCCTTGGCATTAGCCTCGTCCAGCGCATTCACCAGAGCCTCGCTTTCTGCATCAGCAGTAGCATTCGAAGCACCCTGTTTCAGCTTTTCCTGTCGCAGAGCGGCAAGCACATCTTTCAGTCGCTTAGGCATTTGCGTAATCTTCTCGTTTAGCGCCGAGTTGATGCAAGCCATCTTCTCCTGCTCAGGGAAACCATCGTAGCAGGGGATGATCTGATCCATGAGATTGCGGTCGAAGCCACAGATGTGGCGCAGGTTCACGGCAAGCTCGAAGGTCAAAGTATTGCGGTTGGAGCGAACTGGCTCATGACCGTCATTATACATCTGCCACCACTTCGAAATGATTTCGGAATATGGGATTCCGAGGTAATCATTACTGGATGATGAAGATGATGATAGAGAAGCAGAAACAGGCTGAGCCTGATTCTTAGAAGAATTCTGAGGATTCTGAGAGGCTTGAACCTTTGGAGTATTTTGAGAATTCTGAGGATTTAAAGCCTTCTCTTCAACATTCTCCAACCAAGGCTTATAATGCTTGTTCGCCTTATGCGCCCCTGGAGGCAGCTCCTCCTGCCCATACTTCTCACGCTCCTCCAATACCTTGCCTTCAGCAGCCACGGCAGCCTCCTCATAATCATCCTTGAAGAGCTCAGGCGAAAGATAAAGCAAATCGTCTGCATCAGCCGAAGTCGTGAAATAAACTCGGTTAATATCGTGAGCCGAAGTATCCATCTCGCACTCCAGCATCTTGGCGATTCTAACCTGGTTCTCCAATATCGTCTTGCCCATCTCTCGCTTACAAACCGCATGACCGCCTTGTCTTGCGCTGCGTTCCAGCATCAGCAATCCATACTTTTCCGGCTCCTGCAGCATCAGCTTAGCCGCCTTCTCAAAGTCCTGCTTATCGTCCAAATCGAAGCCGAAAGCCCGGCTTGGCAGCTTCGTGCCCTTCACTACCCCTTGCGGATAATGTCCGGAATAATTAAACTGCACCAGTCTTCGCTTTGCCCCATCGTTTCCTTCGCGAGCCAGTCGCAAGTTCGCCTTCTGCTCATAGCTTCCACGAATCAGTTTATACTCCTCTTGCGAGGTGATGGAGCGGGCAACCTTGTGCCCGTTCTCCACCCTTATCAAATAACAGCTCATCTATGTTTTCTACTTACTATTATTAAGTTGAACATCAAATACTTTTAGTTGGACCTCTTTTATCGCTTCAACTGGTATTCTATCAAAGCATCTGCAGCCTCTTCCGCCTCCTTCACCAGAGCCTTGCCGATATTAATCCCCTCATCACAGAACACCTTCAAGGTGAGCTGGATAGCTCCATCCTTGGTCTTGCTCAATCGTCCGTGAGCAAGCTTTCTGATCAGTTCTGACTGCGAACGGACTCGTGGTTTAACCACGAAATCAAAAGTACCATCCGAAAGCTGCTGGGCAACGCCCTGCGAACGGAATCCCTGCACCTTCTCTCCCCCTCCGTGCTCATTAGGCGCAAAGAGGAAACACTTGCTTTCATCGTAGAAAGCCATACCACCCAGCTGTACATGCTGGCAACCATTGTTATTCACCTGCTGGTTATTTACCTGCTTATTCTGTTCTTTTTTCATAAAATCTTAAATTAAAATTGGGATGAACGAAAGAAGTGTCGTAAGTTTCAGTTTGCGCAAATTATCCCGGGACAATTCTTACTCCACCTATTTCAATTCAAGATTTATTATCTGCCTTGCTTATCAAGCCTCAGCTTTACTTACCAAGCTTTTCAATATCCGTAACCAGGATATCCTGATAAACCTGACCATTATACTCACGAGCCGTGAATCGGAGCGTAACTGCAACCAATGCTCCCGGAGCAAACTTGCACTGAGCCATATTGCCGAGCATTGCCGCAGCATATTGGTTCTCATACTTGCCGCCCATCTCCTGCAACACGATGTTGCACTTCATCATCTGGCCGTTCTCGCTCTTCTGGCTCTGCACGGCAAAAGCCTCGCCCTGCTGCACCACTCTCATAATCTTACTATTCATATAATATAAATGTACGAAGTTGTTTCAAGATCTCCTTGTAAAATTACTGAGCTTTCTTGTTCTTCGACGATGCAAAGGTAGGGAAAAAACAAAAGCACCGCCCATACCATGTGGTACGAGTGGTGCTATCTTTTTTGCTTGTGGTATTAAGTTTTTTAATTTGTGGTATTATCTATGTATTTTTTGTGGTATTATCTATGCTCATATCCTACGTAAAAGAGTCGATTTTATATTGAACATAAAAATCGATACATTTTTTGAACTTTAAGCCAAACTCTCTTTTTGCTTTCAGCCTTCTATCTCCTTTATCCCATTCCTCGATTTTGTTTCCCAGTTCATTTATAGTTTTACTCAATGCACTTTTGTCCAGCTCTACACTAAAGATTGAATTCATCTTTTTACAAAAAGCATTCACATTATCTTCTATCCATTCTTTTTCCAGTAACACACAGAAGAAACATACCCAGTAAGCCTTAGGCATATTCTCACTCATCTTATCTATAATAGTGAGCACCATTGGTGCATGCATATTAATGCCAGACTTCTTGGCTTCTTCTTCACTAAATTTGCATTCTATTTTGGAAAAATCGAAATCAAATATCTT
>ERZ772831.3193-NODE-3193-length-12063-cov-2.877332_pt1 | contig 12063 bp, 7 predicted proteins | sample MGYA00580858_ERZ772831 | MGnify/ENA primary metagenome ERZ772831 (study PRJEB29015, sample SAMEA2737694) | human gut metagenome | biome: human gut; feature: human-associated habitat; material: faeces | place: China | collected 2012 ... | reverse complement strand
TCTTTTAATTTCTCTTTTTCGGCGCAAAGATACTTTATAAATCGGAATAAAAAGAGGAACATTGAAAAAATAAACGAATGATGCGAAAAGCGAAAAAGTATGATATATAGTAATGATATTATTGCGAAAAAAATGGTTGACTATGTTTTGAAACTCCTTATTTTACCTCTGTTATCAATATATCCTTGAAAAACGAATGACGCGGATCACATAGATTTTTAGCGTTCTTAATCTAGTGTTATCCGCGTCGGTAGTGTCCGGAAAATATCCTTTTTGAAAGTTACTTGTATCTTTTATTCTATTTATTCGGATCTCTTCCTGTGTATTTAATCAATTCGCTAATCTTATCATTGAGTGTTTTTGCTTTCATCAACTGTTCCAGAGTGAGATGCATCCGGTATCTCCAGTAGTTTCGTGGATTGGATGGAACATTAATTCGCTCTTCCGCCACATTCGGATTTCTCCATTTCCCGTCTATCGATAGCCAATCCTGGAAAGACAAGATACAGAGAATGGAATTACTGTTGAGATGGTTGCGTACGATTTCCTCGCACAACTCCGGGGTGGCAGTTGTCGGTGCAACTCCGTAATGTCCTAACGTTGCATTATAGTAACGTTGGGTCTGTTGATAATCTTCTTCCCACCAGCCACGCAACGTAGACATATCGTGAGTGGAGATTGTGCAGACAGACCGGTACGGATACTCATTTAAATGCCCGAATTCATACATCGGATTCTTAGGCATCCGCTGAATTTCCAGACTAAGAATCCGGAGATCATTCATCACCGACGACACACAAGCAGGAATCATCCCCAAATCTTCTCCACAAACCAACATACGGGTTGATTGTGTCAGTTGGGGTAACTTCTTCATAGCCTGTTGATACCAGAACTCGTTGTGCCGGTGATAATAATACTGGTCGTATAGTCTGTTAAACGCATTTTTCTCTTCTTCGTTCAGCGACCGGAATACGAAATCCCGTTGCACACCGATGCGCGGGTGGTATTTACCTTCCTCTTTCTTATCCGCAACAAATAAGACGTTGCTGATTAATGAATAAAGCCCTTCCCGAATCCACACACTATCTTCATCATTTCTACCGATAAAGAATTGTTCTACCTCCCGTTGTGTTTCGAATCCCGGTTTCATCCGATAAAGTCCGGAGTTATCAACCGATTCAAGGAAATCTTGTTTGACTAAATGGGTATGCGGTCCGAACAACTGTCCGAGGAAAGATTCATGGATGAATGGTAGCAGATATTCATCGCGGAACGTTAGACCATAACTTTCGATTTCTTCCCGGCTCATCGGTAAAGAAGGATCAAACTGACCTAACAATCCGTGTACAGCGTGCATCGGTATTTCCCAAATACGGAAGAAACCGAGGATATGATCGATCCGGTAAGCATCGAAATACTCCGACATCTTGCGCAACCGGGCTTTCCACCACGCATATCCATCACGAGCCATGACTTCCCAGTTATACGTGGGAAATCCCCAGTTCTGACCTTCTATCGAGAAATCGTCGGGTGGCGCCCCTGCCTGACTATCCATGTGAAAGAGTTTCGGATTGACCCACGCATCGACACTGGTACGACTGATTCCTATGGGAATATCGCCTTTCAAAACCACTCCTGCCCGATGGGCATACTCCTTGACTTCGGATAATTGAACATGCAAATGATACTGAATATAATAATACAATGCAACCGATTTATACCACGGACTCCACACGGCACAATAGTCGGCAATGGCCGATTCATCGTAAAACGAATGTTCTTCCCAACAACTAAAATCGGCAGTTCCGAATCGGTCTCTCAAACTGCAAAATGCCGCGTAAGGACGTAACCAAAAGCTATTATCCCGAAAAAAGGCTTTGAATCCGTCGCTCGATAGCGTAGCCTCGCCCTGCTCCTCGAACAAAAGTCTCAAATATTCCATCTTCGCACGGTTCACCCGCTCGTAATCGACATCGGGTAACCGGTTCAATTCTTCTCGCAACGCATCGAAGCAGGCTTGTTCCACCTCGTCGTTCAAATACCCGACTTCGGATAACCGAAGGTACTGCGGATGCAAAGCAAAAGTAGAATTGGCATTATAGGGATAGGAGTCTTGCCATGTACCCGACATCGTCGTATCGTTCACCGGGAGTAGCTGTATAAACGACTGTCCTGTTCTTAACGCCCAATCTACCAAATATTTCAAATCGATAAACTCCCCTATGCCAAACCCATAATCCGTACGGAGAGAAAATACCGGAATCGCCGTCCCGGCTCCCCTCCACTGCGATTCGGAACCGTTGAAGCGAAGTCCCGAAACCACCACGGCCTCAGAAGGATTTTGCGGTTTCTCCCGGCAAATACGGTTCTCTCCCGTCTCCCAAGCAACAACTTCCCGTTGATGGGTACGCACGATAACGAACTTATACTCGAACGGGAATTTCAGTTGTCTCCCATCGAGGCTTATCTGCCACTCCGGAAAAGCAGAATCATTCAATAACGGGGCTTTCAAAACGTCCCAATCGCCCAATTCCGGACAGTCGCCGACCATAACGAGCCTCTCATCGGGCCTTAGTTGCGATGCGTCAACCTTAACGGTGAGCGTCCCCGGTTCTATCGTTTCTACGACAGAATCGGCGTGTTGTCGAAAGAATATACCTTGAATGAATGCCGATGAATAAAAAGGCAAATCGGCAGGGACATCGCGCCATCGATCGACCAAACGATATTCCCCGGCACTCCTCCCCGGAGAGAAACTATGAGGACTCCCCCACTCCCGACGGATTCCCTCCCCGGACTTTACCAGATATTCATAATGGAACTTCTTTGCAGAGGCCGGGAGTTCCATTGTATATCTCCATAGGCCGTCACCTTGATAATCCATCATAACAGCCCGATTATCCTCATTCGCACCAAGCTCATCTATGTCCCCGGAGAGAAATAAACTTTCGCCCCATCGAGTATGATAATATATCTCGAATGTTATTTTCATCGCTATATCCAATATTTTAATCATAAAGGTAAGAACTTTCCGACAAAACAAATGCTCTTCTTCATACCTTTTTTCTAAAAAACAAAAGCGAACCTATGATAGTTCGCTTTTGCCTTTTGGTCTATATTTGTCGCTCGAATATTATCCACATTTGGAAGTTCCGCACGACGTACAAATGAGACAGCCTTCTTGATAAATGAGTGTCTCATTTCCGCAATGAGGACAAGTCTGCCCGTTAGCCTTAGTCCCATTGGGCAGATATTTCTTCAAAGCTCGCTCGACCCCGTTTTTCCAACTGTTGATAGACTGACTATCCAATTCAAGGCTCGAAACCAATTTCAATACCTGCGGAATAGGCATTCCGTACCGGAGAACCCCCGATATCAGTTTGGCATAATTCCAATATTCTGGATTGAATTTATCGGACAATCCCTCGATAGTAGTCTTGTAACCACGCTTATTGGAGAACTGGAAGTCGTACCGCTTCGTACCATCTTCATTCACAGCTTTTACAATTTTTCCCTTGACTACATTCTTCGGACAAAAAATACCGTCATCGTCATCGGCCAAACCGGTAAAGATCTCGTACGGTTTACCGTCTTTCAAACCGACAAAGGCAATCCATTTTTCTTTATTATTCTGGAAACGAACCACGTCTGCCTCCAACTCGATAGGACGGACCAATGTCTCGGCCGGTTCATTGATAGCCGCAACGGGTTTCTTCTCCTCCTTCTTGGCAGAGATGAGAACTCCCGACCGGGAACCATCGCGATAAACGGTACACCCCTTACAGCCAGAACGCCATGCCTCTACATATAGCTGACCCACCATTTCTTCACTGACATCGGAAGGTAAATTGATCGTCACGCTAATCGAGTGGTCCACCCACCTTTGAATGCGGCCTTGCATACGAACTTTCTGCAACCAGTCGATATCGTTAGCCGTAGCTTTATAATAAGGAGAACGAGCCACCAACGCATCGACTTCTTCCTGTGTATAGTTCTCTTTCACTTCGATACCATTCACCTGCATCCAAGTGATGAATTTGTGATGATAAACCACGTACTCTTCAAAAGCATCTCCCGTCTCATCGACATAGTCGATACGAACCTCAGGATCATTGGGGTTCACTTTACGGCGACGGCGATAAACAGGCATAAATACCGGTTCGATTCCCGATGTAGTTTGTGTCATCAAGCTCGTTGTTCCCGTGGGTGCGATAGTCAGACAGGCAATATTCCGACGCCCGTACTTGCACATATCCCGATATAGTTCCTCGTCTTCCTTTTTCAACCGATTGATAAACGGGTTATCGACTTCCCTACCGGCATCGAAAATCGAGAAAGCCCCACGCTCTTTTGCCATCGAAACCGACGAACGATAAGCCGCAAGTGCCAACGAACGATGTACTTTCTCAGAAAAATCGGTAGCCTCTTCGGTTCCATAACGAAGTCCTAACGCGGCAATCATATCGCCCTCGGCAGTTGTACCCACGCCGGTACGACGCCCTTGCAAAGTGCGTTTTTGAATCTTGTACCACAAGTTAAGCTCTGTACATTTTACCTCGTCGGTCTCGGGATCGGATTTGATTTTCTCTATGATCTTATCGATTTTCTCCATTTCGAGATCGATGATATCGTCCATCATTCGCTGAGCCAATCCTACGTGTTTACGGAACAAATCGAAATCGAAATAAGCCTCTTTCGTAAAAGGATTGACCACATAGGAGTACAAGTTTATCGCTAACAGACGGCAACTATCATAAGGACACAAGGGTATTTCTCCACAAGGATTGGTCGACACAGTTTTGAAACCTAAGTCGGCATAACAGTCGGGAACAGACTCTCTGATAATGGTGTCCCAAAATAAAACTCCGGGTTCGGCCGACTTCCAAGCATTATGTACTATCTTTTTCCAAATAGCCTGCGCATCGACCTCTTTCGTTACTTTCGGATCGTCGGAATCGATGGGATATTGTTGCCGATAAGCTTTTCCGGCAATGGCAGCCTCCATAAAATCATCGTGAATTTTCACCGACACATTAGCTCCTGTCACCCGTCCTTCAACCATTTTGGCATCAATAAACGATTCCGAATCGGGATGCTTAATAGAAACCGATAACATTAAGGCTCCTCTACGACCGTCCTGAGCAACTTCACGCGTGGAATTGGAATAGCGTTCCATAAACGGAACCAAACCCGTAGAAGTCAAAGCCGAGTTTTTTACCGGAGACCCTTTGGGCCGAATATGAGACAAATCGTGACCGACTCCTCCCCGACGTTTCATTAATTGAACTTGCTCTTCGTCGATTTTTATAATCCCTCCATAGGAATCCGGTGCTCCATCGAGACCGATTACAAAACAGTTGGACAACGACCCTACCTGATAATTGTTTCCGATACCGCTCATAGGACTTCCCTGCGGTACGATATAACGGAAACCCTTCATTAAATCGAACAGTTCCTGTGCCGAAAGAGGATTAGGATATTTTTGCTCTATACGAGCAATTTCATTAGCGATACGCCAATGCATATCGTCGGGAGTCTTTTCATAAATATTCCCATACGAATCTTTTAGAGCATACTTGTTAACCCACACACGGGCCGCCAGCTCATCGCCTTTAAAATACTCCAACGAGGCCTGATATGCTTCGTCGTAAGTATAAACAATTGGTTCCACGAGATAAAATGTTTTTCAGTTTTCGTTAATTTACTTAATTTAGACAAAGGTTTCTTGATGAAAAAGATTTACGGTGCAAGTTTATAAAAAACATTCTACATACGCAAACAATATCATTTTTAAATTTTCAATTTTCAAAAAGTTTCCCAAGTCAAACAAATAATATACTAATTATCAAAATATTACATTTTCAAGAAACTTAAAAAGTTTCCAACTTTAAAAATCAACTGTAAAAACGAGAGCAATATAAAAAGAAACATCTCGATAAAAACAGTTTATAAATTTTCTTTTTTGCAATGAGAAGGAATAAAAAGAGTTACTAATAATTAGTAACCGAAATAAATAACTTATCAAATAAATTTTTAATTTTGCAATCGAACATTTAACCTCTAATAACTACCTTTATATGATATCGTCTTTAAAAGAAAGAAGAACAATACGGAAATATCTCAATAAGGATATCGACGAGCAATTACTCAATGAGTTACTCGAAACAGCATTTCGAGCCCCCACGACACAAAATATGCAAGTTTACAGTGTCGTCATAACCCGAGAACAGGAGAACAAAGAAAAGTTAGCTCCGGCTCATTTCAATCAACCCACTGTAACCAGCGCCCCTGTCGTATTAACTTTTTGTGCCGATTTCAACCGATTTATTAAATGGTGCGAGCAAAACCATGCAGAACCGGGATATGACAATTTCCAATCCTTCGTCACGGCAGCTATCGACGCATTGCTTGTAGCTCAACAGTTTTGTACAGTAGCCGAAATTTCAGGATTGGGTTGCTGTTATCTGGGAACTACCACATATAACGCTCCTCAGATAGCGGAAATATTGCATCTGCCCAAGTTTGTCATTCCTATTACCACTCTTACGGTAGGTTATCCCGCAGATATACCTGCGCAAATAGAACGACTTCCCATCGGAGCAATTCTTCACCACGAAGCATATCAAGACTATACCCCCGAAGCAATACATCGGCTCTACTTCGAAAAAGAGAATTTGGCAGAAAACAAGAAATATATCGAAGAGAATTATAAAGAGAATTTAGCCCAAGTCTTCACAGACGTACGTTCTCCCCGAAAAGACAATGAACTATTTTCAAAAACATTCCTTGATTTCATCGTCAAGCAGGGATTCCGTTTACCTGATTGAAGAAGAAAAATAAAAGAGCTCCTTACTCAGGAGCTCTTTTATTTTTCTTCGAGTAATTTATATTACTATCCTTGAATACGCTGCTCTATCTCTTCCAAATCGCTGCGCAATTTTTTATCGACACCTACCTGCTCCGATATAGTCTTGCAAGCATGCAAAACCGTAGCATGGTCTTTTTTCCCTAACACATCACCGATCCCTGCCAACGAAAGAGTGGTATATTTCTTTGCCAAATACATCGACATTTGGCGAGCAACGACCACTTCTCTCTTGCGAGTACGCTCCAACAATCTCGACGTTTCCAGTCCATAATATCCGCAAACAGCCTCTTTTATCGAATCTATGGTGATCTGTTTTTGAGTCATTTTTACACTGGCAGCCAACACTTGATCGGCCATGTCTATCGAAATCTCTTTCTTCAAGACACTCGAACGTACCATAAGCGATACAATGACACCTTCCAAATCTCTCACATTATCGGTGACATTACGAGCTATATAGTCAATAACCTCTTCGGAAATAGACAATCCATCACGACGAACCTTACTCATCAAGATATCGTATCGTAATTCATAGTCTGGACGTTCGACCTCGGCCGTCAAGCCCCATTTGAAACGAGTCAGCAGGCGCGATACCATACCCACCAACTCAACCGGAGGCCTGTCGCAAGTGAGCACTAATTGCTTATTGCTCTGATGCAAATGATTGAATATATGGAAGAATGTATTCTGCGTCTGAGTCTTCCCGGCAAATTCCTGAATATCGTCCATCAACAGAACATCTATACTCTGGTAAAAGCTGATAAAATCGTTCACCCGATTATTACGAACAGCATCGGTATATTGCACTAAAAAATCATGAGCCGATAAATATAACACACGAGAAGCCGGATTATTCTCTTTAATACGCAATCCTATCGCTTGAATCAGGTGGGTTTTTCCAACCCCCGACTCACCGAATAAAAACAACGGATTAAAGGTATTTCTCCCCGGGTTTGCAGCAATAGATTCTGCTGCCGTACGTGCCAGCATGTTACTCGCCCCTTGATAATAGCTTTCAAAAGTATAGATAGGGTTCAGGCGAGGATCGAGCTCATCGTAAACGCGTTGTTTGAAAGGGTCTAAAAGATCGGTCATCGACTGCTGCATCTTCTTTACGGCAGTCGATTTAGTAGTAGCGGTCAAATCGACGGTAGCTTCCGGTTGACGAACGATTTGTACACGATACAACAATTTCACGCTTGCCCCGTATATGCGAGGCAGAACCTTTTTCAGCAAATTGAGATAATGCTCCTCAATCTGCTCAATAACGAAATGTGAAGGGACAAGCAAAGTCAACACATTATCATCAAACCCCAAAGAGACTATCGGCTTGAATAAACTATCGAAAGCCTCTTCGTTTATATTGTCTTTGATAATTGTTAAACATCGGTCCCACAACTGAACATGCTGTTCTGAACCCATTTTTATGTAAATCTTCTATCAAAAAACTTTTGTGAGTACAAAATTCAAATTATTTTTCATCAAAAACAAATTCAAAAATATTTGCTTTTTACAGTTCTAGCACAAACAATTGATTACAAGGTGTTTATAAGTCCCGACCCTACAAAGCAAATTATCTGACATAGAAAATTATTATCACACTTATTTACAATATCTTACAATCTTCCACATGTTCTACGACAAAAATCGTTCCCTTTATACGAAATTTGGAAATAAACACATATAAGCGTAGCTCTGGGAAGATTACAAAAAAATTACACGGCTCTCTTTATTTATAATGATTCTAAATAATAAAAATATTCACGAAATCAAAATAGAGAAAAATGAACATAACGTTTCGGATTGAGTCTTAAATCAATCATTAAAGAATCTACGCTCCCCAAAACGCCATTCGCTTTATCGTACAGCAGCCGGTCGTTCAACAATAGTCCCAGACTATTGTCGGGAGAAGTCAAACGATTGGTTATTTGCTGCAAATTATCGGAAGTTTTCTGAACCGAAATCATAGTAGATTGGAGAGGTAACGAATTCAAAGTTCCCGAGAACTGATTTACCTGCGCCGTTATTCCTTGTACATTGTCGAGAATAGCCGGCACATCGTCTTTCATCATCTGTGATAATTGCACGGACGAACGCTCCAAATTAGCGGTAATATGATCGATACGTTTTACCGAAGCAGATAAAGCAGGATCATTGACTAGCGTCTGCAATCCCGAAAGAATACTGTCGAGTTTCGGTAACAGCAAAGCAAACTGGGGCAACAACTCTCCTTGTATGTTTTGCATTAATCCAGACTTCACTTCCCCTTCAATAACGGCTCCATGATCATAGTATTCGCTCACATGAGGGTTCAGATCGATAACAATCGATGCCGTTCCAAGCATATCGGTTTCGAGACAGACTTTACTATCGACCGGGATTTTTAATTTTTTATCGAGATTCAACAGTACCTTAATCGCGCCATTTGCATCATAATCATAAACGATTTCCTGCACGAGTCCCACTTTGTATCCATCGATAGATACCGGTGCAGACTGGGCCAAACCTGCAACATTCGGGAATTGTACATAATAATAATTAGAAGGTTTCATTACGTTGATTCCCTTCAAATAGTTAATTCCCACATACAAAATCAAAATACTCGCAAGAACCGATAGTGCTATCTTAACTTCTTTTCCAAACCACTTTTTCATATTCTATTTTTTATTCAGCATCGCAATACCTTTCAATAGACCCGTTTTCCATCACGGAACTTTATGATAAAGGCATCGCGAAACAAAGATTTTACTTTTTTATATTGTTTCTGTATTTCGTCTCGGTCGGTAGATTTTCCATAGGTGTATTTATACATTCCTCCGTCTTTATAATATTCGACAGGAGAAAGCCCTTTAAATTCTTTGGAATTAGCCGGCAATTTCCGAGGCAAAGCCATGAACTGTACTTTATAATAAGTAACCCCGGATTTCTCGGCTTGTTCAGAGATTTTCACATTCGAATCACTCGTTTGAGTCTTTTTATCGGGCGATACAACTGCGGAAGAAGACGGTGACTCCTCTACCCTTTTGCCGGCATTTTGCTTGCGATCATAGTCTGATTTATACTTGACAAAAGCATTGTATATAGACTTTGCCATTTTCTCCTGACCGGATTCGGAATTCAAAAATCTCTCCTGCGTCGGATTGCAAATAAAGTCGAGCTCCACCAAAACCGCAGGCATGCTCGTTTTAGCGAGTACCCAAAATCCGGCCTGTCTTACACCTCTATCCACTCGGCCGGCAGTCGAAACAAATTCACGTTGTATATCCGAAGCAAAGTTTATACTCTGCTCCATGTGTTTATACTGCATGAATTCAAAAATAATATACGACTCGGTCGAATTCGGATCGAATCCTTCATAACGAGTCGAAAAGTCATTCTCCAAATATATAACGGAATTTTCCCGTTTTGCGACTTCCAAGTTCTCCTTGCTTCTGTGTAACCCCAATGTCCAAGTAGAAGCACCGGCAACTTTCCTACGATTGGGGGACTTTTTATCCAAAGAATTGGTATGAATAGAAATAAACAAATCGCCTTGAACCTTATTAGCTATATTAGCTCGCTCCTGCAAGGTCAAATAAACATCTTTTTTACGGGTATAGACCACCTTCACACCTTGCATATTATTTTCAATCAGACGTCCCAATTTCAAGGCAACTCCCAAATTGATGTTTTTCTCTTTCGCCTTGCTGCCGAGAGAGCCGGGATCGTGCCCGCCATGACCGGCATCGATCACCACGACAAAATCTTTGGCCAGCAAGACGGAAAGCCCCAAAGCGAAAGCCATAAAAACCGACAATAACCTCCGGCTGAAATATGAATGCTTCATAAATTATAATCCGTCATTTAATCCCGATAAGTAAAAAACCTATTACTCATTATATGCAAAGATAGTGTAAACCAAGAACAGAAACAAGCTTTATCGCTTATGCCCAAGCACGTCCTGTTCCTCACATATATCGCAAAGGTACGAATAAAGACCGAAAAAGCCTCGAATTAATAGATATTTATTGTCCTATACACCGTATAACAAAACAAAAATGTTCTTTATGGGTTTCTCAAAAGAAAAAAGTAAATTTGCAGAAGAGACATAAAAAGAGAGTATTATGATACAACCCGAGAAAACAAGCAAATATGCCGTCGTCGTAAGTTTACTTACCCTTTGTTTTATCGCTTGCAACGGAAAAGCATCGGAGATATCGAACCATTCAAGTAACCCGATCGTAACCATAGAACGATTCGATAAAGGACTACCTTCTTACGTCCAAGAAACAGACTCGGCCAAAATATTTCTTTTTATAGATAAATACACCCCATTTTTTCCGGTTTATTGTCGACACATACTCGGTTTGGGAGATGCTCCATCGTTCCAAAAGGGATTAAAAATGTTTTTATCCAACGAGGCTATATCCCAGTTGTATGCGGATACAGAAACAAAATTTTCCAACGACACCGTATGGATTACCGAATTACAGAACGCATTCCTAAGATACAACGAGTTGTTCGCTCCACAGAAACGTCCCCGCATTCTTACCCACATTTCGGGACTGAACCAATCGATCGTCACAATCGATACCACTTTGCTATCGGTTTCCTTAGACTGTTATTTGGGAGAAAACTATCCCCTTTATGAACAACGCTATTATAATTACGAACGGAATTTACATGAAAGCAACCGCATTCCCATCGATGTCGTCGAAGTTTGGCTACGCACTTTATATCCCTACCAATCGCAGCGAAACGCACTATTAGACCGAATGATATACGAAGGGAAAATTCTTTATTGCTTGTCTCGGATATTTCCTCGAATAAACGAATATGTCCTATTGGGATATTCCGACAAACAAGCTCAATGGTGCAAAGAGAACGAAGCTGAAATATGGAAACAACTTATCGGTAAAAAGCACTTGTTCAATACCGAATCGATGCTTATCAACAAGTATATCGAGCCGGCCCCTTTCGTATCGGTACTTCATCAAGATGCACCGGGACGATTGGGCCGCTGGATAGGACTTCAAATCATCAAGGCTTATGCTAACGAAAAGAAAAAAGAAGCGATCGAAATTATCGAGACGACCGACAATGGAGGGGAAATATTATCGGCTTCGAAATATAACGGTTAATTTATCGGCTTTATGAAAAGTACGAATTGCTGCAGTTTCAGAAGATAATGTTCCTTGGCAAGAGGATAGGAAGTA
>ERZ772831.3183-NODE-3183-length-12082-cov-31.109753_pt1 | contig 12082 bp, 15 predicted proteins | sample MGYA00580858_ERZ772831 | MGnify/ENA primary metagenome ERZ772831 (study PRJEB29015, sample SAMEA2737694) | human gut metagenome | biome: human gut; feature: human-associated habitat; material: faeces | place: China | collected 2012 ... | reverse complement strand
CTATAAGGTTGGCGGGGCATCAAAGCCCTCGCCAGGTTGTGCGGGATGGGACCGCATGGCTATTACTTGCTGATGAAGAACGCCTGGCTAATGTTCGGGTTTCAACATAAACAATTAACAGTACTGTTGAATTCTGAAACGTAATCTACAAAATGCGGATTATCTTTTCTTAGAATCATTGCTGCGTAATTATCTACTCCTTCTAAGTCTTCGATATTAGCAACCATAATGACATATTGTTAACGGTAAGTATTTGGATTTACCATCATAACATCATACGGCGAAGAGGCATTGATTGTTTTCAAAGAAAGCTGTTTCATGTCACCAAACATTTACAAACTTTGGTTCTTCTCCAGTGCGAGCTAGATAATCCTGACGGAGCATCTGCTCTAACTCTGCCATACGCTTTCTTTTTCTTTCCTTTGATGCCATGAATCTTTTCATCGCAGCATCACGCTTTTCCCAAAATTCTTTATTCAATGTTTCCATAAAACCTCCTATTTTTTTATATTCAGTGCAAATATAAGGGTTTTCCGTGAAACTGCCAAATTTTTGGGGGAGATTTTGCTTCATATCCTAATGTCTCACAGATCATCCAAATTCACATCCGCTAAGTCTGCTCCAATAATCGTCACCCGATTGTTGTATTTACGTATCTCATGCCCATCCTTTATTTGCTTGGAGTAGCAATTGGCATCCAACTGGAGACAACGACACACATTGAGACTTGTTGCTTCCATGTTCTTGTCGATAATGATGATTTGGGCATCGTGGTTCTCTCGCAACATATCACAGAAATAGTTGTCGGCAGAAGAGAATGAATAGCCAAAAATGACTATCTTACTTGCACGCAACACCATTTGTGAAGCATGATACCATGTATCAATATAATGCTTGGATATAACAGGGCGCAACTTTAAGGGTGGTAAGAATGATGGGATGGGGATAGACTTGTGGTCTGAATCAAAACTTATCTCGGCTGCCAATTGATTCCTGAAGAAATCTTCAAAATCAATGGTCGTTAAATCTTCATGCTGAAAATCGTTCTTGTTCTCTACATCTACATACTCTTTGAGTGAGCCATGGAAATACAGCGCAGTTGGAGAGGCTTGGGAAGCATACGATGTATAGTTGAACGTGATGACTTGGCAGTCTTTGCCTTCCAACTGGTCATAAATAGTGGGGTTGTCTTTGTTCTCTACAACCACATTCTCTTGCGCCTTTCGCTGTTCCTCGCTTACCAAGTATGCCCATAGAATCCAGGATATGTATAAATAGTCGCGGATATAACTGTTTTGCCCCGTATAAAATCCATAGAAATACCCTGCGAGCAGTTGCTCTATATCGAGCATGTTCTTGTAGATATGGCGCAAGATGGGGTTATTAGACTCATGGATGCTCTTCTGAAGTATCTCCACGATGATGTTCTTGAATGTCTCGGTATAGTTGAGATGGCTCAAATCTATGATGCTGTCATCTTTTACTACCGTATGAAACACCTCTTCTATCAAGTTCGTCGTCTCGGCATCTATCTCCGCTCCTTTCTTGAAGTCCAACACCTTTTTGAAAAGGCGAACGATAAGCATACCCAACTTGCGTTGTGACTCATCAAGGCTTGCGTTGTTGGCAAGTTCGTCATTGATATTATGGCAAATGGAAACTATCTCCCTGTCCAGGTCCTTAGCCAAACGGTCGATGGCTGTACTCACAAACTTGTCGAAGTGGAAATGTACTCTGCCTATTGCCTTGCGCAAAATTGTATCAAGCGTCTTACCTTCGTCGGTTTCCAAAAAATCGACAATGCGAGGTATAAGGTCGGCTGATGTCGGCAAGCCTATTGTGGCATCCACTCCAGCACCAAGCACTATCAGACTAAGTGGCTTGTCCTTGCTTCCTAATATTTTCCGAGCGAATTCCTCACCATAGAAATATTGGTTCTGAGTCATTGCATTGGGAGCAATTTGATTGGCTCCGTTGTTGATATCAAATGATGTATCTGCCATTTTCAAGTTTTCAATGTTAGAAAGAGGGTTAGGTTACTTTCCAAAGTATCTTAGGATACTTGACGATGTATCTTAGGATACTTGGCGAAGTATCCTAAGATACTTTTTTCGGGGTGGGTTAGCGACCGGGGTGACGGAGCGTCTTTTTGCGGGCCGTCCAGGCATTATTGATTGCTACCCGAAGGTTGTCGATAGTCTGCCCTTTTTCCCATTTCGGAACGAAGGGAAGGAGGAGGGAAATGAAACTCTGCTTCACTATCAAATCATCGGTGAAGGAAGGCTCTTGCTGGCGCATGGATGCTACCACCTCGCCCAGGTCTCTCGCTGTCTTGCAGGAACGAAGGAGGGTGATGTAGCCGCGCAAGGATTCCACCTTATTAATATATATAGCGAGGGCCTGCTCTTCCCCGGTGAGAGGTTGAGGTGCTTCGCCATCCTTGGCAAGCGTCTTCTCAGCAAACTGGTCGCCATAGAAGTTTTGCTCTGCCTTTGTAGCGTTGGGGAGGATTTGGTTATTGCCTCCGTATATATTGAAAGTTACATCTGACATATTATAAAGGTAAAAAAGTAAAAGGGTAAAAGGGTAAAAATGACTTACTGACTATGATAATCTCTTGATTTTCTTAACTTTATTCAATAGATATTCAACGTTTTTCAATGCCTTTCAACAGAATTGTTTTCGGACCACGGATGTTGTATCTTTGCAACAGCTTAAACGAAGAACGAAGAGTGATGAGTGAAGAATTCAATACCCGGGGTGCTCGACATTCGAAGTTTAGAGTAGCTGACAATTTTAGTATTAACAATTTAAAAGAAAGGAAAAGATTATGATTGAGTATTCTATTTACATGATGGGTAATCCTATCAAACCAGAGGAGCCTCAAAAGGCTTATGCCAAGAACCAAGTTCGTGAAATCTGGGACTTGAACAAGTTTTGCAAGCACATTGCATCACACAACGCTGGCTACAGCCGCGGTATGGTGAAAGCCATCTTGTCGGACATGTGCGACTGCTTAGTAGAGCAACTGCTCAACGGCAACAAGATTAAACTCGGTGAGTTTGGTGTCTTTGGCATCACTATCAACTGTGAGGGTGCGGAGTCGCTGGAGAAGTTTAGCGAAGAGAACATCAAGTCGGTGAACATCAAGTTCAATGCTGGTGTGGACTTTGAGAACCTTATTGATAAAGCTGAGTTCAAGCTCGTGGCTAGCCGTGCTGGTCAAGCTGCCTTGCTCAAGGCTGAAAAAGCGAACGAGTCTACCGTTGACCTGGAGGCTGCGAAGAAGAAGCCTACTACCGACAAGGAGGAAGGCTCTGGTAACACCAAGCCATCTGACAAGGGTGATAACACTCAAGGTGGTGGCAGCGAGAACGGCGGTGAGAACGCAGGCACCGACGGTGGCGGAACTGATGCTGGTTCAGACGGCAACATGGGATAAGCCAATCTAGCAGTGCCTTGCCTCTGAAAAAGGGAGGCACTGCTTACCCTTAACTTATTGTTTCACTTTTAAATATCATTGATTATGAAAATGTTTCGTTCTAACTCTGAATCAAATCCGAACCGGATTTCGTGGACTCAAATCGTGAATGCCATCGTACAGGCACTGATTGCAGCGCTCACGGCACTGGGGGTAAGCTCGTGCACAAGTGCAATGTTGAATGTTTAATGTTAAATGTTGAATTATGAGACAAAGTCAATATATGTCGGCTGAAGATATCAAGTGTCTGGTGCTGCATTGCTCGGCTACCCGATGCAATCAGGACTATAGTGTGGAACAGCTGAGACGTGACCATAAGGCCCGTGGCTTTTATGATATCGGCTATCACTTCTATATCAGGAAGGATGGGACGATGACGCAGCACCGTAAATTACTGGAGGTAGGGGCGCATGCCAGACCTTATAATAGATGTTCTATCGGCATCTGCTATGAAGGTGGTCTGGATGAGCATGGCAAGCCATGCAACACCATGACCGCTGAGCAGGAAACGAGACTCGTGGATCTTTTCAGAAATCTGAAGATTCTCTTTCCGAAAGCGAAGATCGTGGGGCATCGGGATTTGCCGGGGACTACTCCCAAAGAGTGTCCGTGTTTGGATGCTGGCAGCTGGGCTGCTCATCACCACCTTGATTAACTCTTATAACTCCTTTTAGCTGGCATTGCTAGCAAAAGGAGTTTTTTCTTACTGCTAAAGAAGTAGTTTTTCGAAAATCACCCCGTCCCTCTTTACCCTTAAAGAGGGCTCCACCTCTCACCCCGACCCTCTCACCCTCAGGGGAGAGGGAGGAAACCGCCCTACTCGGTGCTCGGAACCGCTGCGCTCTAAGGTTGGCGGACCATCAAAGGTCTTCGCCAGATTTTGCGGGATGGGACCGCCTTAGTATAGCTTGCTTATGGTCTGAGCCATGTTTGCGGGATGAGACCGCCGGGGGAAATAAACAGTGGGGGATGCTTGGTTCAACTACTCTTCTACAACTTCGAAGTCTTCCTTATGCACGCCACGGATAGCTACAGCTAGTCCACCGAAGTCGAAGACGAGCTGGCGGTCACGGTCTATGCGGACAATGTAGCCTTCATAGTCTTTGAATGGTCCTGAGAGGACACGCAGCTTCACGTGGTCTTTGGCAAACTTCTCAAAATCATCACGAAGGAATGTAACCTGCTCCGGATGGGTCTTCATCACATTCATAAAGGGCTGCATGATGGAGTCCTTGATGGATGCAGGTCGTCCTAAACTGCGGTCTTTGACTAAATGAAATTGGGGAAAATAATCTGCAAGAAATTCTTGTAGGTCATTTACGGTACCTTGCAAAAAGACAAGTCCGCTGACTGATTGTTCCAAAGTCTTTTTCACTCCTTGTTGTTTTTCCTCATCCTTGTAGGAATAATGAAGGGTTTTATGAATGAAATAAGGTTGTTTGGTATTTTTCTCGTCAGCATTAAACTTTTCAAGCCATTTCTCCAGTCCCTTAGCTGCCATGTGAAGAATAAAAATATAACTCCATGAAGTGGGGTTGGTGGAAGGGTCTTCTTTCTTTCTCATCCGTTTACGTCGGGATATTCCTTCTACACTCGGATCCGAAAGTCTTTCAGCCCCGATAACGTGGATGCCCTTTGGTAAGCGCTTGCTTACGTCGGCTGTAGAAGGTGAATTCAAGCAATCCTGCGTCATATTCGCGTTCTACTTTATGTCCTCAGCTGCAACCATACATGATGGTTGTGGAAGCCTAGTCCATATATTATTGTTATGCATAATCTTAATCGTAATATATGAGTATTAGCCATACAGCCTCTACACATGTAGCTTTATTTTACATCATTTGCACTTTCTTCTTAGAAAAGAGCAACAACAGCCTAAATAAGTGCAAATCTGCCATTTATAGAAATCATCCGAGGCAGATTTGCTAAATATTTGTGCTAAATCTTAGGGACGAGATACAGAAAATGATAAAATTTGACACGTAATCCAACTAATTTTCGTACCTTTGCAACCAAATCGCTCTCTTCTAAGAAGAAAGGGCGAAGTTTGCTAAACATTTTACCCCATCATTCCGAAGTGGGACAAACATAATTATTTGTTTACAACTCTTTCAAAATCCTTTTAATAATCCGTTCGTTGGCTTCATTGATGGTTGCTACGTCTAATGACTGCAAGTAAATCTGTGTGGTCTTATAGGAGTTGTGTCCCATGCCCTGGCTGATGGTGGCTATTGGTATATTCATGTGCAAGGCTACGCTTGCCCATGTGTGGCGTGCCACATAGGTGGTGAGCGGTATCTTCAAGCCTATCATCTCACCGATTTTCTTCAGGTTGTAGTTGGTGTTGTGCTCCACCTTGCGGTATGCCGTGTATGGAGAGGATTCCTTGCCTGTCAAGATGGGTAGCAGATAAGGAGACTCTTTGGTCTGTTCGGCATACTTATCGATGATGGCTTGCATCGGTTTCATCCACTCTATGTTGAGGTTTTGGTGGGTCTTGCGACGGTTGTAGTTTATCATGCTACCTTTCAAGTCTGTCTTCTTCAAGAACGCCATATCCACGAATGCCATGCCACGCAGATAGAAACTGATAAGAAACAGGTCTCGTGCCTTGTCAAGGGAGGAACCTGTTGGCAAGTCCAGGTTTTCTATCTTGCGAATATCCTTTACAGTGATGGCTCGTTTGGCAGTTCTCACGTTAGCGGTCTGCACGTGAGCAAAGATGTCGTTGGGTGGAGCTTGCCCTGCTTCCACCGCCTTGTTGTAGAGAGTGCGGAGGGTTCGCAGATAGAACGCTACGGTATTTTGTCCGACTCCTCTGTTCCATAGCCAAGCCTGATACATTTCCATCATCTCGCTTGTCATTTGGGAGAAGGCGAGGTCTTCGTGATGACGAAACTCCATAAATCTGTTGGCGGCACTGACATAGTTGCTCTTGGTGCCAAAGCACTGCATCTGCTCCTTCTTGTCTATCTGCAGGCGGAAGAAAGCAAAAACGCTCTGGCTCGGTGGCAGCTGCTGTATCTCCCTGGCTATGTCGTCAATGCTATAAGGGATGCCCTCTGCATCCTTATCACGGATGATACGCTGCATCTGCTTCATCTCCCAATCTATCTGCGACTGGATGAGCTGCAGATGTGCCTGACGGACGTTGCGGTCAGAAACAATGATAGCCGACTTCTTGTTGTTCCATTCGCCCGGAAAGACATGATAGGCGGTACTGATCCAGCACTGTCTGCGCTGGTGAATGAGGTAATAATACAATGTGCCTTCCTTTCCCGGCACCGAGGATGCTCTGAATTTTACTTTTACTGTTGCCATAATGCTAACTTTTATATTTGTGAATAATTTTGCTTTTTGGTTATTTACACCTTATAATATATGTAAGCAACGGTATGGCAAAATCCTCCTTTTGTATTTTTTATTCAGGAAAAAGTTAAAATCTTACCACTCCGCAAATAGATTGCGGAGTAATTTACTATCTTTGCAGCATGAATTAAAATGAGATGTGGATGGAGATACAATATCTTTCAACGACCCATTCTTCAAACTTTGGATCAGAAGAAACATTGCGCAGCTTTGATGGAATAAGAATATACCAGTTACATTTAAAGAGAGTGTACCATAAAACCTTGACGCACTCACTTTAAATGTAACGTCATTTCTCCAATTTTAAAATAATATTCTTAGCCTCAAGCATTTTAGTTTTTAAAAAGGTAGTCTCTGAAGCCCGGTATCAGTAAGCAATAAAAGAGAGACCGTAAAAAAAAGAATTGAAAATGCCAAAGAAAAGAACGATTTTCTTTAGTTTAAGATACGAAAAACATTCAACAACAGATTTTGAATGTAGCAAACTACATGATGCAAATTAAATATGTAATCTGCAAGATGCATCATTTTTTCCTTTTCAACCCAGCCTAATAAAACAAGGGAGCGAACTGCATCGCAGCCCGCTCCCTTATCTATACTGATGATTGAATTTAATCAACCTTTTCGATAATCTTCATTCCCTCTTCCACTGCCTGCATGTTCAGCGGAATCAAACCATGATGGCGCTCTGGCAATGACTTGTAAAGCGCTTTGTTCAAACCATCGGTGCTCACAACAGGACAAACCTTCAGCAGACCGCCCAAAACAATCATATTGAACACCTTGGAGTTTTTCATCTCGGCAGCCTTGTCCATCGCATCAATGCGATAAATGGTGATGTCCTTGCGCTGTGGAGGATTCATCACACCATAGCCATCATAAATCAGAATGCCGCCTGGCTTAATCTTCGGCTCAAACTTGTCGAGCGACGGCTGGTTGAGCACGATGGCTACATCATAATGGCTCAGGATAGGCGAAGAGATGCGACTGTCGCTCACAATGACCGTTACATTGGCTGTACCGCCACGCTGCTCTGGTCCGTAAGCAGGCATCCAGGTTACCTCCTTATCCTCCATCAGTCCTGAATAAGCCAGAATCTTTCCCATAGAGAGAACGCCCTGACCGCCAAAACCGGATATAATGATTTCTGTCTTCATTGTTCTATTATTATATTAGAAGAGCAATTCGTTCTTCACTCTTCACTCTTCGTTCTTCACTCTTCACTTACATTCCCGTTGTATCCTTCAGGTCACCCTTAGGATACTGCTTAAACATGTTCTCTTCCATCCACTTGTTAGCCTCAACAGGTGAGAGTTTCCAACCGCTGTTGCAGGTAGAAACAATCTCTACCAGGCTGGAGCCCTTGCCCTGCATGCTTGCCTCGAACGCCTTGCGGATAGCCTTCTTTGCCTTCTTGATGCTTGCCATGGTCTCCACACTCTGGCGGGTTACATAACAAGTACCCTGCAGATGGCTTGCCAACTCGGTAATATTAAGTGGATAACCATGAAGATCAGCATCTCTACCATAAGGACAGGTAGCAGTCTTCTGACCCAACAGGGTGGTTGGCGCCATCTGTCCGCCGGTCATACCATAGATGGCATTATTGATGAAGATGATGGCGATGTGCTCACCACGGTTCAGGGCGTGGATAGTTTCGCAGGTACCGATGCACGCCAAATCGCCATCGCCCTGATAAGTGAAGACAAGACGATCAGGCCACAAGCGCTTGATGCCCGTAGCTACAGCAGGTGCACGACCATGAGCAGCCTCCTGCCAGTCAATATCCAAATAGCGATAAGCAAAGACAGCGCAGCCCACCGGACATACGCCTACCGTCTTATCCTCCATGCCCATCTCCTCGATAACCTCGGCAACGAGCTTATGAACTACGCCATGCGAACACCCCGGGCAATAGTGCATCGGGGTATCGTTCATCAGCGTAGGCTTCTTATATACCAGATTCTCTGGTGAAATTATATCATTCATTTTATTAACTTCTTTAATGCTTCAACGATTTCCTCCGGCTCCGGTACGATACCGCCCAGACGACCAAAGTGCTCCACAGGAGTCTGACCATTCACTGCCAGTCGCACATCCTGAACCATCTGACCGGCATTGATTTCTACAACCAGAATGCCCTTCTTGGTCTTGGCGAGTTCGTGAATCTCCTTTTCAGGGAAAGGCCAGAGGGTGATAGGACGGAACAATCCTACCTTGATGCCCTGCTCACGCGCACTCTCGATGCTCTTCTCGGCAATACGTGCCGCGCTACCGAAGGCTACGATAACATAGTCGGCATCATCCATCTGCTCGGTTTCATAACGAACCTCGGTTTCACGGATTTTTCTGTATTTCTCCTGAAGAGCAATATTGCGCTCCTCCATCACCTCAGGCTTGAGTTCCAGAGAGGTCATGATGTTGACAGGACGACTCTTCGGACGGCCGATGGTAGCCCAAGGACATTCCTTCGCAATCTCCTCCTCGGTACGACGAGGCTTGACAGGAGGCAGAACCACCTTCTCCATCATCTGACCAATGACACCATCGCTCAGAATCATCGCAGGATTGCGATACTTAAAGGCAAGCGTAAAGGCGAGATCAACGAAATCAGCCATCTCCTGAACAGATGCAGGAGCCAGCACAATCACATTATAGTCGCCATTACCACCACCGCGGGTAGCCTGGAAATAATCACTCTGGGATGGCTGGATGGTACCCAGACCCGGACCGCCACGCTGCACATTGACGATAACGCCCGGAATCTCAGCACCAGCCATGTAAGAGATACCCTCTTGCATCAAAGCCACACCCGGACTTGAAGAAGTGGTAATGACACGCTTACCGGCACCAGCGCCACCATAAACCATGTTGATAGCTGCCACCTCACTCTCAGCCTGCAGAACCACCATACCTGATGTTTCCCATGGCTTGAGCAGAGCCAGCGTCTCTATAATCTCACTTTGAGGTGTGATAGGATAGCCGAAGAAACCATCCGCACCACATCTGATACAGGCATGGGCTATCGCCTCATTGCCTTTCATTAATGTAACTTTCTGATTTGCCATTATTTAGTCCTCCTTCTTACGATAAACAGTGATACAGCCGTCCGGACACACGATGGCGCACGAAGTGCAACCAACACACGCATCAGGTACAGCTGCCTCTACATAACGGTAACCATGCACATTGACTTTTTTCTCTGCCAATGCGATGACATGCTGAGGACAAGCCTCCACACAGAGCGAGCATCCCTTGCAACGCCCGGTGTCGACTACAATAGCCCCTTTAATCTTACTCATATTCTAATTTCTTACTAATTATCTTTACCATTGGAGTAAACAAAGCTCCTGCTGTCCACATGTCGGTTGTTATGGATTGTAGTAGTCTTTGCAATAAAAGCTCATGATATCATCCAACATCTCCTTGGCTGCTACGGCAGGGCTCTCCGGATCGAGGGCAATGGCCTCCATATAGCAGTCGAGGGCACGCTTAAAGTCACCCTGCTTGCGCCAGGCGTTACCTTGCTGATAATATTCTTCTGCTGTCATTTACTCTTTTCTTTTTAAGTTTTGCTCTGCGAAATTACTAATTTTCGGCTAAGAAAAAGAATATAAGCCTAAGATTTAAACTATATTAATGTAGTTTTTCACAAAAATGCGCACACTATAATTCTGTGTGCAATTTTTATGAAAGATGTACATTATTTCTACTAATATATCCTATAAAAAGACAATTCGTCATTTACCGCAGTTTTTTATGGTAAATGACGAACAGTACGATTCCCCTCAACAGAAGGTAGAGAATGAAGGCCAACCACAGGGCATGATTGCCCAGGAAAGGATGCAAGCCGAAGAACAGACCGAAGAACGAAGCCGAGGCTACGGCGGTAGAACAGAGCATAGACTTAGACTGGGTGATGCCTACAAAGATGCCATCGAAGACGAATGCCGACATGCCAGACAGCGGAATCAGCACAGCCCACCAGAAATACTCGCCCGATGCAGTTATCACCTGCTTATCGCTCGTGAGCAAAGAGAGGAAATTCTCGCCACCCACTATATATAATAAGGTGAAACCTACTGCCACGACAGCTCCAAAACCCATCGTTCTTCTAACCACCTCGCGGAATGCCCCCATGTTTCGGGCTCCGTAATACTTGCCGCTCAACGCCTCTGCCGCATAAGCAAAACCATCCATAAAATAAGAGAAGATGGTAAAGAGCGTCATCAGCAGCGTATTCACAGCCAGCACGATGGTACTCTCCCTGGAACCTGCCGCCGTAAAGAAGAGGTTGACCGCCACCAGACAGAGGGTGCGGAGAAAGATATCCTTATTGAGCGAGAAAAACTGCTTCAGCGGTTCGGCAGCAAAGAGATGCCGGCGATAGTCATACTTGCTTAACCGGCGATAACAGATGCGATAAAACAGACATGCCATCAGGAATCCCCACCATTGGGCAATGACTGTTCCGAGCGCCACACCTTCTACCGTCATACCGCCGACAAAGACCAGCAGCAGGGAGGCTATGATGTTCACCACATTCTGCGTCAGCGATACCATCATCGGAATGCGCGTGTTCTGCATACCGATAAACCAGCCCGTAAATCCGTAGAGTCCGAGCACTGCCGGGGCTCCCCAGATACAGACATAACAGTATCTTCGTGCCAGTTCCACGACATCCGCTTCCGGCGACATCGCCCACAGTCCGCAGCCTATCAGCCATTTCTGGAGAACGAAGAACAGCACTCCTATCCCCACACCGATACTCAGAGAGCGCACCAGGAGCCTCAGCACCTCAGCCAGATCTCTCCTTCCCAAAGCCTGCGAAGTCATTCCGCTGGTTCCCATTCTCAGAAATCCGAAAAGCCAGTAGATGACATTGAATAGCATCGACCCTACGGCAATGGCTCCGATGTAAGCCGCATCGCCGATATGCCCCACGATAGCGACATCAACCAAACCCAAAAGCGGTACCGTGATATTGGATATTATCGACGGCACCGCTAATTGTAATATTCGTTTATTCACCTTTTTCAATTCTTAAATCTCATTTAGTTTTACTGGTATATGACCTTCAAACTGTAACCACCTCTTTTAGAATTTAAAAATATACTCAATAAACTTACATTCATTTCGCTATTACCATCTGCTTATCAGTGAAAGCGCTACAAGCATCAACCAAAGCCAACAGTTTGCTCCAGTTTGAGACAGGTTCCACTCTATGAGCAA
>ERZ772831.3177-NODE-3177-length-12112-cov-13.842830_pt1 | contig 12112 bp, 9 predicted proteins | sample MGYA00580858_ERZ772831 | MGnify/ENA primary metagenome ERZ772831 (study PRJEB29015, sample SAMEA2737694) | human gut metagenome | biome: human gut; feature: human-associated habitat; material: faeces | place: China | collected 2012 ... | reverse complement strand
ACCTATTTTCAATTTAGGAACGCATTATTTATCGTCCTACTAAAGTATAGCCCTCGGGCGTAAGCTCTATTGCGGTAACGGTTTCGCCAAAAGTAGAAGCCCAGGCATCAAAATGCTGTAGTTCGTTCTTTGCAAGTGTGTCATATTGTAAGTAACGTTGAATGGTGTATAATTCCACCATACTGTTTGAAATCGGAGTACCGGTCGCAAATACAGTTCCTCGTCCGCCTGTAAGTTCATCAAGGTATCTGCATTTCATAAACAAATCAGATGATTTCTGTGCTTCTGTTTGTGTAATACCGCCGACATTTCGCATTTTTGTGTAAAGGTAGAGGTTCTTGTAATAATGACTTTCGTCAATAAAAAGCCTATCAACACCTAACTCCTCAAAAGTAACTACATCATCCTTGCGTGACTGATCATTAAGCTTTTCAATTTTTTGACGAATAGCTTTTTTCGCTTTCTCAAGCTGTTTTATCGAGAAATTTTCTCCTCGATTGCGTTTTAATTCGGCAATGCCGTTTGTGATTTCGTTTTCCTGCTGTTCGAGAGAAGCTCTTTGACGCTCAATGCTCATCGGTATTTTTTCAAATTGTGAATGACCGATAATTACAGCGTCATAATCTCCTGTAGCAATACGACCGCAGAACCTCTTGCGATTTTTAGTTTCGAAGTCTTTTTTTGTTGCTACTAAAATATTCGCAGAAGGGTAAAGCTGCAAGAACTCGGCAGCCCATTGCTCGGTGAGGTGGTTCGGAACTACGAACAGCGACTTGTTGCAAAGTCCTAACCGCTTTGATTCCATAGCTGCGGCTACCATTTCAAAAGTCTTGCCTGCGCCGACTGCGTGTGCAAGAAGTGTGTTTCCACCATATAGAATGTGTGCGACAGCGTTTCTTTGGTGTTCTCTGAGCGTAATCTCAGGGTTCATTCCGCTGAATACAATGTGACTGCCGTCATATTCACGAGGACGAATTGAATTGAACCTTTCGTTATATAACTTGCAAAGCCGTTCTCTGCGTTGCGGATCTGACCATACCCATTCCTGAAAGCCTTGCTTTATAAGCTCCTGCTTTGATTGAGCAATAGCCGTTTCTTTTTTGTTAAGCACCGGTTTTCTGCTTCCGTCAATATCTTCAACATAATCGAATATACATACATCCTTTAAGTTCAATGTTTCTTCTATGATCTTGTACGCATTGATTCGAGATGAACCGTATGTGTTATAAGCCTTAACATTACTTCTGTCGTATGATTTCCCGTCAATGCTCCATTCACCTGTGTGCTGTGAATAGTGTACAACTATACTGCTTTTGACATAAGCCGGTGTATTTAAAAATTCGTGAACGAATTGCTGTACAACATCGATCGGCAACCAAGTCGAGCCTAACCGTACAGATATTTCGCTCGCTGTCAAGTCTTCAGGCTGAACCTTTCCTAACGCTTCGATATTAATGTTGAATGAAGAATCGGCTTCTGCAAACTTTTTGGCGATTGCAAGCTTTTCTCTGACATTGCCGGACAAATATTCATCTGCCATGAAATACTTAACTTGATTATCGTCATTTCCGTTATAAAGAGGGTTTAAAAAAATTACGCCTTTTAGATCGTTGAAAATCTCATCTTCCTCTTTTCCGGTCAGACGTTTCATGTATTCCATATCAATTATAGCTTTTTCGCCGATAGACACAGCGAGTGCTTCGCTTGCCGTATCGACCTGTGTAACAGGCTTATGCGGCATTATCGTTCTCTTAAAGAATATATCCGCTTTACGTTCAAATTCACCTTCATCGCCGATTATCTCAAGGGCAGATAAAAGTGCAAAAGAACTGTCATCGCCAAAAGCAGATTTGTTAGCTCTGCTGTTGATATGACCGTATTTTTTAACGTAAGTGTCGTAAACCGCATTAAGCTTTGCCTGTTCTGCTTTTATCTCTTCATCGGGATAGTCTTCTGATTGTAGTTCTATCAGATTGCGAACGCAATCTCTTATTCCGATCATACCCTTAATTCGGTTTTCAGCAGTTGCCGATACCTCTATAGGCGCCATACGGGAATTTTCACGGAAATAGATTTTATCGTCCACTACCGTGTAAGAAAAATTTCTTACCGTAGGGTTGGCAGGAATCGAATTATCTTCTTCCTCAAGCTCATCGGTTACCTCATATTCGGAAATCTCTCCGTGTATATTTGCTACCGCTTCCGATAACAATTCTGAAAGATCGGCATTTTCAAACGGCACGCAGGTTACTTCTTCGCCAAAGCGACCGCTTACGGTTTTCATCTCGCCGAGTATCATTTCCGGATTCTGTACAAAATATGAGTTCATTGTGATACCGTTTTCGTCAGTGTCAAGATGAACCCAATCCCGTTCAATATCAACGAGCCTGTCACGCTTTTGCAGGAATAAAATATCTGACACAACCTCTGTACCTGCATTACCCTTAAAGGTATTATTCGGCAGTCTGATTGCGCCGAGGAGTTCTGCCCTTTGTGCTATATATTTTCTGACAGATGAATTTGTCTTCTCCATCGTGCCTTTACTTGTAACAAGAGCCATAATACCGCCGGGACGTAACTTATCCAAAGACTTTGCAAAGAAATAGTCGTGGATAAGGAAATTATACTTATCGTATCTCTTATCAAGCACCTTGAAATCACCGAACGGAACATTGCCGATAACTCCGTCAAAGAAGCTGTCCGGCACATTCACTTCTTCAAATCCCTGTGCCGCTATTGAAGATTTCTGATAAAGCTGCTGTGCAATGCCTGCCGAGATTGTATCAATCTCAACGCCGTAAATCTTTGTGCTTTTCATTGACTTTGGCAGCATACCGATGAAGTTACCGATACCGCAGGATGGTTCAAGCAGGTTACCCTCCTTAAATCCCATCTGTTCCATTGCCTTGTATATGGCATTGATTACATCGGGAGGGGTGTAAAAGGCGGTCAGTGTACTTTCTCTTGCGGCGGCATATTCTTCGGGTGAGAGTATAGTATAAAGCTCTGCAAACTCATTTGCCCACGCTGAATTATTCTCGTCAAAGGCTTCGGGCAAACCGCCCCAGCCGACATATTTAGACAGGACGAGTTGTTCTTCGGGTGTGGCAAATCTGTTTTCAAACTTACATTCTTTGAGTACCTTTATTGCTTCTGCATTTCTACGAAAGCGTTCTTTCTTGCCTACTTGTTCAACGGGATTGGAACGCAAATCAAAGTTATTTCGCTCTGACATCGGAACATCGGGGTGCAAGTCGAAGCTCTTTACCTTTGACTTTTTCCTCTGTTCCCAAGCAGGAGCAACCGGTTTTTGTTCTTTGTCGGATATGTCATTGGGGATTTCATCAAAATCGGCGGTATCGTGAACAGGCTCGGCGATTATTTCAGGAGTTTTCTCCTGCGTTCCGAATTGCCTGTCAAGCTCCTCGTGACGGTCGTATTCCTGTTTTGCAGCGGTAATCAGCGCTTCGCCGAGAGTTTCCCACGAATGCGTAACCTCAAATCCGCCCTTGGTGCGGAATGTGATACTTTCCTCGCTTTTTGTTGCGGAAATATCAACATCGTCTATACCGTCCTTGCTGCCGAAAAATTCGATATGGTTGAGCTTGCCGTACATACCCTTTGCAAGCTCCGCACGGACGTCCTCGCCGTTGTGATACCTTGTTGTGATATCCTCAAATTTGTCTGCGGTCATACCTGCGCCGATAAGCCAACGGCTGCTTGTGCCGCTGTATTTCTGCGCTTTTTCGTAATTAAACAGCTTGTCGGCAAGTGTGTCCATTTCATCACTTGCAAGCTGATTGTCCGCAAGCAAGGTGAGATTATCGGTAAGGGTACGGCGGACTTTTCTTTCCTCACGTGAAAGCGTGAAGTCGGGAACTTCCTTAAAACCTACGCTGTCAACAAAATGCGCCGTGATTTTTCCGTTCTGCTTAACGCAGATAATGTCACTCACCGAAAGGGAATGTCCGTGGAAATCTTCGGGACGATTGACGTTGAATTTTGCAAAAATATCCTCAAGCGTTTCGCTTTCCTGCATTCTGCCACGATACACCTGATTGTAATTTTCGCGGTCGGCATACATTCCGTGAGCCTGCATATATTCGCTGTTTGTAAAGCGATAGTCCCTTAATTCCTCGCCGTCTTTCAGCTGATAAATGGCATATCTCGGCTCGGTCAGAGCAAGCAACTTGCCAACGTAATTTTCTTCTCGGCTTGATATATCCTCGCTGTCAGTCATAAATTCCTCAACAGCCCCATCAAAGCCTGCGCTGCCCCTGTCAAGCGTTTCCTGCTTGCAGTTTTCAAGCAGATATTCCATAGGGTCGTCTTTCAGAACTGCATTGAAAATGTCGTCATAGGTGAGGTAGTTGTACACCAGCTGACCGCCTGCGGCACTGTCGGGATTGTAGTAAATCCAAGTGACCTGCTCAATTTCGGGCTGAACGTAGAATTTATCCACATCGGACGGGATTTCGGGCTTCTGACTTTCAGCTTTTTCCACGGAATTTTGCTGAATTTCTTTTTCGCTTGCAGCTAAAAGTGCCGTGAGCTTTTCTCTGTAACCCTCAATTTCTTCTACAGAAATCCATTCGGGTTTTGCGTTATCGGAAAACGAGTTATAAAGCTCAAGCATATTATGGATGTGCGTATCAACGTTTTCACCGTCAAGATAGCGTATAGCACCTGCGCCGCCGTTGCCGAGCATATAGTTACAATCGGATTGCATACGGCTTAAAAGCTGATAGCGAAATTTATCGTCTGAGTTTTTTCCCGGAGAAACAGAAAAAGCAGAGGCTTTTGTAACCTCTGCTTCATATTCTGCTATGAAAGCCGTTTGTTCATTGATTGACGGTAACGGCTTAATGTTGCTTAAACGCTCATTATTATCTGCTGAGTAACTATCTCTTGAACTTCGTGCCTGAGATTGTTCATCAGCTGAACCCATTTCATCATATCTTTCGCTTTCAGCTCTTCTGTCAGCCCCTGTTTTACCGACATCTCTTTGATCAGCTCGTCCTCCAGTTTGAGCGCTCTCTGTTCCGTTTCTGCGAGGTACTGTGTTAACTGACAACTCGTCATCAGATTGTAGTACATTATCTTGTGGTGCTGCTTCAGATATTCCTTTTTCATCTGTGCCCATTTGCCGAGTGTTACCTCCTGCTGTTCCGGTAATGAAAGATCCGGAATCAGATAGTCGCCCTGCATTGTGTAAGTGATTTCTTTCATAATTAGAACTCCTTTCGCTATTATAGCTTATATTGTTGTCAGGCATTATCGCCTGTTGATTTTCCTTTTCAATTGCACGAACCGTTTTTGCGACTACACCGAGTCCCATTTTGGCTATATCGCTTGTGGCATATCCGATAGAGTTCAACAATTCATGTGTGCTGAAATATTCTATACCCTCAAAATCGGATTCGGTTAACCCACTGTCTGCTCCAAGACGTTCGGAAATCATATACACTACGCTGTTTTTTACAAGTCGTTTGTATATTTCTTCAGCTTCATCAGTACTTATATAGTCTATTTCACTGCCTGTTCCGTTTCTGATAAAATTATAGATATAGTCATCTATGTTGTCATCCACTGCATTAGATACGCTTTCTTTAATTACGCTTTCAAGACTATCCAAGTCGCTTAATGTGCCAAATGTATTTTTTAATGCTTCCGTAACATCGCTTTGATATTCTTCTGACATTTTCCATACAGGAACTTCTCTTGATTGTTCTGTACCGTGTGTATCTGCGATGTCAAAGTAGTATTTAAGTCTTTGACTTTCGCCTGTAGAATCCTCAAATACCGCTATACCTTTTGCACCTCTGTTGACCCATCTGCCGAACGCCGTGTTCCACCTTTCGATTTCCAACACTGCAATAGCGTCGGGACGCTGAGCAAACAGTAACAATTGTTCGTCAAAACGCAATTTGTAGTTTCGACAAGCTGTTTTTAAAAACAATCGCCATGTCTGAGAATCTCGAGTTACTTCGATACTGATTTGTTCATACAAATCAGATATCAATTCGTACTTTTTAGCCATTTCTATACCTCCGTTTTTCTGCGGCTCACTTTTCTGCCTTGTGCAAGCCGTCATCATTTATATAAAAAAGCCGGAGAATAGATTTCACCGACTTTATTATAACACGTTTAGTTGCGTTTGTCTACTATTATTTTGATAAATATTAAACAAAGCAAAACTAAATTATTTGTTGTTTCTGCTAATTCTTCTTTCGGAACTGTTTCAGCAATTGATCAATTTCCGTTTCATTTTCCTTAAGGAAAACTATATTATACTTATCGCCTTTTTTGAAATAAGCAAACTGTATACCGGATTGCTTTATGTTGTCAAGCAAATCGGGGGCAACCATTCTATATTTAGGTTTCTCGCCGTTTACTGCGGCTAAACGTTTTATTTCTTTGTTTATTCTGTTATTTCGTTCATACTCTGTTTCATGCTTGCTCTCATCCGCAGGGTAGAGAATTTTAGTAATGAGTTCTTTGGTGTCCGGCATAAACGCAACATTATATTTTCCGTCGTCCTTAGGAAAAGCCGCAAGCTCGATTTCATTCAATTTTAAAAGCTCAAGCTGAATTTTTGTAACAATCATATAGCTGAGCTTTGTATTTGAAGAAGCAGCGTGATCTTTTAATCGTTTGTATTTTTGTGAATTGATCAACTTATCTGACTGCTGTTCAACTTGCTTGCTGTCATAACCGAGAGCTTTGCAGATTATCTCTTTGTTATATTCTTTAACAGTAATAACCGCTGTCTTGGTTTCTAAATTCACATTTGCACTGTAGAAAATCGGGAGAACAATAATTTTTCCAAGCTGATCTGCCGGAATTTTAACGGCAAAATTGTTGCCCTGGGCTGATACCAAATCTTTGTATTTGATATTTTCGCATCTGAATTTTGTCCTGATGCTGTGATCAACCGTCTGAACAGTTGCAAATCGGTAGCTTTTATGTTCTCTGTATTTTTTTCTATTCGGACTTATGAAAAGTGCACACAGTATTGTAAACAATATTGATTTCCGAGTTCCTGTCGGAAATCGACTTGTGTGATAGTTTGTCCTGTACTGTTTTGTCAAACATCTGTAATTATTTGCGTACCGATTGTCCTGAGAAAATGTCCAGGATTCAAACCTTTGCCATTCGTTAATATTTTTTCTTGCGCAGGTTTTCTTCGATTGCAAATTTACATTGTTTGCATTTGTATCAGCAAGATTTGTTGAATATCCCATTGCCTTTTCAAGCTCGGCTTTGGTATATTGACTACCGAACTGTTTTGCTAAAGTATCAACACGGATCGCTTTCTTCTCACCGATTTTATGAACGGTGATGTGTTTTTCGTATCGGATCTCGTAGTTTTTATTTTTGAGAAATGATATAAATTCACTTTTGCTTTTACAACTTTCTTTTGCTTCATCAAGATCACTCAGTAGCTGAATTTTCCACGATTTATGTTTCAATGCCAACTGCATTGTCGTTTGATCTATCGGTTTGAATTCGGATTTAGAGGTTATAACAGATACTCCGTATCTGCGACACAACTTATCGCTTATCGCTCTGTTGTTCTTCATTGTTTCTTTATTATCGTAATATTTCCTGCCGGTTATCATATTGCAGGAGTTTACGATTATGTGATTGTGCAAATGTTCTTTGTCAACGTGAGTGCTGACAACTACTTGATAATTCGGAAAACAAAGTTTAGCGTATTCCACCCCAAAGCGATGAACAGTTTCGGGTGTTACATTATCGTTCGGTGAAAATGACTGAATAAAATGATGTGAAATAATCCCATTATTCTGATTAAACGCCAAACGCAATAATCTGAATTGGTCGAGAGTGTTTGAGTTACTTCCAGAACAATTTATTCGTGAAACCTCAGATATTTTTGCAGGATTTGTTATGTAAGCGAGAGCTTCAGTAAGACCCGCTTCGGTTTTAATTTTGTTTTCCGCAGTTTGATTAACCGCAATTGCTTTTTTCACTTTCTGCACATTCGTGTTCTGCTTTGGTGACAGCAAGCAGCAGATCTTTGAGCAGTTTCATTATTTCGTTTTGATAATCTGTGATTCTCTTTAAGTAGTAATTTGGCAATTCACTTTCATTTTTTCTGCTTGTATTTGCAACTATCGCAATCTGATTTATGTTGTTGCCGATTTTTAATAGCTGTCGTGTTACCTCATCAGCACCATCGACAACAATTATTGTTTTATTTTCTGAAAGTGATAGAATGTATTGGCTTACACTTTGTCTTGCAAGTGTTGCTTTTTCGACTAAGCTTTGCTTCTCTTCATCGGTTACTCTTAAATGAATCCGTGCATTTTTAAGTGGCATTTTTTACTCCTCTCTGAACTTCTGCGTAGCAAGAAGCACTGTATGATTTACGCAGTAAATCACACTGTGGCAAGCACAGAACGTGTGCACCCGATTGGTGCATACGTTCGCTTGTTAGGGTGAACCCTAATACCCTTTAAAAAATAAAATTTCAAATTTATTTTTTTAAAAATCGCTACGCTCACTGAGTGAATTTTATAAATCGTTACCGTTAAAAATTTTTCCTTCCGGTAATGTAGTTTTTTCATTCTGGCTGCCAAAATTTTTTGCTTCGGATTTGCTGAGCATTGCAAGTATTTCTTTTCGTTTTTCATCTGAAATATCGCCGTCCTTCATGATCGCCGCAAGCAGATCGCTTGCAAACTGATTGTTCTTTTCGACTTTAAGTTTTTTGATTTCCTTGCGCAACTTTCTGATTTTTTCTTTAGCTTCCGATATATTTTTTTCTTCCTGTGCTATCGCTTTTTCGCACTTGTTTATCGAAGCGTTAACATCCCTTGCCATTCGTTTTTTCTCCTTTTATTTTTGATATTATGTTTTCAATGAGCAGCTTATCACTGTCAGAAGAAACAGAAAGCAGATACGAAAAACCAAGCCGGTCGAAGTTTTTGTTCAAAAAATTTATCTCATCCTTTGTCAGAAAAATCTCGGTAGTTTTGTCATATATGCCTTCATCGTTCTGAATTATTTTGCTTTCGTTGTTTTTTGATTTAGGTTTGCTTTTGTTTATGCTGCGGACGTCAGCTGTTTTAATTTTTTCTATCGGCGATGATATGATTTCCTGCTGTTTCGTGGCGTTGTGTTTTGCAATTTCATTTGCGGTAGAAATAGAAAGCTCACCATTTTCAACCGCCACTTTAACAGAATCAATTGCATTGTTTTTTATGTTCTCAATCTTTCCAATCTGTGCAGAGGAAACGTGCATTGCCTTTGCAATTTTTTCACGAAGTCTGCCTTTTATTTCAATGCCGTCAGCTTCAAGCTGTGTAAATATTTTTTTAAGTTCTTCGTGTTCTTTAAAAATATCTGCGTCACTGTATTTCCGCTGTGTGTGATTCAGCATTATCAGATCAAGATTCATTTCTGCATCTGATTTCTTTGCTGTTATCACATAACACGGAACGGTTTCGTTATTCCATCTGCCGTTTTCGATTAAGAACTTTATTGCAGTTAATCTTCTGTGACCGCTGATGAGCTTATATCTTTCGGAAGAAATTTTCGTAACTGCAAGACTATGGATCAGTCCCTGACGGTCAATGTCTTCCGCAAGCTCTTCAATATCCGGCAGAGAGTAAAAGTTTTCTGCATTTGTTTCGATGTCGGCAATTTTAATCATCTTTATATTATCAATATAGCTGTTTGATGCTGCACCTTTAATATCTGTTGTTATTGCGTCATCAAAAGTAAATTTTTTTGCCATTTTAATTCCTCCTTGATAATCTTTACTGTTCAACAGAGTGGATAATTTCGTTAGCAAGCTGCTCGTAGCAGCGTGCAGGATTTATCCAAGCCATATACTCCGAAGCCGTTATTCTGTAGCTTATGCTGTTCTTTATAGCTCTGGAGAACGGAACAACGGTATTCAATACTTTATCACCAAGGTTCTTTTTCATTATTTCGAGCAACTCACGATCTGCTTTGTTGCCTTTATCATATTTCGATGCGAAGCAAGCATATTTTGTTCCGGCATTTGCGATTTTTTGTGTTACCCTTGCAAGTCCCTGAACCGCAAATGTCCCAAGCTCAATAGGGACATAGACATAATCACATACTGTTAGAACGTGTTCTGTAAAGTCGTTCATTGCCGGCGGCATATCTACTATTATGTAGTCATAATCCGACTGCCGAAATTTTATTATATTTGTTTGCTTTTCTTCATCGGACAAGTTGGCGAAATCATTTGATATTGAGTTCATACGCACCGATGACGTGACTATATCAATGTTGTCATAACGTGTGCTTTTGATCAGCGGCATTTCTTCCGCATTGACGATGGCACTTTCACAGCCACATTCATCATTTGCTAAGTCAGTGAAAAAACGTGAGCTGTTGCACTGTCCGTCAAAGTCAACCTAAAGAATACGATTTTGACGACGGGATAGTGTATAAGCTATGTTGATCGCCGTGGAAGTTTTTCCGACTCCGCCTTTGTTGTTGTAAAATGCAATCATTTTCATAACAGTAAACCTCTTTCTGCTGCATAAAGCAGCTACAAAATTAAGCCCCTTTTTAAAAAATAATAAGCACCGGGAAAGGACGGCAGGCTTACTTTTCCGTCCTCGATGTAGCTATCATCGCCCGATGCACTTCGGAACACAAATCATTCCCATCATAACACTAACTTGTGTTCCGACCGTTGAGAGCCGGCAGAGTTGCACTGCCGCAGGTTGCTTTTGCTCTCATATAGGTGCGACACCGTATCGCACAGGACGTTCCTGTCGCACCATATTGTTCTATTTTCTTGTGTCATAGCCTTTTTTCTTTTCTTCTTCAAGCATTGCAACATACTGTCCGTAACTCATCTTCTTATCGAGAGCCATCTTCTCGACTTCTGATATTCTGATTTCACTTTCGGTTTTTCGTTTGTGCGGCGCAGTAAAATCAATTATCTTTGCAGGCATCAGCTCACCTCCTTTTTAAAAGCAGAAAGCACGGACGAGCCGTGCTTTACAATATTTGATAAACATCTCAAATTATGATATAATAATCAAATCAATTGGAAATGGAGAGGATTTAATGAACAATAACAAAAATATCACTGTAAAACAGGCGATAGATCGCTATATAGAAAGCAAAACCGCTGTTTTATCCCCATCTACTATCTACGGTTACAAAAAAGCAAATCAGCGTTATTTGTATATTTTGCACGACGTTAAGATAGCTAAACTTGACCAGGAACTTATTCAGCGAGCAATCAATAAATTATCTTATTGTTATTCACCTAAAACGGTACGTAATGCGTATGGTTTATTGCACGCCTCTTTGCAAATGTTCGCTCCCGATTTTGTCTATCGTATATCACTACCGCAAAAGATAAAATCATCATTTTATGTACCGGATGAAAACGAAATAAAAGTAATATACAAACTAATCAAAAATACAGAGCTTGAGATTCCATTTTTATTAGCCAGTCAATGTGGATTGCGTCCTTCGGAAATATGTGCATTGACAAAGGATTGCATTACCGCTGACGGATTAGAAATTCGCAAAGCAGTTGTAATAAATGAGCATGGCAGAGAAGTATATAAGCCGCCTAAGTCATACGCCGGATATAGGACAATACCAATATTGCCCTTACTGCGAGATAAACTCATGAATACTCCGGATAAAAAACGGATTTGCGTTATATCTTCAAATAAAATAAGCCGTGATTGGAATTCATTTCTTCGTAAACACGGGCTACATATATTTAGATTCTATTCTTTGCGACATTATTACGCCAGTCAAGCATTATTGCTTGGAATACCACAGAAATATATTGCGGAATTAATGGGGCATTCATCGACTGACATGATTGAAAAGGTCTATCAGCACGCCTTTCCATCTGCGATGGAAGAATTTAAGGTTCGTATTGCTGATAACATAGAAAAACTTTTGGGGTAATAAGGGTTCGAATCCCTCTTGGCGTGCCAACCGCTTTGATTACCAAAGCGGTTTTTCTTTTGCATATTATATACAGAAAAGGCGGAACGGTTTTTATGCTGTTCCGCCTTATATTGTAGCTTTAGCAAAAATAAACCACCGCTTGAAGCGGTGGAATAAAAGACTT
>ERZ772831.3174-NODE-3174-length-12127-cov-3.127899_pt1 | contig 12127 bp, 6 predicted proteins | sample MGYA00580858_ERZ772831 | MGnify/ENA primary metagenome ERZ772831 (study PRJEB29015, sample SAMEA2737694) | human gut metagenome | biome: human gut; feature: human-associated habitat; material: faeces | place: China | collected 2012 ... | reverse complement strand
ACGCAAGAGAACCGCTTCTTGAAGTATGCTCTTCAGCAGATAACTGCACACCCGCTTTCATGCCGTCTGCCAGCGCGGCTCCGTCTGCGCCGTCCGGAAAGCCGGGGTAATTCTCAATGTGCTGCGTCTGCGCCATCTGCCCGCCGGGGCCGAGCCGCTCGAGAACGAGCACGTCCAGCCCGGCGCGGGCGGCATAGAGAGCCGCCGTGCAGCCCGCCGGTCCGGCCCCGACCACGGCCATGTCATAGCATCTCATGCTTCGCCGCTCCGCAGGAATTCCTCCAGCTCCGTCAGCGTTTTTGCGCCGGTCGTGCGCCGGAGCAGCCTGCCGGAGCGGAACAGCAGCAGCGTCGGGACGGTCAGCACGTCAAACCGCGCCGCAAGCTCGGGCTGGGCGTCCACATCGACCTTTCCGATGCGCAGCTCCGGCCGGGTCTCGGCCAGTGCGTCCAGCACCGGCGCAAGCGCACGGCACGGGCCGCACCACGCGGCAAAGAGGTCTACGAGCACCGGCCCCTCGGCCTGCAGGACCTCCTGCTCGAAATTTTCTTCCGTCAAAGGTAAAATCGGCATAAAAATCACTCCCTTCGGCGCTTAGTCTGCGCAGAAGGGAGCAATTCTATGTTCATAATGGAAGCGGAGCGTCGTTTTCGTAGGTCAGATAGCGGAAGGAATGGCCGCCGTCCTCCTGCAGGGGGCCGGTGTCCGTGCAGCGCCAGTTCGGGAGCCGGTCCAGATCGGGGAAAAACCGGTCGGCAGGCAGGTCGGCGCAGGTCTGCGTGAGCAGCACGCGGCTGCACCACGGCAGCAGCGCGCGGTAGACGCTCGCACCGCCGATGAGGCACAGCGAATCGGCCGGACGGGTACGCAGGGCTTCCTGCAGGGCTGCAAGCGACGGGAAGACCGCCGCACCCGGAACGGAAAAGCCGGGTGTCGCCGAGAGAATCCAGTTTTCGCGGTTCGGCAGCGGGCGCGCGTGGGGGAAGGTGAGCAGGGTCTTGCGGCCATAGATCACGGTCTTCCCGGTCGTGAGCGCGCGGAAGCGGCGCAGATCGGCGGAGATGGAGACAAGCAGGCCGCCGTCCTTTCCGATGCCCCAGTTTTGCGTGACGTTGACGATGCAGTCCATGGCTCCTCCTAAATAGCGACAGGAATTCTGGCCGAAAACGGATGATAGCGGTAGTTCTCCACCTGCACGCTGTCCGGCGTGAAGGCATAGAAGTCCGTGACCGCAGGATCGAGCCGGAATTCCGGCGCGGGATACGGCTCCAGCTCCAGCATCTGTTCGACAAGCGGAATGTGGCGGTCGTAGATATGGCAGTCGGCGATTACATGCACGAGCTCGCCTGCGACAAGACCGCTGACCTGCGCCAGCATGTGCACGAGCACGGCATACTGCACGACATTCCAGTTGTTTGCCGTGAGCATGTCCTGCGAGCGCTGATTCAGAATGGCGTTGAGCCGGTTGCCGCTGACATGGAACGTCATGGAATAGGCGCAGGGATACAGAGCCATCTCGTGCAGATCGGCGAAATTGTAGAGGTTCGTCAGAATGCGGCGGCTGGCCGGGTTGTGCTTCAGGTCGTACAGCACGCGGTCGACCTGATCGAACTCTCCCTCCGGGAAACGGTATTTGATGCCGAGCTGATAGCCGTAGGCCTTGCCGATGGAGCCGCTCTCATCGGCCCAGCTGTCCCAGATATGGCTGCCGAGGTCGCGGACGTTGTTCGACTTCTTCTGCCAGATCCACAGCAGTTCCTCCACGCATGAGCGCCAATAGGTGCGGCGCAGCGTCATGAGCGGGAATTCCTCCTGCAGATCATAGCGGTTCACCACACCGAAGCACTTGACCGTATGGGCCGGGGAACCGTCCGCCCAGCGCGGGCGAACGGACTGATCGGTGTCCCAGACGCCCTCGCGCAGGATGCGTGCACACGTCTCGCGGTAGAGCAAATCGGCGCGGCTCATTTTGCGGTGGATTCGAAGGTATAGGTGATGGAGCGATGGAACGTCTCACCGGCCTTCAGCACGGAGGAGCCGAATTCCGGATGGTTCGGCGTGTCGGGGCAGGCCTCCGGCTCAATGGCAAAGCCCTGATTCGGATGGAGCTTGCCCGAGAGGAATTCACCGGTGTAGAGCTGCAGGGCAGGGTAGTCCGTGTGCAGCGACAGGCGGACGCCGCCGTCCTCTGCCACAAGGGCATCCGGGCCGTCGAGCACGAAGCCATGGTCAAAGTTCTGCGCAATGGTGTGCGGCGTGCGGAAGTCGAACGGACCCTCGGCCGGGCGCAGCTCTCCGGTGGGAATGAGCTCGCCGTCCACGGGGATCCAGCGGCTGGCGTTGATCTGCAGTGTCGTTCCGAGGATGCTCTCCGTGCCGCCGAGGTTGAAATACATGTGCGTTGTGGGCGCGAGGATGGTGTCCTTTGTGCTGATGCCCTCAAAATCGAGGAAGAGCCGGCTGCCCTCCACGCGATAGGTGACGTGCATCGTCAGCGCGCCGGGATAGCCCGCGTCGCCGTCCGGCGTGTGCAGCGTGAAGCGCACTGCCTGCTCCCCAAGGCATTCAGCGGCCCAGATGCGCTTGTGGAAGCCGACGCTGCCGCCGTGCAGGTGGTTGCGGCCCTCGTTCTGCTCGACCTGCACCGTCTTGCCGTTCAGCGGGAAGCGGCCGCCCGCAATGCGGTTGGCATAGCGTCCGACGATCGCGCCGAGATAGCTGGTGTCCTGCAGATAGTCGTCCGGGGTCTTCAGGCTGACCACGACATTGCGGCCCTGATAGGCAAGCCTTGTGACGGTCGCACCGAGGCTCATCACGGAGACGGAAAGCGTATCGGAAGAGATGGTATACATGCTGTAGCCATAGAAATCAGATAACTGGATCACAATGCTGCACTCCTTCCCGCCGGGGGCGGATCATAATATACAATTCAAATTATAGCGTATTTTCGGCGCTCCGTCAACGGCGGTTATAGGGTCGGAACGTTTTTCATCCGGCTTTACAATGCTGCGGAAATATGCTATACTGAATAGGTTAAAACAAAAAGCTTTTGTGGCTCCGGCAGGGCATATGTACAGCCGGAGATGGACAAGGGAATGCAGTGAGAGCCTGCAACGCCGACCGGCGCTGTATGTGCAAGACGCGAGCTCCATGGGCGAAAGCCGGTCATTGGGGCGACCTGAGAAGGCTGAGCGCCGCGTTGCGGGGGAGACCCGAGAGCACGAGTCAGAAGACCTACAGAAGCATGCGGCGCAGGTGCGCCATGACGCAGGAAAACGGCTGCGGCAGGGGAAACGAGGCCCTCTGCCGCAGTGTTTTTATTATTTTCGTATTAAGAAAGGAAGATTGGATCATGAAACGAATGATCGCGGCGATCCTTGTGCTGTGCATGGTGCTGTGCAGCATCCCGGTCGCAGCAGCGGCAAGTTTCGATGAGTTTTTTGCGGACGTTCCGGCGACCGTGGAAAACGACGCCTCCTATCCCTTTGCGGAGAGCGACGACGAGACTTGCCTGATATCCGGCAACAAGGGCGTGGGGAGGACGACTTCCGCCCTCAAGCTGACCTTCCGGAGCGGCGGTACGTTCCGCTTCTCCTATAAGGTCTCCAGCGAGTCCAACTATGACTACATGGCGGTCACGAAGAACGGAACGGACCTGACGCAGTCCAGCAAGGCTTCGTATTCCGGTGCGATGACGTCCTTCCAGACCTACACGATGGAGGTCGCGGCGAATGACGTCGTGACCATCGGGTATTCCAAGGACTACGGCGGCAATCAGAACGATGACACGCTCTATCTGAAGGACTTCAGCTGCAAAACGTACTACGGCGTCACGTTCACGGGCGCGCCTGCAGGCACGTCCTTTACGCTGACGGACAGCGCGGATGCTTCCTATGCCGTGACGGACGGCAAGGCCAGCGTTCCGGCGGGCGAGTACCGCTATACGGCCGAGGCCTTCGGCTATGCGCAGGCCACCGGCAGCTTTACCGTGACGGATGCGGCCGTTGAGGTCCCTGTGACCATGACGGAGCTTGCACGCTATAAGGCGGCGTTCTTGATCACGGGCCTTGCCGCAGGCACGACGGCGGCCGTTACCGTGAAGCACGGCGACGAGGTTATGCAGGCCGAGGAGGACGGCTCCTACCTGCTCTTCCCGGCGGACTATTCCTATCAGGTGAAGGCTGCGGGCTATAAGACGGCACGCGGCACGTTCACGCTCGGCGAGGCTGACACGACAGTCAAGGTCACCATGGTCCCCGGCATCGAATGGGACGGAACGGTGGCAGACGGCTTTGCGGGCGGCACCGGCACGCAGGCCGATCCCTATCTCATCTCGAACGGCGAAGAGCTGGCCTATCTCTCCGCACAGGTCGCCTCCGGCAATGCCTTTGCCGGAAAGTATGTGACACTTGCAGCCAATCTGGACATGGGCAATGTGGCCTTCACGCCGATCGGCAGCGATGCCCGCCGCTTTGCGGGCAGCTTTGACGGCGCGTATCACACGATCGATAATCTGCTCGTCTCGCAGACGACGGACTATGCCGGCCTGTTTGGCTGCCTGGATACCGGCGCGGCCGTACGCCGACTGACGGTCCGCGGCAGCATCTCCGGCCGCGGCTATGTCGGCGGTATCGCCGGTCAGGCGGACAGCGCCACGATCGAGGCCTGCGCGAACTATGCCACGGTCACCGGTACGAGCCGGAATGTCGGCGGTATCGTCGGCCGTCTGAACGGCAAGTCCGCTGCGCGCTCGACCGTCCTGCGCTGCGCGAACTTCGGCACGATCAGCAATGGTACGAACAATTTCTCGGCCGGTATCGTTGGCACTGCCTACTATACTACGCTGAGTGAGTGCTATAACGTCGGCTCCGCCACCGGCAACCGCGTCGGCGGCATTCTCGGCCAGACGGATTCGAACACGACCGTGACGTCCTGCTACAATGCCGGTGCGATCACACTGGCCGCAGCGGGCAACTATAATTATGCGGGCTCGCTCATCGGCTACAACGACGGCGGCTCCGTTTCGAACTGCTATTACCTCACGGGCATGCAGGCCATCGGCAGAGGCTCCGGCGACACAACTGCCCTCACGGAAGAGCAGCTGAAGTCGCTCGACACCGTGCTGAAGCTCGGCGGCGCATTCGTGAACGACGCGAAGAATCAGAACAGCGGCTATCCCGTCCTTGCCTGGCAGGATGCGGATGCCAAGCTCATCGTGGCGTTCTCCGTCAACATGACCGGCGCTTCCGTCCATGTCTACGATGCGCAGAACGTGGAGCAGACCCCGGAGGAGGACGGCACCTATCGCCTTGTCTCCGGAAGCTATACCTATCTTGTCACGCGCGATGAGTGCGACGATGTGACCGGAAGTTTTACGATCGACGGCGCAGGCCGCACCATCACGGTCACCCTCTCGGTCCGCACCTATCCCGTCAGCGTGACGCTGACCCCGGCCGAGGCAAAGCTCGTTCTTCGCGATGCCGATGGCAAGCAGTGGAGCGCCGTGAACGGCGCATGGCGCCTGCCGAAGGGCAGCTACACCTATGAGGCGAGCCTGTTCGGCTACGAGACCGCGTCGGGCAGCCTGACGGTCACGGGCGAAAACGACAGCCTGAGCGTCACGCTGCAGCAGGCGGCGCGCCATAATGTGCGCTTTGCCACGGTGAAGGCGGAAGACGGCAGCACGCTGAGCGGCGCGGACATTACCGTGACACATGCCGAGGGCGGCGAGCAGACGGCGGTGAACGGCGTCTACAGCCTGCCGGACGGCACCTATTCCTACACCGTTATGCTGGACGGCTATCTGAATGTGGCCGGTTCCTTCACGGTCGCGGGCAAGGATCTGACTGTTACGGTCAGACTCGAGGAGGGCAGCAATGTCTGGACGGGCAAGGCCTCCGATACCGCGCCGGAGACGAAGACCGAAAACGGCGTGATGTGGTACCTCATCAAGACGCCTGAGGAGCTGGCGTGGTTCGCAGCGAAGGTCAACGGCGGTGAGACGGCGATCAACGCCCGTATCATGGTGAACCTCGTGCTCAACAGCACGGAGGCTCCGAAGGCCAACCGCTGGGGCGGTATCGGCAAATACAGCGCGCAGTTTGGCGGCATTTTGGACGGCAACGGCAAGACGATCAGCGGCTACTACAGCTGCGATAACGATGCGACCTATGAATCCGCAAGCGCTTTGTCCGGCTATCTCGGCGCGGACGGTGTGATCAAGAATCTGACGCTTGTCGGTATGATCGAGGGCGACGGCGCGATCGGCGCCTTCGCCAACCAGAGCTACGGCCGCATTGAGGGCTGCGTCAGCCGTGTGAACGTGACGAATGCGGCCTCCTACGGCGGCGTGACGGGCGGCATCGCAGCGCGCGTCTATGCCAGCGGTGCGATCGTGAACTGCGGCAACGAGGGCAGTGTGACCTGCACGCTGAGCAGCGCCTATTCCGACGCGAAGGTCGGCGGCATCGTCGGCGCAAGCTACGCGCCCATCACGGGCTGCTATAACACCGGCGCGATCAACGGCGGCAGCAACAACCGCGGCTATGTCGGCGGCATCGTCGGCTACACCGAAAACGGCAGCGTGCAGATTCTGAACTGCTACAACACCGGCTCCGTCACCGGCGCGACCTGCGTCGGCGGCATCGCGGGCAAGCACACCGGCGGCACGGACCCCACGGTCACGAACTGCTATAACACCGGCAGCGTCAAGGGCGCTTCCTGCGGCGCGCTCGTCGGCGAATATGCGGCCGAAATTCGGAACAGCTATTATCTCGAAGGCTCCGCCTCTGCTGCGACCGGCAACACGAAGGACGGCGTCAATGTCGAAGCGACGGCCAAGACCGCCGCGGAGATGAAGGAGACTGCCTTTGTCCTTGCACTCGGCAATGAAGCCTTCCACCAGGACGACGGCCGCAACGGCGGCTATCCGCTGCTGGCATGGCAGGGCGGCACGCATGTGGTCAACACGGCGGCGGCCGAGGCCATTGCGCGCGCGGCGGAAAAGCTCACGGTCGAGCCGACGCTCGTCACCGAGAACTGCACGCTGGCGCTCGCTTCGACGGTCGAGGGCTTTGACGGCACGATCACCTGGGCCAGCTCGAACGGCGCGGTCATCACGCCGGAGGGCGTTGTGACGCTCCCGTCTGCGGGCACGGTCTATGTGAAGCTGACGGCGACGCTGGCCTATGGCGGCGAGACCGGCACGAAGACCTTCCTCATCACGGTGAAGTCCCTGAAGGCGCAGAACGACGAGCTCGTCACGGCGGCCAAGTCCCTGCTGGACAGCAAGTCCACGCTGAACCCGGTCCCCGGTACGGATACGAACCTCTGCACCTATGTGGAAAACTATCTGAGCAGAAATAACCTTGACGGCATCACCGTCACCGTGAAGGACCCCGGCGCGCTCGATTATCCGATGGATGTGGCGCAGACGACCGGTATCGCGGCCGACGGCAAGATCACCTATTTCAATGCGGACCCCGCAACGCTGGGCATTGCGGCGCACTTTGCCCGCGTCTCCGGCGTGGAGCTGACGCTTACGCGCGGCGAGAGCAGCGCGGATATCACGGCGATGGTCATCCTGAACTGGGATCTGGACACCGTCCGGGATTACCTCGAAAAGGCGGCGGCCTCCGTTACGTTCGATACCATCCGCAATCAGAATACAAGCGAAGCGGAGATTATCTCCGACCTGCAGCTCCCGCAGCGTACCGGCGCTTATCCGTTCGTCACGTTCGCCTGGACATCCGATTCCAAGCTGATCTCCATCGAGGGCAGCACGGCGGGCGAAGTCCTGACGGGCCGCGTCACACGCCCGAGCGTTGACACGAAGGTCCATCTCTATCCGACCCTGACGTTCCAGCTCAACGAGAGCTCGCTGCAGGCCGAGGGCTTCCGTCTGACGCTCCCGGCCGAGGATCTCGAGCCGCTGCGTCAGCAGATGCAGAAGGAGCTTGACGAGAACTATCTCGTCACAAAGCTGACCTATGTTGTGACCGGCGAGGTCATCGACCCCGAGGCCGTGAACGGCGACATCCAGCTTCTCACGGCACGCGCTACCGGCATCGAGAACTATGACGATTATAAGTTCATCGTCACCTCGGGCAATCCGGATGTGGCCGAGATCAACGCCTACCGCGCCAATATCTACCGCCCGATGCCCGGCGAAGCCGCGGCGGAGGTGACGTTGACCGTTACCATGCAGCACAAGACAAAGGACGTCTCCGTACAGAAGCAGATCACCCTCAAGGTCCTGCCGCTGACAAAGGCGGAGCTTGACGATGCGCTGAACCTCATGGAGCAGGCCAAGGCCCACTACTGGGACGGCCTGAACGACGGAGCGAATGAGTCGCAGTACGCCGTGACGAAGAGCCTGCACGCCTTCCGCGAGGCCGTTGCGGGCGAGAACGGCGGCCTGACGTGGCTGTATGACTACCGCGACGCGCATGGTGCTGGCATCGTGGCCGGAGATCAGGCGGATTATTCCTCCGTCGGCGGTCAGGAGCAGTATAACAAGTTCAAGTCCAGCAATCCGGCCGTCATTGCCCATGAGAATCTGGTGCTGACGCAGCCGAAGTACAACACGTCTGTCACCGTTGAGAGCGTCCTGGAGCATGCCGTCTTTGCCAAGTATGCCAAGAAGATTACGTCCGGTGCATGGTATGACGACTACTTCTCCAAGCTGATCGGTCAGAAGGTCTCCGCCACCATGACGGTCCTCGGCACGGACGGTCCGAACCCGGACGGCGACCAGCCTCCCGTCAGGACGACGGTCACGGTCGTGCTGACCGGCGTGAACGGCGTCGGCGCAGTGGACCGCACGTTCGACACGACGTCGGATAAGACCGTGGCAGAGGCTCTGCAGGAGGGCCTTGGCGAGGACTATACGCTCACGGTCAGCGGCTATGGCTACATCGGCAGTCTGACCGGCCCGGACGATTTCAACGCCGCCAATGCGGGCGTTGAGTTCTGGGGTCAGTATTACTACATCGACGGCGCGTATGACACGTCCTCTCCGCTGACGGTCCCCGTTACGGACGGCGCAGTTTACGGCATCTTCGCCAACGAGAAAAACACGACCGGCGAGAACTACGGCTACAAGTACAACGTCTGGATCCACGAGCGCAGCGTTACCGCCGAGGCCGAGACGGCCTTTGACGTCACGGTCTGCCAGATGCAGGGCAATACCGCCGTGCCGCAGGCAGGCGTGAAGGTCTACGCGGACGGCAATGTGATGGGCGTCAGCGATGAGAACGGCAAGGTTATCTGCCGCTTTGAGCATGCGGGCGACTATGTGCTCACGACCGGCGACGAGCTGCACACCTACAGCCAGTGCCGCGTCCATGTGACGGAGAAGCCCTTCAAGGCGACGGTCACGGTCCGCCTGACGGGCGTGAACGGCATCGGCGCGATCGACCGCACGCTGGAGGTCTCTTCCTCCAGCACGGTCGCAGAGGCGCTGCAGCAGGGCTTCGGCGAGGACTATGTCCTCACGGTCAGCGAATATGGCTACATCGGCAGCCTGACTGGCCCGGAAGACTTCAACGCGGCCAATGCGGCAGTGGCATACTGGGGCCAGTATTACTTCGTGAACGGCGCGTATGATACGTCCTCCCCGCTGACGGTCCCCGTCACGGCCGGCGGCATCTACGGCGTGTTTGCCAATGAGTCGACGGCCGACTCCGACAGCTACTACGGCTATAAGTACAACGTCTGGTTCCACGAGACCGCGCTCACCGCAGCGGCGAGCGAGACGTTCACGGCAACGGTGTACCAGATGGGAACCGGTGTTGCTCCGGCAGAGGGCGTGCAGATCTTCTGCGGCGGCGAGCTGCTCGGCAGGACGGCCGCGGACGGCACGTTTGCCTGGCACTTTGACACCGCAGGCGTCTACGTCCTCACGACGGGCGACAGCAACCACACCTACAGCCAGTGTGTCGTCACGGTGACGGGCAAGGCCCCGGTGTGTGACGGCGGTGCGAACTGCCCGAGCCGCGCCTTCCCGGATCTTGATCCCGCGCAGTGGTATCACCTCAGCACGGACTATGCCATCACGAACCATCTGTTCATCGGCTTTGAGGACGGCACGTTCCGCCCGAACGGTCAGATGAGCCGCGCGATGTTCGCCATGGTGCTCTGGCGCGTGGCAGGCAGCCCGGCAAGCTCCGCGGCGCTCCCGTTTGCGGATGTCGCTGCCGATGCCTGGTATGCCGATGCAGTCCGCTGGGCCTATGCGGCCGGCGTGATCAACGGCGTGTCCACCACGGCGTTCGACCCCGAGTCCCCGGTGACCCGCGAGCAGATGGTCACGATGATCGTCCGCTATGCGGAAAAGATCGGCGCTGTCACCGGCGCACGCGATGATCTGTCGCAGTTCTCCGATGGGATGCAGGTCAGCTCCTATGCGCTCGCAGCGGTGCGCTGGGCAGTTGCCGTCGGCCTGCTGCGCGGTATGGGCAACGGCCGCCTCGAGCCGCAGGGCACGGCGACCCGCGCAGAGGTCGCAACGCTGCTGATGCGCTTCGCTTCCCTCGGCAAGTAAGGAAAGCGCTGAATCAATCGGCAGAAGCTTCGCGGCTCAGCCGCAGACGATTGGTTCGGAGATTCCCTGAGACTATGGCGCTCCCGCGCCGCTCTGCGGCGGTGCGGGAATGCCGGGAAAATGGCGGATGCCGCATCGAGATTGATGTTGGCATCCGCCTCTTTTTGTGATATTATATTGAGGCAGCACCACGCGATTGCATCTTCGGCCTTCGCCGAATGCTCTTACGGAATCGTGCGGTGCGGCTTTGAAAGTGGGTGAATACATGCAGACGCTACGCGGGAAATTATTTCTCTCCGGTATGGATGAAAATGCCGCCGCACTGGCCCGGAAATGGGGCCTTGGGCTGGAGCTGACGGATTTCTGCGAGGCGCGGAAATTGGAAGAACCTGCGGCCATGGAGGCTGCGCGGGCGCGCTGCAGCGGGATCGGCTCTCTCTGGCTGCATGCGCCGTTTGCGGAGCTGTCGCCCTGCGCCATCGACCCGCGCGTGCGCGAAGTCGTCATGCTGCGCTTCCGGCAGACCGTGCAGGCGGCGCTGGCGCTCGGCATCCGGCGCATCGTGGTGCACAGCGGCTATATCCCGCTTGTCTATTTTCCGGAGTGGTTCACGGCCCGTTCCGTCGAATTCTGGCGGGAATTTCTGCGGGGCGCCCCGGACGGTCTCTGCCTTGCGCTGGAAAACGTGATGGAGCCGGGGCCGGATATGCTCGTGCAGATCGCTGCGGGCGTCGATGACCCGCGCTTCGGCCTGTGCCTCGATGTCGGCCATGCCAATACCCGCGTGAGCGAAACGCCGCCTCTGGACTGGATCGCGCCGATGGCCCCGTGGCTGCGCCATGTGCACCTGCACAACAACGACGGCGACTGGGACCTGCACGACGCGCTCGGGCAGGGCATGATCCCGATGCCGGATATCCTTGCCGCGCTGGCGGAGCTGAGCCCGGCGGCGGATTATACGATCGAAAATCAGAACTGTGAGCCCTCGCTGCGCTGGCTTTGCGCGCGGGGCTATCTGGAGGAACCATGACAGAGCAGGAATTTCAGACCTTTCTGCGCTCCATCCGCCCGGCGGACCGCGCCGCGATGGACGCTGCCGCCCGCCGTCAGGCGGAGCTGGCCAAGCCGCCGGGCAGTCTGGGCGCGCTGGAGGATATGTCCGTCCGTCTGGCGGGCGTCACCGGCCGGGTGTGCCCGCGAATGGACAAATGCCGGGTGGCGGTATTCGCCGCCGACAACGGCGTGGTGGACGAGGGCGTGTCCTGCGCGCCCCGTTCCGTGACCGTGCGGCAGGCCATCAACATGACCCGCCGCAAAACCGGCATGTCCGCCATGGCCGCCGCCTTCGGCGACGATGTGGCGGTGGTGGACGTGGGCATGGACTGCGGCACCACCCCGGCGGGTATTCTGAACCGCCGGGTGCGGCGGAGCACCGGCGACATCGCCATCGAGGACGCCATGCCCCGCCCGCAGGCGCTGGCAGCCATAGCCGCCGGCATGGAGCAGGCGGCGCTGGCCAGAGCCGACGGTTTTCGCTGCCGCGAAGAATATCCGTATATTTTTTCTTCGATATGTCGCTCCATA
>ERZ772831.3173-NODE-3173-length-12149-cov-24.908715_pt1 | contig 12149 bp, 9 predicted proteins | sample MGYA00580858_ERZ772831 | MGnify/ENA primary metagenome ERZ772831 (study PRJEB29015, sample SAMEA2737694) | human gut metagenome | biome: human gut; feature: human-associated habitat; material: faeces | place: China | collected 2012 ... | reverse complement strand
CGTCGAACAGGTTCCCCAGGGGATAACCGGCCTCGTTGAGACCCAGCATCACGAAAATGTGGCTGTATTGCTTGCTGCGCAGCAGGGACCCCAGGTCCGTTGCGCCGAAATTCTTGTCGGAGGCGGTGGTGGAGAACATCTTGAACACCGTCATGCCCACGTCGGCGAAGTAGTCGGCATTGCCCAGCCGGGCATAGTTGGCCACGTTCACCATCCGGGAGTCGCCGATGAACAGGGCGTCGTCGAAAAAACTCTCGTCCTGGCCGTATACGGCGTTGGTGACCACCACCGGCGGCTCAGGCTCGGGCTCGGGTTCCGGCTCCGGTTCGGGGTCAGGCTCGGGTTCGGGGGCGGGGTCCGGCGCGGGCGGGGCGTTTTTCGCCGCCAGCATCCGCTGCCAGTCCGTGTCGTCCCGCAGCATCAGAAAGGGCACGGCGATGGCCCACTTGTCGTCATAGCCGCCCACATATTTCTGCAGCTGTCCCTTCATCACCAGGCCGCACACGGCGGCGGCCACTGTGCTGACCACCAGGATGGCGGCCAGGGCCAGGGGGCGGAAATTCTTGATATGCTTCATGATAACGCCCCCTTTAGAACGAGAAGTACATAAACGGATCGTTGGTGGCCACGGACATACAGTAAACGCAGGCCCAGAACAGCACCGCCAGGATCACCGTGCCCAGCCAGGTGCCGCGGATGCGGTTCCACAGCTTCTCCGGCCCGGGGGTGGAGAACACGATGCCCAGCACCAGCAGCCAGCCGTACTGGCGGCCGTACTGCAGCCAGTCCCCGGCGTTGACGGCGATCCCCCGGGACACGATGGGAAACAGACGGCCCAGGTAAACGCCGATGCGGCTCACCGAGGGGATGGCGAACAGCATCCAGCTCAGGGGGATCATCAGCACCATGTACACCCGGGAGATTACCCGGCTGCGCTCCAGCACCCGGCCCCATCCGGCCCGCTCCAGGGCGATGAGGGCGAACAGCAGCAGGCCCCACAGCAGGAAGTTCAGGGTGCTGCCGTGCCACAGGCCCGTCAGGACCCACACCGCCAGCAGGTTCAGATAGGTCCGGGCCGTCCCCTCCCGGCTGCCGCCCAGGGGGATATAGACGTAATCCCGGAACCAGGAGCTGAGGCTGATGTGCCACCGCCGCCAGAAGTCCTGCATGGAGCGGGCGGCGTAGGGGTGTTCAAAGTTCCGGGGCAGCCGGAAGCCCAGCATCCGGCCCAGGCCCAGGGCCATCCAGGAATAGCCGCAGAAGTCCAAATACAATTGCAGGGAATAGGCCGCGATGCCCATCCACGCCAGAGGCGTGGACACGCTCTCGTACCCGATATTCCCCACCTGACGCCACAGGCCGCCGATCTGGTTGGCCAGCAGCACCTTCATGGACAGGCCCAGGATAAAGTCCCGCAAGCCGCTGTCAAAGTCCTCCAGGCCCGGCCGGGGCGGGTCGGACAGCTGCTCATGCAGGGACAGGGGGTCCATCAGCGGGCCGGACAGCAGCTTGGGAAACAGCAGCACGCCGGTGAAAAACAGCAGGGGCTTTCTTTCCGCCGGGACCCGGCCCCGGTACACGTCGATCAGGTATGCCGCCAGCTGGAAGGAATAGAAGCTGATGGCCAGGGGCAGCGTCACTCCCAGACCCAGGAGTCCCGCATATTTGAAGAAGAACAGGCAGCCGAACAGGGCCGTCAGGCCCAGCACCAGCAGTCCCCGGCTCTCCCGGGGCCGCATCCGCAGCCCCAGCAGATACACCAGAACCGCCAGACCCAGCAGCGGAGCCAGGCACCAGGGCCGCTGCCACACGCCGATGACGTAGAACACCAGGCTCCCCAGGCACAGCAGGCCCGCCCGCCAGCGGGCGGGGACTAGATAAAACGCCGCCAGAAACAGCGGCAGAAACACAAACACAAACGGAAGTGTATTAAAACCCATGAAAATATCCCTCTTAATTCTGGCGGGGCCGGGCCCCGGATGATCTCGCAAGGCATATTATAAGGCGGCCCCGACGGAAATGTCCAGTTAAAAAGAGGAAACAAAATGTAACAAATTATGACAAACACCCCGGCGCAGTGCGCCGGGGTATTGGGAGGATATAGGTTTTTCGCTTACCGCTGACCCTTGTCGTAGGGGATGCCCTCGGCCTTGGGGGCCCGGGACTTCTTGGAGGTAAAGGCCAGCACCAGCAGGGTGATCAGATACGGCAGCATCCGGTACAGGTGGGCGCTGATGCCGATGTCGGCCAGCAGGAACACGCCGTCGCCGTTGATGTCGATGCTGGCGTATGCCGCGGCGATGCACTTGAACAGGCCGAACAGCAGGGACGCGCCCGCGATGTTCAGGGGCTTCCAGTTGCCGAAGATCATAACGGCCAGAGCCAGGAAGCCGAAGCCCGCCACGTCGCCGTTGGAGGAGCAGTTGGCGGTGGTCATGGCGTACACGAAGCCGCCCATGCCCGCCAGTGCGCCGGAAATGGTAACACCGGCATAGCGCATTTTATACACGTTGATGCCCAGGGAGTCCGCCGCCTGGGGATTCTCGCCGCAGGCCCGCAGGCGCAGGCCGAACCGGGTCTTGTACAGGATGACGGACAGAATGATGAACAGCAGGATGCAGATGTAGGTGGCCAGGTAGATCTTATTCAGGAAGGTTTCCCCGAAGAAGCCCCATTCCACGCTCTTGTCCACGCCGAAGGTGGACTTTTTCAGCATGAACCAGCTGGCAGAGTCGCCGGTGGCCATTTGCAGGGTGTTCTGGTTGGCGATGATGCGGATCAGGAACAGCACCAGAGCGGGGGCCATCAGGTTCAGCGCCGTGCCGCCGATGGTCTGGTCGGCCCGGAGGTTGATGGACGCAAAGCTCAGCAGCAGGGAGAACACCGCGCCCATGGCCGCCGCCACCAGCATGGTCAGCAGCTCCAGCCCCTGCAGGGCCACCCAGTCACCGGCCTGCTTGGCGGCCAGCACCGCCTGGGACCCCTGCATCAGCCGCACGAACAGCACGCCGATGAAGGCGCCGAAGATCATGATACCTTCCAGGGCCAGGTTGATGATACCGCTTCGCTCGGCGAACACGCCCGCCAGGGCCACGATCATCAGGGGCACCGCGTAAATCAAAGTCTGTTGGATCAGAAACGTCATGCCTGGTCGCCTCCTTCCTCCGTCTGGACCGTTACCGGCTCTGCCGGTTCCGTGGGTTCCTCCGCCGGTTCCTCCGGGGGTGCGGCGTCCGCCGCCGGGGCGGCAGTCTCCTCCACATGGGCGTGGGGCTTTTTCTTCCGGGACAGCATCATGCGGATGGCCAGGGAGAAGGCGGACAGGTACACGATCACGGAGATGATGACATCGGTGATATACTCGTTATAGGCCGTCAGGTTGGTCAGCTGCAGACCCACGATGTTCAGCATGGCCATGAAGATGCCGGTGAAGATCACCGCGATGGGGTTGTTCAGGGCCAGCAGGGCCACGGGAATGCCGTTGAAGCCCACGGCAGGCAGGGCCTGATAGGTGGACCAATAGAACTCGGTGTTGCCGGAGAGCCAGTACAGGGCCGCGCCTGCCCCGGCCAGCGCACCGGCAATGGCCATGGACAGCACGATGTTGCGCTTGTCCCGGATACCGGCATAGCGGGCGGCGTGACGGTTGGCGCCGCAGGCCTTCAGCTCATAGCCCAGGGTGGTCTTGTTCATCAGGATGTACATGGCGATGGCGATGACGATGGCAACGAGAATGCCGCCGTTGACCTGGGAGCCGGGGAAGATGGCGTCCAGCCCCAGCTTGGGGGTGGCCACGCCGTTGAAGGTGGTCTTATAGATATAGCCGGACTTGGTGCTCTCGACCATATTCTTGAAATTGCTGATGTCGAACATCCAGGTCACCAGGTTGGCGGCGATCCAGTTGGTCATGATGCACGCCAGCACCTCGTTGATGTTCAGCAGGGCCTTTACCAGGCCGGGGATCGCGCCCCACAGAGCGCCGGACAGGCACCCGGCCAGGAAGGCCAGCACCCAGATGACGCCCACGGGCACGGACTCGGAGGGGATGGACAGGGCCACCATCAGGGTGACCATGGTGGAGATCAGATACTGACCGGGGGCGCCGATGTTGAAGAGGCCCGTCTTGAAGGCCACGGCCACGGAAAGGCCCGTCATAATCAGGGGCGTGGCCCGGAACAGCATGTTGCCCAGGTTCACGGCGTTGAAGCCCCAGGTCAGGGTACCGGCGGCGTCGCGGCCGGTGCTGAAGATACCGGCGAAGATGATGCGGATGCCGTCCCATGCGCCGCTCAGGGAGATCTTCTCGTTGCACAGGCCCACGATCAGAACGGCGATGCCGCCCACTAAAAGGCCCGCCACAATGGAGATCAGGGATGAGAGCACCTTTTTGGTGCCGTCTTTTTCGTAAAGCGCTGCCAGTGCGTTCTTTTTCATGCCTGGTCACCTCCCATATCGTCCCGCTTGGCGCCGGACATATACAGGCCCAGCTCGGCCACGGTGGTGGTTTTCGGATTCAGCTGGCCCACAAGCTGGCCCTCGTACATCACCAGGATGCGGTCGGACAGGCTCATGACCTCGTCCAGCTCCAGGGACACCAGCAGCACCGCCTTGCCCCGGTCCCGCTCGGCCACCAGCTGGCTGTGGATATACTCGATAGCGCCCACGTCCAGGCCGCGGGTGGGCTGCACCGCCACGATCAGGGACTTATCCCGGTCCACCTCGCGGGCGATGATGGCCTTCTGCTGGTTGCCGCCGGACATGCTGCGGGCGATGGTCACGGGCCCCTGGCCGCTGCGCACATCGTACTGTTCAATGAGGTGCTGGGCGTATTCCCGGACGGCGGCGTTCTTAATGAAGCCCGCCTTCTGGAACCGCGGCTCCAGATACCGCTGCAGCACCATGTTCTGCTCCAGGGTGAAGTCCAGGATCAGGCCGTGCTTGTGCCGGTCCTCGGGAATGTGGCTCATGTTCTCGCCCCGGCGGCGGATGGAGGTATGGGTGATGTTCTTGCCGCACAGCTCCACGGTGCCGCCGGTGATCTTATCCAGGCCCGTCAGGCCCTGGACGAACTCCGTCTGGCCGTTGCCGTCGATACCGGCGATGCACACGATCTCTCCGGCCCGGACCTCCAGGCTCACGTCGTGAACGGCGTCCCGCTTGTGCTGGTGGGAGGCCACGCACATGTGCCGCACCCGCAGAACGGGGTCCTTGGGCTGGGCAGGCTCCTTCACCACCTGCAGCTGCACCGGGCGGCCCACCATCATGTTGGACAGCTCCTGCTTGTTGGTGTCGCAGGTGTTCACCGTACCCACATACCGGCCCTTGCGCAGAACGGTGACCCGATCCGCCACGGCCATGATCTCGTTGAGCTTGTGGGAGATGAACAGGATGGACTTGCCCTCCTTGGTAAGGCTGCGCATGATGTCCATCAGCTCGTCGATCTCCTGGGGAGTCAGAACGGCGGTGGGCTCGTCGAAGATGAGGATCTCGTTGTCGCGATACAGCATCTTCAGGATCTCCACCCGCTGCTGCATACCCACGGTGATGTCCTCCACCTTGGCGTCCAGGTCCACCCGCAGACCGTACCGCTGGGACAGCTCCTGGACCTTCTGCCGGGCCGCCTTTTTTTGCAGGAAGCCCAGCTTGGTGTCCTCCGCGCCCAGGATGATGTTGTCCAGGACGGTGAACACGTCGATGAGCTTGAAGTGCTGGTGCACCATGCCGATGCCCAGCGCCGTTGCGTCGTTGGGGTCGTTGATTTTCACCGGCTTGCCGTTTTTGCGGATCTCGCCCTCCTCCGGCTGATACAGGCCGAACAGGACGGACATCAGCGTGGACTTGCCTGCGCCGTTTTCGCCCAGCAGGGCGTGGATCTCACCCTTGCGCAGCTGCAGGGTGATGTCGTCGTTGGCCTTGATGCCGGGAAACTCCTTGGTGATGTGAAGCATTTCGATCACATACTGGGGAGATTGCTCCATGCCGCCACCTACTTTCTCTCATTTTCCTGCCCGCTGCAATCGCTTCCGCCAGCGGACAATGTAACAAGTTTATTATAACGGTTGCGCCCGGGAATTGCAAGAACGAACCGGAAAAATAGATGTTTTTTGCATTCTTTTGCATCCTACACCTTTTGTATCCGGACGAAAGCATCACCGCTTGACAGCCTATCGTTCGGTAGGTATAATGTAATGGACGTTATGCATTACTTCACCGGGCTTGTGCGTTTCCATATTCGTCCGGAGCGGGAGGCAGACGCAAGGCGCCCGTCTGGAGTCCTATCGAAAGCTGAAAACTGAGAACGCCTATGCCGCAGACAGCAGCCGGTATTTGGAAGCAAAACGGGAAAAATTCAAGGAGATATCCAAAATCAATAAATCAGACAGGAAAAGATAGCTGAAAATTGCAGGGCCGATCATCCGCAAGCCAACAGGCAGCGCGGATGACCGGCTCTTTTGTTTTTCTCTATCACATCAGTCTGGCTCAGCCGGAGGGGTTTCATTTTTCCTGTTCTCTCAGCAGGGAATTGGGCGATATCTCAAGTGTTACGCCGCCCATACCAAGGGTGGTTTTGATCCCGATGCCGCAGAGAGTGGAAAACACCAGCAGCAGATTCCACACCTCCTGCATAGGCGCGCTGAGGGTGGAGGAGAGTGTCAGGTGTCCCGAAAATCCGGGGATCTTTGCGGATTTCAGCGTATAGCGCCCCGAGCGAAGCTGATAGTCTGTGATGCGGACGCCGCGCTCCAATGCGGCTGCCGCATCCTCATCATCCAACGAATACTCCGGAAACCATGCGTTCCATTTGGCCAGCAGACTCCTCAGCAGCAGCCGCTCCTGGGGAAAGATCACATAGCTGCCGTCCTGCTTGAAGGAGCTGGTGGTGTGAAAGCGTATGGTGACCCGCGAGGGCAGCCGCAGCTCCCTGGCGTACAGAACAAGCTCCTGCGCCGATGCAAAGCACCGCTTGTCCAGCAGAGCGGCCTGCAGCGTTGTTTGGCGCAGCGCAATGCAGGAAATGCTCTCCAGCACGGGCTCCAGCAGCTCATACAGCTCCCCTTGAAATACACTGACGACCCATAGGGTCCGGTTTTCCGCCTTATCATAGCGGATATACTGCGAGAGGGGTTTTTCTCCCTGCTCATGCAGCTGCCGGCCGATATCCTCCGGAAGCTGCTCCAGAAGCCAGCCATATAAGCGGTAAGCCATCATAGACGGAATGGGGGCCCCATCGGCAGAGCGCAGAGCGAAGCAATATTGTCCGATCACCGCACAGACACCTCGCAGATTCCGTAGGGATACATTTTCCCGTTCCACTGGGTGTATTTCATCATATGGGGCGACATCCCCCACCCCTCGTCATATTGATGGTAATGTCCCCGGAAGGTGCAGTGCATATATGCAGAGACCTCATGCAGCGCCTGCTCCTCTCCATAGTAGGGATAGGCCAGCGATTTGGAAAAGAAGCCTGCGCCGCCGCCGAGGATCAGGCAGTGATTCATTCTGCCCGGAGCCGCCCCTTCCGGCAGTGCAAAGCCGCAGGCGTAGGTTTCCTCATAGTATCGGTCAAACGCCTCGATGGCGTCCACAATGGACTCGGCCGTCAGCTGTCCATGCAGGACGGATTGATCCAGCGTCAGAGAAAAGCGGATCCTTGTTCCCGGAGCCACTGCCTCGCGGCACAGATTGATGGCATTGACCTCGCCGCCGAATGCCGCGTCTCTCTTTCCGGTCAGCGTCATGGCGTTGTTGGGGATGGGTTCGCTGTCGGAAACAAGCACACCCCGCAGAAGGCTGCTCACGGCGTCCAGGCGCGTTTTTCCTTTGCTGTCGCGGACAAAACGCAGGGTGTTCAGATATTCCCGCTCCGGAATACCGTCCTCCTTGCTGTAGTCCCGCCAATTCCGGGTGCCCAGTATCCCCTGCTCCTGCATGGCCTGATACAGCAGGACCGTGCGCAGGGCGCCCTTGACACTGCTGCCGGGAACATAGGGACAGAAGGCATTGTCGCGCATAAATGCCTGAATATTCTTCAGGCTGTGTTCCGCGTCCAGCGCATCGCCTGCCGGCAGGTCATAAACGCAAAGCGCCCGGATTCCAGCCTCGTCCAGTCCGCACTCCTGCCGGAGGAAGCTGTGCAGGTTGGTGCTCCCGCCCAGAATAAACCGCTCATAGCTGTCGGCCAGATCCTTTTCCGCCAGAAAGCGGATAAACCGATTGCGGTGCAGCACAGAGACCCGATTGCTCCTGCGGTTATAGATATACTCCGTGCGCTGATAGCTCTGACCGCTGCCGACAAACAGCGGAGACCGCACGGTCAGGATCAGCTCATACTGCTGAAGCTGTTCCAGCTCTCTCATACGGACACCCCCAAAAGAAGCGGCTTGCTGAAGCGATACACCGGATGGTCCTGCCTGGCCGCCAGATAGAGAGCTCCGCCGAAGCGCCGCCGCACCACAGAGCCTGCCGTCAGGAAGAATTGCTCTCTCTTTTTCTGCCCCGATGGCGCAAAGGAGTCGGAGCTGACAAATCCGCCCCGTCTGGTCAGCGTGTAGGACGCATCTTCCATGGTGCGCTCCAGCTCCTCCTCATCAGGAAGCGCCGTGGTAAGCAGCAGATAGGCGGGGGCATCCCGGCAAAGCGCCCGGAACAGCCACGCTGTCTGCTCATCGAAGGGGTCATTCAGATAAATCTCATCATCTACCGTAAACTTTCCGTAGCCGGAGCTGACCTTTCCGCCGATGCCGCTCAATCCCAGCGCACGCATCAGCGTGCGCAGCCATGCGGCATCATCGCTTTCAAGCCCTGCCAGCACATACAGGCCGCAGTCCTCCGCAAAGCGAAAGGCGCCCACATGATAGGGGAGCGTGTCCTGCCCCTCAAAAACGGCGGCGCGGGTGCTGTCCATGGGAACACCGAAGCACTGTTTTTTCCGGCCGGCATCGAACAGCCCCTGGCCGCGCATACAGGCGAGATAGTCCGCCATGTCCTCCACGGCAATATACGCCAGGTTTTTCATTGCCTTGCGTTCTGCCCCCGCAGTATGACCGTCCGTCCGGGCAGTCAGAAACGGGCGGGGCAGATAGTACCGCTCGCCGCACCAGGGCATGGCGTCGGAGAGAAACAGCTGATCCTTTTGGGCTTTTTCAATCAGCGCTTCCACGCCGCTGTTGCCATACAGCGTCCGCGCCGTATGGCAGAGGGCTGAAAACAGCGTATCCGCGCAGAAGTGATCCTCCGAGGTGCAGAGCGAAAGGGCACTGTCCGAGGAGCCAAAATGGCAGGGCGTGTGAAAGCTCAGCTTATACAGGAAGTAATTCATACGCCTCTACCTCCTTGAAAAGGGCGCACAGAGGTTCAAGCTCCACAGAGGTTTCAAAAGGCTCCAGCCGGAAATCACACAGGCTCACCCGGCCGCTTCCGCGGGAGCCGTGGCCGCCCAGATAGTCCATCTGCAGCAGCTTCATCCCCTTGGCCAACAGGGCAAAATCCTCGGCGGTCTGCCCCGCATCCTCCACATCGTACACAATGCTGACGGCAAAACGGGTGCCTGCCACCACGCGCTCGATAAAGCGGGGGTTTGCAACGGAGGTGGCCCGATTGATGGCGTTTTCCGCCTTGACCTCGGTGATATGAACGCGCTCCATCTCCTCTGCATTGGCCACAAAGCAGTCGGCGAACTGCAGGCGGGCGCGGTGCACCGGATTGGCGCTGCCGAAAAGGCGCTTGATGCGTCCGTCATCCTGATCAAAGTCGGGCATACGCTGGATATCCTTGCTGAGACTTCTGGCCAGAAGGGAACGCAGCTTGCCCTTCAGGCTGCTGCCGGGGATCATAGGCAGTCCGGTCAGCGGATCGCGCACCACCTGGCTGTCTACTGCGCCGATGGCGCTGAAGGCATTGCCTGCGCCGATATGCAGACCGGTGCGCACCACCAGGCAGCAACGGATGATAATTTTTCCGTACATAAGCCTTAACCCTCCTTCATGTGCAGAATGAAGCGATGGTATGCCACCAAGGCTTCCATATAATGGGCGAAGTCCATCAGCTTAGCCCGGGAATCACCCAATCCCTTTATATACTCCAGAAGCTGCGCGCGCTCCAAAAACAGCTTTACCGCATCGTCGCGCCCCGCCTCATAGACCATGCGGATCCGCAGTGCGATCAGCCCCGAGGCGCTTTCCTCGGAAATGGTATCCGCCGTGCGCAGGTTTTCCCGATTATAGATCTCCGACACCAGGCTCAGCAGATTGCGGATCTTGTTGGTGCTGATCTTGTTCCGTTCATCATACAGCGAGCGGATGACCCGCTCCGCCTCGTCCACATAATTTGCAGGCAGCGGCCTGGCAGTGACCTGGCGGGGCGGGCGCGCTGCATTGCGGTTTGGCTGCCTGCCCTGGCTGTTTCTGTCATTGTAGCCCATCCTTCTTCCCCCTCTTTCTGTTTCGATACACATAGATGCAGATGGCCGTGAGAAGCTCTCCCCGGTCGGCGCTGTTCAATGCCCAACGGTACATATCCTCCGAAAAGCGCTTATAGCCGGGGTAATTGGGCGCGTTTCTTTTCGGCTCCAGTCTTGCAAGCAAGTAGGCATAGCGCGCCAGAGCGATTCCGCCCCCAGCCTGCGCCTGACACAGAAGCTCCATCAGGCGATAAAGAAAGGCCGTGCCGTGTTCGCTGTCGCCGGAGGAAAAATATCGCTCCAGAGTGACCAGCTTTTCGCCGCAGATCCGTTCCAGATAGGTATCCCATGGGTAGCAGTGTCCGTCTCCTGCGGCAAAGAGGGCGATGCCGTCCTTATGCGGCAGGCTCTTTGCCTCATCCTCCAGCCCGGCGGTGAGAGAAGCGGCCTGACGGATGGGGAAATGATCCCCATAGATGCCGATCCCGGCGCTGATGGTCAGCGCGCCGCAGGTATAGCGGCGCAGAGCCTCCCGGATCCGCCGCGCCCCCTCCAGCACATCCGTCCATGCGCCCACCAGGAACACATCGTCGCCGCCGGAATAGACCACGGCCACCTGCAAGGCCCGGCAGTGCTCAAATTCCCCGCTGAGGATGGGATTGATATAGCCCTTGAAAAACAGCGACATCTGCCGGGAAAACGCCGCCGTGCGGGACAGCGTGACAAAGTGCTGGCGCTTCACCGGATCGCTCTCCGCGGCGCATTCGTAGCCGGAGACAAAGGACTGCCCCAGATTATCCACATCCATGCGGCACACGCCCAGGCGGGGCACACCCTCCGAGGCGCCGGCCAGCGCCGCCATGCTGTTGTCGGCGGCGTAATCGCCCACATAGATGCGGGTGCTGCAGCGCCGGCCCGCGCAGAAGCGATTCTTCGTATAGACGCGCGCCACGCCCTCGCCTGTGAGAAGCTGTCTTGCCCGGGCCTCATTGGTAAGGATAAAGGACAGCTCACCCTGGGCGGCGGGCAGTGTGAAGTCTGCACCGGCCGCATCGCGGCTGACCACATACACATCCTGTCCCTGGATTTTCCGGGACAGACTCTCGAACAGGGCGCACCAGAGGCAGATGCAGGTATCCTCCTCCCCGTCGTGCAGGGCGTCTGTCCTGCCGCAGATCCGGCATTCCCGCTGGCCGGGGTCCTGATGGCTCTGATTCATCCGGCGAAGCTGCCGCACCGAATAGCGGTGCAGCTTCTTTTTTGCCACCTGACGGCTCACCCGGCGGAACATCGCCTGATAGGGGGCCTCCTCCGCCGGGGTGTTGGTCAGATCGTTGGCGCTGCAGGGGGTATAGCCGTCTGCCAGATACAGCCGCACGCCAAACTGCTCGATGAGGAAGTCGTTGAAGCGGGTGTTCCACGCCTGGATGGCCCGGACGGTCTTTTCCGTGTTGGGCAGCAGCACATAGCAGTGCCCGCCGCCGCTGTAGAGCAGATTGGCCCGGCTGAGGCCGCACAGCTGCAGCAGCTCGTCTATGTAGTGCTCCATGCACAGCTCCAGAAAGAAGGAGCGGCTTCGCAGGGACTTCAGCGCATTCCTGGTGGACACGCTGTAGATAAACTTCTGGATGCCGGAAAAATCGGCGGAATAGAGCAAAAACGCCTGCTGCAGGCGGAAGCTCTGCTCCTGCTGCACCAGGGCGGTGAAATAGTCCGTTTCGCCCCGATCCAGCAGATACTCGCTGATGCA
>ERZ772831.3172-NODE-3172-length-12151-cov-5.226687_pt1 | contig 12151 bp, 12 predicted proteins | sample MGYA00580858_ERZ772831 | MGnify/ENA primary metagenome ERZ772831 (study PRJEB29015, sample SAMEA2737694) | human gut metagenome | biome: human gut; feature: human-associated habitat; material: faeces | place: China | collected 2012 ... | reverse complement strand
GTTTTCTACAAAGCGTTGATAATCAAATAAGATACTTCAGATTACAACAAATATAACAATATTTTGTCAGCTTCCTCTTATCTTTGCGTCGTGTAAAAAAATTATAAGACCATGTTACTTCCCTATCTGAATGCCGATCTGACGGAGGCTGGTTGCGATGAAGCCGGTCGCGGTTGCCTAGCTGGAGCTGTCTATGCCGCTGCTGTCATCCTGCCGAAGGATTTTCGTAACGAGCTGCTTAACGACTCCAAACAATTGACCGGGCATCAGCGCTACGCCTTGCGCGAGGTTATCGAACGTGAAGCCGTAGCATGGGCTGTCGGTGTTGTTTCGCCGCAGGAAATTGATGAAATCAATATCTTAAATGCTTCGTTCTTGGCCATGCATCGTGCCATCGACCAGCTCATTGTTCGTCCGCAGCACTTACTCATCGACGGCAACCGTTTCCGCAAGTATCCAGATATTCCCCATACCACGGTAGTGAAAGGCGATGGCAAGTATCTTTCTATTGCCGCCGCGTCCATCTTGGCTAAAACCTACCGCGACGACTACATGAACCGCTTGCACGAAGAATTCCCCTGCTACGGATGGAACCGCAATAAGGGCTATCCCACGAAAGAGCATCGTACCGCCATTGCCAAGCATGGCACGACGCCCTATCATCGCTTGTCGTTCAACTTGCTGGGTGACGGCCAGCTCTCCCTGGACTTCGGTTGAGATATCAGAACCACTTGATTCGCCTGAACCACACGAATGTCCCTGCCGAGATGGCTGCTGACAGTAGTACGATGAACAAGAAAGCATGGGGGAACGAGTCCAGATGGATGTCCACGTTCATGCCATAGAAACTGGCGATGACGGTGGGTATCATCAGGGTGATACTGAGGCTCGTCATGCGTTTCATGATGTCGTTCACGTTGTTCGAGATAATGGAGGCAAAGGCATCCATCGTGCCAGTGAGGATGTCACTGTAGATGTTCACCGTGTTGTAGGCTTGGCGCAGCTCGATGACGGCGTCGTCCAGCAGTTCCATGTCCAGCATGCCAGTGTTTTGGAAAATGTTCTTCAGACGGCCTATCAGTACCTCGTTGCCGCGGATAGAGGTGTCGAAGTAAACGAGCGTTTTCTGGAGCTTCATCAGACGCAGCAGGTCTTCGTTGCGGATACTCTTTTCCAGTTCTTTTTCGGCGTTGGCCACTTCGTTGTTGATCTGCTTCAGGTATTTCAGGAACCAGACGGCCGAGGAGTAGATGAGGCGCAGAATCAGTTCCAGCTTGTTGTTTACACAGATGTTCTTGCGGCGCGTATGCTGGATGAAGTCTGGCAACAGCTCTGTCTGGTGATAGCAGATGGAGACTATGATGTCGTTGTTGGTAATGATGCCGATGGGCACGGTGATGAAGGGAATCTGCGGATTGCTGCTTTGCATGGGGATGCGCAGGATGGTGAGCAACCAGTTGCCTTCGGTTTCGGTACGCGGCCGTTCGTCGGCGTCGGCAATGTCTTCGAGGAAAGATTCGGGAACGTTCAGCTCGCGGGTGAGGAACTGGAAATCGTCGTGGTCGGGGCATTCTACGTTTACCCAGCAATTGGGCGCCCACAGAGGTTTCTCAACGAAACCGTTTTCGCTGTAGAGATACTTTCTCATCGGTTAAGGCCTCCTTTCTTTGGTTGCGTACGGAGGCTGGCGATGCAGAAGTTCTCCGTCCGCGGTTAGGGATTCATACTGTTGTTACACGTTCGTGGATTGGAATCGTCCATATCTGTTGTTCTCAATTTTTTTTTTGCGGGGCAAAGATAGAAAATCGGAGGCATTTGCGGTGCCTCCGATTCTGTTTTTTAGGTTTTGTTTCGATTTTCGCGATGCTCCTTCTTGAGGAAACAGACTTATTGTTTGTCCTCAAAACGTCGTTTCAGGAAGTCGGCTAGGTTGTGGGCACTCACTTCTTCGGTAGAGATGCTGCCATCCTTCTCCACCACTACGTAATGCGGAATGCCGTTGAACTGGAAGAGCTGGCGCATGTACTTGTATTCCGTGTCCGTCAGGCGGTAGCAGGCTTCGCCTTTCAGGTGCTTCTCCACATAGTCCGTATAGGATTTCTCGGGCGATTCGTTTTCGCTGGTGATATAGACAAACTGGAACTCGGGATGGTTGCGGTATTGCTTGCGCAGGTCGGCCGTGGCTTGTATGCCTCCCCGACAGGGACCGCAGGTGGTTGCCCAGAAGTCGACAAACAATACTTTGCCTGCATGAGGAGCGATAATACGGCGGAAGATGTCGGTGGCTTTCCCCTCAGGCAGCTGATAGGATGCAGGTCGGGTTTCGGGACACAGCTTTTCCAGCAGATTGCGGGCCGTGGTTCGCAGGTAGGGATGGGTAAGGGTCTTCTCCATCCGGCTGAGGAAGATTTCGGCATCCTGTCGCCGCTTCAATACATTGGACAGCGTAGAACGCAGGTTACGTACACAGGCTACCTGCCAGAGCAAGGGCGAGGGCGTGGCGCACAGGCTGTTGATGATACTGTCTTTTTTCTCATAGAATCTCAGTTGAAGTTGCAACATCCTTTCGTCGCTGGACAGAGCCTGGAAAGCTTCATCGTTCTGCATGTTTTTCTGATCCTGATAGGCTGCTGAAAGGGGACTCATGAACTCAAAGCGGTTGATGAAAATTCCAATAGACAAATCTGCCAATGCCGACGGCTCATTCAAAGGCATCTCTTTCAGGAAATGGTAGTACGAAGCGTCGGGCTGTACCTTCAGTACCTGGTTGGTGCTGTCTTGCTGTGCATAAAAACTGCGCATCAATTGAAAATCGAGGAAATACCTTCCTTTTTGGAGGTTCATGTGGTTGCGTATCAGCGATGCGGCTTTTTGCGAAGGGGCATAGAGGCGGCAGAGCGAGTCGGCCTGCTGTTGCCATTGGGCCACAACGGGTTTCAGTTGTTCTTGGAATTGGGCAGGCGTCAGTGTCTTTTGCGCCTTGTCCTGTTTGGCGTATGGATATTCAAAATACTTGCTCAGCGTAGTGGCGAGGTAAGATAGGTCGGCTCTTCTTCCCATGTGGGCTGTATGAGGGAGCGGATAGCTGTTGTCGCGCGCCCGGCTGCGTGCCATGAGGTCTTCCCAGCTCAGGTAGAGGGTGACGGTATCGCCCGGCTCGGCATAGTAGGGTATCCAGTTGTTGTTGAGCAACAGGTTGTGGCAGATGGGATGTTGAAGGACAAACTTACACTGAAAGCTACCATCGGGTTTGATGGGAACAACCACGGGATATTCCTGACCGATGATATTGTCTTCCAGATACAGGATGCCGCTGTCGAAGCCCAGCCTCGGGTCGTAGCCATCCAGGTAGCCTTGTAGGCAGACGCTGTCGCTGCGGAAGAAGTCGTCGCCATAGCCGTTGTCGGCTTCTACAGCAGGTGTGTCAGGGCGGGTGCGGATGTAGCGTTGCGGCTCGCCGCCGTCAAGGGCGATGAGGCAGGAACCGTCCTTGCGGGGTGTCAGCTGCAGCGTTACGGAAGAGCCGTCGGCGCGGCTTTGTGCAGCCAGTATCAGCCGTTTGCCTTTCTTGCGACATTCCTTCAGGTCGTACAGACGGTTGTTTGCGATGACGAGGGAGTCGTAGATGCCATACGCCCATCGGCCTTGTGCGTCGTCGGCAAACCAGTTGCCTTCCACTTGCTTCAGGGGCTGCTTATTCTTGCGGGCGGGGACAAGCGAGATGTCGTAAGTGTTGCTTTCCGAGCTGTTGGGGGCGATGAGGTGGATGGTTTGTACATCCGCCGGCAGCGGTTCGAACAGCAGGACGAAGTCCGTTGTGCCCGAGTCGGGCATGACGATTTTTTCTTTCAGCTGGATGCCTTCGGCTCCCGTTTGTGCGTAGCGTTTGCCGGTGGCGGCATCTTCCAGATAGCTGTCGCCGTCTTCCATAATCCACCAGTGCGGGCGGAAGATGGCGTGGATATAGACTTTGGTACACTCGGGCGTCCGTTCGATGCGGGTGATGTTGCGGATGCTGCCATTGCGGGCCTTGAACGTGGGGTTCTCGATGGTTTGTGCCGTTAGCAGGAGTCCCGACAAAAGAAACAAAAGACTGCAAAAGATTTTTTTCATTGGATTCATGGTGATATCAGTATCGGTTATATCTACTTAAGTCTCGTACAAAGGTAAAAAAAAGGCAGATAGATGAAAAATCTCGTGTAGGAAAATGATGTGAAGATTGATATTTCTTTTGTTCTTCGTGCAGGAAAGAGGCCGTAGCATCGGATGCTGCGGGGTAAAACTTACTGAGAGGGTGCGGATAAGATAAGAGTAGCGAAAGCAGGTTTCTTTGCCAACTTAACATAGATTAATCCCTCAGATACGCATCTTTTTTTGTAACTTTGCGGGCGAAAAGAAATAAGACAGATTCAAACTTTAAATACTTTAAGCATTATGGCAAAGAAAGCTCTTTTAATGATTCTCGATGGTTGGGGTTGTGGCGACCATCAGAAGGACGACGTGATCTTCAACACTCCCACGCCTTACTGGGACAGTCTGCTGGCCAACTATCCGCACTCACAGCTCCAGGCGAGCGGCGAGAACGTAGGTTTGCCCGACGGTCAGATGGGTAACTCTGAAGTAGGTCACCTGAACATCGGTGCGGGCCGTATCGTTTATCAGGACCTCGTGAAGATCAACCGCGCTTGTGCCGATGGAAGTATCCTGAAGAATAAGGAAATCATCTCTGCCTTCTCTTATGCGAAGGAGAATGGCAAGAACATCCACTTCATGGGTCTGACTTCGAACGGCGGCGTTCACTCTTCGTTCGACCACCTGTTCAAGCTCTGCGACATCGCCAAGGAATACGGTCTGCAGGATACGACGTTCATCCACTGCTTCATGGATGGCCGTGATACCGACCCGAAGAGTGGTAAGGGCTTCATCGAACAGCTGACTGCCCATTGTGCACAGTCGGCCGGCCGCATTGCCAGCATCGTGGGCCGTTTCTATGCTATGGACCGCGACAAACGTTGGGAGCGTGTGAAACAGGCATACGACCTGCTTGTCAACGGACAGGGTCGCGTGGCTACCGACATGGTACAGGCCATGCAGGAGTCGTATGACGACGGCGTGACGGACGAGTTCATCAAGCCTATCGTAAATGGCGCTTTCGACGGCACCATCAAGGAAGGCGATGTAGTGATCTTCTTCAACTACCGCAACGACCGCGCTAAGGAGTTGACCATCGTACTGACCCAGCAGGATATGCCGGAGCAGGGCATGCACACCATCCCCGGCCTGCAATACTACTGCATGACGCCGTACGACGCTTCGTTCACAGGCGTGCACATCCTCTTCGACAAGGAGAACGTACAGAACACACTGGGCGAATACTTGGCCAACAACGGCAAGACGCAGCTGCACATCGCCGAGACAGAGAAGTATGCACACGTAACCTTCTTCTTCAACGGTGGCCGCGAAACTCCGTATGCCAACGAAGACCGCATCCTCGTTCCTTCTCCGAAAGTTGCTACGTACGACCTGAAGCCCGAGATGAGCGCCTACGAAGTGAAGGACAAGCTGGTTGAGGCTATCGGCACACAGAAGTACGACTTCATCGTGGTGAACTACGCCAACGGCGACATGGTGGGCCACACGGGTATCTACGAGGCTATCGAGAAGGCCGTTGTAGCCATCGACAACTGCGTGAAGGATACCGTTGAGGCTGCCAAGGCCAACGGTTACGAGGTGATCATCATCGCCGACCACGGTAATGCCGACCATGCTCTGAACGCCGACGGTACGCCCAACACTGCTCACTCGCTGAACCCTGTGCCCTTCGTTTACGTGACGGACAACAAGGCCGCCAAGGTAGAGAACGGTGTGTTGGCCGACGTAGCTCCGTCCATCCTCCACATCCTCGGTATGCCTCAGCCTGCTGAGATGACTGGCAAGGACCTGATTAAGTAATTATTCGAAAGATTATAAATGAATAGAGGGCAGGCAGAAGGTGCTGATATAAAAGATTCCTTCTGTCTGCCCTTGTATTTTTAAGGAATGCCTTCCTTCACGAGGGGCACTGTTTACTCCGTTTGTACTGTCAGTTTAAAGCCTTTGTACTGTCAGTTTACTCCGTTTAAACTACCAGTTTAGTACGTTTAAACTGTCAGTTTATCAGCATTAAACTGAGAGTTTATTTCTTATAAACTAAAATAAACTGTTATATATTTGATTCATAACGGTTTATGTGAACGCCCGATTGTGAAGAAAGTCTTTGATAAAAGAACGGTAATTTATGATACAGATAGACGATGTAGTGGTAAGTCTCGACGTGTTGCGCGAGAAGTTTCTGTGCGACCTGTCTGCCTGCAAGGGTGAGTGTTGCATCGAGGGAGATGCCGGAGCGCCGGTAGAGCTGGACGAGGTGGAGAAGCTCGAAGAAGTGCTCCCCGTGATATGGGACGACCTCAGCCCCGAAGCGCGGGCCGTCATCGACCGTCAGGGGGTGGTGTATACCGATTGCGAGGGCGACCTGGTGACGTCCATTGTCAACAACAAGGATTGCGTCTTCACCTGCTACGATGACAAGGGGTGCTGCTATTGTGCCATCGAGAAAGCCTTCCGCGAAGGCAAGACCGACTTCTACAAGCCCGTTTCCTGTCACCTCTATCCCATCCGCGTGGGCGACTACGGGCCCTACAAGGCGGTGAACTACCACCGTTGGGATGTCTGCAAGGCCGCCGTCCTGCTGGGGCGCAAGGAGAATGTACCTGTCTATAAGTTCCTGCGCGAACCGCTTATTCGCAAGTTCGGCGAGGCGTGGTACAAGGAACTGGAGATCGCGGCGGAGGAGCTGGAGAAGCAGGGGATGTTATAATTAAGTCAATATAGAATGATGGATAGTCTGTTTGTCTGGTTCTTCGCAGCCCTTTTTGTTCTTCTGGGCCTGCTTGTGCGCAAGTATCCCAAGCTGATAGCCGGGTATAACACGATGTCGCCCGAACGGCAGAAGCAGGTCGATGTCAAGGGACTGACGGCTTTCATGTGCCGGGCGTTTTGTATCATCGGGTTGCTTATAATCCTTACTTATTACCTGCTGTTGTGGGACGGGATAGCCGAAATGGCGGCCAGGCTGGTCAGCATAATCGCGGTGCCCGTTGTCGGCTCGGTGGTGATGGTAGCCGGTGCCCAGCGTTATGACCACGGGCGATGAGGCGTGGTAAATGTTCGCGCCTCATTCCGCGTCGATATACATCTCTTCCAAATTTAGCGTCACGCGGCGGAAGTGCTCCAGCAGTCCTAATCCGATAATGCCGTCTATATCGCCGACGCCGAACATTTCGCCCACAGGCTGGCCCGTGCGCAGGTCGAGCCCCGTGCTGACGTGTACGTCTTCAATGGTCGCTTCACCTTGCCCGATGCGGTAGGTGAGGTGGGGGATGCGATAGGTCTTCTGCCTGCTCACGCCCCCGATGCCGGCCATGCGGAGCGAGTCAGGCTGACCCTGTGCCTCCACTTGGGTGCGGTGGGCGGCATACCAGCGGGCGGTCAGGTCGCTACCATACGAGCCCGTGTCGAGATGCATGTACATCGGGTGCCCCTCGTCGTCGCGGCTCTCCACGCGCAAGCCTTCGCTGTCCGTGCGCAGCAGGTTGCTGCTGTTCAGCGGATTGGGTGTCGGCGTGGCGGGAATCACCAGTTCGCGGTGTTCAAAATCAAACTGCACTTCTTTCATGCTCAGCATAATCGGGAGTCCGATGACGGGCTGGAGCAGCCCTCCGACGCTGTCGGCTTCGGCATCGCCCGTGCGTGTATCGACAATCAGAAAGGGAACATTCTGCCACGCCATCGGGCCGATGCGCAGCGTGTCGGCCAAGGCGATGCGTCCCTGTTGCGTGCCGATGCCCTGCATGTCGATGGTGATGTCTGTCAGTCGTAGGCCACACGCTTCGGCCTGGTTGCTGCTGATGATGTTCATGCCGGCACCCGTGTCGAACACAACCGGTTCGCTTGTATCGTTGATGCGTGCATCCAACATTAGGAAGTGTCCCTGCTTCTTGTATCCCTGGTGCATGTCGTCGTTGAACGTGAAGGGGAGGTGGTATTCGCCTGCCGGATGAAGCGGGCGGCAGAGGGGCGACTCGCGGGCATACATTGTGTAAAGGTCGGCCGCCTTGAGGATAGAGGCTGTGGTAGCGGTGTCCACGCCCTGTGCTTGTAGCTGCTGGGCCAGGCTCTGCATCAGTGCGGCCGCTTCTTCATATCGGCCGCAGCGTGTCAGGTTGGTGGCCATCAGTGCTGCCATGTTCACGGAGTTTTGTCCACCTATTTCTTCCTGATGTTCGTTCAGCACTGTGCCGATGGCGACGCAAGCCGAGTCGGGGCGGTTGAAGTAGTGGGCCGTCATGGCCGTTCCCATCCGATAGAGCAGGGGACTGACGGAGTCGCGGGGTGTCACCTCCATCGTGCGTTTCAATTCGAACCAGTTGCTTTCGTTGATGAGGGTACCGATGCGCGTGTCGGCGGTTTGTGCGAGGGCTGTCTGCGCGGTGGCGAGGCAGATTGCCAATAATAACTTCTTCATGGGTTTTCCGTTTTTGCTTTTCGGGCTTAAAGATGGAGTTTTTGTCGGAACGCGCCAAGAAAACAGTCTTATTAAGTCTTAACTCCGATGGAAAAGAAGAGCGCCGGAGCGGAAGCGTGTCCCGTCCGGCGCATTTGTTCTTTCTTGCCGTATTCTGCCTTAATAGTAGACATTGACGGAAAGGTAAAGGAACTCCGTACTGTTCTTATCCGTTTCGAAGTAGACTTTATCCTCGCGTGCCAGCCATCCGATGGCGGCGTTCAGGTCTCTGTCCGTCAGTCCAGAGGCTTTTTTCAGGTCTTCGTAGCTCCAACGCTTCCCATTGTTCAGCAGTTTCCAGACGATGCCGGCGTTGTTTCCGATAGTGTATTTATCCATAAAATTAACCGATATAATAGTTCAGTTCAATATAAATTACATTTCTTCTCCCGACTTTTGTCTCGTCGATGGTCAGTTTTCCTTCACGTGCCAGCCATCCGATAGCGGTATTGATATCTCTGTCCGACAGTCCTGTTTCTTTCTTGATTTCTTGGTAGTCCCATTTTCTGCTTTCGCTTTGGAGTAGTCTCCAGATAATTCCTGCATTTTCGCCGATACTTTGTACGTTCATAAGCTAAAATTTAAAATGTTTTTATCCTACTTATCACAAACCGTTCGGGGCAGCAATGTGTTACCCTCGCGGGAGGTCGGGTTGGTTTTCGAAGCGCCGTATTTTCTGTTTTTTTTGTTACAGAAGGCTCCCTTCTGCTACCAATTTGTGGCAAAATTAGACTTTTTAAATTATAAAACAACTTTTCCGTAACTTTTTTTCTTGTGCTTTTATCTTGTATGTCGCTTTTGCCGCTTTTTTTGTTCAATTAGACTGAAAGTTTTTCAGGAATGTTACGGCTATTCATGATATCGACAGTTCTTATTCGTTTTTATGGTCAGATAAAAGAAAAGTCCCGACCACAGGATTATCCTGTTCTGCCGGGACTGCCTCGTTGTAAGATGTGAGGTTGGTTAATTAATGATGGTTAGATAAATATTAATAAGAGATTGACTGTGGGCATTAACCATCTTGACTACCTACAGTGATCTGTTTTTCTTTATGCGTCGATGTTGGCGTAAGTAGCGTTCTTTTCGATGAATTCGCGGCGTGGCCCTACGTCTTCGCCCATCAGCATGGAGAAGATGTAGTCGGCCTCGGCGGCATTCTCGATGTTGACTTGCTTCAGCATGCGGTTTTCGGGGTTCATGGTCGTCTCCCACAGCTGTTCGGGGTTCATTTCACCCAAACCTTTGTAGCGCTGGGTGTGGATGGCATTCTCCGAACCGCCGCCGTAGGTGTCGATAAACCGCTGGCGCTGCTGGTCGGTCCAGCAGTATTCCTTCACCTTGCCTTTGGTGCAGAGGTAGAGCGGGGGAGTAGCGATGTACAGGTAGCCCTGCTGGATAACTTGCGGGAAGTAACGGAAGAACAACGTCATGATCAGCGTGTCGATGTGAGATCCATCGACATCAGCATCGGTCATGATAATCACTTTCTTGTAGCGCAGCTTGTCGATGTTGGCTTCCTTGCTGTCTTCGCCGTTCAGGCCGAAGCGGATACCCAATGCCTGAATGATGTTGTTCACTTCATCGCTTTCGAAAGCTTTGTGCCACATGGCTTTCTCCACGTTCAGGATTTTACCACGCAGGGGTAGGATGGCCTGGTATTGGCGATTACGTCCTTGTTTGGCCGAGCCGCCTGCCGAGTCACCCTCGACGAGGAACAATTCGCATTCGTCAGGATCCTTGCTGGAGCAGTCGGCCAGTTTGCCAGGCATACCTCCGCCGCTCATAGGCGATTTGCGTTGTACGGACTCACGAGCCTTGCGGGCTGCTACACGGGCAGTTGCGGCAAGTATCACTTTGTCGACAATCAGTTTGGCTTCTTTCGGATGTTCTTCCAGGTAATAGGTCAGAGCTTCGCCAACTGCCTGATTGACGGCGCCGCTCACTTCGCTGTTGCCCAGCTTCGTCTTGGTCTGTCCTTCAAACTGAGGTTCGGCTACTTTGACGGAGATGACGGCGATGAGTCCTTCACGGAAGTCTTCACCAGATATCTCTACTTTGGCTTTCTCCAGCTGTTTGGCGCAGGTCTCTTCGCCGTATTTCTTCAGTACACGGGTCAGGGCGGCGCGGAAGCCGGCTTCGTGCGTACCACCTTCCTTCGTGTTGATATTGTTCACGTAGGAGTGCAGGTTTTCACGATAGCCTGTGTTATACATGATGGCGCACTCGATGGGCACACCTGCCTTTTCAGTATTCAGGTAGATGACGTCATCGAAGAGCGGTGTGTTGTTGCTGTTCAGGTAGCGGACAAATTCCTTTACACCTTCTACGGAGTGGAATACTTCCTTTACGTATTCACCGTTTTCGTCCTGTTGACGGCGGTCGGTCAGGGTAATGCGGATACCGGCGTTCAGATAAGCCAACTCACGCAGGCGGGCCTGCAGGGTGCTGTACTTATATTCGGTCGTGGTGAAAATGCTTCCATCAGGCCAGAAAGTCTGCTTTGTGCCTGTAAAGCCAGGTTCGCAGGTGCCTACTTCCTTGACGGCGTAGAGTGGTTTGCCGCATTCGTATTCCTGCTGATAGATTTTTCCGTTGCGGAATACTTGGGTCGTCATGTGCGTGGAAAGTGCGTTGACACACGATACGCCGACACCATGCAAACCGCCTGATACTTTGTAGGAGCCTTTGTCGAACTTTCCACCAGCATGGAGTACGGTCATTACGACCTCCAGCGCCGATTTCTTTTCTTTTTCGTGCAGGTCGACGGGGATACCGCGGCCGTTATCTTGTACAGTAATGGAGTTGTCTTCGTTGATGGTCACTTCGATGTGGTCGCAGTAGCCGGCCATCGCTTCGTCGATGGAGTTGTCCACCACTTCGTAGACCAGGTGGTGCAAACCGTTTTCGCTGATGTCGCCAATGTACATGGCGGGGCGTTTTCTTACCGCTTCCAATCCTTCCAGCACTTGGATGTTGCTGGCCGAATAATTGTTTTCACCGTTTATTTTTTCTGCTTCAGTCATAAATTTGTGCTTATTGTAATAACTGAGCAAAAATAGTGAAAATCTTTGGATTATGCCACTGAGGTGAGGAGTTTTTTCTGCCTTTACGGCTTTTTAGCATCCTTGTTTTGGGGATGTCTATAAACAAGAAAAGGTCGGACTTTTGTCCAACCTTCTTGTTATACGTTACTTGGCTTTACGCTCTTTTATTACGCAAGCTTGTTGATGTGCAGAGCCAATTTAGACTTCAAGTTATTGGCTTTGTTCTTGTGAATAACGTTGGTCTTAGCCAACTTATCCAGCAACTTAACCAATCCGGGATACATAGATACTGCTGCAGCCTTGTCAGTAGTAGCACGAAGTTTGCGAACAGCATTTCTCATGGTCTTGCCATAATATCTGTTGTGAAGTCTTCTTTTCTCTTCTTGTCTGATTCTTTTCAGTGATGATTTGTGATTTGCCATCTCGACTAATCTTTTTAATTCGTTTATCTTTTTATTTTAGTAGCCCGTGGGGGAATCGAACCCCCCTTTCAAGAATGAAA
>ERZ772831.3170-NODE-3170-length-12159-cov-4.628305_pt1 | contig 12159 bp, 8 predicted proteins | sample MGYA00580858_ERZ772831 | MGnify/ENA primary metagenome ERZ772831 (study PRJEB29015, sample SAMEA2737694) | human gut metagenome | biome: human gut; feature: human-associated habitat; material: faeces | place: China | collected 2012 ... | reverse complement strand
TTCGCCAGAGGCTCCCCTACTAGGGGAGCTGTCTGCGAAGCAGACTGAGAGGTTGGACGAAGGACAGCCTGCCCGCAGGCCACCGCCAGATCCAACCTCTCCGTCATCGCTTACGCGATGCCACCTCCCCTATCGAGGGGAGGCCTTGGCATTCCGCAAAGTTTTTTCTTCTTATTATACCTGTATCAATTTTCCTAATTCCAGCGAATATATCCCTTTATAAGTCACCCTCCGGGGGGCGAAGCGCTTCTCAATGGCCTTGGCATAGAGCTCCAGCTGAGCACGGTAGGCGCGGACGAAATCGGCAGGGGTCTTGCGGCGGTCCGTCTTGTAGTCCAGAAGCTCGAGGTGGTCGGGGTAGATGAGGACGATGTCCGCGATGCCCTGCACCAGCACCCCGGCGTCGGCGGCAGGGCCGTCGGGCAGGGCGCGGCCCTGGGCAGCCATGACCTCGGCGGCAGGCAGCGACGTGATAAAAGCCAGCTCCCGCAGCACATCCTCTGCCCCGCAGATGCGGCGGAACGCCTCGCTGCGCACAAAGCGGAGTATCTTATAGACATCCAGCTTCCCGGCAATGGCGGGGGGCGTGAGCTGCGCCGCCGCCTGACGCTCCCGCTCGGCGCGGACGGCATCCAGAACGGCGTCGTCCTCTGCGTCCCGCACAGCGGCCAGCGCCCCGAAGTCGGCGTGCTCGAGGAAGGCATGGAGAGCCGTACCCATCTCGGCGGCGGTGAGACCGTCCTTCGAGAGGAAGCCCGGGCGCTCGAGGGTGGTCTGCTCAGCAGCGTGGACGAGGCTGGTCACGCTGACCTTGGCCGGGATGTCCGCCAGCGCTGCCGCCGGATACCGCCAGCCGAAGCCCTGCCGCAGCGTCTCCACAAGGGCCGGGTCGGCCTCGGGCCGGGGCGGCTCTTCCGCCTCGGCGGGGGCTTCTTCGGGCGGGAGGACATCGGCCTGCACTGTGAGGGCAATGGCGCTCCCGGTGTCCGCAAAGGGCAGCTCGAGGTTCCCCGCCAGACGGCGGAGAGGCCCGCCGTTTGGGTGGACGAGGAGCGCCGCCCGCAGCCAGTCGGCGAAGCTGCCCGCCTGAGCGTTCAGGGTCTCCCCCGCCCCGGCGGCAAGGAAGGCGGCGGCTTTGGCGAAGGGGTTGGACGTCCGGCCAATGCCCAGCGTGACCGTCAAGATCAGCTTATCCTGCGCCCGGGTGAGGGCCACATACAAAAGCCGCATCTGCTCGCTCCGCATCTCGGCGGCATGGACCGTGGAGAGGGCGGTATAGGCCGCCGTCTTATAGGCCCCCTCGCCGCCCTCGGGACGGAGACGGAGGCCCGCGCCGCAGACACGGTGGAGCAGGACAGGCTGGCGGGTGTCGGCGGCGTTGAACTGCCGGGCCGTGTCGGCCACGAACACCACCGGGAACTGCAAGCCCTTGGAGCGGTGGATGGTCATGATGGTGACGCAGCCAGGCCGCGCCCCGCCGGGGGCAGTCTCCTGCCCGGTGGAGCCCGCCAGCGTGGCCGCGTCGATGGCACGGACGAGGGCCGAGATGCCGCCCGCGCCCGCCCCTGCGCAGAAGGAGGCGAAACGCCGCGCGTCCTCCCGGCGGCGCTGGCCGTTCTCCATGGCACCGAGGGCGGCGAGGTAGCCGGTGGAGACAAAAATTTCTTCCAGCAGTTCCTCCACCGGCACGCTCCGGGCCATCCGGCGCAGGGCCGTCAGACGCTGGTAGAACGCCTGCACCCGGCGGGTGAAATCATCCTCCGCCCCGCTCTGGACGGCCTGCAGGACTGCGCCGTAGAGGCTGATGCGGGTGCGCTTATCGGGCGTCTGCGCCCCGGCCCGGAGGCGGACGAGGTCGTCGTCCGTAAAGCCGAACATCGGCCCCAGCATAGCGGCAGCGAGATAGATGTCCTGCGCGGGGTTGTCGATGACCCGCAGCAGGGCGATGAGGGGGCGGATGTGGGGCGCGTCCAGCAGGTTCTCCCTGGCGTCGGCGTAGACCGGGATGCCCCGGGCCGTCAGGGCCTCGGCGTAGGCCGGGAAGTCGCCTCTCGCCGCCAGCAGGACACAGCAGTCCTCGTACTGCACCGGGCGGGTGGTGCCGCCGTCCCGCACCGGCTCGCCGGAAGCCACCATCGCCTCGATGCGGTCAGCGATATATTTTGCGTCCGTCTCGGCGGCATCGTCGGGCAGGAAGTGGGCCTCCACACTGCCCTCGTACACGCCGGGTGCGCCGCAGACGAGGCGCTGTCCGTCGCCGTAGGCCGTGTCGCCCAGAGCGGGCGTCATGAGCTGTTCGAAGATAAAGTTGATGCCTGCCACCACCTGCGGGGCAGAGCGGAAGTTGGCGTCCAGTGCCAGCATGGCGTTCTCGCCGGGCTGGCCGTCTTCGGGCCGGGGGCGGGCTTCGCCGCCGGGCAGGAGGGGCCAGCTCTCCAGCTTTTCCCGGAAGATGCTGGGGTCCGCCTGACGGAAGCGGTAGATGCTCTGCTTTAAGTCGCCCACGAGGAAGAGATCATCCCCTGCCGGGCTGGCCAGACAGCGGTAAAGGGCGTCCTGCAGGGCATTCGTGTCCTGATACTCGTCCACCATGACGGCGGCGTAGCCCTGCCGGATGCCCTGACACAGCTCGGTGGGCTGGCCGTCGGCGTCCCGCAGGAGCCGCAGGGCCAGATGCTCGAAATCGCTGAATTCCAGCAATCTTCTCTCCCGCTTCCGGGCCGCAAAGCGGGCGTCAAAGTCCCGCACGGCGGCAAAGAGGGCGCGGAGGCAGGGTTCGGCGGCTTTCCGGTCAAGCTCGGCTTCGTCGAGGCTGCAACTGATGAGGTCTTCGATTTTCTCAAAGAGCTTTGCGGCCTCGTCGGCCCGGGTCTTGACGGCGTCCTTGTGCTCACCAGTGAGCCGCTTTTTCATATTTTTGAGGCCGGGAGCCTGTTCCATGCCGAGGACGTAGGGCGTCAGCCTGTCGTAGAGGGGCGTCCATTCCCCCGCCCCGGCCAGACGCTCCACCTCGCCCAGCAGGGCGGCGGAGTTTTCCAGCCTCTCGAGGGGTTCGGCGAACTTCTCGTTCACTGCCGCCACGGCCTTTTCCTTGGCGGCGGGGGTCTTTTTGCTGGCCTCGGCGTCGGCCTGCGCAGTCACGAAGTCCTCCCTGCAGTCGTTCAGCGCGGCGCAGAGCAGCTCCTTCGCAGCCCGGGCAGAGCGGGCGGCCTCCTGCATCAGAATATCATGCCAGCAGGTGCGGGCAAAGCCGTTCTCTTCCTGCCACGGGGCCAACATCTCGTCCAGCTTTTTATCGTAGTCCGGCAGGGCGCGGAGGAAGTCATAGACCTGCAAAACAGCCTCCCCCGCCGCCTTGTCGGTGCGGCCCTTGCCGTAGAGGTCGGCAAAGGCGCAGAAGTCCGCATCCTGATAGGCCGCTTCCAGCGTCTCGGAGAGGGCCGCGTTCCGCAGCATCTCCACGCTGCCGGGGTCGGCAGGGGTGAAGTCCGGCGGGATGTCCAGCGCCTGAAAGTGCTTGTGGAGCAGGTCGAGGCAGAAGGCATCGATGGTGCAGATAGGGGCTCTCTGCAAAAGCATCCGCTGGCGGCGGAGAGCCGTGTTGCCCGGCTCTGCCTGACTGCGGCGGAGCAGCGCCTGCCCGATGCGGGCGCGGAGCTCTGCGGCGGCGGCGTTGGTGAAGGTGACGATGAGGAGCCGGTCGGCGTCCACGGGATGTTCCGGGTCGGTGATGAGCCGGACGGCCCGCTCTGTCAGCACGGCGGTCTTGCCGCTGCCGGCGGCGGCGCTCACCAGCAGCGCACCGCCCCGGTCGTCGATGGCGGCACGTTGGGCCGGGGTCCATTTTGTCTCGCTCACTGGTCTTCCTCCTTTTTCTCTTCCGGTTCAAAAGGCTTTGCAGGGGCGTCCAGCGCCCGCTCTCCGATGCCGTCCTCATGGCAGCAGATGAAACCGTAGTCACACCACCGGCAGGGGCTGCGGCCCGTGACCAGCGGCTCGGCGGCGATGCAGCCGCCGTAGAGCTGTTCGCCCATCTGGGTCACAAGGTCGTCCAGATGGAGCTGGATGCGGGAGAGCTTGGCCTTGTCGGCACGTTTCTCTTTCTGGTAGGGGCTGGGTACACCGTTGCGGAAGCTGAAGGGCAGATACCGCCCCGTCTCCTCGGCGTCCATGGCGTCAAAGACTTTCTGCTCGTCCCGGACGAGGCCGTCCAGCTTGTATTCCATGCTCCGGGCAGCCTTGCCCCGGGTGGTCGTCTCGGGGGCCGGGTCGGCCAGCAGGTACAGCACACCCGCAGGCTCTGCCCCGGTAAAGCGTCCGTCGGCGTCCCGGGTCAGGCTGAACAGGTAGAGCAGCATCTGACAGTCGAGGCCGCAGTAGACTTCCCGCAGGTCGAGCTTTTTCGTGCCGGTCTTATAGTCCACCACCCGCACCCAGCGGGTGCCGTCGTCCTCGATCCACTCGTCGGCGCGGTCCACGGTGCCGATGAGCTGCACCGTCCGGCCATCCGAGAGGCGGTAGGTCTGGCCCCGCACGGCGTCCTCGCCGGGGCCGATCTTCAGCTCACAGGCCACCGGTTTGAAGCTGGACTGGCGCTGCTCGTCCCGCAGGTAGCAAAGCAGGCCCGTCATGCTCTTTTTGAGGCGGGAGAGCAGATAGGCGAAGCGGGCCGTGTCCTCGGGGAGGTAGCGCTTTGCGTACTCCTCTACGAGAAGCCCGGCCAGCGCCGCCATGGCCTCGTCGTCGAGGTCGAGGAAGGGCTGTAAGCCAGCGCAGGGGTTGTCAGGGCCGGGGTGGGGGTCGAGGGCCATCTGGAGCACCCAGTGCATGAGGGTGCCGCTCTGGTCGGCGGAAAGCTCCGCCCGCTTCCGGGGTCGCAGGCCCAGCACGTACTGCAGGAAATAGCAGTACCGGCAGGTGTAGTATTTTTCGAGCTGACTGGGCGAGATGCGGAGCCGCCGGCCCAGCAGCGTTTCCAGCGCCTCGAGGTCGCTGACCTGACGGGGGCTGCGGCCCGCCATCCGGCGCAGGAGGGCGAGGCCCTCGGGTTCTGCCCCGCCGGGGGCATGAAGGGCCTCGGTGAGGCTGGCGCGCTCGATCTCCGTCAGGGGCCAGCCGCCGCCCAGCACGTCGAGGCCGTCGGCGGCAGTGGCGGCAAGGTCGGTCAGGTCGAGTTCCGGTACACCCGGTCTCAACACGTCCACGATGGGCTCGAGGGCGGCGCAGAGGGTCTGGCCCTGCCCCTTCGGCCAGCTGAGCCAGAGGCCTCTGGCCGGGGCGGTGAGGGCCTTATAAAAGCAGACCTGTTCCCGCACCACCCGGTTCTCGAAGCAGTCCGGAAGCTCGATCTCCTGCGCCATCAGGGCGTCGCGGTCGGCGTGGGTCAGCAGGCCCGTCTCGCCGGGCGCGGCGGGGAATTCGCCCTCGGAGAGGCCCAGCACAAAGACATAGTCCGGTGCGTCAAGGCGCATCTTGCCTGCGCTGGCCAGCACCACAGCGTCCAGCGTCTGGGGAATGTGGCCGAGGTCCGACGAGCGCAGCAGCAGCCCGAACAGCTCTTCGTACTCGGGGATGGTGACGCTCTGGCCGCCCAGCAGGCTTGCCATCTCATCCAGCAGGCCCATGACCACGTTCCACTCCCGGGCGGCTTCCTCAGCGGCGGGGATGCCCCGCTCGACCCGGATGGCCTCCACCTGTGCGGCCTGAGCGTCCTCCGCTCCCAGCTCCTTCAGGCAGAAGTAGAGGGCGCGGCTCATCTGCTCGGCGTTGGCAGAGCGGAGCTTCGCGCGCAGGCCGTCGGCGGCGGTGATGAGAAGGGCGCGGGCTTTTTCGGCCCGGGCAAGGTTTTCTTTGTCCTCGTCGGTGGGTTCCACATCGCCGAAGCCTCGGGGGTTCTTCTCGAAGGGCGCACGCCACGCCGCCGCATTCGGCGACCAGGTGTAGGCGTAGTTCTCGAGGGCGCAGACCTCTTCCTCGGTGAGGGCGCAGAGGCCGGTCTTGGCCAGGGTGGTGAGCTGTTCCGTCAGCTCTGCACCCCGGGCGAGAGCCAGCAGACACCGCACCGCCGTGGCCGGGGCGCTGAACTCGGGAGTCGTCGGCTCATCGCAGTAGAGGGGGATGTCCGCCATCCGGAACTCGTACTTGACGGCGGCGCGGTATTTCGAGATGTCGCGGCAGACCACCGCCACCTTCCCGCAGCGGACGCCCTGCCGCATGAGGCGGCGGATGGCGGCAGCGGCGGCGCGGGCTTCTTCCTCCCGGCTGGGAGCGGCGAAAAGCTTTATCTCCGGGCAGGCCGTAGGCGGGTCACACCGGCCCGTGGCCAGCAGCTGAGCCGCTGCGGCGAGGCCGGGGGCATCGGCGTGGCGCATATCCCGGCGCAGCAGTTCCGGCACAGCCACCGCAGTGCCGTTCCGGCGGGCCAGCTGGCGCAGCTGCGCCGCCACCTGCTTCGCGCCGGAGAAAAGGCTCATGTCCCCCGGCACGAGAGGGGTGCCGTCGTCGCAGAGGGCCACCGTCACGGTGGGCAGCGAGGCCAGCAGGGCGCCCATCAGCCGCTTTTTCGGGGCGTTGAAGGTGTCGAACTCGTCGATAAAGACGGCCCTGTCCCGCAGGAACTCCGGCAGTTCTCCCCGGGCCAGTGCGGCCTCGAGGCGGGATGCGGCCAGCTCCAGCCGGTCGGAGGGGTCCATGCCTGTCCCGGCCAGCAGAGTCTCGTAGCCCTGAAAGATGAGGGCCAGTTCGCTGAGTTTGGCGCTGTCGGTGCCGCAGTCCTGCACCAGCTCATAGAGCTGCTGGCCCGAGAGACCCGCGCTCTTGAGCTCGTCGATGGTCTCGGCGGCCATCTGGCAGAAGGCGGCCGAGCGGCGGTGGCGGTAATAGTAATGGACGTTGTCCTGCAGTTCCTCGAGGGCGCGGCGCACCAGCACGGCCCGGCCCGCGTCGCTGAGGGTCTGGACGGCAGAGCCGCCCTCCGCCGACAGGATATGCTCGGCGAGGCTGGTGAAGGAAAAGCTCTCCACCAGTCCGCTCAGCGCGTCGCCCATTTCCCGGTGGATGCGGCCCTCGGTGGACGAGGTGAACTGCTCCGGCACCAGCAGGATGCTCTTCTCCCCCGCCTCAGCCCGCGCCCGGATGCGCTGGTACAGCAGGGTGGTCTTTCCGCTGCCGGAGCCGCCTAAAAGTAGTTTTAACATGGTGAATCTCTCCGTTGGGTCAGTTTTCTATCGTGGGCGGCTTGCCCTCATTTTTCTATCATTGTACCACAAAATTGCAGCGACATCTATTCTGTGGTACAATGAAGAAAAAATCATCTCAGAAAGAGGACACCTGCATGAAAATTTTAGCAGTAGATTACGGCGACAGCCGCACCGGCCTCGCCACCTGCGACCGCACCGAGTTCCTGACTTCCCCCATCACGCCTCAGATCACCGTCAAGGCCCGGGACAAAGTCGCCGCCAGGGTCTGCGAGGTGGCAAAGGAGATCGAAGCCGAGCTCATCGTCATCGGCCTGCCGCTGAACATGGACGGCACCGAGGGCGAGCGCGCCCGCAAGAGCCGCAAGCTGGCCAAAACCGTTGAGATCTGGAGCGGCCTGCCCGTCCGGATGTGGGACGAACGCCAGACCACCTGCGCCGCTGCTGACCTCCTCGACGAGAGCGGCACCTTCGGCGCAAAACGGAAAAGCATCCTCGACTCGGTGAGCGCGACGGTCATTCTGGACGACTACCTCGCATGGCGGAAGGAGCATCCGGGGGAGGTCTGAACGCCCCCGCCGCCCCTGTGGCAAAGTTTCTTTGCGAAGTCCGGACAGTTTGTTGCAAAGTCCGCAGAAAATCGTCGTTTTCCGGTTTGTTTTCACAATTTTCCTGAGCCGAATTTGTATAGTTTTCCGGCTTGACAGCACCGGCTCTTCTCCGATAAAATGAGGGTAGAAGAACCCCCTGACCAGATGGCCGGAGATGACGCTTCTTCACGAGAAAAACGACTGGACTCACCAAAACAAAAACGATTGGAGGCGACCCACATGACAAAACTGAGAAAGCTGACTGCCCTGCTTCTGGCCGGTGCACTGACCCTTCTGCTCCTGACCGCCTGCAGCGGTGGCGGCGGTTCTTCCGGCCCGGAGGCCCAAGCCGAAGCCGAGGTGATGCGGGCCATCAACAACGGCCGCACCATGGCCCTGAGCAATGACCCTGATATGCAGGAAGTTGCCAAAGCCCGTCTGGATGACCTAGATGCCAAGTTGAAGTTCAATGCCTTTGGGTACACAGTGTTCAACAAGGTGGATGCCAAGTGGGATGCTGACAACCAGAACGCCACCCTCACTCTGGTCGCCAAATATGACTACAACGATACCACGCTGCAGAAGATCATCGATCAAATCAAAGGCAACGATCAAAACGAAGCCCTGGATTTTGCCCTGAACGGCAACTATACCAAGGCAGGCGTAGTGGCCCGGACCATTCGCGGCCAGACTTATGTTGCCATCTCCCTGCGGGTGGGCAGGAATCTCTGATTTCTTCCCGATTTTCCCCGCATCTCGTCTGATTTCCCCATAAACGCAGATCACCCGCCAGTTGGCGGGTGATTTTTTTGCAGCCGTCCCACCGCCCGGAGGGCGGAAAAGCAGCTTCTTATTCAAATTTCGTGATGGTCACACTGTTGATGGTGACAGCCTCCGTCGGGCGCTGATTTTCGTCCACGCCGGTCTGGGCGATGGTGTCTACTACTTCCATCCCTTCGTACACCTGCCCGAAGACGGTGTCGGTGTAGTCGAGGTAGGGTGCGCCACCCGCTGTCTGGTAGGCGCTCACCACGTCGGCCCGCCAGCCGGCGGCGTTCATCTGGTCGATGAGCTCCTGCGTCACCGAACTGCTGCCCGGCAGAGTCTCCATGACATAGAAGACGCTGGCGCAGTCGCCGGAGGCGTCCGCTGCCGCACAGAGTGCGCCGGAATAGTGATGGAGCTTATCGGTGGTCTCGGCGGAGAAACGGTTCCCATTCCAGATGGTGGTGCCTCTGCCGTCCGCGCCCTGCCCGGCCTCCACCATGAAGTCCTTCTCCACCCGGGTGACGGTCAGTCCGTTGTAAAAGCCCTGCTGGGCCAATGTGGTGAAGTTCTGCACGGCCTGCGGGGCCTCGGTGGAAAAAAGCACTGCTTTGAACACGCCTGCCGAGGTATCGAACACCGCGATGGTATCCCCCGCCGCCGGGTGGGTGAACTGCAGCTCTGCCGACTCCACAGCCGGGCGGCTGACCGTCTGCACCGTGCCGGCCTTCCCGCCCTGGATGCTGGAGAGGATATTGTCCGCACTGCACCCGGCCAGAACTGCCGTCAGGGCCAGTGCCGCCATTATTTTTTTCAAGGCTCTCATAAACGGGCCTCCCTGTCCATATGTTATAGCAACGATGGCTTTTCAAAAGCTATCGCTATAGTATATCACATTCCGGCCCGGGAAGCGAGAGGGAAAAGCGTGAAAATTTGTTATTGGATTTCTATGCGAAAAACATCTTGACGAGCGGGCAAAAAAACGCTACACTATAGGCGTACCCGGAACCCACAGCTCAGAGGGAGCAGAGCGGGCAGGGTGTGACAGTTATCCCATTTTTTAGATATTTGACAGGAGAACGTGACTTATGGCAGAAGATATGAACAAGTCCGCCGCTGAGACCGAAGAGGAATATCAGCCTGACCTGATGACCCTCGAGGACGAGGACGGCAATGAGGTCACGTTTGAAGTGATCGACGCTCTGGACCATAAGGGCGTGCATTACCTGGCCGTTGTCGAATACGCCGAGAATGAGGAAGACCTGGACGAGGACGCCCAGCTGGTCATCCTGAGCGTCGGCGAGGACGACGAGGGCGAGTATCTCGACGTGGTCGAGGACGATGAGACCCTGCTGGAAGTCAGCAAGCTGTTCGAGAAGCGTCTGAGCGACCAGTTCGAGATCGAGTGATCTTTCAGCAAAGACTTCCTGCCCGGCGCGATTTGTTGCGGTTTATATGATCCTACTAATCATTCAACGGGAGCCCGGAGTTCTCCGGCGGATTGCAGACCTCCCCGCCATGGGTCGACCATGGAGGTTCGATGAGGAAGCGTGAATCCGGCGACAGGGCACCCACCTGTCCGTAAGGGTAGGTTTGATTGCCGCAGACGACCGGGCGGGATCTTTTTATAGCATTGCATCCACCGCTGGCCTGCTACAAGGCCAGTGTGTGGATTTTTTTATAGGACGACCTCTCAGGCGCTGATGCCCCCGCATCCCAGCAGGGAAGGCGGCATTGTGCAGCGATGCCGGAGAGGTTCTTGCGGAAAGGATGTGCATTGCGGTATGAAAAGCGAACATCTGTTGGGGACGAGCATCCCCCGTTTCACCTACGACACCCCCACGGTGCCGGGCAATGATTTTTACACCCTGTGCGAGGGGGAGCATCCGCTGTGCATGATCTTCCTGCCCGGGTTCGACCACCCTGTCAGCCGCGAATATATCACCCGCTACCTGAAAACGCTGCCCCAGCTCAAGGGGGCACGGCTTGTCTGTGTGGTGCGTTCCTCGGCGCAGGCGGTGGCAAAGGCCACCCACGGCTCAGATTTCCCCTTTCCTGTCATCTGCGACGGCCCCGGCGTGCTGTACGGCTACCTGGGCGTAGAGCAGACCCGCGGCCTGCTGAGCTGGAGCTTTGCGGCCCAGAAGATCTACAAGGCCGCCAGAGATGCCGGTTACCACTACGACACAAAAGCCCCTCAGCTGCTGCCGCTGACGCTGGTGGTGGGCCATCTGGGCAAGATCCTGTTCACCCACTCGGGCCGCAGCCAGACCGACCTGCCCGAGGACTGCGCCGCCATCAGCGAGATCGTGCGGGCTGTGGAAAAGGCCACCGCCCCCACCGACGGCCCCGCAGACCCCCACTGCTCGGATGTTGAGGAAGTTGAAAGCCATCCTTTGCGAGTACAGGCAAGCGTCCCACAAAAAACGGCTGCTGCACATTTTTTCCGTGCAGCAGCCGTTTTTTATTCTTCCGGTTCTTCTGCAAACAGCCCCGGGATGCCGCAGACAGCGGCCACGCCCACCACCGTAAACACGATGCGCGACCAGATGGAGCTGCTGCCGCCCAGCAGCCAGCCCACAAAGTCAAACTGGAACAGGCCCACAAGCCCCCAGTTGATGCCGCCAATGATCATCAGGATCAGGCACACTTTATAAAAGGTCTGCACAAAAAGACCTCCTTTCCTTTGGGCAGTTTTCCCCATTGGAAAGGAGGTTATGCATGTTACAGCATCCACTTCGGGCTGATGACCCGCGCGCCGCCCCGATCGGGCCGGGCCACATACACCTGCGGCCACTGCGCCCTGACAGCCTCGGCGGCGTTTCGGGCAGCTTCTTCGCTCTCAAAGATGCCAAACACAGCCGCGCCGCTGCCGGTCATCAGGGCAGTGACAGCGCCGTTCTCTTTCAGCGCGGTCTTGATGGCCTCGTTGTCTCTGGCACCGCTGCATTCCTCCAGCGCGTTGCCTGCGGCGGCACACACACCCGCCAGATCCTCGGCGCGGATTGCCTTTTCCTGGGCTTCGCAGTCGGGGTGGGTGCTGCTGCCCACTTTATCATAAGCGGCAAAGGCTTCCGGGGTGGAAACGCCGTAATCGGGCATGACCACCGTGAACCAGCAGTCCGGGCAGGGCGGCAGAGCTTTCATCACATCGCCCACGCCCTGCACCCGGCAGGTGCCGCCCATCAGGGCAAAGGGCACATCCGCGCCGATCTTTGCCCCCAGCGCGCAGAGCTCACTCATGGAGAGCTTTGCGCCGTAAAGGACGTTCAGGCCCACCAGCACACCGGCGGCATCGGCGCTGCCGCCATACCGGCACGCACCGGCACATTCTTGTAAATGGTGATCTCTACCCCCGCCAGCAGGCCGGTATAGTGGAAGAAGGCCAGCGCCGCCTTGATGGCCGTGTTGGAATCGTTGGCGGCCACCGGGCTGCCCGGCAGGGTCAGGCTCAGGTTCTGGCTGCGGCGCAGCACCACCCGCTCGTACAGGGTAATGGCCTGCATCGTCATATCCAGGTTATGGTAGCCGTTGGGCAGCAGGCCCACTACATCCAGCGCCAGATTCAGCTTGGCCGGGGCCAGAACGGTCACGCAGTTCAGTTTTGC
>ERZ772831.3156-NODE-3156-length-12195-cov-20.068699_pt1 | contig 12195 bp, 10 predicted proteins | sample MGYA00580858_ERZ772831 | MGnify/ENA primary metagenome ERZ772831 (study PRJEB29015, sample SAMEA2737694) | human gut metagenome | biome: human gut; feature: human-associated habitat; material: faeces | place: China | collected 2012 ... | reverse complement strand
CCCTTTTGTCGAGGTGTATAGACCCTTGGAACAACCGCAAAGTATGGGTTGATAATTATTTTTTCAGATAATTGGTATTCCTGTCAGCTTAGGACTTTACCACATTTCATCATTATTATCATCTGGTTTTTGTCCCGGATAGTAACCAGGACCTGCTGACCCTGCCAGTAACTGTTGGGCTTTTATCTCATGCATCTGCATTTCTGGTTTTATATATTCTTTCTTCATATTGTGCTATTTTTATTTGATTATTACTTTCTTGTTATTCTTGATGTATATGCCCTTTGTCGGATTGACTATCTTTCTACCTTGGAGGTCGAAGATTCCTTCAATAGTGCCATGACGCTGCACGTCAGTACCCATAATGGTGATTTCATCTATGCCTGTTGTCTCGCTGCCGCCACCGAATACAAAGCTGCGAGTGAGTGCTGCCGATGATGGGGCTTTTGCTTCATTTTCAGATACTTTCAGATAAGCCTTTCCTGGAGTCGTTTTGAGACTTGTTCCGTCGTAGCTATTGTTATCATTGTCTACACCGAGGTAGAAGCCGAGACCTTCTTTATTTGTATCATTTTTATATGTGAGACGATAGAGTATATAACCATTTGCTGTTACAATCTGAGCTTCAGCTGGTGTAGCCACAAGGTCAGAGGAAGCTTTTGTCAAGTCATTTGTCTCGTTTGCCTTTGCATTGACATACTCTCCGTTAGTCTTCAGTAGCACACCCTCTCCTTTTGCCACTTGGTCGTCGCTGCGTTGTGTCAATGTCAACTTGCCACCGCTTACCGTTGCGTTATAGACATTAAGCGTTCTGCCTGATTCTGATGGAACAGAAAGGGTTACATCGTTTTTCAGATTGCTGAATGTTGCCCAATATGTATAGTGGTCATTTGCATCCTTGTCGCCCTGTGCAGCCTTGATTATTTTATAGTCAGAGCCGAGAACGGGATATAGGTCCTTGTCTAACTGCTGTCCCCATACCTGCTCGCCTAAGCCTTTGCCATTCAGCAGCCATGCCACCTCGCCACTTTCAAACTGCTCTTTGAACATTTTCTCTGCCTTGTCTTTCTCATCCGCCATCAGATTCCCTATACCGCGTGTGGCTGTGTCACTAAGATAATAGCAATAATTTGTATTTGTTACCCTAAAGCTGTTTCCGCACACGCCGCCGACATAAATATTTGTTCCATGAACAGAACCTGTGTTATAGCAGCTTTTGATTGTGCCCAGGTTAATTCCGCACACGCCGCCGACAAAATTTTCTCCGCTTACAGAACCTGTATTTTTGCAATCTCTGACAGTGCCGCTGTTATCGCCGCACACGCCGCCTGTTCTACTATTTTGATTTTTGCCAATTACAGTGCTGCTGTTAGAACAGTTTTGGAGTACGCCGTCTTTATCATTCTTTCCGCATACACCTCCCCCCTTCATTCTGAACTGAAAATATGAATCCGAAACTCCTACGTTGGAAATTTTGCCGTTGGCTCCTATGTAGCCAAACAAGCCAACATAAGATGCGTCAGGATGATTGAAATACAATCCGCTGATGGTGTATCCCTTGCCATCAAAGGTGCCAGTATATACAGCATCATAAGAATCATATGTACCAATAGGTCTCCATTCTATAAAGTCGCTTTCGCTTACCTGACCTTTATTAACTGCGTCAAGAACGCCCTCGTTCACGGTAATGTTATCCGTGAGGATTGCATTGGCAGATGCATCCTTCCCCCCCCGTCTGGAAGCGTACCATTCACCAGACCTGCAAACCAATAAAGTTCGGCAGCTTTACTAATTTGATATGGGTTTTCTACGGTGCCTTCACCTTCCGGTGGGGTTGGAGTAATACTTTGCGCCAACATCATGGATGGCATAATCATGGTTGTCACGAACAAGAGCATCGTGAAAAACCATCTCGATTTTACAAAATTCTTTTTCATATTTTTTGTTTTTGAATTAATAATATCCTGTAGTCTTGAACCATGTCATAGCTCATGACTATGGCGAACAACAGAAGAAACAATGCCACTATAAAAATAGCCTGTTCCTCTTTCGTGAAAGTCTCTATCATATTTTCTATGGTGCAAAGATAGTGTTTTTTTTCGAAAAAGTGTCGCATTCCTATAAAAAAGTGTCTACTTCCTGCAAGTAGACCCCCTTTTTAACGATTTATTCCCTTCAGTGATGCGTTTTTTCTGGTATCAAGTGGTAAATAAAGAGGTGCGCCAGCAGTAACCTATGATAAGGAATTTTATAAAGGATTAACGACAATGTGCCGAGCACATCTACCGTAAATTTTCCAAAAAGTAGAAGGAACTGGTAGCTTCCGGGCTGCCAGTTCCTTTACTATAAAAATGCACACTTTTGCTAGATTTTTACTTAATTTTCTGTGAGATAGTAAAAAAATAGCACTCTTTTTGGGATTTAAGGAATCCTATATCGCTTGTTTATTCCAAATAAGAAAGCTAATTTTGAGGCAAAAATTGGAATAAGCTATGACTAAAGGTAGAAGTTACATCAACTCTTATGCTGATAGAATCATGAGAGAAAATATGATTGAGGAGGTGGGAACACTGCTCGATTTGATGATGAATGAGGATATGATGACCCCCAAGGAGATTCATATGGAGTTTGGTGTAGACCCTAAAACTATCGCTGCGCTGAGAAAGAAGAAGACATCTGTTACCTTTGAGAGCATCCGAAAGTTTTGTTATGTCATAGGCTATTACCTGATGAAAGAAGAGGCTGCCAGAGAAAGTAAGGTAAGATGGGGGAGAGACAAGGAGCAACAAAAGAAGGATGAGATGAATGAAATCAACAAACTGAAAGAGCGTTATGAGAAGATATATGGCATGATGGCTAGCTTCGTGGAGGATTTATATAAGAAGAAAGACTTGCGCCAAGTGGTGAAGAATGAGAGTTTGCCAGGGTAGCGCAACCTAATATGCTATTAATTAATAAATTTTTCTTGTAAAAATGAAAGTTCATATCAGAATGGGCGAAGATTATTTGCCTTAAAGACTATCGTATGCAACAAGGTTGTGTTCGGACACCGTTTGCTAGAAGTCCTTTCCCCAACGATAGGTAAACGTGACTTGTTCTTTATCATTAACATTCTAACAAGAAAAGGAAAATGTCGTTAGAAGAAATTTTTGCCCAGGCAATTCTGACTGGTGGAGTAACCATACTGAATTGCTCTGTAGTCATTGGTAGCAATGCGCAGGTGAGTGATTTTTTGCAGAATACAGCTGCTGGTACCCAAAATCTTAAAGTAGACCAGGAAATCAAGGTGGACCCCAGACTCAAGACTGAGAAGGCTGCCCTGATATGGAAAACACTGGCAGAACATAAGTATATTCATACTGAGGGCTCTTGGTATGTATGGGATCGTACGCAGGCTGAGTATGGATATATGGTGTATATCGTATCCGATATTCTGGGAGTGAAGCACCCTGCTAACAATACTATCATGTGGAAACCTTTTCAAGCCCTATTCTTGAATGCTTCGCATATCGAAGGTGTGGCTAAAGCATCGGTGAGCAATAACATATCACAGTTTAGTAATTATAATGCCTGGTGTAATGAGGCAAAAAATATTCGAAGAATTTTATTGGAATATATCTCTTGATATTCAGATACTTATAGCTTATATAATCGTATAATATTATATAACTGTTATAAAGATAACATTTTACTTCTTAGTACCTTTGCCCCCGTAATCAGATGCACAGGCGTCTGGTTGCGGGGACTTTGCGTATTGCGGGTTCTCAATCTTTTAATACATATAATATGTTTACAAGACTGATGGCGCAGCACCCGATATTCGGGGATATGAGAGGCGCAGTGAATGAGAAGGGAGTGGTGCTCTTCCTGGTGAACGACGTGGTGGACATGTTTGGGCTGAAGCCCGAACGAGTGGTGGCGAGAGTGATGGCATCCCAGGGCACGCTCCACTGGTTTGACCTGAAGCTACAGGAGGGCGGCATGGTGTCGGCTCCGATGTGCGACGTGAGAATGTTTCTGGACTTGACTTGCGACGTGGGCTGGAAGGGCAAGAAAGCCATGGAGTGGGTAGGGAAGAAGCTGGTGGCTGACTTCCAGGACGAGGTGACGCGCAAGAAGTATGAGCTGGATGTGCCGCCCGTCATGGAGAGAACGGACAAGAAGTTTGACCTCCACTTCTATGACGACGTGATGATGGTGAACCATCAGGTGTTCCCGATTTTTATTTTAAGTTAAAGAGACATTAATAACCTATTATTATTTTTACAAAGTTATGAAGAAAGCAACTAGCAAGAAGCTGCTCAATGCAGTAAAGGTGGACGGTGCTGTGATCACCGAGGAGAATGGTAACGTATCAGTGCGCAAGGCGCCATGGAACGAGACGGAGGTAATCAGTGACAAGCCGCAAGTGATCAGGGGCAGAATGATATTCTCGGGTGGCGAGAATGGGCGAGGCGACTGGGTGGACTTCAAGCCTTATGTGCAGGGCAAGCGAGAGAAGCCCTTCACGGAGATTCTCAAGACCAAGCACGGGGTGGTGCGCACTAGCAAGCGAACCGTGCAGGTGAACTATGCCTTCTCCAAGGACATGAGCAAGGCGGAGATTCTGCGCTGCCTCAAGGGTGAGCACCAGGAGATGGTGAAGGCTATCAAGCCCTTCAAGGAAAATGTGGAGTGGGAGGACTATAAGGAGTAATAGATAATGTATAATTAATAATGTATAATTAAGCATGAACCACTTTATAGCAATGAATCCTCAGCGTGGGGGCAATAAGGGCAGCGCTAGCTGCCTGCCCCTGGCTGAATATGACAAGCTGATAGCTCAGCCTTGGCTCCACGATATGGTGGAGCAGATACGTGGGGGCAATGACAAGCTGAAGGGGCTGATGCCCTTCCGCTGCGGCCACTACAGCCGATTCCTCAAGAATCATCGCTCGCAGAAGGATGCTGACCCTACGAGCTTCCTCTTCCAGACCACCATCGACATCGACGATAAGGAGCTGGTGGGTATCGCCATCGAAATGGCAAGGCAGCTGAATTGCAGCGACTCCATCTGGAATGGAATGCTACTGCATCTGGAATACTCGGCGAGAAAGAAGCTGCATATCGACATCCGAATGCCGATAGGTATGACTATCGAGGAGACGCAGAGAGCGTATTGTGAGGCACTTGGCGTGCCCTGCGATGAGAGTTGCTTCACCCCAGAGAGAATCCTCTTTATCACGGATCAGGACTCGGAGATCTATCGCTCCAAGGACTGGTATGCCGTGCTTCCTGCCGATGAGCTGAAAGCTCGCAGAGAGGCTTATCTGAAGCGTGGTCTCACCATCGACGGAAGAGCTGGAAAAGTTAATAGTTTACAGTTTACAGTTAATAGCAATAGTAATGACAATGTTCAAAATAATAGACTATCGGGCAACGACGGCAATACTGCTGTTTCTCATGGCTCTGCTATTCAGCCTGCCCAACCTGGTAATAGCCATGGTGCTGATGCTGGTAATCTCGGCTCTGCTGGAGGCTATCAGATTCCTGACGGATTACCAACCTCTGGTACCGCCAGCGAGAAGAGCTTAATCGCTTTTGACCTCTTCACGGAGACAGCTGGACTGAAGAATGTGAATATCGATACAGAGGGCTCTCGCCACTCCTCACTTCTTGCCATCATGAGCGCAGGAGCGAGCAGGGTGATGAGCGAAGAGGAGCTGAGAAGAGTGGTGGCAGTGAAGATGCCTAGCTTCGCCCAAGAGCGTGACTGCCAGCAGCTGATCCATGACTTCTATGAGAAATATGGAGACAATACGAAGCCATTCTCTAGAGATGTGATCCGCATCAATGCGCAGGCGGAGACTCAGGCTAATCAATTAAGAATTAATAATGAAGAATTAAGAATTCAAGGCGCAAGTGCAGGTAATCAAACAGTTCAAAGTTCAAACCTCAATGTTCAAAGTTCCGAAGATGATTACCCCGCTCCGCCCGAGATGCCGAAGAAGCTGCCTAAGCTCGTGGAGCTCCTCGTATCTCAGACACCGGATGTCTATAAGCCTGCCGTAGCCCATGCCATCTTTCCTCCGCTAGCCACCCACCTCTGCCGCACCTATTTTAATTACATCGACAATGTGGAGCATGAGGCTACGCTAATGTGTTGTCTCTTAGCTGGTACGGGCGCAGGAAAGAACTGCGTGCAGATGCCTATCAACCTGATTATGGAAGACATCAGAAAACGAGACAAAGATAACCTGAAACGAGAGAAGGAATGGAAGGACGAGGTGACAAGAAAAGGTGCTAACAAGGATAAGCGTAAGCGACCTGAAAACCTCGTGATCCAGGAGATAGACGCCGATATGACCAACCCTGCCTTCGTGATGCGTACCGCCGAGGCGCAGGAGCATTTCCTCTATACTGCTCTCAACGAGATAGACCAGTTTGATAACCTAAGGGGCATTGGCAACCAGCAGTTTCGTATCATGTGCCTCGCCTTCGACCCTGGTAATCAATATGGACAAACCCGAGTGGGCACGCAGAGTGTTACGGAGCGAGTAACCATCCGATTTAACTGGAATGCCTCGACCACCATCAACAAGGGTATCCGATATTTCTCCAAGGTATTGACCGATGGTCCTATCTCTAGAATCAACTTCTGTACTATCCCAGAGCGTGAGATAGGAGCCGAGATGCCTGTCTATGGCACATACGATGACACATTCAGAGAGAACTTAAAACCCTATATCGAGCATCTTAACATGGCTTCTGGTACTATCAATTGCCCTGAGGCTTTCGCCTTGGCACAGAAGCTGAAAGAGGAGAATGCCGACTTTGCCCGTATGAGCCAAGACAGGGTTTACGAGAACCTCTCGTTCAGAGCCAATGTCATTGCCTATCTGAAGGCTTGCGTGCTCTATGTGGCGAATGGTTGCCAATGGGAATCCGAGATAGAGGAGTTTGTGCGCTGGAGCGAGCAGTATGACCTGTACTGCAAGATGAGATTCTTCCGAGATGCTATCGTGAAGTCGGAGCAGGAGGGAGTGAAGTCGAGCAAAAGAGGGCCTTCCAATATGCTGCAACTTCTGCCAAATGAGTTCTCTTATCAGCAGGCTGAGCAGTTGAGAAGCGACTTGGGGCTGGATACCAAGGGCACCCGACGGATGATAGCCACCTGGGTGTTCAGAAAGTATATCGTGAAAGTGGAGGCAGGCGAACAAGGCGTTAATGCTGGTAATGACAAAGCTGATAACAGCCATTGCAATTACAATTACGGTAATTACAGTTTTTATCGCAAGCTATGTTTTCTCAAAAATGAATCTAAATAGAAACAATTATGGAAATCGTACTCAAAAGAATAGCTAAGCAGAATACTTACACCATAGGGCGTATGTATATCCTGAAGGACGAGGAGGTGGAGCGCAAGGTGAACTATACGCTCAATAAAGACCAGAAGCGCAGCTTCTGCCATGTGTTAGATGTGGGCAAGCTGGACGGGGAGCACTACTTCTGCGATACCCTGGAGCCTACGTGGCGCAACCTGCTGGGCATCACCCTGTTGCCCCAAGAGGAGAATGTGCGCCTGGGGCGAGTGTCGGGGAAGAAGGCGCAGAAGATGAAGGGCAAGACTGCCATACCCGAGGGCACCTATCCGCTGCTCATCACCAAGTCGCCGAGATTCAAGCAGTGGCTGCCCCTGCTGCAGGGCGTTCCTGGCTTTGAGGGCATCCGCATCCATGCCGGCAACTACCCCGATGATACGCAGGGCTGCATCCTGCCGGGCGAAAACAAACTCCGAGGCATGGTGGTAAACTCCCGCATCTGGCTGCATCGCCTCGTCAATGCCATCACGGCGGCGAGAGACCGAGGCGAGAGCATCTGGATCACCATCATCTAGTAGCCGAAGTTCTCCGAGCGGCGGCATTGCCTCTAATGCAGCCCACGCTCGGAGAGCGAGGGCTGCTACCTATGTGGTATGCTTTTGTTTTTATTGCTCATTGGCTTCATCACATGCTACCATCTCGGCTCCTCGATATATCACAACGAGTTTATGGAGCGTAGTGGTCTTGACGGACTCCCTCACGATGTCGCTATCGGCATATCGGCATATTTGCGCTGAGGCATCCTTGAAGAGTTGCTTCACCTGCTCGTCGGTGGTGCTGGACTTGCAATATTTCAATTCGATGATGTACGAGTCTACCATGTCCTTATAGATGTCACATAACGGACAAAGGAAGATGTCGGCATAACCACCATCATTATCCAACTCTGAGATAGGACGGTAGAAGCGATTCTGGGATGTCATTGCCAGGGTAAAGCCATGCACGAATGCCTCTCCCTTCTGCTTGTCTCGCTGAGAAGAATAACGCTTCAAACTGTCTGCGATAAAGTCAAAGTATGCTTTGTAGTCGCCATGATAAGCCAATCGACTCTCCAATTTGCCTTTTCCGTAGGTGTCGTATGTCAAGTCGTTTTCCTCGTATGTGTTTAGTAGATAAGTATACATTTGGTCTCGCACCACTTCATTAGGAATGATAAACTTAGTGTCACCATCACTGGTTCCGTCTATCGTTAACATACCGAAATAGAAAAGCAGGCTTACAAAATTATCTGGGTCATTGATGCGCTCAGCAGGGAAGTGCTCCACCAACTTGCCTGTTACATATCCCTTGGTTACCAACTGCTGGATGATGCTGGCATCATGGGCAAACTCCTTGTCATGACGGATGAGCATGCGTATCTTGTCATAGTCGATACGGATGTTACTTTCTATCATGGAATCAGGAATGTCATAATCATTGTGGATGTAGTTGTCCAAGAAATTGAGCACCATCACAGAATTATACATTGTGGTCTTGCCATATCTTTTGATAGAAAAGCAATAATTGTCATACCAAGGTTTCATCTCTTTAATGAGTTCATCTACAGTATGATTGAAAGGCAGCACGCTAGAATAATACTCCAACATCTCACGCACTTCCTCTTCCGTGAATCCTGTCATCTCATTAAACTGAGGATGTAATGAATAGTTGGTTCCGATGTTGAAACCACTTGTCAGGTCATCCATCGTAACAGGACTGACACCCGTCACGAAGATACGCCCCAAGCTTGTGACTGATGCACCCTTGATGGTATCAAAGAACTTACGCAGATACCCCTCACCATGTGTTTGCTGACGATAGTTGCCTTCATGCGCTTGGTTGGCAAGTATCTGATTGGTGAAATGATCATATTCATCAATGAAGAGGTAAATCTTCTGATTGGTCTTTTGGCATTGTCCGTCAAGATAGCTCAACTGTGAAACTGCATCTTTCTGTTGATTTAAGCCTTCCTTAGTACCTTCGGGCAATAGGTGAGAGTAAAGATCTACGAAAAGGTTGAAACGGATACTGCAATAATTGTCCATGCCCTGCTGATAATCGTCCAAACCGCCAACTATTTGGGCAAAGTTAAGATGAAGAACCAAATACTGGTTGCGCTCAGGCGTAGGGTTTTGTCCAATATACAGTTTGCCAAAAATGTCCTCGAAGGCATCTTTCTTATTGACATCATAGTAATTTTCGAGCATGGAGAGGGTAAGGGTCTTGCCAAAACGGCGAGGCCTAATGTAGAAGAAGTATTTGTTAGCCTCTTCTATATCCTCGATAAAAGGTGTTTTGTCAACATAGTAACAATCATCTTTTATCACATCCTCAAAGTTTTGCATACCGTATGGTATGCGCTTGCGATAGATTCGCTTTCTTCTTTCTTTTACTACCATAGCTCTATGATTATTAATAAGATGCTGCAAAGGTACTATTTTTATTTGACAAAGCCAACGATGAGAGGATTTTTTTCAACGTTTTGTTTTAACTTTTTCAGTTTCTCGGAGTCTAAGGAGTGTAAGCTGGCAGGCTATGCTACATTGACGGGTTCAAACATCTTCTTATCATCGTTTGACACCTCTCACGGCCTGACTCTCTAACGGATTCTCCGGCCAGTAATGCTTAGGGTATCGGCGCTTCAGTTCCTTGCGGACTTCGAAATAAGTGCCTTGCCAAAAACTTGCGAGATCCTGAGTAAGCTGAACGGGCTTGAAGCCGGGAGATAACAACTCAAGCAGAAGAGGCTGTCTGCCAGCATCGACAGTTGGTGTTGATGTCATTCCGAAACACTCCTGAAGCCGAACACTCAGAACCGGGGCTTCTGCTCCTAGGCGATAATCGATGCGGATGTTGCTGCCCGATGGCACACGGATGTGAGTGGGAGCAAGGCGGTCTATCTCCTGCTGAAGCTCATAAGGAAGGATGTTCCAAAGGATTTCGCACAGGTTGAGTTTCTTCAACTCTGTAACAGAAGTCTTCATCTTACCACCTTCTTCGAGGTAGAATGGGAGCCACTCTCGGGCAGTTGAAAGGAGATGCTCTGTTGACAGATCGGGAATCTCTAATTCCGGATGCCACTCAGCTACTTGTGCCACGCGCAGTTGAAGACGATGAACCGATTCGTTCCAATCGAACATGCTGAGTCCGTCTTTTCTGGCAGCTTCGCAGATAATGTCTGAAACTGTCTCTCGGTTGGCATTTTGTATCGGCTTGCTGTCTATGATGAGCGCTCCTATCCGTGTTTCCCGTTGCATCTTTACTGCCAGCGCTTTGCTGTCCCATGAAATATTCTCGCAGGTTTGTGCCGGCAAGTTCTTCCAGTTGACGGGGGCTGAGAGAAATACCCTTCCTTTCCGTCCCTGCCCAGAACTGGATGATGAGGTTGAAGCGAGGTTGAGTGATGCGATGGCAAGCCATTCGTTTGCTGCCATGCTGTCGCACGGGTCGATGAAAATCGTGTTGCCATTCGACATCTTGAAGTTGCCCGCATGGTCGGTGGCATGGGCGATGCGCTCAGGATAGGCTAGGGCGATGAGATGGCCCTCTTCCTCAGCATCAATTGGCTCGTTGTCTTCTCTGATGTGCAGCATCTTCCTGTATTCCTGGGCAATCTGAGCGATATGGTTCCAACGTCCCAGATTCTTCTTGCAGCGTGCGGAACGTAGGATAGAAAGGCGGAGCGTCATGTCTGAATCCTCATTTTCGCTCATCGGATCTTTCTCTTCCAGCAGAGCTGCAATGTCGCAGGCAAGGGCTTGGCTCGTCGGAGAATCGCTGCTGATCATCATCTTGGCAATGCGCGGATGACATGGAAGTTGTGCCATTCTGCTGCCTTCTGCGGTGATGCTGCCACTGAGAGCGTGAGTATCATGATCAGGAGTGAGGGCATTGAGCGACATAAGAAGTTGCTGTGCCAATACGAGGTTGCCCTTGGGAGGATGGGTGAGCCAAGGCAGCAGTTCCGGTTTGTTTTCGCCGAAAGCTGCAATGTCGAGAACCATGGAAGAGAGATCTGCATCCAGTATTTCGGGCAGCCGTTGTTCTGGCATCAGATGTTCCGAGGTCTGTGTCCAAAGCCGGTAACATACGCCTGATGTGATTCTGCCCGCACGCCCCCTTCGCTGCGTAGCCATGTCCTGACTGATACGAACGGTTTCGAGATGGCTCAAGCCTGTACGGGCTTCATAAACCAGTTTTCGGCATAGTCCGGAATCCACAACGATTCTTACTCCTTCGATGGTGAGAGAAGTTTCGGCGATAGGGGTGGCCAATACGATTTTTCGTTCACCCGGTTTGGAAGGAGCGATTGCGAGTCGCTGCTTTTCAGGCGAAAGGTTGCCGTAGAGTGGATAGATTTCCGTTGAAGATAAGGCAGAACGAAGCAGTTCTTCACATTTCATGATTTCACCTTGTCCCGGCAGAAAGGCAAGAATGTCGCCTTCCTGATTTCTGAAAGCCTGACAGATGGTGGCTGCCATTTCCTGCGCTACCTGATATCTGTCGATGTCGTGGTCTGCATAAATGGTTTCTATCGGAAACATTCTGCCTTTACTCTCGATAAGCGGAGCCTGAAGTGCCTGGCAGATGATAGAAGCATCGATTGTTGCTGACATGATAATGAGCTTCAGGTCGGGGCGGATGATTTCCTGTGTTTGCCGGGCCAGCGCTAACGCCAGATCGGAATTGATGCTGCGCTCATGAAATTCATCAAAGATGAGGCACGAAACGCCTTCGAGTGTTGCATCATTGACCAGCATTCGGGTGAGAATGCCCTCGGTAAGGACTTCGATTCGTGTATCATCCGAAACCTTGCTTTCGAATCTTACCCGATAGCCGATGGTTTTGCCCACGG
>ERZ772831.3153-NODE-3153-length-12210-cov-23.597285_pt1 | contig 12210 bp, 12 predicted proteins | sample MGYA00580858_ERZ772831 | MGnify/ENA primary metagenome ERZ772831 (study PRJEB29015, sample SAMEA2737694) | human gut metagenome | biome: human gut; feature: human-associated habitat; material: faeces | place: China | collected 2012 ... | reverse complement strand
CGCCTTTCTCAAAAACTCTAAAACAAAAAAATCCCACATCAGATTTTAGATAGCCAGTTCACCCCGGCGGTTTGACTTTGTATGCTTCCCATGATATAATTAAGTGTTATTCTTTGGCGGGAGGTGGACATATGCAGGAGGAACGGCAGCCCATGGGCTCGGAGTCCCTGGGGACGCTGCTGCGCAGCTGGCGGGACGGCACATTTTCTGAGATATGGGACGACTGGAAGTGGATCTGGGGCTACACCAAGCGCTACCGCCGGGCGGTGTGGTTTTACACCATCCTGGGGGTGGCCAGCTCCACGCTGGGCCTGGTGTCCGCCGTGGCCAGCAAATACTCCATTGACATCATCACCGGCTACGACAGCGACCGGCTGTGGTTCGTGGTCACGGTGATGGTGGCCTCGGCCCTGGTGGGGCTGCTGCTCAGCAGCGTCACCTCCCGCATATCCACGAAAATCTCCCTGCGGGTGAACAACGACATCCAGGCGGAGGTGTTTGACCGGCTGCTGGGGGCCGACTGGAAGTCCCTGAACGATTTCGCCAGCGGCGACCTGCTCAGCCGCCTGTCCACCGACGCCGGAGCCGTGTCCTCCAGCGCCATCCGGTGGCTGCCGGACCTGGTGGTAAGCGTTTATACCTTCATCGCCACCCTGGCGGTGATCCTGCACTATGACTGGATCATGGCCCTGCTGGCCCTGGCCAGCGCTCCCTTCCTGCTGCTGACCTCCCGCCGCCTGATCCGGGGCATGCGCACCCACCAGCAGGAGGTGCGCCAGGTGGGCAGCCGCCTGATGTCCTATGAGACGGAGACGCTGCACAACCTGGACGCCATCAAGGGCTTCGGCATCACCGGCCGCTACGGCGCTGGGCTGCGGCAGCGGCAGGAGGAATTCCGCCGGGCCAGCCTGGATTACAACCTGTTCAGCATCCGCACGGAAATTCTCATGTCCGTGCTGGGCTCCGCCGTGCAGATGGCGGCCTTCGGCTACTGCCTGTATCTGCTGTGGTCGGGGAAGATCCTGTACGGCACCATGACTCTGTTCCTGTCCCAGGGTACAAAACTCAGCTCCGCCTTCAACGCCCTGGTGCGGACGGTGCCGTCCTTCCTCAGCGCGTCGGTGTCCGCCCGGCGCATCCGGGACCTGTTCGCCCTGGAGCCGGAGCCGGTGCTGCCGGACGACGGCCTGGACCGGCAGGCTTCCCGGGGCTTCACCGTGGCAGCGGAGGGCGTCAGCTATGGCTATGTGCCCCGGCAGCCGGTGCTGACCCGGGCGGACTTCCGGGCCGCGCCCGGCGAGATCGTGGCCCTGGTGGGTCCCTCCGGCGGCGGCAAAACCACCACGATCCGCCTGCTGCTGGGCCTGGTCCGGCCCCAGGAGGGCCGGGCATATCTGCAGGCCGCCGACGGGCGGCAGGTGGAGATGAACGCCGGACTGCGGCGGTATTTCTCCTATGTACCCCAGGGGAACACCCTGCTCTCCGGCACCATTGCCGACAATCTGCGGATGGTGAAGCCCGACGCCGACGACCGGCAGCTGCGGGAGGCCCTGGAGGCCGCCTGCGCCTGGGATTTCGTCTCCGCCATGGACGGGGGGCTGAACGCCTCCGTGGGGGAGCATGGCCACGGCCTGTCCGAGGGGCAGGCCCAGCGCATCGCCATTGCCCGGGCCCTGCTGCGGGACGCCCCGGTGCTGCTGCTGGACGAGGCCACCAGCGCCCTGGACGTGACCACCGAGCGGACCATCCTGCGGAACCTGGCCGCCCGCTACCCTCACAAGACCTGCATCGTCACCACCCACCGGCCCACGGTGATTTCCCTGTGCCGCCGGGTGTACCAGGTGTCCGGCGGCCGGATGGAGCTGCTGGACAATGACCGGGCCCAGCGCCTGGCCATGGACTTCTGAAAAAATATTCCGGAACCGGTCAGGTTCCGGAATATTTTTTCAGACTATCCAAAAAGCAGCAGAGCCTTCGCTCTGCTGCTTCCGGAAAAACGCTTTACTGATTCAGGGCGGCCTGATCCACGTCGTACATATGCTGCAGCATACGCACCACCATGTTGCTGTAGCCGAACTCGTTGTCGTACCAGGCGATGAGCTTCACGAAGTCGTGGTCCAGCATGATGCCGGCCTTCTCATCGAACACGCAGGGGCAGGGATCGGCGATCAGGTCCGTGGACACCACCTGGTCGGTGGTGTAGCCGATGATGTCCTTCATGTACGTCTCGGAGGCGTGGCGAACAGCGTAGCAGATCTCGGCATAGGTGGTGGTCCGGGACAGGCGGGCGGTCAGGTCCACCACGGACACGTCGGCGGTGGGCACACGGAAGGCCATGCCGGTCATCTTGCCCTTCAGGCTGGGGATCACCCGGCCCACGGCCTTGGCAGCGCCGGTGGAGGTGGGGATGATGTTGTTGAGGATGGAGCGGCCAGTGCGCCAGTCGCTGCCGCCCCGGGAGTCCACGGCCTTCTGCTTGGCAGTGGAGGCGTGGATGGTGGACATCAGGCTCTGCTCGATGCCGAACTCCTGGTGGATGACCTTGGCCAGAGGGGCCAGGCAGTTGGTGGTGCAGCTGGCGTTGGAGACGACCATCATGTCCGGCTGATACAGCTCGCTGTTGACGCCGTATACAAAGGTGGGAGTGACCTCGTCCTTGGCGGGGGCGGTCAGCAGAACCTTCTTGGCGCCGCCCTTGAAGTGGCGGGAGGCCTTCTCCGTGGTGTTGTTGGCGCCGGTGGACTCGATGATGTACTCCGCGCCGCACTCACTCCAGGGGATCATGGCGGCATCGGACTGGCTGAACACCCGGATCTTGTGGCCGTTGACCACCAGGTCGCCGCCCTCATGCTCCACGGTGCCGTTGAACCGGCGGAACACGGAGTCGTATTTCAGCAGATAGACCATATAATCCACGTCTGCTTTCCGCAGGTTGATGCCGCAGACCTCATACTTATCGGGCTGCTCCGCCAGAATGCGCAGGACCACGCGGCCGATGCGGCCGAAACCATTGATACCGATCTTGATAGCCATAATTTGTTCCCTTTCTATATCCGCCCCCAGGGGGCGGTCTTTTTGTTCCGTTTATATTATACCAAATGGGCCCGGTTCATGTCTCCCATTTTTGTGCAAAATGGTGCACAAGATTCCAGGGAACTTTTCGTGACTTTTGAACATCCGGAACAAAAAAATCAAAAATATCCGCCAAATATTCCATACATTTGAAACCTTTTTGACAAGTTTTGCAGCAAAAAACCGAGGGCGCAGACGCACCCCCGGAGAACCGGCGAAAAGGGTCCGTTATGGCAAGCCGCCCGGCGGCTGCCGGGCGGCTTTTGGATCCATGTTACAGATTTTCCATGGCGGCGTTGACAAAGTCCTCGCAGCTGCGCATGGCCAGGATGGTTTTCTCCATCAGCTCCTCCAGGGTCCAGCCCAGGCGGTCGGCCCCCTGCTGGATCACGTCCCGGGAGCACCCGGCGGCGAACTTTTTGTCCTTGTACTTCTTTTTCAGGCTCTTGACCTCCATGTCCTGGCAGCTCTTGCTGGGACGCATCAGAGCCGTGGCCCCGATGAGGCCGGTCAGCTCGTCGGCGGCGAACAGGACCTTCTCCATCAGATGGGTGGGCTCCACATCGCAGCAGATGCCATAGCCATGGCTGCACACGGCGCGGATCAGATCATCGCCGCAGCCCGCCTCCCGCAGAAGCTCCGGCGCTTTCTGACAGTGCTGCTCCGGCCACTGCTCAAAGTCGATGTCGTGCAGCAGGCCCACCGTGGCCCAGAAGTCCGCCTCCTGGCCATAGCCCAGCTCCCGGGCATACCAGCGCATGACTCCCTCCACCGTCAGGGCATGCTGAAGGTGGAAAGGCTCCTGATTATACTTCCGCAGCGCCGCCAGCGCCGCCTCCCGGGTGATGCATTCTCTCATGCGTGCACATACTCCTTTGTATCGGGATGATTTGCCTGAATTGTAGCAGTGTTTCCCTTAAAATGCAAGAATATTCTGCTCCAGCAGGCCTAACAGCTGCCGGGCGTGGCAGTCCTCCTCCCGGCTCAGCTCCCGGAACAGCCCCGCCAGGCACGGGTCCCCCACGCTTTGGGCGGCCTGATCGTATTGCCGGGCGGCGCAGACCTCCTGATGATACCGCTGCCGCAGCAGCTGCCGCCAGGGCAGCGTCTCCCCCGGCCCCGATGCCAGCGCCGGGCGATAGCACTGGCCGCAGGCCAGGTAATACACCGCCAGCAGCCGCCGGGCGTGGGCCCCCTCTCGTTCGGCCATCCGCTGCATCATCCGCCGGGCGGCGGGATTGGGTGCCCGCCGGGCGGCCTCCAGATAGGCCCGCCGGTCCCCCAGCTCCCCCTCGATCATCTCCTGCAGGCCCTTCAGATCCGGGGCCGGGGCCGCCGGACAGCCCGCTTCCTCCCGCTCCTCCGGATATGGGTCCAGCTCCGGCGACACCCGCCGCCATACCCGGCGGCAGCTTTCGTAATCCAGGGCATTCCGGTCCGTCTGATCCATGTGATCCCCTCCTTCTCCCCCATTCTATGCCGGCGGGAGAAAAAGGGTTCCGTCCTCACATCACGCCCATGGCCCGCAGGCCTGCGGCGAAGCAGAAGATGGTGACCATGGACAGGGCCGAGCTCCAGGCCACCACCTGCTGGGCCAGCTGCTCGTCTCCGCCCATCTCCTGGACCATCACCGCGCTGGTCACCGCCACCGGCGAGCAGAAGATGGCCACCACCGTGGGCATTTCCTCCGCCGTGATGCCCAGCGGATCCCGCAGCAGCACCGCCAGAGTCAGCACGATCCCCGGCACCACCACCAGGCGCATGGCCACCGCCGCCGTGATCTTTTTCCACAGGCCCTGCACCGCGTCGAACCGCAGCCGGGCCCCCAGGATCACCAGCACCAGCGGCGAGGCCGCCCGGGACAGGTCGCCGCACACCTTATAGACGGAGGGCAGGGTCTGCGGCAGGTCGAACACCGACGGCGCCAGCTGCCGCAGCAGCACCGCCGCAAAGCCCGCCAGAGCGCCCAGGATCAGAGGGTTCTGGAAAATGCGCCGCACCTCATCCCGCCAGGACAGGTGTTTTTCCTCGCTGTAGGCCGTCAGCACCACCACCGCCAGCACGTTGAACACCGGCACGCACACGGAGGTCACCAGGGAGGCGAAGATCAGCGCCTCCTCCCCGCCCAGGGCGCTGGCCAGGGGAATGCCCATAATTACCTGGTTGGCCCGGAAGGTGGCCTGGGCGATGACCGCCCGCTGCCCCCGGTCCCGGGCAAACAGCGGAGCCGCCGCCACGCCCAGGCCCGCGGCCCCCAGGATGCACACCACGATGAAGCCCAGCAGCCGCCAGTTCAGCACCGACAGATCCTCGATGGCGTATACGTTTAAAAACAGCTGCACCGGCAGCAGCACATGGAAGCAGAAGCCGTTGAGCTGGCGGTAAAAATCGTCGCTCCACCGGCCCGCCCGACGCAGGCCGCAGCCCAGCGCCATCATCAGCAGCAATGGCATAATGGCCCGCCCGGCGTACAAAAAGATATCCAGCATGGTGTTCTCCTCGGTTTTTGCAGAATCTGACCGATAGTATAGCAGATTCCCGTTCCAATTTCCAGCCCTTGCAAAATATCACCCCAGGGTTTACACTGTACCCAAACCCAACGCAAAGGAGAATACCATATGTTTCAGGGATACAGCCAGGAGACCGTGGATTTCATGTGGGGCATCCGCTTCAACAATGAGCGCAGCTGGTTCCTGGCCCACAAGGACGACTATCAGCAGCACCTGCTGGCCCCCACCCGGGAGCTGGGCCAGGCGGTGTACGAGGGGCTGTCGGCGGCCCTGCCCCGGGAGCCGCTGATCCTGAAGGTCAGCCGCATTTACCGGGACGCCCGGCGGCTCCACGGCCAGGGGCCCTACAAGGACCATCTGTGGTTCTGCGTCCGCACCGGGGACCAGGACTGGACCGGCCGCCCTACCTTCTATTTTGAGATCGCCCCGGACTACTACAGCTACGGCATGGGCTTCTGGGCCGCCTCCGCCGCCCTGATGACCCGCTATCGCCAGCAGATCGACCGGGACCCCAGGCCCCTGGAGAAGCTGGTGCGGGCGTTTAATCGCCAGGAGGTGTTTCAGCTGAACGGCCCGGACTATGTCCGCAGTAAGGGCCAGGTCAGCGACCTGCTGCGCCCCTGGTATCAGAAGAAGTCCCTGACCCTGTCCCACGAGGTCCCTCTGGACGAGAGCCTCTATTCCCCGGACCTCGCCTCCCGGGTCACGGAGGACCTGAAGACCCTTCTGCCCTTCTATCGTTACTTTGCCGCCCTCTGCGCGGCGGCGGAATAAGCCGCCGTCCCATCGCCACAGGCGCTTTTCGGGAATCGTGCAGAGCGGGACGGAAAAAATCGCGGTTTTCCTCTTGAAATCCCGGCGGGATTGTGGTAGTATAATGCGTACTATGAGAAAAGTGCCCCCAGAGGGCTGAAATTTTGGAGGGAGTTCCGTTATGAACGCTGTTTTGATTGTTATCACCGTGGTCCAGCTGCTGGTGGCGCTGGCCCTGATCCTCATCGTCCTGTTCCAGTCCGGCAAGAGCCAGGGCCTGTCCGGGGCCATCGGCGGCATCGCCGATTCCTATATGAGCCGCTCCAAGGCCAAGAGCATGGACGCCAAGCTGGCCCGCTGCACCAAGTGGGTGGCCGCCGTGTTCGTGGTGCTGACCCTGGTGCTGGACTGCATGGTCGCCGCCGGCATCAAGTAAATCGCGATAATCTCCGGGGGACGCAGCCGCGTCCCCCGATTTTTGTATGCAGGAGAAGCGTATGGAGTATCTGACTTTTTCCGCCCCCGGCCGGGTGGAGCTGGGGGGCAACCACACGGACCATCAGCACGGCTGCGTGCTGGCGGCGGCCATTGACCGCACCGCCCGGGCACGGGTGCGGCCCACCGGGGAGGGCGTGGTCCGGGTGTTCTCCCGGGGGTATGCGCCGGTGGAGCTGGCCCCGGATGACCTGTCCCCCCGGCAGGAGGAGCGGAACACCACCGCCGCCCTGGTCCGGGGCATGGCCGCCGCCTTCCGGCGGAGGGGTCTGCCCTGGCGGGGATTTGACGCATGGGTGGAGTCCGACGTGCTGCCGGGGTCGGGGCTGTCCAGTAGCGCCGCCTTTGAGGTACTGCTGGGCCGCATAGGCAATGCTCTGTTCGCCGGGAACAGCCTGACCGCCCCGGACATCGCCCGGATGGGCCAGTGGGCGGAGAACGTGTACTTCGGTAAGCCCTGCGGCCTGATGGACCAGCTGGCCAGCAGCACCGGCGGGCTGGTGTTCATGGACTTCCGGGACCCCGCCGCCCCGCTGGTGCGGCGGCTGGACGCCGCCCTGCCCGGGTACGCCCTGTGCGTGGTGGACAGCGGCGCGGACCACGCGGGACTCACCGAGGCATACGCCGCCATCCCCCGGGAGCTGGGGGCCGTGTGCCGCCTGTTCGGGGCGGAGGTGCTGCGCCAGGTGGAGGAGGCGGAATTTTACCGCCGCCTGCCGGAGGTCCGCCGGGCCGCCGGGGACCGGGCGGTGCTGCGGGCCATCCATGTGTTCGACGAGAACCGCCGGGTGCTGGGCCAGGTGCAGGCCCTAGAAAACGGCGACACGGAGGGGTTCCTGGCCCTGGTCAACGACTCCGGCCGCTCCTCCTGGGAATATCTGCAGAACATCAACCAGGAGGGGGCCGCCGGGCATCAGGAGCTGGCCGTGACCCTGGCCCTGTGCCGCCGCCTGCTGCGGGGCCGGGGAGCCGTCCGGGTACACGGCGGCGGCTTCGCCGGAACGGCCCTGTGCATGGTGCCGGAGGCGGATTATCCCGCCTTCCGGGCGGAGCTGGAGGCCCTCCTGGCCCCCGGCTGCTGCCACCGGCTGCAAATCGTATAAAAATCGCCCCTGCCGCTGCGGCAGGGGCGAAGCGTTATTCGTCGTCCGACTCCTCCGAATGGGAGGAATCTCCTTTTTTCAGATGGGAGACGATGATGCCGGTGCAGACAACCATAACGGCCGCAAGGACAAATGTACAGTATTCTATCTCACTGTAAACAAGCTCGGAGGACGGGAAAATGAACTCGAAGTAGTTCAAGCTTGCCCCAATATAAAGAGCAACGATGGTTCCCAACAGAAGCAAAATGTACTTGATCCAACTGCGCATAAATACCCCTCCCCTAATTGTTGTTTATTGGCTGACAGCCCGGATTTCGGTCAATTATCACCTGCTGCCCGGCAATAGATTGAATGGATTTGTTCCCGGTGAAGGAGATAGCAATTGAAAGCGGAAGGCTGACAGATATCGATGGAAATGCCAACCCAACAACAGTATGTCCATATAATCCAGCTGCCTGGATATAAGAAATTTGAGTGTCTTTCTCAGCTTTTAGGCTGACAGTTACTTTTATATACCCTGTCTTAGCGTAAAAATACTCCATACCTCCTACAGGGTCATAGAACTCCCGAATTGAGAGGGGAAATTGCACGTTAGCTGACCATGAATCAAGTCCTGCTTCATAATCCCCGGTTACAGTTTTGAAATGGGTTTGCCCGGTATAATACTTTATTTTGGACTCTTTCTGGTATATATAAGCTCCTGCAAGCGCATATCCTTTGGAGTCAATTGCGCAGAATCTAACGGCAAACGAATCCTTCTTGGTAGTAGTAGGACATTTGTTCCAAGTCCAGGTATAGGTAAACATTACCAATCTTCCGCTAAAGCCTTGCTTTGTAATGACACCTGTGCAAGTTGCGGTAGCAGCCCGCATTTCACTGTCGGTCAAGGCTTCTCCGCTTGCGTATCTGCGAAGAAGATGAATTTCATCGGATGAGTATCCTAACTGCTCTAACGTTTCATCGGGCAGAGCGGCACGCTCGGCAAACGCTTCTTCAAATGCGCGGATTTCCTCGGCAACATCCGAATTGTTTTGAGCTGCATTCTGCTGAGCGGGAGCATTTTTCAGCGCCATAATGTAATCATATTCATTGTAGGTACTGACTTCTGCCGTTTCACTGTCGGCCATAGCCATATCTGCTGCGTATGCGGGGGTCAGAATGGTAAGCGAGAGGATTACAGAAAATACAAGGGATATGATTCTCTTCTGATGCACAATAGTCTCACTTTCTACTAAACGCACAATTTGCAGCTTTTCATCCGGACGATGTAGAAGTATATTACCATATTCAAAACGAAACGTCAATATGATATTGTAAAATCGACCATGTATAAAATCCCACGATTTGCGCACTTGCACATGCGCCGCTGCCACCGGCAGCTTGTCAAAAAGGCCTCGCAGAGTTTGCCGCCCGCAGGCGGCAAAGCAAGTTTGATCCGTTTTTTGCGGCGGCGTGTACGTCGCAAAAAACACTTCTCAGTCTGCAAGTGTGGAATTTGTTCGCTGAAAGCGAACAAATTATGCGCGCAGCAGACTGCAAGCCTTTTGTCTTAAAAGGGCAAAGCCCTTTTAAGACAGTCTCGCCCCTGCCGCTGCGGCAGGGGCGAAGCGTCATTCGTCGTCCTGGATCATCAGATGCACGGCGCTGTGCAGGTTGCGGATCTCCACCCGGGGGGCGGAGGGGGCGTATTCACCGTCCAGGGACCAGGGGATGTCCTCCCGGGTGGTGACGGTGACGCTGCGGACGTGGCGGAAGATCACCCCGGGATAGTCATAGTCCATGCGGTTCAGGGCTGTGATGAGGTTTTGCAGGTCCAGGGCGGTTTTGGGCATCCGCAGCAGGATCAGCTCGAACATGCCGTCGTCCATGTGCACCCGCTTGGGGTCCAGCTTCACCAGGCCCCCCAGGGAGGTGGAGTTGCACACCGCGCCGAAGATGAAGTCCCCGTCGAAGGACTCGCCGTCGGCTTCCACCCCGCAGCGGTAGGGCCGCAGGGAGTCCAGATTCTTGATGCCCTCCAGAATGTACGCAAAGTGACCCAGGGCGTTCTTCGTCTCCTGGGACGCGGAGTAGGACGCCTTGGTAAAGGCCCCGAAGGAGGCCACATAGGAGAAATACCGATCGTTGTGGGCCCCCAGGTCCAGGGGATGGGGGGTGCCCTCCACCACCGCCCGGGCCGCCTGCTGCACGGAGGAGGGGATCCGCAGGCTGGCGGCAAAGTCGTTGGTGCTGCCGTTGGGCAGATAGCCCACCGGCGGGCGGTTTTCCAGCTGCATCAGGCCCGACAGCGTCTCGTTGAGGGTGCCGTCTCCGCCGGCGCACACCACCAGGTCATAGTCCCCGCCCCATTGGGCGGCGAAGCGGGCGGCGTCCCCGGCGGCCTGGGTCAGCATCACCCGCACCAGATACCCGGCCCGGCCGAAGGTGGCCACGGCGTCAAACAGAGGGGCGGAGGACTTGGTCTTGCCCGCCCGGGGATTGACAATGAACAACAGGGTCTTATCCATGAACAGTCTCCTTTACCATCGTCGCCTTTGATAATAGTCCCGCCATTATACCGCTTTTCCAGGCAGATTGCAAGCATTTGACACCGGCTGCGGGTCAGGGGCAGAAAGTGGTTATGAATGGATTGCATTTTTCGGAAGAATCTGTTAAAATTATTATTTTGTGAGGGGATTTTTCCCCAAAGGAGGAACTGTTCCATGCTGGAGCTGCAAAACATCTGCTATCGCGTGTCCACTCCCGAGGGGGAGCTGGACATTCTCAGGGACATCAGCATCACCATTCCGGACCAGCGGCTGATGGTTTTCACCGGCCCCAACGGCGGCGGAAAAACCACCCTGGCCAAGATCATCATGGGCCTGGTCCAGCCCACCTCCGGCCGCATTGTGTATAACGGCCGGGACGTCACCCCGCTTTCCATCACCGACCGGGCGCGTCTGGGCATCAGCTACGGCTTTCAGCAGCCGCCCCGGTTCAAGGGCATCACGGTCCACGACCTGCTGCGGCTGGCGGCGGGGAAGGAAAAGCTCTCCAAGGACCAGTGCTGCGCCTATCTGACCAAGGTGGGCCTGTGCGCCAACGACTATCTGGACCGGGAGGTGGACGTGTCCCTTTCCGGCGGCGAGGTCAAGCGCATCGAGATCGCCACCATTCTGGCCCGCCGGGGCAGTCTGATGATCTTCGACGAGCCGGAGGCGGGCATCGACCTGTGGTCCTTCGCCCGGCTGACGGAGACCTTTGAACAGATCCACCGGGAGCATCAGGCCGCCATGATCATCATCTCCCACCAGGAGCGGATCATCCAGCTGGCCGACGAGATCGCCGTGATCGCCGGGGGACGCATCGCCCACCGGGGCACCACGGAGGAAATTCTGCCGCTGATCCTGGCGGACACCCTGGGCGGCTGCCCGGTGCTGAATCGAGAGGAGGCCCGTTCATGATCACCGAGATCGACGCAAAGCTGCTGGAAAAAATCGCCGACCTGACCGGAAAGCCCGCCGGGGCCTTCAACATCCGCAAGGACATGGGCTGCGAGGCCCGGCAGTCCACGGAGCACATCGCCATTGACCCCCGGGCCGACGGCAAGCCCGGCATCGACATCCATTTCAAGGCCGGCACCAAGGGCGAGACCTGTCACATCCCCGTGATCATCAGCCAGACGGGCATGAGCGACATGGTGTATAACGACTTCTATGTGGCCGACGACTGCGACGTGAACATCGTGGCCGGGTGCGGCATCCACAACTCCGGCTGCGACGAAAGCCGCCACGACGGCATCCACACCTTCCACATCGGCAGAAACTGCCGGGTCCACTACGCGGAGAAGCATTACGGCGAGGACGCCCAGGGCGAGACCGGCAAAAACGTGATGAATCCCCAGACCATCGTGTATCTGGGGGAGAACTCCACCATGCAGATGGACACCGTCCAGATCCGGGGCATTGACTCCACCCTGCGGGACACCCGGTTTTACTGCGAGGCCGGCAGCGAGGTGGTGGTCACGGAGCGCCTGCTGACCCACGGGGACCAGACCGCGGAAAGCGACATGACCATCGAGCTCAACGGCAGGGACGCCCGGGGCCGGGTGATCTCCCGGTCCGTGGCCCAGGACGGCTCCCGCCAGGTGTTCCACCCGGTGATGGTGGGCAACAGCCAGTGCTTCGGCCACGTGCAGTGCGACTCCATCATCATGGGCGCCGCCCATATCCAGTCCGTTCCGGCCATCACCGCCAACTGTCCCGACGCCCAGCTGATCCACGAGGCCGCCATCGGCA
>ERZ772831.3149-NODE-3149-length-12216-cov-4.233616_pt1 | contig 12216 bp, 15 predicted proteins | sample MGYA00580858_ERZ772831 | MGnify/ENA primary metagenome ERZ772831 (study PRJEB29015, sample SAMEA2737694) | human gut metagenome | biome: human gut; feature: human-associated habitat; material: faeces | place: China | collected 2012 ... | reverse complement strand
GCAAGCGGCCCAGAGCGCGGCGGCGGCGCAGCTGGACGAGACGCAGCAGGCGATGTTGGATACCACCGCTATGACGGTGGACTATATTTGTGAGCAGGACACCAAAGATTATTTGAGTAGTGATACTGACACAACTGAGCCTGACTCAGAATCGGTAGATGACTTGAACTGATTTAATAAAAGGAGGATAAACCGTGTCGAGCAAAGGTTCACGGCCCGCCTTAACGCGGGAAGCGCGCGAGAACCAGTTAATTGACCTGGCAATTGATCAGGTTGAAAAGCAATTGCGAGAAGGCACGGCTTCCTCTCAGGTTCTCGTTCACTATCTAAAGCTTGCTTCTACAAGAGAGAAGCGGGAAAAAGAAAAGATGGAAGCAGAAATCGAACTGCTTCATGCAAAGAAAGACGCCGCCCGTGCGGAAGTCGAGCGGGGCGAGCTTTACAAGCGTGCCGTTGAGGCAATGCGGCGTTATCAAGGAGCTGACGATTATCCGGAGGATGTGGAGATCGATGAAGGATTTTATTAAGAGCTGGGACGAGCTTGGAAAGATAAAGACTTTCGATGGTCGAATCGAGTACCTTCGGACATACTCCACTGTTGGTGAACCGACATTTGGGTATGATCGCTGGATGAATCAGAAGTTCTATCGAAGCAATGAGTATCGAAGACTTCGTCAGGAAATCGCCGCAAAGCAATATGGCTGGGACCTCGGGATTAAGGGCTATCCTCTTCCCGAGGTTTTTATTCTGCATCATATGAATCCAATCACCGTCGAGGACATTATTAACGGAAGTGAGTTCGCATGGGATCCGAAGTATCTTGTGTGCGTTTCTCCGGCAACACATTGCGCTATTCATTTCCAGTCTGCGAAAAATCGATTGCCTTTGATTGCACAGCGTTCCCCAAACGATACATCTCCATGGAGGAAATGATATGAGTGACAGTATACTCGAAGGAATTCGGAGGGGCTGCCAGATTGATCAGGACTGCAATGATTTCGACGAAGACATCGTTCCACCTGCCAATGCGGCTTTTTCGAAATTAACAAGATTGGGCGTCGGCCCAGAAGAAGGTTTCGAACTTACAGAGGTCTTGGATCTGTGGAGTGATTACTGCTCTGACAAGATACTTCTCGGTTTTGTGAAACCATACGTTTACAAAAAGACAAGGCTTTCTTTTGATCCTCCCGCGTCATCCACAATTCTGGACGTACTGAAGAAAGAAATCGATGAGTTGGAATGGAACATCATTGAGTATTTGGAGAAATCAAAATAATAAGGAGTAGGGTATGTTATCCAATACAGCAACCCCGCGCTACTACGGACAGTTTCGTGACGCGGTGCTGCGGGGAGAGATACCTGTCAACAAAGAAATCGAGATGGAGATGAACCGAATCGATGATCTGATTCGGAACCCCATCTACTATTACGATGACCGTGCCGTAGAAGGGTACATTGCATTCTGTGAGGAAGAACTGACACTGACAGATGGGTCCGATCTGACACTCTTAGATACATTCAAGCTGTGGGCAGAAGAGATATTCTGTTGGTATTACTTCGAACTTAAAGATGTAATCGTGCCGGACGAAGGCGGTGGTGTGCATCGTGAGAAACGACGCATCAAAAGGCGCCTTACCAAAAAGCAATTTCTAATCGTGGCTAGAGGTGCCGCAAAATCCATGTATGCCAGTACCATCCAGAATTATTTTCTGAATGTGGATCTGACAACAACGCACCAGATTACCACAGCCCCGACAATGAAACAGGCAAACGAGGTGATCGCGCCGATCAACACGGCGATTACAAGAGCTAGAGGACCAGTATTTCAATTCCTTACGGAAGGAAGTTTGCAGAATACCACTGGCAGCAAAGCAAACCGTCAGAAACTCGCCACTACGAAGAAGGGCGTTGAGAATATGCTGACAGGTAGCTTGCTTGAAGTTCGTCCAATGCGTGTAGACAAGCTTCAGGGTTTGCAGGTGAAGTGCGCTACTGTTGATGAATGGCTGTCCGGGGTTACGAAAGAAGACCCTATTGCCGCTCTTGAACAGGGTGCCTCGAAGGTTGATAACTATCTGATTCTGGCTATCAGCTCGGAAGGTACCGTTCGTAACGGAATCGGTGATTCCATGAAGATGGAATTGATGCAGATTCTTCGGGGAGAATACTACGCTCCACATGTGTCCATTTGGTACTATCGGCTGGATAGCATCGATGAAGTATCCGATCCATCTATGTGGCTTAAAGCACAGCCGAATCTTGGACATACCGTAAGTTACGAGACCTACCAATTGGATGTTGAGAGAGCAGAGAAGGTTCCTGCCGCAAAGAACGATATTCTTGCCAAGCGATTTGGCATTCCGAGTGAAGGTTATACCTATTACTTCCCATATGAAGAGACATTACCTCATGTTGCGAGAAGTTATTGGGAAATGGCCTGTGCTATGGGATGTGATTTGTCGCGAGGGGATGACTTCTGCGCATTTACGTTCCTGTTCCCGCTTCCGGATGGATCTTTCGGTGTGAAAGTCCGGTCATATATTACATCCAATACGCTGCATAAGTTGCCTGTTGCCATGCGTATGCGATATGAACAGTTTATCGACGAAGGGACATTGTTTGTCTTTGACGGCATTGTGCTTGATATGATGGACGTCTATGACGAACTGGATGACTTTATTCAGAAGCACAGTTACGAGGTGCGTTGCCTTGGGTTTGACCCATATAACGCGGAATCGTTTATTGACCGCTGGTGCAAAGAGAACGGGTCCTTTGGCGTTGTGAAGGTTATACAGGGCTCTCGGACGGAGTCTGTTCCGTTGGGTGAGCTGAAGAAGCTCTCTGAGGAAAGGCTGCTGCGGTTTGATGAGAAGCTAATGCAGTTTGCTATGGAGAACTGCGTTACGCTGACAGACACTAACGGCAACAGAAAGCTGCTGAAACTTCGTAACGAAGACAAGATTGATAACGTGTCGGCCCTCATGGATGCATGGGTGGCGTTCAAGGCGAATGGCGACATGTTTGATTAAAGAGGTGAAATCAAAATGGAAACTTATTTGGCCCACCACGGCATCTTAGGTATGAAGTGGGGCGTAAGACGGTACCAGAATCCAGATGGGACGCTTACTTCTGCTGGAAAGAAACGAATCGCAAAAAAAACCATGACAGCGAATCGTGATAGCAAATATATTAAAACCGTTGCATCTAGCGTAAAAAAGACCGACGAGAGAATGGGATCTGTAATAAATGAAATTGGTGTGGCTATTGAAAACCGAGGTAAAGAATACAGTAAGTATCGCGACAGAGATATTGCCAAGAAAGCGAAAAACATGTCCGATGCTGAATTGAAGAAAATTGTTTACCGTATGAATTTGGAGAAACAATATCGAAATCTTTCAAAAGAGGATCGGGATGCTGGAGCTGATTTCATTTTCAATAAGTCAAGAGAAACGGTAAAAGATGCTATTGCTGTCGCTGCACCAATCGTTTCTGCAATTGTGACTCCCGTTATTACGGCAAAACTGATTGAGATTACGAAGAAAAAGTAAGAGGTGAAATCAAAATGGAAACTTATTTGGCCCACCATGTATATGCCGAGTCTATCTTTTTCACAATCCGAGATGTAAAGTCCATCGGGCATGATAAGTTCGCAGATTAACTTATAAAGGAATTGGGCGAAATCAAGACGCATAATCTTTAACTTCAGAAGGAGTCCTAAATGCCAGAAAACAATTTTTCTTCCAGGCTGAAGAATGCCTGGAATGCTTTCATGAATCGAGATCCCCCCGTGAGTCGATATGTGACTTATGGGGGGTCTTCTTATAATCCGTATCGGGCGCGGCTGAGCAGGGGAAATGAAAAATCTTTTATAGCCCCTATCTTCACGAAAATCGCAATGGACTGTGCCTCCATTTCTTTGCAGCATGTGCGGGTGGATGCCAACGGAAATTACATTGAGACTGTGGATTCTAAGCTGAATCGCTGTCTGACACTTTGCGCGAACAAAGACCAGACGCCGCGGGAGTTTATGATGGATGCCATCCTCAGCATGTTTGACGAGGGAAACATTGCGCTTCCTCCAATAGACACCAATATCCAGAAGTCCAAAGATGGAATCAAAATGGACATTGAGTCTATTCGCACGGCTGAAATTCTAGACTGGTTTCCAGACCATGTTCGGCTCCGGGCCTACAACGACCGAACCGGCCAACGGGAAGAACTGACTATGCCAAAGGCTTCGGTCCCAATTATCACCAATCCACTATATTCCATCATGAATGAGAACAACTCGGTTGTGCAACGACTGATTCGGACATTGAACTTATCTGATACGCTTGACGCGCAGAACGGTTCCGGCAAGTTGGATATGATTATTCAGCTGCCGTATCAGATCCGAACCAAGTCCATGGAAGATCGCGCGGAGATGCGGCGAAACAGTATCTCGGAGCAGCTGGAAAACTCCAAGTACGGTATCGCCTATATTGACGGAACGGAGCATGTCACGCAGCTTAACCGCGGAATTGAGAACAACCTCTATGACCGGGTGAAGTATTTGCTGGAGCAGTTATATTCTCAGCTCGGCATTACGGAGGCCATCATGAATGGTACGGCCAATGATGCTACCATGCAGAATTACTATACACGGACGATCGAGCCGATTATTTCTGCTATTGTGGATTCTATGAAGTGGAAGTACCTGACGCAGAAGGCTCGAGACGACGGCGAAACCATTATGTTCTTCCGGGATCCCTTTAAGCTTATGCCTGCCGGTTCGATTGCGGATGCATCCGACAAGCTTACCCGCAATGAAATCCTCAGCCCTAACGAGGTTCGCCAGATGATCGGCCGGAAACCGTCTGCCGATGAGAAGGCGAATGAATTGCGCAATCGGAACATCAGCGCTTCTGAGGAACAGAAGTTCGCAAAGGCTGTACCAGAAGACACAAACCCAAATAACACAAATCAAGAAGTAAAGGAGTGAACATATTCCAAATGGCATTTGATTACGATTTCAGTGGCTACGCAACAAAGAATGACATTCTGTGCACTGATGGACGAATTATTCGTGCCGGTGCATTTGCAGGTCAGGACGGTGAGATCGTACCGCTGGTGTGGAACCATGACCACAGAAACATGGAAAACATAGTCGGCATGGCTATGCTAAAGAACCGTCCAGACGGTGTGTATGCCTACGGCAGTTTCAATGACACGCCGAAAGGCAAGAATGCGAAGGCGCTTGTGGAGCACGGCGATATTCGCGCCATGTCCATCTTTGCAAATCAGCTGAAGCAGGATGGTCCGAATGTGATGCATGGAATCATTCGGGAGCTGAGCCTTGTGTATGCCGGGGCAAATCCAGAAGCATACATTGATTCCGTGCTGAAGCACGAGGACGGCAGCGATGAAGAGGCGATTATCTATTTCGGAGAGGAAGTGGATATTTCACATGGTTCGATCGAAGATAAAGTAAAGAATTTGCCTGATCAGCCTAAGGAAAGCACCGCAGATAATAAAGAGGCCAAAGGTGAATCGGAAGACGAAACCGTCGAGGACTTCTTTGAAAAACTTACGGAAAAGAAACGAGCGGTCGCAGAGTTCCTGATCACTATGGCCCTTAAAGGCGACAATGTTCCACATTCTGATGATGAGACAGACGAGATCGCTAATGCAGGAAATAACAATGATGAAACTGTCGCCGACATTTTGGCTACTTTTACTCCATATGAAGTAAAAGTTGTAAAAGCGCTTATTGGTGCAGCAATTCAAGCAAAAGAAGAAAAACAGCCCGAAGAGGGCAAACCTGAAGACAACAAGGAGGAAGTCACTATGAAGCACAACGCTTTTGACACTGGTATGGATCGCGATCCCGAAGAGGGCACCCTGACCCACGAGGACCAGGTAAACATCATCAAAATGGCTAAGGAATCCGGCTGCGGTTCTCTGCGGGCGGCCATGGCCGCCTATCAGAGCACCCAGGATCATCTGGCACATGGCATTGACAAGATCGAGACTCTGTTCCCTGACTACAAGGACGTAAAGCCTGGTGCACCTGAGCTGCTGACCGACGAGCTGGCGTGGGTTTCCACCGTCATGAACGGCGTTCATAAGAGTCCCGTTTCCCGGATTCGTACCCGTCAGGTAGACGCTCGCGGAAGAAAGTTCCGTGGCAAGGGCTACAAGAAGGGTGACCTGAAGAAGGAAGGCGGCAATGCCAAGCTCCTGACCCGTACCACCGACCCCTGCACCGTGTATGTAAAGGACTCCATCCATCGGGATGACACCATTGACATCACCGATTTTGATGTGGTTTCCTACATGTACAACATGCAGCGTGCCGGCCTGCACGAGGAAATCGCAACGGCAATGTTGTTCGGTGATGGCCGTGAGGAAGGCGACGAAGACAAGATCCCCGAGGATAAGATTCGCCCCATCTGGACTGACGACGAGCTGTTCACTATTCACAAGACTGTTGACATTGAAGGCATGAAGACCAAGCTTCAGGGCAGTGATACCTCCAAGCGGTTCGGCGACAACTTCGTTGCTACCGAGGCGATGATCGAGGCCAACCTGGATGCCCGTATCGACTACAAGGGGTCCGGCTCTCCCATTATGTTTGCCACGCCTCAGATGATCAATACCATGCTGATGGCTCGTGACCTGAATGGCCGCCGGATTTACAACGGCGTCGATGAACTGAAGAGCATCCTGAATGTCTCTTCCATCGTTACCGTTGAGCAGATGAATGGTCTGACCCGTGAGAATACCGATGGCAACACCATGGAAGTTCTGGCTCTGATCGTGAACCTGAACGACTATTACCTCGGTGCAACCAAGGGCGGCGAGATCACTCAGTTCAACCAGTTCGACATCGACTTCAACAAGGAGAAGTTCCTGCTGGAGACCCGGTGCTCCGGTGCTCTGGTCAAGGTAAAGTCCGCCATTGTTCTGGAAAAGAAGGTTTCTTGACCTTTAAGTTAACATAACACAGGAGGATACAAACATGGAAACTATCTATGAAGGATATGGCGAGCAGCATGTCCGCGCCGTTATTGCCTACGGAAAGGCAGCCGATCATAAGCTCTATGCCGATGCGAAATACACCACCGAGCTGACCAAGGCGGTTGTTGTGGACGCATTCAAGAAGGGTATGCTTATCGTTCATGACGGCACCAATTTCCTGCGCCCCGTAAAGCTGGCTGGCGCCAAGGTTACAACCGTTGACGGCACCGCCAGTGTGACCGGCACCGAGTGGACTTCCAAGGACGTTTGAGGTAATTCAAAATGGCTCGCTTTTGCGGAAAAGTCGGGTTTGTTCAGGTCGCGGAACAGAGACCCGGTGTTTATCTCCCAGGAGATCCGATAGAGCGGACGTATCATGGCGACGCGATCACCCGTAGGGTTCGCCTTGATAACAATAGCGACAGTATGAATAAGGACTTCGTGCTTAGCGAGGAGATTCGTATTGTCGCGGATAAGTTCGCAAAGGAAAATATTGGATATATGCGCTATGTCATTCGGCATGGTTTCAAATGGGAAATCGTCTCGGCGACATTTGAATACCCAAGGATCAATCTTACGCTGGGAGGAATTTACAATGGACAGAAGACCTGAGCTTCACAAAAAATTTCTTGCCATCAAAGGCGTTAAGAACGCATATTTCAATCCCGATAGCAACGTAAGAATGGTTTATCCATGCATTCGGTATGAGCGCTCTGGTGAACAGGTCGAACATGCTTCTAACGGTCGGTTTATTACAAGAGACCGATACATTGTTACGGCGATCGACAGGGACCCAGAGAGCTCTATTTTTCGGGCTTTGGAAGCATTTCCGTATTATTCCTTCAACCGCTACTATCCGGCGGATGGGTTGGCCCATTTCGTCTGTAGTATTTACTATTAAATAAGGAGGCTAAAACTATGTCTGAATCCAATGTACTTGTGTGGGATGAGGTTGGCAATCGAGAGTACCAGACTGGCGTCGATAAGGGCGTCCTCTATCCCTACAACAACAATGCACCCGGTGAGGGTGTTGCCTGGAGTGGCCTGAGTGAGATCGACGAATCTCCCGAAGGTGCTGAACCTACCAATGTCTATGCCGACAACATGAAGTTCCTGGTCATGCGGTCCGCTGAAGACTATAAGGGCTCTATCAAAGCCTATATGTACCCCGATGAGTGGGCCGCCTGTGACGGCTCCGCTTCCCCCAGCGGCACTGTTGGCCTGACTGTTGGTCAGCAGACCCGTAAGACCTTCGGTCTGGCATTCCGTACCCGTGTCGGCAACGATCAGCTGTTCGAGGACTACGGTTATAAGATCCACCTGATCTATGGCGCTACCGTTTCTCCCTCTGAGCGCAACTTCCAGACCATCAACGATTCTCCCGAGGCTATGGAGATGAGCTGGGACTTTGAGACCGTTCCCGTTAACCTGGTCGGTTTCAAGCCCTTCGCGCATATGGAAATCGACTCCACCAAGCTGAAGACCGATCAGGAAAAGGCCTGTCTGAAGAAGCTGGAGGATATTCTGTACGGCAGCGCCACCGCCAAGGCGAGACTGCCCCTGCCTGCTGAGATCATTACACTCATGACCCCTGCCGAGTCCTAAGCAATAAAACACATTACCCGCTTGTCCATTATGGGCCGGCGGGTTTTAAGATCTGAAAGGAGAAAACAATATGTTTAAGCACACTGTAAAATACACCGATTTCGACGGCAATGAGCGCACCGAGGACCTGTATTTCCACCTGTCACCCGCGGAGATGACCCAGTTTCAGTATTCCGTAAAGGGCGGCATGAAGAATCTGCTGGAGAAGGCAACACAGGAGCAGGATGGTCCTACTCTGATGAAGTTCTTTGTAAAGATGGTGGAGATGGCCTATGGCCGGAAGTCCAATGACGGCAGACGGTTTGAGAAGTCCTATGAGATCTATCAGGACTTCGCGCAGACCAATGCCTACAATGCGCTCTTTATGCAGCTGGTGACCGACGAAGGCTTTGCCAAAAAGTTCGTCAACGCTGTATTCCCTGATATGGAGCAGTACGCTGCTAAGCCTGCTGCCGGCCCTCAGTTGACGGCGGGTGTGTAAATGCTCTATATCACCGTATCGTCCGGCGAGATCTTCGACGAAGCTACATGGACGTTTACGGAGATCAAGCCGACCGTGATTCAGTTGGAGCACTCCCTGCTGGCAATTTCAAAATGGGAGAGCAAATGGAAAAAACCGTTTATGAGCACCGCACAGAAAACCGAGGAGGAATTCCGGGACTATGTACGGTGCATGACAATAAACAGGAACGTGGACCCGAATGTGTACTTTCGGTTGAAACCGGAGGACTACAAGCAGATTGATGCCTACATACATGATCCGATGACGGCAACCACGTTTTATGGAAAACAGACAGAAAAGCCATCCTCGAAACAGGTTACGTCTGAGCTCATCTATTTCTGGATGTGCCAGGCGCAGATACCATTCGAGGCTGAAAAATGGCATTTGAATCGTCTTATGACACTGATTCGCATTCATTCCGTGGAGAATAATCCGAAGAAGATGAGTAAGAATGATATTTACAAAAGCAATCGGGCTATGAATGAAGCTCGAAGAGCGAAATACCATAGCAGAGGTTGATTTATGGGGATCCGTATCAGTTCAAAGGGAAACTTTCATAAAACCCACAAATTTCTGAAGAAAGCAACGGATAAGACGATTTTTGAAAGTCTTATCAAGTACGGTCAGAAAGGGGTTGAAGCGTTGGCTTCTGCCACGCCAGTTGAGTCCGGTGAGACTGCATCGGCATGGCGGTTTGAAGTGGCCTATGGCAGCGGATCCGCAAAGATCAACTGGATCAATGGCAATATTAATCAGGGATTGGTGATCGCCTTACTGATTCAGTACGGGCATGGCACCGGGACCGGAGGCTGGGTAGAAGGGCGAGATTATATCAACCCCGCTATCCAGCCAATTTTTGATGAAATACGAGATAACATCTGGAGAGAGGTGACTGGTTCGTGAGTAATGCGGTTGACAACAGAGTTGTACAGCTTGAGATGCAGAATAGCTCTTTTGAGCGGAACGCAAAGCAATCTATACGGACTCTGAGCAGCCTTGATGAGGCCCTGGCATTCAAGAATGGCGACAAGGGCTTTGAGAATGTCGAGAAGGCCGCGGCGAAATGCAACTTCGCGCCTTTGTTGAGCGCTGCCGATTCTGTAATTGGTAAATTCTCGGCGATTGAGGTTGCGGGTATTACGGCACTGAGCAATATTACGAATCGGGCGGTCAACACTGGCATTGCTATAGCGAAGTCGTTGAGTGTTGATCAGATCTCCAACGGATTTTCAAAATACGAGCAGAAGACTGCGAATGTGCAGACGTTGGTAAACTCGACTGGCAAATCTATTCAGGAAGTAAATGGATATTTGGACCGGTTGATGTGGTTTTCGGATGAAACGTCGTACGGCTTTACGGATATGACTCAAGCGCTTGCCACTATGGTTAGTGCTGGTGGTGATATTGATAAGATTGTCCCCATGATTGAGGGTATGGCCAATGCGACCGCTTTTGCGGGAAAAGGCGCTTCCGAATTCAATCGCGTAATTTATAATCTTAACCAGTCCTATTCCCAGGGGTTCCTGAGCTACATGGACTGGAAGAGCGTTCAGATGGCTGGTGCAAATTCAAAGCAGCTTGTTGAGACGCTTATCCAGGCCGGTGAGGAAGCCGGAACGATTAAGAAGGGCGAAGTCACCATCGATAATTTCACGGATACGCTTAGCAAGAAATGGGCAACCCGTGAAGTTATGGAGAAGGGCTTCGGCTATTTCGATGAGATGACCAAGAAGGCCTACGAAATGATTGGCACTTTGGATGACCAGGGGAATACAATCGAAACGGCTACGCAGGCCTATGAAATCCTAAGTAAACAATATGACACTGTTTCTTTAAATGCAGCAAAAGCAGCACAGGAAGCAAAGTCTTTTACAGAGGCCATTGATTCCACAAAAGACGCAGTTAGTTCTGGTTGGATGCGGACCTTTGAGATCATCTTCGGCGACTATGAGCAGGCAAAAACTCTTTGGACAGATGTGGCGGAGGGCCTTTGGAATATTTTTGCTGGAGGCTTTGGGGAACGAAATAATCTTCTTGAGGATGTATTTCAGTCTTCTCCTGTTGAGAAGTTCAGTCAGAAAATAGAAGAAGCCGGCGTAAATTTTGACGATTTCAAGTCAAAGATGAAAGAAGCCTATGAAGCAGACCACGCAAATTCAGCTGCTTTTGGAGATTTCGATGTACTTACGGCAGATGCCACAACGTTTAACGATATTCTCAGTCAGTCCTGGGTGAATTCCAGTCTTCTGGAAAGAACACTTGGAAAGCTGCCAAAGGCCATGGCTGCCCATGACAACGAAGAGTTGGTCAATAGTATGAACGCTACAATATCCGGCGTTGAAGAGGTCAATAATGCCCTTGAAGATCAAACGGATATTTGGGATGAATTGGCAGCGCAGGCGAAGGAATTTGACAACAGTTACTATTCCCAGAACAGTGGCCGTACCATTATGCTGGATGGTCTTAAGAATGTCCTTGGTGCCGTTGGAGATCGTCTCGGTGTTATTAAAGATGCCTGGGACAGAGCATTTCCAAAGATGACGGCTGAACGGCTGAAAAACATGATTATTGCCTTTCACTCTTTTACAGAGTCGCTTAAGATGAGTGCGGATGAGGGTGAGCGGATCGGTGCAATCGCAGATCGTGTTTTTGGTTTACTTTCTAAAATCAGAGATGTGCTCGGTGCTGTTGGGAAATTTGCCATATCTGTCGTAAAACTTGGTGGCAGATTTGGTTCCTGGGTGCTTGAATTGAAGCCAGTTCAAGATTTGCTTGGAAAGATTAAAGATTTCTTTGGTGAATCTTATGATGGCGCGCTAAATGGATTGGACAGTTTTATTTCCAAAATTACCGATTTAACCGCAGTCATTGATTCGTTGGATGAAAAAGATTTCGAGAAGTTTATTGGTTTCTTTACAAACATAGGCAATGAGTTAAAAGGTTTCTCGTCCAATATTCAATCCTACGGGTCTAAGATAAAAGAAACGATTGGCGGATTGTTCTCAAATGTCAAGGAAGGGCTTGCTGGCGGGAATGGGTTTAAGCTTCTTGCTGGCGGCGCGTTTGTTGGTATAATTGTAGCAATTATATCCAAGATTAAAAGGATACTT
>ERZ772831.3146-NODE-3146-length-12227-cov-25.047157_pt1 | contig 12227 bp, 9 predicted proteins | sample MGYA00580858_ERZ772831 | MGnify/ENA primary metagenome ERZ772831 (study PRJEB29015, sample SAMEA2737694) | human gut metagenome | biome: human gut; feature: human-associated habitat; material: faeces | place: China | collected 2012 ... | reverse complement strand
CCGCACAGTTCAAGTTGCCGCCCTGCCTGGGGAAGTAGTGTCGAATACAGGCAAACAAAACCGTAAAGTTCTGGCCGCTCCGGTGATGGGGGCATCTGCTTCCGCTGCCGGAGCGACCACACTCTTGCGGTAGAAGCATGGGAACTGTCTATCATTTTTACATTCGCTTTTTCTTCTCTCTGCCCGATGGCACCGCTATTCTCTCCTACCTTTTCCTTCTCCGGACGGTTCCCATGCTTGTGCCGCAGAGATTGTCAAATGTAGAAAGGAGAACAATTATGGACCCCAACATCAATTACTATGGAATTGTGATCCTGCTCAGAAAACTCCGGGAATGCGGCATTTTCACCGAAAAAGAACTGAGAAAAATCGCCGCACGGATTGCTGCGGATAACGGCGTTGAAGTCATGTTTTTTCTCTGATTTCCTTCATCTTTCAGTAGCTATTCGGGCGCTGTTGTGGTAGTGTTTGTGTTGCAAAAAAGGAGGTGAGCGGGCATGGATGAAAAGCGGCTGGTAGACGGTGCAACGGCACTGGCAGAAAAGCAGTCCCGTGTTATAAAAATCGAGCCTGCGGAGCGGCCTCAAAATGTACGGCTGCGGGTCGCCGCCTATACTCGTGTCAGCTCAGACTCCGAGGATCAGCTCAATTCCTTTGCGGCCCAAAACCGCTACTACACGGAACTAATCTCAGGCAAGGCCGAATGGCGCATGGTCGACATCTATGCGGATGAGGGGATCTCCGGAACTTCGGTGGCTAAGCGAGATGACTTCCAGCGGATGATGGCGGACTGCCGTCGGGGTCTGATCGACCAGATCCTTGTCAAGTCTATCTCACGCTTTGCCCGCAACACCAAAGACTGCCTCCAGAATATCCGTGAGCTAAAGGAACTGGGTGTTAATGTCCGCTTCGAGCGTGAAGGTATCGATACTGTCAATGTAAGCAGTGAACTCATCACCGCCATCTACGCCGCCTTCGCCCAAAAAGAGAGCGAATCCATCTCAGGTAATATGCGATGGAGCTATCAGCGCAGGATGGAAAGCGGAACGTTTCTTCCACCCTCCACACCTTATGGCTATAGAATCATAAACAAAAAAATCGAAATCGATCCTGAACGGGCCGTGATTATCTGCAAAATATTCCAGTGGTATCTTAACGGCATCAGTAAAGAGCAGATCGCCTACAAATTAAATAAAGCTGGTGTACTTAGTAATCAGAATAAAGCATGGCGAGCTGGTGGAATCCACTACATCCTCACAAACGAACGGTATATTGGTGATTCTTTATGGCAGAAGACCTATACAACTGAAGCAATTCCTGCGGTTCGGCACAGAAATACAGGGGCGCGTGAGCAGTACTATGTAGAAGGGACTCATCCTCCTATTATTTCGAAAGAAGTCTTCACAAAAGTTCAAATACTTATCCAAATGCGAAAGGAAAACTATGGGAAGTCTCCATCGGAGACGATTCATCCTCTCTCAAGAAAGGCTATCTGTGGGTGCTGTGGGACAGTACTGCGAAGGAAACCGCAAAGAGGTAAATACTATTGGTGCTGCATGAGACACGATACGAATCGTGAAGAGTGCCCGTTAATGCCAATTTCCGAAACAAGCCTATGTGAATCCTTCTGCCGCCTATACTATAAGCTGAAGCATCAGAGCATCCCCATTCTGGAACAGATGCTCACAAACCTCCAGATGATCCGCAATCGCAGGATGCTTTGGAGTCCTGACATCGTTGCCCTGAATAAAAGAATATCAGATCTATCCAGTCAGAATCAGACATTGGCCTTCCTTAAGCAGCAGGGCCTTGTTGATCCTGACATTTTTATAGCCAAAACCAATGAGCTGACTAAGCAGCTCCGGCAGGCCAAGCTGGAAAAAGAAAAGCTGATGGATGCCGAGAGCGACATGACCGCCCTGCAAACGCGAGACTTAATAGACCTTCTGGAAGGTGGGCCGGAATTCCTCGACAGCTTTGACGCGGAACTGTTTGGTGAACTCGTTGAGAAAATTATCATAGAGAGCAACGACTCCGTCCGCTTCTGCCTGAAAAATGGGCTGGAGCTGCGGGAGTCCATAGAGAGGACGGTGCGGTGATGGGAAACCGGAAGCAGCCCTTCGGCTACAAGATGTCCCAGGGTGAGATTGTCATACAGGAATCAGAGGCGAAGCTTGTGCAGGAGATCTTCCACCGATATATTGCAGGAGAATCCTTGAATGAGTTGACCGAGGCACTTCGCCAGCAAGATATTCCATATGACGAGGGACGGCTCTGGAATAAAAATATGGTCGCCCGTATTCTGGCGGACACGCGCTATACCGGAGAAAAAGGATATCCCAAGCTCATAGATGAGGATCAACTCATCGCAGCAAACGAAAAACGCTCCAACAAGCCACAACTTCCGAAAAAGACGGAAGCCCAAAAAGTGCTGCGCAGGCTCTGTGGTACACCGCCATCTGAGCGGGTAGAACAAAGTGTCACCGGCCTGCTCAACGGTCTCGCAAATTACCCGGAACGCATACAGCATCAGCGCAGTCCTACGCCAGCCACACATTCCAAAACGCAGGAGGCGCTGGATAATGCTCTGGAGCAGCAGCCAATCGACGAGGACAACGCCAAGACGCTGATTCTCCGGCTTGCGGCAGAACAATATGCCGCTCTGGGAAATGAAGAATATGAAACAAATCGTCTCCGGCGTCTCTTCTCCGCCTTCGAATGTGTGGCGGAACTGAACGCTGATCTTCTGAAAAGCACCGTATCCGAGGTGCTGGTGACCCGCCAAAATGTCAAACTGCGATTAAAAAATGGGCAAATCATAGAAAGAAGTGACCTGCAATGAAAGAGGATGCCCCGAGAGTAATCAAAATCCCTGCCAAACCGGAAGCCACCCGCCAGGCAGACGCCCGCAGACAGCTCCGGGTGGCAGCTTACTGCCGAGTCTCCACCAAAGAGGAGGATCAGGCAAACAGCTATGAGGTGCAGAAAGAATACTATACCGATAAAATCATGTCCAACACCGCCTGGACGATGGCCGGAATCTTTGCAGACAAGGGCATCACCGGAACCTCGGCCAAGAAGCGTGAGGACTTCATGCGGATGATTCGGCACTGCCGCCAGAAGAAAATCGATGTGATCTTGACTAAGTCAGTCTCCCGCTTCTCCCGCAATACTGTGGACTGCCTCTACTATATCCGGGCGCTCAAACAACTTGGCATCGCAGTCATCTTCGAGAAGGAAAACATCAATTCTCTGGAGGAGGACAGTGAGCTGCGAATCACCCTCTCCGGTGCCTTCGCCCAGTCTGAAAGTGAATCTATCTCCGCCAATGTCACATGGGGTAAGCGCCGCGCCATGGAAGCTGGAAAGGTCAGCATCCAATATAAAAAGCTGTACGGCTACCGCAAAGGTGAGGATGGTCAGCCGGAGATCATTCCGGAACAGGCGGAGATCGTCCGATGGCTCTATGAGCGCTATCTCACCGGGGCCAGCCTGCGGATGATCAAAGAGGAACTGGAACAGCAAGGCGTCAAGTGCTCCGAGGATTCTCCGGAGTGGACCATCTCCCGCATCCGAAGCATCCTGCAGAATGAAAAATACTGCGGCGATGTGCTGATGCAGAAGACCTTCCGGCAGGACTTTATCAACCGCAAGGCTATCAAGAATACAGGCCAACTTCCCATGTACCTCATTGAAAATCACCATGAGGGCATTGTCAGCCGTGAAAAGTATGATGCCGTACAGGCAGAGATGGCACGGCGGAATGCAGCAAAGAGCCCCTCCAAGAACGCAGTCACGGGGATGGCCTCCTACGCCAGCAAGTATGCACTCTCGGAACGGCTGGTCTGCGGTGAGTGCGGGACCCTGTATCGCCGCTGCACATGGACACGAAACGGTGAAAAGCGAGTCGTGTGGCGCTGTGTGAGCCGATTGGACTACGGTAAGAAATACTGCCACAATTCGCCCACACTGGATGAAGCACCACTCCAGCAAGCGATCCTCGCAGCCCTGAACACAGCTATGGCCGACAAGAATAGCTTGATTCGGCAGATCACAGATGCCATGGAAACGGAGATCATCCCATTCCCCGGCGGCACGATGAGCCTGGGAGATATTGAACGCAGGCTGAGAGAACTGGAGCAGCAATTCCAAACACTGCTGGAAAAAGCCGCGGATGATCCTGCCGCCTATGGCGGTCAGTTCAAGGAGATACTGGACGAGCAAACCCTCCTGAAAGGAAGGCGTTCCGGGATCCTCGCAGATAACAAGGAACAGGCAAAAGCCAACCAGCGCATCATGGATGCCGCACAAACCTTGGAAAACGCATCACTCCACATTACGGAGTGGGACGAGAGCGCCGTTCGACAACTGGTGGAGACAGTAAAAGTCCTCTCCAAGGATGAGATCGCAGTCACGCTGAAGGGTGGCATTGAGATTTGCCAGAAAATTATGTACTGAAAGAAGGTGGAAAGATGATTTTTGTAACCGGTGATTGCCACGGAAACTTTGAACGCTTCAAGCCGAAATATTTCCCGGAGCAGGCACAAATGACAAAGCGGGACATCGTGATTTGTGCCGGAGACTTTGGTGGTGTGTGGTTTGGAGACGGCCGTGACGAGGCTGCATTGGACTGGCTGGAAAGTCTTCCGTTCACACTGGCCTTCGTCTGCGGGAATCATGAGAACTACGACGCACTGGAACGATATCCGGTGAAAGGCTGGCACGGCGGCAAGGTACACCGCATTCGCCCTCATGTCCTGCACCTGATGCGTGGACAGGTCTTCGAGCTGGAAGGCTATCACTTCTTCACCATGGGCGGAGCAAAAAGCCATGATACGGAGGACGGCATTCTGGAACCGGGTGCTCCGGATTTTGAGCGAAAGCTCCTGATGCTGCAGAGAAAGCCCCGAGCGAGGTATCGCATCAATCACATTTCGTGGTGGGCGCAGGAGATGCCTTCTGAGGAGGAGTACGCTGAAGCACGGAAAAATCTGGCTAAGGTCGATTGGGCGGTGGACTATGTTATCACGCACTGCGCTCCCACCAGCATTGCTCTCATGGAAAACCGCCACAATGAGGCAGACCCGCTCACAGATTTCCTGCAGGAGGTCAAGGAGAGAGCACATTATCACTACTGGCTGTTCGGCCATTACCACGACAACCGGGCCATTGATGAAAAGCACATACTGCTCTGGGATCAGATCATACAAGTTATCTGAAACAGGTCAAGGCAGAGAAAAACACGGCGATGTTACCGTGCTTTTCTCTGCTTTGAGCGTTGAATCAGGCGCTGTGCGCCGGAAAGGAGAAACTATGAATATCCGAAAGGCTGTGGACTACAGCACAATGTTTGCCACACTGGAATCTGTCATGAAAGCAGATCTGCCGCAGATGGAGCTGTACTGCGAAATCGGCAAGGCCGTCTGTGCCCACTCGGAAAAGGGTGCAGCGGTAGCTGCTGCGGAGTTCATAAAAGAACAGTACCCGGATATGACCGGCTTCTCTCCGCGCAATGTACGCCGGATGCGGGACTTCTGGCAGTTGTACAGCGGCATGCCGGAACTGCTGGGTGAAGCGCTTCGCTTGAATTGGACGCAGAATGTGGTCATCATGGAAGCGAAGCTGACCGCAGAGGAGCGCCGCTGGTACATCCGGCAGGCCGCTGCACAGAACCTATCCAAGTCGGAACTCCTGCGAATGATTGAGAATTCTGCGCATTTGGAAAGTGTTCTCGACGAAAAGGTCGATGTGTGGTATAATGAGGGCAACGATGAGATTTCGGAGAGAACGCAGTATGGAGAGGATCCTGTTTATCTGTCACGGCAATATTTGCCGCAGCCCCATGGCCGAGTTCGTGATGAAGGACTTGGTACAGAAGGCTGGGCTGGCATCGCAATTTCATATCGAATCAGCGGCTACCAGTCGGGAGGAGATTGGCAACCCGGTCTATCCTCCGGCACGGCGCAAGTTGGCCGAGCATGGGATCTCCTGCGAAGGCCATGCCGCACGGCAGTTGACAAATCGGGATTACGACGAATACGATCTCCTGATCGGCATGGGCCAGGCCAACCTCCGGGATATGTACCGCATCTGCGGCGGCGACTATGCCGAAAAGATGTCCCTCCTGATGGACCACACCGCTCGTCCCGGCAATGTGGCAGACCCGTGGTACACCGAGGACTTTGAGGCGACCTGGCGGGATGTGCTGGAGGGCTGCCGGGGGTTAATGCGCAAACTTATTCGGAATTGATTATTTGTAGAGGAAACAGCAATGAAAAAGGTATTGCCATATTTATCGAATGAGATAAAAAGTGCAAAGTCAAAAGGAGTGTGGGGGCACTATGACATTCCAATCTTTTCGGTTAGTACGATGCATGAGTTTAATCAATTGGTTGGATATGTAAAGTATCTGAATGCATCGAATGGCACGGTTTTATATAGGGGACAGCCCAAAGATTGGGGAGCTTTGAAACCGAGTGGCAATAGAGGAAATGGCTGTGTTTCAAGCGAGTTAATTTCCGCACTTGCGAAGGATAAAGATTTTCGACGTTATCTTGGGTTGGATAGTTATGAAATAAGTGGCTGGAAAAAGTACCAAGAAATAATAATCAGTGCGGTTTTACAGCATTACGGAGCGAACACATCCTGTATGGACTTTGTTGATAATCACTGGTGTGCACTTTGGTTCGGGATATATTCATTTGACTCCTGCACACAAAGCTATATCAGGCGAGAAGATAAAGAAAGCTCTCTATACATATACTTGTACTTGGCAGATACAAATTGCGCATCAGTACATGGCATCTATCTTGGCGAAGACACATACACAGTTGATTTGCGAAAAGCCTTGCCGTCATATTTCTTACGCCCGGCTTCACAGCATGGCTGGGTTGTCTGCGGTAACGATGTCGAGCATAGCAAGGATTATGCTGGAAATGTACTTTGCGTTATTGAAGTGAAAGTTGGCGATGCAGATGGTTGGCTGGGAACCGGCGAGTTACTAACAACAGAGAATTTCTTTCCTGATTACAACATCGACGATGGTTATAGGGTTCTTCTTAAAAAGCAAAAACGATCTGGTGTATATAAGTGTAATAGTAAGTTGATTCTCCCGGTAGACACGGTAAAAAACTACCATTTAGATCAAACATTTTTTCTGCCCGAAACAGGCGATGGTGAAATTTCCCCGAAAGAGGAATACTTTGTTAATGGAAAAAAGATTGAAACAATAACTTCTCTCTACAAGTTGCTCTTGGAAAAGGGCTGGACTGAAGAAACCTGCTTCGACGCAGTATGGAACCCAGATAACCCCTGTATAGGGCAAAGTCCAGCAACAGCGTTACTCGTGCAGAAAATATTCGGCGGAGAAATTGTTCGCTACACATGGAAAAAGCGAATACATTATTTCAACCGGATTAACGGAAAAAACTTTGATTTAACCAGTCAGGAGCGATATGATCATCCGTTTGATAATTATGACAAATGTTCAGAGATAGGCATATCAAAAAAGAGTAGGAATATTCTTGAAAATAAAAAAGAGATGCTTATGCGGAACATAGGAATTGATATGTAGAAATGAGGTGAATACAATAGTGCAAAATGATCGAATCCAATTATTTGAGGACAAGCGCATTCGTACTGCGTGGGATGAGGAGAAGGAAGAATGGTATTTTTCCGTCATCGATGTTGTTGCGGTTTTGACGGATCAGCCAGATTATCAGGCAGCTCGCAATTACTGGAAGGTAACAAAGAAACGTCTGAAGGACGAGGGAAATGAAACGGTTACAGCTTGTAACCAGTTGAAAATGACCGCTTCGGATGGAAAAAAACGATTGACCGATGTAGCTGACACTGAGCAGCTTCTGCGTATCATCCAGTCCATTCCTTCTCCGAAGGCCGAGCCATTCAAGCTGTGGCTGGCACAGGTTGGCCGAGAGCGTATCGAGGAGACCATCGACCCGGAATTGACCATCGACCGAGCTTTGGAAACCTATCTCAAGAAGGGGTACAGCCGTGAGTGGATCAACCAGCGGCTGCAGGCCATTCAGGTTCGCAAAGAACTGACAGATGAATGGGATGCCCGTGGTGTACAAAAAGGCGTAGAGTATGCCATCCTCACAGACGAGATATCCCGAGCATGGTCTGGCATGTCTACCCGGCAGTACAAGAATCTGAAGGGCTTGAAAAAAGAGAATCTCCGTGATAATATGACCACACTGGAACTGGTGCTGAACATGCTGGCAGAGGCTACTACCACGGAGATATCCAAGCAGAAAGCACCAAGTACATTTTCGGAGAATATGGCAGTTGCCCGCGAGGGCGGTGAAGCCGCCGGAATTGCCCGGAAAGCAGTGGAGGAGCGCACAGGTGTTCCTGTCATCACACCCAAGAACGCCGCACAGCTCAATCAAGTCGTAACGGACCTGCTGGAGGGCGCAGTCTCCGACACAGCGGAAAAACCGAAAGACAAGTGAGCGTTGCACATCAAGGTTTTCTTGCCGTCATACGACGATTTTTTGAAAGTAAATTTCGAAAAAATCTATAGTGTTGAGTTATGACAAAAAGTCCGCGAAATCATAGGATTTCGCGGGCTTTTTTCTGTCTGTCAAAGAGCCAGTCTCAGCATAAATGGCACGCTCCGCGCCGTTGTCGCTGTATACGCCCTCGCCGGCGATGATGTGATAGGTTTCGGTTTCGCCGTGGTGCTCATGATAGTCGATCTCCCTGCCGGGGAAAACAGTAATGCGGGCAAAGAGACCATTGCCTCCCAGCCGCTCCTCCGGCAGCAGCTTCTCCACTTTTCTGTTGGGATTTTCCACCATTTTGGACGACTCCTTTCCGCTGCGCTCCAAGACACAGCACGTCATAATTTGCCGGTTCTGTGGGCCTCAGATGGCCAGCGCCGCCTCCAGGGCGTCGCCGGTGGCCAGAACGGCATTGCCGGGGGCCTTGGCGCCGGGCTGCAGCAGCACATGGTTCTCCTCGAAGTTCCGGAACATATAGCGGCGGTTTTCCGGAGTCACGTCGGCGGCGATGACGTCCTTCATCTCCACGATGGCCACCTGATGGCCCCGCTCGGCCAGATACTCGGCGGCCTCACAGCCCACCATGCCGCCGCCCACCACCAGGGCGCGCTTGCCTGCGGCGGTCTTGCCCAGCAGCAGGTCCTGAGCGGTGACATAGCCGCATTCGGCCAGCCCCGGAATGGGCAGCACCAGCGGCACGGATCCGGTGGTCAGGATCACGGCGTCGGGAGCCAGGGCCCGCAGGGGCTCCTCCGTGGCCTCGGTGTTCAGCCGGATGTTCACCCCGGCCTGCTTCGCCCGGACGATCATGGAGCGGATGGCCTCGGAGATCTGCCCCTTGCCGGTGAGATAGGAGGCGATGCGGAAGTTGCCGCCCAGCTCGCTGTCCTTCTCCACCGTAGACTCGATGGTGGTCAGGCCGAAGCCGCCCTTGGCCCGGGCCTGGTAATAGGAGTAGGAGAGGAACTTCTCCAGCACTTCCTGGGCGGGCATATCCTTGCCGGTGAACAGCTTGAAGGCGGCCACGCCCTGCCACAGCAGCATGCCGATGCCGCCCACGGTGGCCTGGCAGCCTGCGGCCTTGGCTCCCCGGATCATCCGGGTCTCACGGGGATTATACACCGTGTCCGCCACCACCAGATCGGCGCGGAACAGGGCGGGATCAACCAACGTCTCGCCGTCCAGGGGCTTCATGCCCACACGGGTGGCATTTACCAGGATGTCGCAGTGACGCACCGCATCGGCCAGGGCTGCGCCGTCCTCCAGCAGGGTGATGGATGCCTTGCAGCCGGGCACGGCCTGGGCCAGCTTCTCCACGGTGTGCCGTCCGTTGGCGAAAAATTCGTCATCGCGGTTGAAGATGGCGATCTCCGCCGCGCCGTCCAAAGCGGCCTGCACACAGATGGCGGTAGCCGCTCCGCCGACGCCCAGGGTTTTCAGCGCGGCCAGGCCCTGCTCCACCTGCTCCAGGGGGATGTCAAAGGCCAGATAGGCGGCGTCCTCGCCGGTGCGGGCGAAGCTGTAGCATCGCAGGGCCATGCTGTCAACTGTCAGCGAAAACGGAGACGGCAACAGCGGGGGCAACTTTTCCGCCGCGTGGGGGCGTATCCGAAGGGAGATGATGCAAATGCCTGAAATCAAGATCAAAATTCGGGACAAGCGGGCCGGAGGCACGGGGACCGTGATCTGCGGCAACAGCGACTACACGGTGGTGTGGGACCTGGACGACGAGTGGACCCCCTATGGCACCAAGACCATGCGGGTGAACCTGGCGGACGGCACCTATCAGGACGTGGTATTCACCGGCGACACGGCGGCTCTGCCGGTGCTCAGCACACCGGGGTGGGCATCCGTGGGCCTGTACGCCGGGGACCTGCACACCAGCCGGGCGGCGGACCTGCGGGTGCTGCCGTCTGTCACCACCCCCGGCGGCGCTCTGGCAGACCCGGCGGAGGATGTGTACGATCAGCTCACGGAAAAGCTCAATCGGCTGATTGCGGTGCAGCCGGAGAGCGTCGCCCAGGCAGTAGCAGATTATCTGACGAAGCACCCGGCGGTCTCGTCCATGCGGGTGGAGGGCGGATACATCCAGTTTTCCGGCGATGGAAAAAACTGGGACAATGTGGTGGCTCTGGCCAATCTGAAGGGACCCAAGGGCGCAACCGGTCCGCGAGGCCCCGCCGGGTCCGACGCCAGCGTGACGGCCTCCGCCATTGCCGACGCAATGGGCCTGTCGGGGCTGTCCGCAGGCGACCAGATCGCGGTGGATACCGTCGGGGCGGACGGACGCCCTGCCAGCTGGAAGAAAAAAGCCGGAGGCATTCTGAACGTCCGGGACTTCGGGGCCAAGGGCGACGGCAGAACGGACGATACAGCGGCCATTCAGGCGGCCATTGACAGGGCTGTGTCGACGCTGGCCATGGCCGTGTATGTCCCGGCGGGCACCTACATCATTACCGCGCCGCTGGTCATTCAGACCTACAGCGATGCGGTGACCACCATCGACGGCGTCAAATGGTGGGAGGGACGCAGTCCGGCGCTGATCGGCGAGAATCCGTCCACCGCCATCATCAAGAAAACCGGCAATGCCGCCAAAACCATGCCCACGGTGGACAGCTGGTCCGGCGGCTGGGGAGCCATTGACGCCGCTATCATCCTGGGCCGCACGGACGGCGCGGAAAAGGGCAGCGGGCCGGTGCTCCGGAATCTGTCCATCAAGAACGCCTCCACGGCGGCGGAGCACTGGGCCATCTACGGCGACCGCAGCCGCTGCACCATTGAGCACTGCAATATCCGCACCGGAAGCCACGGCATTCGCCTGCACAGCTTTTTCAACCGGCTGGCGGACCTGTATCTTGTGTGCGCCTCCAATGCCGTCCACATCGACTACGGCACCAGTACCGTCCTGGAACGGGTCTATTGCAGCGGCGCGGCCAACCCGTATATCATCCAGTCCGCCTACAGCACCCTGTCACAGGTGTGCTGCGACGGCGGCACAGGGACGATTTTCAGCATAACCGGCAACGGCGTGGTGCTCAACGGTTGCGGGGCCGAGTCCAAGGACGCGGCGGTGTATGTCTCCGCCGGGGTGGACAGCAATCTCACCATTAACGGCTTTTACGGCTGGCGGCAGACGGCAGGCGTGCCCATCATGATGGCCAACCGCGCAGCGGTCACCGTGTGCGGGCTCCAGCTCTATGAGCGCAGCGCCGACACCTACACCAACACAGCGCTTGTGGACGTAACCGGCCCCACTGCGCAGATTGCGCTGTCGCTGATCGGGTTTTCCATCATCCGGTCCGCCGGGCGCACCGGGCAGCTGCCCGACCTGCTGGCCGCGATCCCCAGCGCGGACAGTAAAATCTTTCTGGCCACGGACGGCTTGAACGGTTACTTCTATCCTACCCCTTCCGGGCTGGTGCCCTACGATGGCTACGCCAGCGGAAACCGGCAGTATCTGGCGGATACCGTTGCCCTGCCCGGTCAGGGCGGAACGCTGGACGCGGATAAGCATTACCCGGGCATGTCCGTCTGGGACAGCAGCCTGGGCAAGCCCAAGTGGTGGACCGGCTCCGGGTGGTGGCAGCCTGTCGCCGCGCCCATCACTCCGGCGGATACCTCGTTCGTCCAGGCTGCCGAGGGCGAATACCAGCAGCAGCCGAATTTTACGAGTGCATTAAATACGGCTGACCCAGATTTTAA
>ERZ772831.3145-NODE-3145-length-12230-cov-5.793922_pt1 | contig 12230 bp, 10 predicted proteins | sample MGYA00580858_ERZ772831 | MGnify/ENA primary metagenome ERZ772831 (study PRJEB29015, sample SAMEA2737694) | human gut metagenome | biome: human gut; feature: human-associated habitat; material: faeces | place: China | collected 2012 ... | reverse complement strand
TGCCGCGCCTCGCTCGCCGTATCGGCACTTAGAGTTATGCGGTATTGCCTAAAAACGGGAACGACATAAAAAGGAATGGTGCAACCATGTACCGCACAATTCAACATCAGATGAGCATTGATGACTACCTGCCGCCCTATGAAGGCGAGCTGGTACAGGAGAACCGCTGGGTGCGCCTGGCCCAGGCCATTGACTGGGATGCCATTGAACAGGAGTACAGCGGCCATTTTGCTGCTGGCGGCAAGGTGGCAATTCCGGCCCGCATGGCGTTCGGTGTGCTGGTGATTCGTGCAGCGTGCCGCACAACGGACAGCGAAACGGTGGAGATCGTGCGCGAAAGCCCCTACCTGCAATACTTTTTGGGCTTTGATTCCTTTACCTATGATGTGCCGTTTTCTTCCCGCAGCATGGAGCGGTTCCGTACCCGCATTTCCCCCGCCCGTGTGCGGGAAGCCGTAGCGCTGCTGCGCGGCTTTGAAACCAACAAAGGCAGTAAAAAATGAAAAAGGGCCGCATGGCTCCGGGCAGCTGCTCCGAACCGTGCGGCCATGTTATGCCCTGCAACCCCAACCTTTGCAACAGATAGGAGAATTATGGAAATTATTGTTGATGCTTTTTTGGATGCACTGATCGACGGCGTAAAAATGCTGCCGTTTTTGTATCTGGCATATCTGCTGATCGAATGGCTGGAACGCAACCATGGCGAGCGAATTGAAAAAGCGCTGGCTGGCGGCGGCCACTGGGGCTTTGTGCCCGGCGCACTGCTGGGCTGCGTACCACAGTGCGGGTTTTCGGCGGTAGCGGCCAACTTTTATGCCAGCCGGGTCATTACCCCCGGCACGCTGCTGGCCGTGTTCCTGGCAACATCGGATGAAGCCATCCCCCTGCTGGCGGCGGAGCCTACCCTGTGGAACAAGCTGGGCCTGCTGCTGGTGCTCAAAATCGTGTTTGGCATTGCAGCCGGTTTGGTGTTGGATGTTCCGCTGCGCCGCATCCTGCCCAAAGGGCTGTATGGCGGCTATGAGGGCCATGCCGATGAGGTGGACTGCCACGAAGAACACGAGGAACACAGCAGCATTTTCCTGGCGGCACTGCGTCACACGCTGGAAATTTTTGTGTTCATCTTGGTGTTCAGCTTTATCATTGGGCTGATCTTTGGCTTTGTCGGGGCAGATTCCGCCGCGGCATTTCTGGGCAGTCTGGGCATTTTCCAGCCCATGATGGCCGCGCTGATCGGTCTTGTACCCAACTGCGGTGCCAGCGTGCTGCTGGCTCAGCTGTATATGGGCGGGGCTATTACCTTTGGCAGTTTTTTTGCGGGGCTGTGCTCCGGCGCAGGTATCGGCCTGGCTGTGCTGTGGCGTGTCAACCCCAGCTGGAAACAAAACCTGTTCATGACAGGGCTGCTCTGGTTCTGCGGCACCTGCTGCGGTATTTTGCTGCAATGGGTGGTGTAAGAGCTGCCGGCGGCCATAACCCGTAAAATAATAAGTAGGGGACGATGCTCGCATCGTCCCGCCCGCCGGGCCTTGCCACGCTGCTACCCCCAAAACGTGGGAAGAACCCTGCCGTGCACGCAAAAGCTCTCCCTCCAAATACAAATTTACCCCCAAAACAAAAAACAAACGCCGCAGGGAGCATCACGCACTCCCTGCGGCGTTGTCATTTATATCGTCTCGCCTTCAGCCTCTGCAGCCGGTTTCTTCTTCCCAGTCGCCGAAATCTTCGGCTTTGGCGATGGTGGTAGGGTCCACCTTGCCGTCCTCCGTCAGCTTAACGGGTTCGGTTTTGTCCTGTACCGGGTTTACGTTCGGCACATCGCCACCGTTCTGGATGGGAATGGTAACGCCGTCATCTTCCTGCGCGGGTTCTTCCACCGGGGCAGCAGGCTCCTCAAACGGTGCGGGCTGTTCCTCGTCCGGGGCAGGCTCTGCCGCCGGTTCTTCTGCGGGGGGGTCCTCGTCGGCATTTTCTTCGGTTTCGTCCGCATCTTCGGTGCTTTCGGAAGCTTCGCTGTCGTCAAATGCGGAGTCATCCACAATCTGTTCGCTTTCTTCGTCCTGAGCCAGATACTTGCTGACAACATAAACGCCAACACCGATGGCTGCGCCCAGCACAATGGGAATCAGATGAAATTTTGCCATAGTAATTTCTCCTTTCGTGCGCGGGCAACTGGCCCGGCAGCTGTTTGGGGCGGTTGTGCCTGGAACAATTGGCACAACCTTAAATTAGTGTCAGTATAACACCCTGCGGGGCAGAAATACAAGTCAAATTTGTTAAAAGTTACACAAAATCCAAAAACGCGAACTTGCTGCCTTACATCTTGTGGTCAGCAAACAGCGGGTCATCCTGCCACAGTACGGTGTGCCCGGCGGCGCGGGTGGCGTTCAAGTCAATGATGCGCTGGTTGCTGGAGCCGCGGAACCGCAGCGAAATATCGTGCTGCGCGGGGATAAATTCGCCGTCCACCAGCACATCGATCAGGCTCAGCATCTCGTCCGTCACTTCGCAGCGGGCGTGGCTGGGCTGCAAAAGTTCGGTTTCGTATACATTGCCGGTGTAGCACCAGATGGTTTTGTGGGGGTACAACACCCGTACTTCGTGCAGGAACGGCACCAGCGCACGCTGGTTTTCTGGCTCAAAGGGTTCGCCGCCCAAAAGGGAAAGCCCATCAATATAATCCGGGGCAAGGCTGCCCAAAATTTCATTGCGCACGGCTTTATCAAAGGGCAGGCCATAACCAAAATCCCAGGCAACGGCGTTAAAACATTCCGGGCAGTGGCGGCGGCAGCCGGAAACAAACAGACTGGTACGCACGCCCGTGCCGTTGGCAATATCACAGTATTTTATGGTTGCGTAGTTCACGCGGGGAGCCTCCTTATAACATGCAACACTATATCTTGTATAGTGCTGCGGCAAATCATCACAATAGGCAGGTGCCTTGCACCAGTATACCAGCCGTGCCGGGCAAAAGCAAGCGGCCAGGGAACAATAAAATCACATATCATCGCAGCTTTGAAAAAAGTGCCTATTTTACCCAAAAAGCCAGCGCTTTTTTCGGCGTTTTGTTTTGAAATCTTTTTGAACGTCCCATCGCGCTATATGGCATATATGGGTACTATTAGCAAATTATATACAATATATTGTGGTGTATTGGCTTGACTTTGCCGGGTCGATGCGGTAAGATAAATACGCTCGCCAAAATCATGGAGCGGTTTTGGCATGGGGTATCAACCCGGCAGCTTTTATTGAGGTAAGGAGATAGCAGTTCATGAAGATCATCAAGCGCAACGGCAGCGAGGCCGTTTTCGATATATCCAAAATTATTGCAGCGGTGACCAAAGCCAACAACGTTGTTGCCTCCAACCAGCGCTTGACCAAGGAACAGATCACGGCCATTGCCGACGATGTGGCGCAGGAATGCCAGAGCCGCAACCACGCCATGAACGTGGAGGAGATCCAGGATCTGGTGGAAGACGCCATCATGCAGACCAATGCGTATGAGGTGGCCCGCAAATATATCACCTACCGCTATGTGCAGAGCCTGCGCCGTACCCATAACACCACCGACGACCGCATTCTGTCCCTCATCGAGTGCAACAATGAGGAAGTCAAGCAGGAAAACGCCAATAAAAACCCGACCGTCAACAGCGTTCAGCGCGATTATATGGCCGGCGAGGTCAGCAAGGACCTGACCATGCGTATGCTGCTGCCTGCCGAGATTGTAAAGGCACATGAGGATGGCATCATTCATTTCCATGATGCTGACTATTACGCCCAACATATGCACAACTGCGACCTGGTCAACCTGGACGACATGCTGCAGAACGGCACGGTTATTTCTGGTACCCTCATCGAAAAACCGCATTCTTTCTCCACGGCCTGCAACATTGCCACCCAGATCATTGCGCAGGTGGCATCCAACCAGTACGGCGGCCAGAGCATCAGCCTGACCCACCTGGCACCGTTTGTGGATATCAGCCGCAAAAAGATCCGCCGCGATACCGAAGCGGAGATGAAGGAACTGGGCATTGATCCCGGTGAAGAAAAGCTCTCCCAGATCGTTGAAGCCCGTCTGCGCGAGGAAATCAAGCGCGGTGTGCAGACCATCCAGTACCAGGTCGTTACCCTGATGACCACCAACGGCCAGGCACCGTTCATCACGGTATTCATGTACCTGAACGAAGCGGGCGAAAACCAGCGCCTGAAATCTGACCTTGCCATTATCGTGGAAGAAATGCTCCGCCAGCGCTACCAGGGTGTTAAGAATGAGGAGGGCGTCTGGATCACCCCCGCGTTCCCCAAGCTGATCTATGTGCTGGAAGACGATAATATCCGCGAAGGCACCCCCTATTTCTACCTGACCAAGCTGGCCGCCAAATGCACCGCAAAGCGCATGGTGCCGGACTATATCAGCGAAAAGAAGATGAAGGAATACAAGCTGTCTAAGGGTGAGACCGAGGGCAACGGCGATGTATTTACCTGCATGGGTTGCCGCAGCTTTTTGACCCCCGACCGTTCCGGCACTGGCTGGAACAACGTGGCCAACGCCCAGAACTATGTGCCGGGCAAGCCGAAGTACTATGGCCGCTTCAATCAGGGTGTTGTTACCATCAACCTGCCGGATGTGGCCCTGTCCTCCGGCGGTGAGCCGGATAAATTCTGGAAAATTTTTGATGAGCGCCTGGAACTGTGCCACCGCGCCTTGCAGTACCGCCATAACCGCCTTAAGGGTACCCTGTCCGATGCGGCACCCATTCTGTGGCAGTACGGCGCTCTGGCCCGCCTGAAAAAGGGCGAGCCCATTGATAAGCTGCTGTACGGCGGCTACTCCACCATCAGCCTGGGCTATGCGGGCCTGTATGAATGCTGCAAATATATGACCGGCAAGAGCCATACCGATCCCGCCGCAAAGCCCTTTGCCCTGAGTGTGATGCAGCACATGAACGATAAGTGCAACGAGTGGAAAAACGCTGAAAATATTGATTACTCGCTGTACGGCACCCCGCTGGAATCCACCACCTACAAGTTTGCCAAGTGCCTGCAAAAGCGGTTTGGCATTGTGCCGGGCATTACGGACCGCAACTATATCACCAACAGCTACCATGTGCATGTGACCGAGCAGATCGATGCGTTCACCAAGCTGAAGTTTGAAAGCGAGTTCCAGCGCCTGTCTCCGGGCGGCGCCATCAGCTATGTGGAAGTGCCCAATATGCAGGATAACCTGGAAGCTGTCATCAAAGTGATGCAGTTCATCTATGATAACATCATGTACGCAGAGCTGAACACCAAGAGCGACTACTGCCAGGTGTGCGGCTATGACGGCGAGATCAAGATCGTGGAGGACGACGGCAAGCTGGTGTGGGAGTGCCCGCACTGCCATAACCGCGACCAGAGCAAGCTGAACGTTGCCCGCCGCACCTGCGGCTACATCGGTACCCAGTTCTGGAACCAGGGCCGCACCGCCGAAATCAAGGACCGCGTGCTGCATCTGTAAAACGTATAAAGATAATAGAATAAACAAAATGAGGCGTATCCACGATATATGGATACGCCTCATTTTGTTGCTAAGATAAATGAAACGGTTGAATTATAGAGGGGGTATTCTGATGTATTTGAGGGGAACTTATTTTGGTTGTAATTTATTGTTTTTGGAAATAACTTTGTAATAATATTTATTTTAGAACAAGCAAGAGTTTTTTGCATGAGTTCTATAAGTTTCAAATACTGAATTTTTTTTGTCTTCATATTTTTTATATCGAATTTCAGAATGGCTGGTAAAAATATAGAGCAATACTGTAATGATAACAGATAAAAGAGCAATGTTATTTGATGTGATATAGTGACTGATTTTTTCTAAACTGGGTTCCAAACCGTAAAGCAACCGCCCGGTACAAATCCTGTACCGGGCGGCTGCTTTATGATGAAATAGCAGAGAATGGCAGAAAGTTACAACTGGTCGATGGTGGGGTAGCTGTCAATGGCACCGTAGCGCTGCACACTGTAACCGCAGAACCGGTTGGAAAAATCCAGCCACTGGTTCAGCTGGTCCGCCTGCAGAGCGGGCAGGGCGGCGCGGTCCACCCCGTTTTTGTGCAGCTGCCACAAGAACGAGCCGATGAACCCGTCCCCGGCGCCGGTGGTATCCACGGCCTTTACCGGCTTGCTGGCGGAAAAGCCGTGGGCGGTGCGGGTGTAAGCGTGGGCACCGGCGCTGCCGCAGGTGTAGAGCACCAGCTGTACATGGCCCACAAACAGGCTGGGCAGGGCGGCTTCAATATCACTGGTGCCGGTCAGAAATTCCAGCTCTTCGTCCGAGATTTTGACCACATCGGCCAGCGGCAGGAACTCCAGCACCGTGCGGCGCAAAGCATCACGGTCCGGCCACAGCGGAAAGCGCAGGTTGGGGTCAAAGTCAATGATAGTCCCGGCGCTGCGGGCTGCGGCAATGGCAGTTTTGTGGGCTTCCCGCATGGGGCTTTCCACCAGGGCAACGCTGCAAAAATGCAGGGCATAGGCGTTGGCAAACAGGTTGGTATCCACCTGCTCCGGGGCGTACAGCAAATCGGCTGAGGGCTTGCGGTAAAAACTGAACGTCCGGTTGCCGTCCGCTTCCAGCGAAACAAAGGCCAGGGCGGTGTTGGCTTTGTCCGTCAAACAGATGTGGCTGGTATCAATGCCGCAGGCAGCCAGTTCATCAATGATCTTGTGGCCGAACGGGTCATCTCCCAGCTGTGTCAGCAGGGCAGAATCCCCACCCAGGCGGGCATAAGCACCGCACACGTTGGCGGGCGCGCCGCCCACACGGGGGCTGAAAGAGGGAACCTCGGCAAAGGAACAGCCGGTTTTGGACGGAATCATATCGATCAGCGCTTCGCCGATCGCATACAAGGTATCATGTGCCATGGAATGTCCTCCGTTAAATCGAAAGGGAATACAGGGTGCTGCCTGCGCCGCAAAGCTGCACGGCAACCTTGCCCGCTGCCGGGTAATACCGGGTGGAAAGCACCGCGGCACCGTCGTTCAGGAATATTTCCAGCGAGGAAGCATCCCCCACAACACGCAGGCTGCGGCAGGGGGCATCCAGCACAGCCTTGCGCTCGGTGCGCCCGGCGGCAATCGCTGCATCGGTAAAGCGCAGGGTACAGGTGCGGTCCGCTTCGGTGTAAGTCAGGGTCAGGCCGTTGGCAATGGTCAGGACAAAATCCCCGGCGGGGGAGGCGGTCAGGTCAAAGCAGGGGTCCGTTTCAACCGTTTCGCCGTCTGCCGGCTGGCGGGCTTCGCCGCGCAGGGCGTTCAGCTCGGCGGCGGGGGCTTGCAGCAGGCAGCCATTGCCGTCCTGGGTCAACACGCAGGGCAGGGTCAGGCAGTGCTGCCAGCCATACTCCACGGTGGGGTTGGCGTAATCGGCATCCGGCATGCCCATCCAGCCAAACTGGATGCGGCGGCCATCCGCGGCGGCAAAGCTTTGGGGCGCGTAATAGTCAAAGCCATCGTCCAGGGCGTGGAATTCGCTCAATGTGCAATCGGTGCGCCAGTCACCCTGCAGGGCAAAGTAACCGCAGCCGTACACGTTCTGGCAGGCAATGCCCTGGGGCGATACCGCCAAAAACCACTGGCCGTCCAGTTCAAACAGGTCGGGGCATTCCCACATGTAGCCAAAGGCTTTGGGGGTAGTGATGGTGTTGATGTGGTTCCAGTGCAGCTTGTCGGCGCTTTCAAACACCAGCACTTCGCCATGGTCATCCAGTGTTCGGGCACCCAGCACCATATAGTAGCGCCCATCCAGTGCAAACACTTTGGGATCGCGCACATGGCAGGTCAGCCCGGCGGGATAATCCTGGTTGTACATCAGGCAGCGCTTGTTGTCCAGATGGATGGTATCGCGGCTGGTGGCAAGGCAGACATTGTGCCCGCGCCCCTGCTTGATGTAGTCATATTCGCCGGGGTGCTTGACATTGCCGGTATAGTACAGGTACAGCATGCCGTCCTCCACCAGAGCGGAGCCGGAATAAACGCCATGGCAGTCAAACGGTTCGTCCGGGTACAGCATTACGGGCAGGCGTTCCCAGTGGAACAAATCGCGGCTGCGCACGTGCCCCCAGTGCTTGACCCCTCCCGTGGGGTCAAACGGGCCGTACTGATAAAACACATGGTATTCATCGCCGATCTGGCACAGCCCGTTGGGGTCGTTCAGCCAGCCAACCGGGGGCTGAACATGCAGCTTCTGCCGGTGGGGATCCGCCGCCGCGCGGGCGGCCCCGGCGGCTTCCACCATGGGGACAAGACGCTTCAAATCACGCTGCAAGGCATTCATAACAGGTAGCTCCTTATTGATTGAGAGGGGAAAAAATCAGGCTTTGGCTTCCTCGGCTTCGGGGGTCCAGATCACCCAGGTCACAGCGAAGGAAACGCCGAAGGAAATTGCCATCATGATGAGGTACTGCAGCGGCATGTGCAGATGCAGCAGGATGCCGAAGATGCCGGTCACGCCGGTGCCGGTGGCACCCAGGCCGGATACGCTGGCATACAAAGCGCCACAGGCACCGCCGACCAGGCCGCCGATAAAGGGCTTAAAGTAGCGCAGGTTGACGCCGAAGATGGCGGGCTCGGTAATGCCCATGCAGGCAGAAAGGGCGGAGGGCAGGGCCATAGACTTAACTTTGGCGTTCTTGCTCTTGAGGGCAACGGCAAAAGCGGCACCGCCCTGGGCAACGTTGGCGGCACTGGCCAGGGGCAGCCAGTAGGTGAAGCCAAACTTGGCCAGCTGGCCAAGGTCGATCAGGGTGTACATATGGTGGATACCGGCCACAACGGTGACGGCGTACAAACCGCCCATGATGAAGGAACCAATGCCGAACGGCAGCTGAATTAAAGCCTGAACGCCGTTGATGATGCCGTCCTCCAGCGTGGTGAAGATTGGGCCGATGACAGCGAGGGTGAGATAACCGGTAACGAAAACGGAGACCAGCGGGGTAACAAACAGGTCGATCATGGCGGGCACAACTTTGTGCAGCCGCTTTTCAATCTGGCACATCAGCCACACGGCAATGATAACGGGGATAACGTGGCCCTGGTAGCCGACCAGCGGAATTTTGTACAGCCCGCCAAACACCGACTGGTAGGTCTGCACGCCCTCAGAAGCAACGGTCCAGGCGTTCTGCAGGTTGGGGTGAATCATGATCATGCCGATGACAGCACCCAGGAACTGGTTGCCACCAAACACCTTTGCGGCGGAGAACGCGATCAGGATAGGCAGGAAGGTGTACGCCGTGTTGGAGAACAGCTGGGCAAACACATAGATGGAACCGCTGGTATCAATGTTCAGGAAGCCGTTGTTGACCATAAAGTTCAGCGCTTCCATAATGCCCATCAAAAAGCCGGAAGCCACGATGGCCGGGATGATGGGAACAAAGATATCGCCCAGCGTCTTGATGGCCCGCTGGTACCATGGTGCTTTGGAAGCGGCAGCCTGTTTGACTTCCTCCTTGCTGGCACCGGTGATTCCGGCCAGGGCGGTGAACTCGTCATACACCTTGTTCACAATGCCGGTGCCGAAGATGATCTGCAGCTGGCCCTGGGCTTCAAATACGCCCTTGGCGCCCTCAGCATTTTCAAGCTCTTTTTTGTTCACCTTGGAATTATCCGCAATCACCAGGCGCAGGCGGGTTGCGCAGTGTGCGGCCGATACAATGTTGGAAGCACCGCCGATGTTGTCCAGTACCTGCTGGGCTGCTTTCTTGTAATCCATGTTGCACGCTCCTTCTTTTATCTGTTGGCCCGGTAGGAGGTTCCGGGGCCTGTTTCATTTGACAGCTTTATTATATACGAAGGTGAGTGCTTTTTCTATTGACCAAACGACCCAACTTGCAAAGATTCTGTTATCGATTTCACACAGTTTCACACCGTTCTTTGGTAAAATGCACAAAAAACAGGGGGCTGCATGGAAAGGGTGCACAAAACAAAAACTTCCCCGCAGTGATGCAGGGAAGTGTGGCGCAAAGGATGCCTGTTATAGCGACCAGACATTTTCATCTGAGTTGTCATCCCCGGTGGAGGCCCGGCATTTTAACTCATAATCCAGCTTGATCATCTGCGGCTCGGCATGGGGGTCCGCCAGCATGTCCAGCAGCAGGCGGGCGGCTTTGTCCCCGGCGGTGCGGTAATGCAGATGGGCGCTGGTCAGCGGCACATAGGCAACGCGGCCAATGCGGTTGTCGCCCACAGCGGCAATCATGATGTCCTCCGGCACTCGCAGACTGTGGCTGCGGCAGTATTGCAGCGCACCCAGGGCGATGGAGTCGGTCGCGCAGAACAGGCAGTCCAGCCCCGGCGCACGGCCAAACAGCTGCTCCGCCTGGTGGTAGCCGGATTCCATGTTGAACTTGGCAATGCTCATTCGCTGCGGCTGGGGCACGAGACCTGCATCTCGCAGCGCACTGTCAAAGCCTTCGCGCCGGGCAAGGCCGACGGCTTTGTCCAGCAAGGTCACGCCCAGGTAGCCCGGCTTGCGCCGCCCCTTTTGCAGCATGTGGGCGGTGGCTGCCTGCGCCGCGCCGAAATCATCGTGGAACACGCAGCTGAACCCGGGATACTGCTGCCCCACGATTACCACCGGCACATGCAGGCTTTGCAGCACCGCGTGGTGTTCCGGGGTAAACATGGTGGCAATCAGGATAATGCCGTCCACCGTATCATGCCGCAGGGTATCCAGCGCGCGCACTTCGCGGGTGTTGTCGTTGGCGGTGTTGATCAGCAGCAGCTGGTAGTTCTGGTCGTCCAGTACCCGGCTGATGCCCTCCACCATGCGGGCGCAGCTTTCGCTGCTCAGCCGCGGCATGATCACCCCGATCTGCCGCGTGCGGCGGGTGCGCAGCATCTGGGCCTGCATACTGGGGCGGTAGCCGGTGGCTTCCACCGCAGCGGCAATCTGGGCGCGCTTTTCGGCGCTTAAGTACCCGCCGTTAAAATAGCGGCTGACCGCTGCCTTGGATACCCCGGCATATTGGGCAAACGCGGTAATGTTCATAGGCCGCACTCCTGTCCGGCTGCCGGCGGGGGAAAACTTGCCGGCGCACTTTTTTATCAGTATAATGCAGAAACTGGCAGGGTGCAACGGGAAAGAGCGGAGAAAAGAAAAATAAGAATGAATGGCATGAGGCAAAGAACAAAATAGACAAAAAACGAGGATTGAATTTGTGCTTTTGACGGAGAAAAAAGAATGAAAGCTGAATACAAAAAAGCACACAGCTAAAAAGATTTACTAGAATGAATTTGGTGTAAAAGTTATATTCCGCGCTGGCACAGGATGAAAAGGTATGCTATAATATAATATTAGTTACACGATGAAAAAGTAAGATGCCCCTGATGCCAGTGCGGATGTGCGCGGGGCAATGATATGTGTTTAGTGAGGAAAAAGAATGGGACTGCTGCAAAAAATTCAGGCAAAAACCGAGGAAGCCCGCGCGAAGGAAAAGATCCGCCCGCTGCTGGAAAGCCGCATGATGCGGGACATCCTGCTGGAGATCGGCCAGCGCGGCAACGAAGCGCTGGACCCGCAGTCCGTTCCATTGGCTATGCGCCGCCGCGCCACCCAACTTGCCAGCGAAAGCGGCCTGAGCGGCCTGAAGCAGTGCGCTGTGGATGAACTGCATCTGGACGAAGCGGGAATCACGCTGGTCTGCAAGGGGGAGCACACGGCATTTTTGTACACAGACTATAACTATGAAAACATTGAGGATACCGACTGCCTGCCCGCTGTGGCCGAATACCTGGTGCAGCACATGCGCGGCTATTATAACATTACCCGCAGCTTTTACAGTGTGCCCAAAGCCAACGGCCATGTGGAGGAAAAGACTCGTGAGGTGACCGTGGTGCGCCACCACGAGGATACCCCCTTTGCCCCCGGCCCGGTGCAGAAACAGCATTTGTTCTGATGTACATGAGATATCCCCCAGCATACAGGAATTATGCCGCCCCGCATCTTGACGCGGGACGGCATTTTTGCTATACTAATTTAGTATCCGGCAGGAACCCAGAACATGGAGCATTCCCCAAGAGGTCGTAAGGGGGAACACTCGAAATCACGCCTTGCGGGAAGTTCCTTGCAACAAAATTCAATATGCAGATGTACTCAAGAGGTCGTAAGAGGGAGCACTCGAAAGTTTGCATCCAACAGGTCACCTTGTCCGCAGGAAATCCCATAACGGCGGGCTTTATCGGGTGTCGCG
>ERZ772831.3140-NODE-3140-length-12239-cov-6.020683_pt1 | contig 12239 bp, 10 predicted proteins | sample MGYA00580858_ERZ772831 | MGnify/ENA primary metagenome ERZ772831 (study PRJEB29015, sample SAMEA2737694) | human gut metagenome | biome: human gut; feature: human-associated habitat; material: faeces | place: China | collected 2012 ... | reverse complement strand
CTGGCTGCAGCCGTTTCTTAATACTTTTTGTAGCCAGCGCCGGGTGGCACTGGCTCAGAACGGCATAGAAATCGCCAAACCGGAGGACATCTTGCGAGTTCCCTATGTATTTGAGTTTGTTGGTATTCCGGAAGATAGACCCATGATGGAAAGCGACCTGGAAAAGGCTCTGGTACAGCAGATTGAGAAATTTCTGCTGGAGTTGGGTCGGGGATTTATGTTTGTAGGAACACAGCAGCGTGTAACACTGAATAATACCCACTACTATGTGAATATGGTGTTCTACAACAAAATACTTAGGGCCTATGTGCTGATCGAGCTGAAAACTACAAAACTGCCCCCGGAAGCTGCAGGGCAGATCAATATGTATCTGAACTACTACGCCAGTGAGGTCAACGACCCGGACGATAACCCGCCCATTGGCATTATTCTCTGCACAGAAAAGGACAGCATTACCGCAGAGTACGCCTTGGGTGGGCTGTCAAACAACATCTTTGCGTCCCGGTATGTGCTGTATATGCCGAACAAGGAGCAATTGATTCGTCAGGTAGAAAATGTGCTGAAAAAGTGGCACAAAAAAGAAAAATAATTTCCGTATAATCGTTTCAACGCTTATCACCTCTGATAAGATTTTGATAAGCATCCATCTGGCGCACGAAGGGGCAGAGTGAGCCCAGCTTCCCCTGAAAGCAGGGGTTCTTTAACAGACGTTTACCGCCTGCCGATTGAAGTCGGCAGGCGGTATTTTTGAATGAATTGTTAAATCATAGAACCCACTCTTGCAATTTCAAAAAAACTTGCTAAAATATTACGTAGCTTGCTACGTAAATCAAGGGAGGTGATCGTGGCATGTTAACCTTTGGCCGCATCTTCCGCAGCCTGGACTGTGCGCTGGGGCAGCGGATGGATCAGGCATTGTCCGGTATGGACCTTACCTTTTCCCAGGGCCACATCATGGGCTACCTCGCCCACCGGGATACACCGCCCTGCGCCAAGGACATTGAGGACCGGTTTCATCTGAGCCACCCTACGGTCTCCGGCCTGCTGGCCCGTCTGGAAAAGAAGGAGTTCATCGAAGTGCGGGAAGATCCGGAGGATCGGCGGCGAAAGCTCGTCTACATTCTGCCCAAAGGACAGCAATGCAACGAAACCATGTACGCCGTCATCCAGAGCGGCGACAAGAAGCTCCTGGAGGGCTTCACGCCGGAGGAGGAGGCGCAGTTCCGGGAGTACCTGCTCCGGGCACTGCACAACGTGTCTCCGGATTTTGACATCGAGAAAGTGAAAAAGGAGGAATCTCGAAAATGATAAAACGTTTCGCCCAGTGCCTGCGCGAGTATAAATGGACGGCACTGGTAAGCCCCGTCTGCATGATCGGCGAGGTAGCCATGGAAGTGACCATCCCCCTGGTTATGGCAGACCTGTATGACTACGGCATTGCCGTGGGCAATATGACTGTGGTGTGGCAGAAGGCTCTGCAGCTGCTCATCTGCGCCATTGTGTCGCTGATGTTTGGCGTTATGTCCGCCAACTATGCCTCCAAGGCTGCTACGGGCTTTGCCCGGAACCTGCGCCACGATATGTACTACCGGGTGCAGGATTTCAGCTTCTCCAATATTGACAAATTCTCCTCGGCCTCCATCGTCACCCGGCTGACCTCGGATGTGGCCAACATCCAGATGGCCTTCCAGATGATGATCCGTATGGCCATTCGGTGCCCCATGATGCTGATCCTCGCCATGGTCTCCTCCATGCGCATCAGCCCCAAGCTCAGTACCGTGTATTTCATTGCCATTCCCATTCTGGCCGCTGTGCTGCTGGGCATTGTGCCCCTGGTCTTCAAGATTTTTGACCGGGTGTTCAAGACCTATGACCGGCTGAATACCGTGGTTCAGGAAAACGTCCATGGCATTCGCGTGGTCAAGAGCTTCGTCAGAGAGGACAAGGAGGTCAGCAAGTTCAAGACCATTTCCAAAGCTATCTACGATGATTTCTGCAAGGCAGAGCACATCCTGGCCCTCAATGCCCCGGCTATGCAGATCTGCGTCTACGCCTGCATTCTGACCATCTCCTGGGTGGGCGCCAAGATGGTGGTTGCCTCCGGCAACAATGCCGCCCTGGGCCTGACCACCGGCGAGCTTAGCTCCATGTTCACCTACACCACCCAGATCCTTTCCAGCCTGATGATGCTCTCCATGGTCTTCGTCATGGTCATCATGTCCCAGGCACCCCTGCGCCGCTGCTATGAGATCTTGCAGGAGGAGCCCAACCTGACCTCTCCCGAGAACGCCGTGGAGGAGGTGAGCGACGGCTCCATCGACTTTGAGAACGTCTCCTTCCGCTACTCCCGGAAGGCCAAGCGGCCCGCGCTGCAGGATGTGAATCTGCATATTCCCAGCGGCGCTACCGTGGGCATCCTGGGCTCCACCGGCTCCTCCAAGAGTACCCTGGTGCAGCTGATTCCCAGACTGTACGATGTGACCGAGGGCAGCGTCAAGGTGGGCGGCATTGATGTCAAGGACTATGACCTGGAGGTGCTCCGGGACAATGTGGCCATGGTGCTGCAAAAGAACACCCTGTTCTCCGGCTCCATCAAGGAAAACCTGCGCTGGGGCAATGCCAACGCCACGGATGAGGAGCTGATCCACGCCTGTAAGCTGGCCTGTGCCGATGAGTTCATCACATCCTTCCCGGATGGCTACGATACCCACATCGAGCAGGGGGGCAGCAACGTTTCCGGCGGCCAGAAGCAGCGGCTGTGCATTGCCCGTGCCCTGCTGAAAAAGCCCAAGATCCTGATCCTGGACGACTCTACCTCCGCTGTGGATACCCATACGGACGCTATGATCCGCAAGGCCTTCAAGGAAGAAATTCCCGGAACCACCAAGCTGATCATTGCCCAGCGTATTTCCTCCATTCAGGATTCCAACATCATCATTGTCATGGAAAACGGCCAGGTTGCCTGTGTGGGTGACCACGAGACCCTGATGAAGAATTCCGACTTCTATCGGGGCATCTATGAATCTCAGCAGAAAGGAAGTGAAGACTGATGCCCGGTCCCGGACAAATGCGCGGCGATGGCCGCAAGGCGGCAAACCCCGGAAAAACCCTCCTGCGTTTGCTCAGCTATATGAAAAACTATACTCCGCTGCTGGTATTCGTCTTCCTCTGTATCATTGCCACCTCTGTGGCCCAGGCTCAGGGCAGCCGTGCCCTGGGACCTCTGGTTGACGAATATATCCTGCCCATGGTGGCCACCGGCTCCACGGATTTCGGCGCTCTGAAAGCCTACCTTGTGAAGCTTGCCTGCATCTTCGGCTTCGGCATTGTGGGCACCTTCCTCTTCAACTACCTGATGGTAGGCGTGACCCAGGGCGTGCAGAAGACCATCCGTGACGACCTGTTTGCCAAAATGCAGCGCCTGCCGCTGCGCTACTTTGACAGCCATGCCGCGGGCGACATCATGTCCCGGTATACCAGCGATATCGATACCCTGCGGCAGGTGATCTCCCAGTCTATCCCACAGTGTGTGTCCTCTGCGGTGACGCTGGTGGTGGTGCTGTGGAACCTGATTGATACCTCCTGGATCCTGACCATTGTCATGTTCTTCACGGTGGGACTGATCATCTATGTCACCAAGGTGCTGGCAGGCAAGTCCGCGGGCTTCTTCATCGGCCAGCAGCGGGCTCTGGGCGCGGTCAACGGCTATATTGAGGAGATGATCTCCGGCCAGAAGGTGGTCAAGATCTTCAACCACGAGGAGGTCTGCAAGGAGGACTTCGACAAGCTCAATGAGGAGCTGCGGGTGAACGCCTACAGCGCCGGCAAGTTCTCCAATATGCTGGGCCCCATCAACAATAACCTGGGGTATGTGCAGTATGCGGTCCTGGCCGTTGTGGGCGGACTGCTGTGCATCAAGTCCAACAACTCCCTGCTGACCCTGGGCAATCTGATGGCCTTCATGGTGCTCTCCCGGAGCTTCAATATGCCCATCTCCCAGATTTCCAACCAGATCAACGCCATTGTCATGGCTCTGGCCGGTGCCGAGCGCATCTTCGCCCTGATGGACGAGGAGCCCGAGCAGGACAAGGGCTATGTGACCCTGGTCAATGCCCATGTGGATGCGGACGGCACCGTCCACGAGTGCCCCGAGCACACCGGCCACTGGGCCTGGAAGCACCCCCACCAGGGGGACGGCTCCGTCACCTATACGGAGCTCAAGGGCGACATCACCATGGAGCACGTGGACTTTGGCTATGTGCCGGAGAAGACCGTGCTGCATGACGTGACCCTCTATGCCCATCCCGGCCAGAAGATCGCCTTCGTGGGCGCTACCGGCGCCGGCAAGACCACCATTACGAACCTCATCAACCGGTTCTACGACATTGCCGACGGCAAGATCCGTTACGACGGCATCAACGTCAATAAGATCGCCAAGCCCGATCTGCGGCACTCCCTGGGCATCGTGCTCCAGGAGACCAACCTGTTCACCGGCACCGTCATGGAGAACATCCGCTATGGCAAGCTGGATGCCACCGATGAGGAGTGCATCCGGGCGGCCAAGCTGGCCAATGCAGATGGGTTTATCACCCGCCTGCCCGATGGCTACGACACCATGCTCACTGCCAACGGCGGCAACCTGTCCCAGGGCCAGCGGCAGCTGATCGCCATTGCCCGGGCGGCTGTGGCCGATCCCCCCGTTATGATCCTTGATGAGGCCACCTCCTCCATCGATACCCACACGGAGGCCCTGGTGCAGGCCGGCATGGATGCGCTGATGAAGGGCCGCACGGTGTTTGTCATTGCCCACCGGCTGTCTACGGTCCGCAATTCCGACTGCATCATGGTCCTGGACCATGGCCGCATCATCGAGCGCGGTACCCACGACGATCTGATCGCCCAGAAGGGTACCTACTATCAGCTCTACACCGGCGCATTCGAGCTGGAATAATCCCGATCCGCCTGAATAGTACCCCCAATGCCTCCACCGGCATTGGGGGAATTATTTCCAGGAGGTCATCAGCTGCCTGATTGAGGGAACGGACAGCGCCATGCTGTTTGATTCCGGCATGGGCATCGACATGCACTATGGCCACGACTGCTATCCCTTCGAAGGCTTCTCCATTGTCCTTTCGGGATATCCGTGAATTGAAAAAAGGCATTGCGCGCCTTGCGGCCCGCAATGCCTTTTGAATACGGAGAAGCTTACCCGTTGACCAGGGCTACGGCTACGTCATTGACGTTGGTGCCGGTGGGACCGGTGATGATGAGACCGCCGATTTTTTCCAGGGCGTGATAAGCATCGTTCTCCTGCAAAACATCGTAGACGGACAGTCCCTGGGCCCGGAGTGCGGCGCTGGATTCGCCGTCCACATAGCCGCCGGCGGCATCCGTGGGGCCGTCAGTGCCATCGCTGCCCACACTGAAAACGCAGACGCCGGGCAGCCCCTCCAGATGAGGTGCTGCGGCCAGAGCAAGCTCCTGATTTCGCCCGCCCTTGCCGTGACCGGTGAGCTGGACCACGGTCTCACCGCCGGCCAGGAATGCCAGCTTCTGCCCCTTCCCGGCATGGGTCCGGAGAACGGTACCAAGGAAGCTGCCCGCCTCCTTGGCCTGACAGCACAGCTGATCCGTCAGAAGGACCGGAGTATAGCCCAGTTTTTCGCATTCAGCACCTGCTGCGGCGCAGAGTTCCCGGACGGAGCCGGTGATCTGGGTGGTGACGTTGTGCAGCTCCTTTGGGGTTTCCGTGTGCAGGCATGCCTCGGCCTCGGGGGTCAGACGCAGGTGATATTTTTCCGCGATGGCCAGGGCCTGGTCACAGGTGGTGCTGTCCGGAACGGCGGGGCCGGAGGCAATCATATCCAGCGGGTCACCCAGAATATCGGACAGCACAATGGAGAACACCCGGGCCGGGGCACAGAGCTCGGCAAACCGGCCGCCCTTGACCGCGGAGAGCCGCTTGCGGATGGTATTGATCTCCACAATGTCCGCCCCGCAGGCCAGCAGCTGCGATGTAATATCCTGGAGCTCCTCTCCGCTGACCTTGGGCTTTTCAAACAGGGCGCTGCCGCCGCCGGACAGCAGGAACAGCACCGTGTCCTGCCCGGTCAGGCCGGAGACCAGGTCGATGGCGGCCTGGGTGGCTGCGAAGGAGTTTTCGTCGGGGACGGGATGCCCCGCCTCCCGGCAGTCGATCTTCCCCAGGGGGGCCTTAACATGGTCGTATTTGGTAATGACGATGCCCTTCTCAATCCGGTCGCCCAGGCAGTCCCGGGCGGCCTTTGCCATGTTCCAGGCAGCCTTGCCTGCCGCAACCAGGATCACCCGGCCTGGGAAGGAAGCACCCTTCAGCGCCCGGGCTACCGCATCGTCCGGCTGCACAGCCCGGATGGAGGAAGCAATGATTTGATTTGCGTGGGTACGCATTGCCGTATCCATTCATGATCACCTCACGTTGAAATTAGGGAAGGGCAGGGCAGCTGTGCCGCCCTGCCCGAAAGCTTATTGTATCACAGAATCAGGGAGAGAATGAAGATGCCAACCATGGAGGACAGGCCCAGGACCAGCGTCAGCATGGTCTGCGTCTTATAGCCCTGCTCGGGGGTCATCTGACCGAAGTTGGTGACGACCCAGAAGTAGGAGTCGTTGGCGTGGGAAACGGTCATGGCGCCGGCGCCGATGGCCATAACGACCAGAGCGATCTCAGCCGGGGAGGTGAAGCCAATAGCCCCCAGCAGAGGAGCCACAATACCGGCGGTGGTGGTGATGGCCACGGTGGAGGAGCCCTGTGCGGACTTCAGGATGGCAGCCAGCAGGAAGGGGAAGAAGATGCCCACGGTGCCCAGCACGGTGGCGTGCGCGGTGATAAAGTTCACCATGTCGCTGGTGGCGATGACCTTGCCCAGCACGCCGCCGGCGGCGGTGACGAACAGGATGGGGCCGGTGACCTTCAGGGTGTCGTTGGTCATGTCGTAGAACTTATCCAGCTTCTTGGTAGTAGCCAGCTGAATGACGGCGCAGATGGTGCCGACGCCCAGGGCGATGATGGGCTTGCCCAGGAAGTTGAACAGATCAAAGGCGATGCCGGTCCAGCCGGCCATGGAGGCGATGGAACCCAGAGCCATCAGGATGATGGGGACGATGATGGGAGCCAGTGCATTGAAGCCGCCGGGCAGCTTGCCGTAAGAAGCAACCAGCTCTTCGTAGGTCTTGACGTTCTCAGCGGAATCGGCGGTTTCGTCGGCACTCTGGACCTTCTTGCCGATGTACTTGGCAAACAGCAGACCGGCAATCAGGGGCAGAATGGAAGCTGCAACGCCGAGACCCATGACCAGCAGCAGATTGTCACCGATGCCCAGGGTGTTGGCGGCGGCGATGGGGCCGGGCGTGGGCGGGATGAACACATGGGAGATGTACAGACCGGCGGACAGGGCCACGGTCATGGCCACGCTGGAGGTCTTGGTCCGGCGGACCATAGCCCGGCGGATGGGATCCAGGATGACAAAGCCGCTGTCACAGAACACGGGGATGGAGACGACCCAGCCCATGAGCTCGATGGCCAGCTCGGGGTTCTTCTGACCCACCAGCTTGACGACCATGTCGGCCAGCTTCAGGGCAGCACCGGTCTGCTCCAGCACGGTGCCGATCAGAGCGCCCAGGATAATGACGATGCCGATGGAGCTGAAGGTTCCGGAGAAGCCCGCGCCGATGACATTGGCAATATCGCCCAGAGGAATGCCTGCCAGAAGTGCCAGAATCAGAGAGACACTCATGATAGACAGGAAGGGATGGACCTTGAACTTGGAGATGGCTACAATCATAACAATGATTGCCAGCACGAATGTAATGATAAGGGGTACGCCGGTCATAGTAGAATCCTCCTTCTATATTTGAGCAGATTGCACAAGACTCTGCGCCTTCGTAACTGCTCTGCTGTTAATATATTATAAGACCGGAGGAAAAAATGCAATGGTACCGGGGACGCAAAAAGAAACCGCTTTCTGTTACGGGTAACAAGTTCTGTCAGAAAGTGCGCCCTTCCTCGCTGCGGCTGAGCTCCAGATAGAAGAGCATGGCGAGGTACAGCGCCGGGGCCTGACTGGGTTGGCGTACATCCAGCCCGGTCAGCTCTGCCAGGCGCTTGATGCGGTACTGGACCGTATTTTTGTGGATGAAAAGCGCCTGGGAAATGGCCTGAACAGAGCCCTCTGCACTGAAAAAGGCCTCCAGAAGGCTGATCTGATCGGCAATTTCGCCGTTGCCGCAGTTCCGAAAGACCTTTTTCAGGTAGGCCTGCTTCCGGTCCCGGGATACGTCGTCCATCAACAGCTCTATGTTCAGCGCTTCGTAGCAGCGGATATCCGTATTGCTGTAGGCGGTGGTGTGCCAGGCCCGGTTGGCCTGCAAATAGGCCTCGTGGAGGTCTTCCGTCGGGCCGTCGATGCCGAAGATCATCTCCACATCCAGCTCCTGACGGATCTCCCGGCTGAGGGTCCGGCACAGGGAGACCATTTTCTCTGTGCTCTGCTTGCGCACCAGCAGGATCTGCCGGGCGGCATTGCGCAGCAGGATGCCGCCCTGCTGGCCGATGCGGGCATTCAGCGCCCTGTCGATCTTCTCCAGGATCATCTGGCCGTCCAGGGAGTCCGTGTATTTTTCCCGGTCCATGGCGGAGGCAACAATGCAGCGCCTGGGACTGCGAATATCGATGCCCAGGGCGAAGCCGCGCTCGGAAAGTGTCCTGGGGTTGTTCAGGCCGGTGCCCAGAATCCAGTCCTCCAGAAAGCGGCTGCGCACACGCAGGTCCAGCTGCCGGTTGTCCAGCTCGGACCGTTCCCGGATGAGGATCTCCGCCATTTTTTTGACGATCTGGCCGTATTCGATGACGGCGTCGTAGTCGCCGGTGATGCCGATGACTCCCTGGAGCTGTCCATCCACCACAATGGGCAGATTGATGCCCCGGCGCACATCGGGCAGCTCGTTTTCCAGCTCCGGCGTGATGTAAAATTCCGGAAGGTGCTGGGAGATGATGCGGTAGGCCCCCTCGTGGAATTTGCCGATCCGGGCAGGGTCGTTGCTGGCGATGATGTGCCCGGTCTCGTCCATCAGATTGATATTCTGCCGGACCAGCTTGCCGATCTCTTCCACGATCTGCTGGGCGCTTTTCTTCGTGATCCGCATGGATAGTCTGCCTCGCTTTACCTGCCGAGTTGGATACCGGTCAGGTACGCATAGTATTTTGCAATGGCACTGTGGTCGCTGCCGCCGCAGTCGTGGTGGTGGAGCCACTCCAGGACCTCTTGTACGGCTGCGGTCATGGGGACGGGGGCGCCCACGGCGTGGGCACAGTCCAGGGCGTTGTTCAGGTCCTTGATGTGCAGGTCGATCTTAAAGCCGGGCTTGTCGTTCCCTGCAAGCATCATGGGCCCCTTGGCATCCAGAATGGTGGAGCCGGCCAGTCCGCCCCGGATGGCCCGGAACACCAGCTCGGGGTCTACACCGGCCTTCTGGGCCAGGGTGAAGGCCTCGGCTACGGCCTGAATGTTGCAGGCGACGATGATCTGGTTTGCCAGCTTGGTGGTGTTGCCTGCGCCCACGTCGCCGCAGCGAACGGCGGAAGCGCCCATGGTCAGCAGCATGTCCCTGCACCTGTCGAAAACTGCCTGCTTGCCGCCCACCATGAAGCTCAGGGTGCCGTCGATGGCCTTGGGCTCTCCGCCGGAGACAGGGGCATCCAGCATCTCAATGTCCTTTTCGGCCAGCTTGGCGGCGATCTCCTTGCTGACCACAGGGCTGATGGAGCTGCAGTCCACAAAAATCTGCCCGGCGTGCATATAGGAGGCCACCGCATCCGCTCCCAGCATGACCTCCTGCACCTGGGGGCCGTTGGGCAGCATGGTGATGATCACATCACAGTTCTGCCCCAATTCCTGCCGGGAGCCCGGATGGGCCCCGCAGGCCGCCAGCTCGTCCATAGCAGCCCGGCTGCGGTTATGGACCCACACCTCGTAGCCCGCCTTCAGCAGATTTTTTGCCATGGGCTTGCCCATGATGCCAAGGCCGATAAAACCGATTTTCATAGGAAGGACCTCACTTTGCGTTCAATTTGGATACGATTAGTATACGCGCCGCAGCGCAATTGCGCAATTGACAAAAACCACAAAGCTGCGCCCTGCTTTTTTTGATCGCCCAAAACAGGAAGCACGGGAGGAAAAAAGATGAACCGGTTCAAAATGCATGTCGTCAACTGCGCCATGCTGGGGGCCTTTGTGTGTGCCATGCCCAAGCGGCCGGGGGAGCGGATACCGGCGGCCGATTTACCCTTGGGGGCAAATCGTAGGGAGCGTTCGGCATCCAGCTGCCGAACGGCAAGTGCCCACCGGGCACTTGCATTGGATGGGTTCGATTCCCTTCCTTTTTTCCCAAAACAAAAACAGCATCCCGATGGGATGCTGTTTTGTTTTGGAGCAGGGTACGGGAATCGATGGCCGATTTGCCCTGGAGGCAAATCGTAAGGGGCGTTCGGCATCCAGCTGCCGAACGGCAAGTGCCCACCGGGCACTTGCATGGAATGGGTTCGATTTTCTTTCTCTGTTCCGAACGCAAAAACAGCACCCCATAGGGTGCTGCTTTGTTTTGGAGCAGGGTACGGGAATCGAACCCGCCTCTGTGGCTTGGGAAGCGACCATTCTACCGATGAACTAACCCTGCATTGCCGCTATTATAGCAGATGGGGGAGAAAAAATCAATGCCTTTTTTGCCGGTGCCGCATTTCTCTTCTCTCTCTGGAAAAATGCAGCCCTTTGTGCTATGATAGGGAAAAACCATCCAAAGGAGAACGCCTATGCTTCCGGAAGCCTTTTTGAAACGAATGGAGAACCAGCTGGGGGCGGAGTACCCGGAATTTTTGAAGAGTCTGGAGCGGCCCCGGGCGGTGGCGCTGCGGTTCAATCCGCTGAAAGGGGAGATCCATCAGCTGCCCTTCGTGGGGGAGCAGGTGCCCTGGGAGCCCATGGGATACTACTACGACCCGGTTTCCCGGCCGGGGCTGCACCCTTACCACGAGGCGGGGGTGTACTATTTGCAGGAGGCCAGTGCCATGTCTGCCGTGGCCCTGCTTGACCCCCGGCCCGGAGAGCGGATCTGCGATCTCTGCGCCGCCCCCGGGGGAAAATCCACCCAGATCGCGGGAAGAATGCTGGGGCAGGGGCTGCTGCTCTGCAATGAGTACAGCCCTGCCCGGGCAAAGATCCTCGCCCGGAACATCGAGCGCATGGGCGTGGCCAATGCCATTGTGACCAACGAGAAGACGGAGCGTCTGGCAGCCAAATTGCCCGGCTTTTTTGACCGGGTGCTGGTGGACGCCCCCTGCTCCGGCGAGGGAATGTTCCGCAAGGAGGAGGCTGCGGTGACGGACTGGAGCCAGCAGACCGTGGAGATGTGCGCCGCCCGCCAGGCGGAGATCCTGGACAATGCGGCGCGTCTTTTAAAGCCCGGCGGACGCCTGGTCTATTCCACCTGCACCTTCGCGCCGGAGGAGAACGAGCAGACCGTAGCGGCGTTTCTGGACCGGCACCCGGAATTCGCCCCGGAAAGGGTGGATGCCCCCTGGTTTACGCCGGGGGAGCAGGGAACCTACCGGATGTGGCCCCACAAGCTGCTGGGCGAGGGACATTTTGGCGCCGTGCTGCGTAAGCTGGACGGGGAAGAGGGGGACATTCCGGAAGAAAAGGGGACTGCCATGCCAAAACCCTGGCAGAGTTTTGCAAAGGAGATGGGGCTGCCCCTGCCGGAAGGAATTTTCCTTGGCTTTGGAGACCGGCTGTATCTGGCCCCCCAGGGCTGCCCGGAGCTGAAGGGACTGCGGGTGCTGCGGCCGGGCCTGGAACTGGGGGAGCTGAAAAAGGACCGCCTGGAGCCTGCCCACGCTCTGGCCCTGTGGGCAAAGCCCCTGGAACGGACGATGGACCTGCCGTCGGAAGGTCCGGAGATCGGGCAATATCTTCACGGCGAGGTGCTGCCCTGCACCGAAAAGGGCTGGCGCCTGGTGACGGTGGACGGCTACAGCATCGGCTGGGGAAAAGGGGACGGAAGGCAGCTGAAAAACCACTACCCCAAGGGCCTGCGGCGGTAAAAAAGAGCTAAGTTTGGCTTATCGAAAGCCCTGTCAAAGCTTTCGGCAGGGTGCCTCCGGCGGGGAGCTTCTTGTCCCGCCAAGAAGCTCCGCAAGAATGCGG
>ERZ772831.3134-NODE-3134-length-12257-cov-37.931077_pt1 | contig 12257 bp, 10 predicted proteins | sample MGYA00580858_ERZ772831 | MGnify/ENA primary metagenome ERZ772831 (study PRJEB29015, sample SAMEA2737694) | human gut metagenome | biome: human gut; feature: human-associated habitat; material: faeces | place: China | collected 2012 ... | reverse complement strand
ATAGAATTCGGCATAGTTTTTGTCGTAGGTCCAAGTTACTGTTCCATGGTTCAAGATGATACTGGACATCGTCACTTTGATTGGTCTATCGTTATAAGAGCTTGTAGTGAAATCGTAAGTGAATTCGTAAGGTTTATTTAATTCGAATGTATAACCAGTTTTATCTGAATTAAACGTTACTGTTCCAGTTTTATTTTCATTAAATATCACAGTAACTGCATCTTTTATAGTGTTTATACCATTTGCATCCATCAAATCAGCTTTCCATGTTCCTACTACACTAGCCTTGATTTCTTCGTCAGTCTTTTTAGGACCTTGGACTTCAAATTCTTTAGTACAAGATACGGAAGGATTGCTCTTTGATTTAGCAGTTATGTTATATGTCCCTTTCTCTTTGAAGTTTAATTTGTACCAATAATCATCTTCAGGTGTTATTGTTACTTTCTCAGGCTTATCGCTAGTTACTTCGATTTCGTATGGTGTATTGTCAGGATCGATGTTTAAATGTATGTTGTAGTCAGTGTCAGTGAAGTAGAAAGGATTATAAGAATTGATTTCTATTTTCGATATAGAAGGAATGACAACTGTTACTTCTAATTGTTTTTGAATTCCACTTTTTGACTGAATAGTCAGTATTGTCTTTCCTATATTTTTAGATTTAACTATGCCATAGCTATCTATTGAAATGACTGAATTGTCAGAGGAACTAATGATTGTCAATTCAGTATCTAAAGCTTTCTCGGGTGTTGGATTGATACATTTAATTTCCACATATTTATTGATAGGAAATGAAGAAGCATCTTCTTCATTTCTATCGATGTCGTAACCATTCCAAGAGAAAAGCTTTAATGAGTAATCAGTCAAGAAGTAATCTTTATGATCGATAATTGAACTATCGAACAATTCTTTCTCAGCAAATGTTATTTCAACTTCATCTTGTATTTCATATACCTTTACAAGATCTCCTGTGTAATTTCCTTCGTCATTCATTTTATTCTGATATTCGGTGTATATCAAAGAATAATCTTTGAGTCTTCCTAGATCATCAAAGTCGATTCCTAATTCGAATGAATAGGAATATTTTCCAGATGATAAAGTGGAAGTCCAAGATTTGTTTATTGCATAGAATGTTATCCCTTTTGATTTCTCTGGATTTATTTCATCTGCACCTTGTACTATTTGTTTTGATAGATTTTCCTGATAGAAGGAATAAATATTTGAAGTTATTCCAAGACCTGTCTTGGAATAAGATTCTTTTTCATTTACTCCATCTATCTCAGTCTTCGCTGCTGAATCCTTTTCTTTTCCATCTTTATAATCGACTATTTCATATAAATATTCACCATCGATTTGATTTAGTTTTTTATAGGATTCATTCTTGAACACTGGATCATTTAAATAATCGTAAGTAGTAGTTGTCTTTTTATTTCCATCGATGACTAAGGCATCGTTGGAATATGATTTACCCTGTTCTTCTAAATCCGATTCTATAATTGAATAGACTCCAACTTCATATGATGATTGACTTCTACTGAATGATGCGCCATCTTTTAATTCTAACGAATTTGCCTCAGTATTGATGTAATTGAATAAAGAGGTGATTGTGGTCGGAGCATTAAATTTCGGCTTTTCAATTGAAGGTGTTGAATTAGTTTGAGTGCTGTTATTTGTGGGGTTACTAGTGATAGTTGTCAAGTCTTTTGCTTCGCCACATGAAATAAGAATTAGTGATGAAAGGGAAAGAGGAATATATTTAGTTGTTTTCATAATTAGAGTGAATTTAAATCAGCGACTCTGGTAACTGCATTGACGGTTAAAGTACTATCTTTCACAAGATAAGAGTCATAGTCATAGTATGTGAAACTACAATCTCCAGAAGTGTTGGTTACTATACTGTAAGATGTGAGATTATTGTCGGTTGATCCTGAACAAGTTACATCAGACAAAGTGACTTTCAAAGTGTCTTGATTTATTAAGTATTTGAATGAACCTGGTGTTGAATATTTCATTCCATAGTAGTAGCTGTAACTTCCATAAGCATAAGAACCTGTTCCATCAGAGTTGAAGTTGATATAGATACCATGTGTACCATCTTCTCCATGCATACTCATTGTAGTCAAAGTGTTCAGTGCTTTTTCATAAGTGGGCTTGGTTGCTACGGAGACATTGATTTCTTTTGACAACTTTGTATTTGCAGTAGAAGTTATTATTAATTTTACATCTCCTTCTTGAATACCTTTTATGTTATATGTTCCATCATCATTCTTAGTAATTTCAACTGCTCCTTTAGATCCTTCTTTAGCTTCTACAGTAACATCTTGAATTGAAACTGAAGGAAGAATTGAAGAAGTCAGTGTAATTGAGTTGTTGATGAACGTTACTGAGCTTGATACTTCGACATTTAACTTCATTGGATCAGGTTTTAAAGAAGTAATCTTAACTTCTTTTGTCTTTCCAAAGCCATTATCGAATATCAAGGTGAATTCACCTTCTTTTAATACTTTGACATTTCCTAAAGAATCGACTTCGACATAACCCTCTCCTTCTTTAACACCGCTGAATTTAGGAGTTATCAAGTAGTCGGTCTTATCTTTGCACTTGAATGAGAAAGACAAAGTGGATGAGTTATAGACTATGTTGTCAACGGATTCTTCACTAGAAGTCATTTCATCTAATTTATAGTCGATAGATATGTCGTAATCTTGCATTGCATATTTGGAAATATCAGTTTTATTTAATGTCTTTCTATAGTCTCTAACAGCATTAATTTCGCAATAGTCTTCTATTGAATAGGTGGCTGTATTTTTAATAGTTAAATCATCATTTATTGAATTCTCATCGTAAGTAATCTTTTCAAGGGTTGCAGAAGTCAAGAAATAGTCTCCATCGAATGTTGCAGCTAATTCAATACCTTTTCCTTCTCCATTATAGGTTTTTTCAATAGCTTTAAGTGAGATGGTAGCTGATTTCTTATCTTCAGATAAATGCTTTGTTAAAGAAGTCAAATAATAAGTATAGCTCTCAGGATTTTCTACTTTTTCCTTAATATCTTTTATTTGATCTTTTATGAGTGAACTAAAGCCATATGATGTATATTGGCTTAAAGCATCTGATGAATTTATGGATGTTGTAAAATAAGAAGTAGAATCATCAATGTTCTTTGTAGTCAAAGTGTTAGTGACAGACATTGATGTTGAATTGCTAGTTGTGCTTTCTATTGTATAGAAAAGATTGTTTTGCTTTCCTAATTCTTTTCTATAATGAGTCGATGCAGGATCTGAATTTAAGTTGTTGATTCTCTGTCCATCCACGACCAAGACATCATTTTTCCCTACTTGAACATCCAAATCGATCAAGTCTAAGTATGAATCTAAAGTAGATTCGATATGTCCGGAAGCTAAATATTTAGACTCGGCTTTTATAGCTTTATCGAAGTAGCTTTGTAAATCTAAAATAGATGAAGGAAGCGAATCAACATTTACATTACTGACGTTTTTGGTATTCTCATCTCCGCCTTTTGCTTCAGTGTTAATGGTCACATCAACATTGTGGTTAGGCATTGTGAAAGAATATGATCCGTTGTCATCAAATAGTTCAATCGAATCTAAATAAACTGATATGAATTCTTTGGAATCATCTGTTAAATTCAATGAAAAAGAAATTGTGGAACCAGCAGTAGCTTTATTATCCTTTAATAAACCTTCAGTGGTGATAGAAACATAGTTTTCATTCTTGAAAGAAACAGCGTATTCTTTGTCGATTTCTACAGTAGTAGTTTTCTTTGAAGGAGTGGAAGTAGGTGTTGTACTTGTTCTATTTCCACAGGAAGCTACTGCAATAGACAAAAAAGCAAGCATGGATAACTTGTAGATGTTTGATATTTTCATTTTATACTCCTAAAAACCATTAGAGTATAAAGTAACACATAGTTTCTTTCAATCTTAATTTTTATATGGGTAATTAAAATTAAAGCTAAACATAAATGCTTATAATCTAAAGAAAAAATTATCTATCGAATTCATTCAAATAAGGCTTTAGATCAACTGATGAATTGTTTCCTTTGTATATATCAAGTAACAATTCTTTGTTGTTAGAAATGAGATCATCTATTTCTTTTTGGATGTTGTTTAATTCGATATCATCATCCCATGTCTCTTTATATGAATTCTTCAACTGTATTCTGTATTTCTTTTGAACTTGTTTGAATTCTATAATATCCTTAACTCTTTTCTTCTCATTAGTTTCATTGTTGAATAATTCTTTGTCCCTTTGGTGTTGAGAAGATAAAATTACCTGCTTTCTCTCTTCTAGTGCTCTAAGCTCATTTAATATTTTTTTCTTTTCCTCTTGAGTGAAAATAGATGAATCAGCCATATTTCTTACTCCGTGATTTATATTTTACTATTGTATTGAATTTAAAGATTTAGTATTGAAATTTCTAAAATCAAATCAGTTATTACATTATGAAAATATCAGTATTCTTATTCATTCTTGGTTAGTTAGATAGGAGAAAAGTAGTGTATGCTATAATTCTATTTTGCTGGTAAGGAGGACTTCTATGGCTTTAACTGATTCTAAACCTAAGAATGAAATCGAGACTAAGATTATCGATACTTTGGAAAAGATTCGTCCTTTTTTACAAAGAGATGGTGGCGATATAGCATTTGATCACTATGACGATGAGACTGGAACAGTCTTCATCAAAGTTATAGGTGCTTGTATGGGATGTCTGTATATTGGACCAGAAATTACAGAAGGAGTAACTACAATTGTTCAGGATGAAGTTCCTGAAGTCAACACTGTTCAAATAGTCGAGCCGACTCAAGAAGAGATGAAAGAATATGGAATCACTCAATTTCCACCCAACCCATTCGGTGGATTTCCTGAGAATGAGATGATCGACCCAGTTGTTGTGGATGAAGAGAAGAAAGACGACAAAGACAAATCGGATAAATAGATTTTATGTTCGATAATGGATATAGCCTCATTTTAGTTTATTTGTTGGGTGGATTAGCTGGAACAATCTATGAAACTTTTTTGAATCTCAAAAGAAAAAAAGGATTTGTTTTCTGCTCTGGTTCCATAGTGACTCCATTTAATTTTGTTTATGGATTTGGTGGGATATTGATCTTCCTTTTTTTCTTTGGATTAGAGCCTTATTTCATGACTTCATGGTGTTGGGCTGTAATATTGGGATGCGGAACATTTTTAGGTGGATTTGTCGAATACATGCTTTCATTCTTGGAAGAAAAGATTTGTCATACTAGATCATGGGACTATACTGGGAAAGTTGGATCTATTAATGGAAGAACCACGGTTCCTATTATGATAGGTTGGGGGTTCTTGTGCTTGATAGTTATGTATGGAGTTTTCTACCCCTTAATGCATTATTTGATTCAACCCTATGTATTGAAATATGAAAACGCGGCTTTGGCCTATCATTTGACTTTGATAGTCTTGATAAGTTTATGTGCAGTCGATTTAGTCTTTGTTTTAATAGCTATTATCCGATATTCTAGAAGAGCTGAAGGAAAGAGCACCTTATTTACAGGAGGGTATTTCTTGGACATTGTTTTCTCGGATACGTTTATGGCTTTACATTTTCCTAATGCTAGGAAGACAAATTTGATGCGTGGAGTTAAAAGCATGAACGACGTCAAGACTTATCTTGGAAACAGAAAGAAAGAAATGAAGTCTTTGTTCACTATCAAAAAGAAGTAAATAATAAAGAAACCTTAAATGGATATGATTTAGTTTTTATCAATTGTGATATGTTTTAAAGGTATGACAAAGAAGAATATATATACTGCCAAGGATGTGGCATTCGATGCTTTGTTTTCAAGCTTATCTATGCTTCTTCTTTTGACTGTTTACTTTTTACCATTTAATAAAAATTTGATGGGAACAATGCTATTGATGTTCTTCTCATGTGCTTATAAAAAAAGAAAGATGACTTCTTGTATTATAACAAGCCTAGTTATTATTTGTTTGTCATTCTTGTTTATGGATCCACTAATAGTCTTGTTCTATGTATTTCCAAGCCTTGTGTTTGGATTGATATTTAGAAAGCTGATGACTTCCGATAAATGGATTTTCTATATAATTGGATTTATTTTATTTGCTGCTTTGTTCTTCTTTGAAAGTTATTTATATACGACTTTCTTCATGCAAGAGGATTTTATTCAATTTATAATTAAGAAAGGAATAGACTTATCTATATTCGGTGTCGATCAATCTAGTGATGCGGGTAGATTAGGTACAATAATTGGCTATTGTGTAGTAGGATGTGTGATGTCAATCTGCGAAGTAGTTTTGTTTGATTATTTCAGAGAATATTATGATGAAAGAATAAGACATTTAGTGGAAAGAAAATAGTAATTTCATCTATATTAAAAGTAATTAATAAAGTAGAAAATGTCATTTTAAATATTGCTAGATATTATTTCACAACATTTTGCAAATTTAAAAATAGAATAATAAAATAAAATTATAAATCATATAAAAATGCTTAATAGAGCATAAGCATAATTAAAAGAATAGCAACATTAAACAATTTAAATAAAATATATTAAGTTGATAATCAGTCTTTATTTCTATTATGCTTGGTAGAATAGTATAAGAATATTCCTGCGAGAATTGCAGCTATTAAGGCGATTGCCATTATGACATAGAAAGCCCAGTTTTGATGCTCCAAAGGCAGTTCTACATTCATTCCATATATAGAAGCTACTAGTGTTGGAACTGATAAAACTATAGTTATGACTGCCAAAGTTTTCATAACTATGTTCAAATTGTTCGAAATGATTGTACCGAATGCATCCATCATTCCAGTTAGAATTTCTCTATAGATGGAACACATTTCTATAGCCTGATTCAATTCGACTTCAGTATCTTCCATCAAATCCTTATCGGCATCATATTTCACATAGTTGGCTGATTTCAACAATTTCATCAAGACAGCCTTGTTAGCAGATAGGGAAGTCGAGAAATAAACAAGTGTTTTATTGATATCCAACAATTCAAATAATTCTTTGTTCTTCATCGATGTATGAAGTCTCAACTCAATGTCTTTTGTATGTGCATCAATTTTTCTAAGATAATAAATGAATTCCTTAGACATTTGATAGATGATATTCAATGACAATCTTACTGGTTTATGTGGTTCCAATGAATTTCTTTGATTATATTTGAAAAGATTAGGTAGTAATGTATCGCTGAATCTATTGATGGTGACGTAGTATTTCTCGTTATAAGCGATGATAAACGGCTGAGTTATATATGAATCAGAGCTTGGTGATGATAGGCAAGGTACATCTAAAACTATCAAAACTGATCCATTTTCGTTATCGATACGAGCAGATTCTTCTTCGTCTAATGAAGACATGAGAAAATGTAACGGGATGTTTGTTTTCTTTGAAATTGCTTCTAGCGATTCCTGGGTGGGATCAGTGACTTCAATCCAAGTTCTCTCTTCAATTATGGTGGAGTCATCGACTTTTTCAATTTCGGTTTTGTCTAAAGCGTTAGTTCCCTCTTTATAAATGCGTGTCATTTTTTTTCTCCATTACACAAAATATTATAAAACTTGATAAAGAGATAATTACTTATTTACTTCTTATTCGTCGGTTTCAATATCGTCAAATTTGTTTCTTTCTATCTCGATGCTTCTAACTTTCTTATTCACTTCATTTCTAGCCGTGACTATTTTGTCTATAAGTCCTTCTAATGTATTCCAGGAATCTTTGAATTTTTCAATCTTAACTTCTAGTTTTTTTACTGAATCCAAAATATTCTTGATATCGTTTATGTCTTCTATTTTCTTTGCAAACGTATGCAAGTTATAAAGAATTGGCTGGATTGTAGAAGGAGAGGTGATTATCACTTTCTTCTTTTCAGCATAAAGAACGACTTCATTAAAGAATTCGTCATCAGTTTGAAGGAATATATAGGTTCCATCGTTAGGAATGAACATCAAAGCATAATCCATAGTGGTTCCGGGAATAATATAGGAATTAGCAATCTTGTTGATTTCATTTTTCAAAGCTTGCTTGAATTCACTCCTAGATACGTCAGGACTTTTTTTATTTTGAATTATTTGCTTGAATTTTTCAAAGGAAAACTTTGAATCTATACAAAGCATTTTGTAAGGCTCTGGTAAGTTGATAACAGCATCTGCTATGACTTTCTTTGTTTCATCCACATCGTTTTTGATTGTCTTTTGTTCTTCGAATATTCCTCTGGTATCACCAAATATGCTTCTAAGAATAGAACCTAGAATTCTTTCGCCGTATTTACCCATTGGGTTAGTGTAGGTCAAAGAAGCATTTAATTGCTTTAAATCATCTGAAACGGTTTGCAGGTCCTTTTGGGAAGCTTCTATTTTAGTTGTTGCAGTTAAAACAGTCTGTACCTTTTCGTTACTTTCGTTTATTGATTTCTCCATCTTGGTACTAACTGCATCTAACTGTTTGTTCATGCTTTCTTGAATGCCAGAGACAGTTTTTATATTGTTATCTATTTGCTTACTCAATTGTTCTTGGATAGAAGCAATTGCCTTTTGATTGTTATCGAGTTGGTTTTGGAGATTGGTCTGGATATCTTTTATGTTATCAGAAAATGTTTTCAATAGTTTGTTTTGATTTTCTAGATTTGTTTCTTTTAATGTTGTGGATAAAGTGTTGGATACTTGTGCTCCTATATCTTTTTGAACACTGCTTACTCCATCTATCTTTTGAGATAGTTTGTTATCAAAAGATGATATCAAATCAGTGTTTCTTTTCTGTGTCTCATTTTCAATTTTTGTTCCAAGTTGACCTTCAAGACTATCTATCTTTTGTTGTAACTGACCCATTGTTTGGTAAAGCATATTAATAGATGAATCATCTTTTATTGATGAGTTACTAGTGCTTTTCTTTTTAAACAAGATAAACATAGCAATTCCTAATCCAATTACCACGATAACTAAGACTATCATCAAAGTTAAAAGAACTATTTCCATAAATTTCTCCTTATCTCACAAAAGATTATAGATGTTGATTCAATAATAAAATAATAACTATTGAAAAGATAATAGCAATGTGTGTTTTTATGTACTTAAAAACACAAGTTTTTGACTTGTGGTTATATTTTAGTTATGAATTTTCTAAGTGTTCAACCATTTAGCTGTCGATGCTAAACTATGATCTATTATTTCGCTATGTCCGATATCCAAGGTGGAGATTTCATTCGTTTCTTCTTCAGTTAAAGAAAAATCCCAAATGTTTAAATTCTCTTCCATTCTATTCTTATGTACTGATCGATTGAGGATACATCGAAATTTTATGATATGTTCGTATTCAGCAGGTGCTCTGAAACTCATAATGTTTTGTTAACTATTGAGTGTTGGAAAGATGCTCTATTCGATATGCTGAAATTTGTAAATGATGTAAAAACTATATTTCTAAAAAATAAAGCCGTTTTTTAGGTATAATAAATTAGTACCTTAATGAATCTATGAATACTTGTTTATAGATAATAGAAAGGGGGGTGTATATGAGGAAAAGCAACTTGCTTATTCTTACCACAATATTGATTTCATCTTTGACTGCCTGTAATATCTCCACTCCAAAAGATGAAGGGAATTTCACAGTCGATTCTAATTCATCTTTTAAGAATTTAAGCGATGAATATACTATAAAAAATAGTACATTAAACACTTATTATTTGGAAGGTGACAAGTCTGTTCCTTATGTCGATGTCAGAGAATTTGTCACAGCATTGAATGGCTTCTTGGACTCCGACAATATCAAAGGGTCTTTATATAACTTTATGTCTTATATGGTCTTGTCTTATACTTATAAATCTTATACTTATAAAGGAGTACAAAGTTATAGATATAATTGCATATTTGATTGGAATGAAGACACCATCAGAGTTGTTGATGATGGATTCTTTAATGTCATTAAAAAAAGCACCTCAGCAACTAGTTATAATTCACACCAAGCTTTATTAAGTGCGAGTGTCGATTCTCAAGACTCTAAAGTCGTTTATAATTTGAAAAATTATGGAATGCAAATTTCATATTATCAAAAGCATATTCTCGTCCCGTTCTCAGTCATGAATTTGTTGTTTTGCTCAACAAATATGTACAACGTTTACTTCAATGGAAGTGATTATTATGGTGTCATGTATTATATGAACGACACAAATCCGGATGAGTATAAAGCCATCATGGGAAAAGGTGACTATTATCAAGCTACTCCTACAGCTAAAGCTCGTGAATTCAACTATAATTTCATTTCTTTTGTCATGAATGATTTCTATGGTTTGAAAGATTTCTATAATGTCATAGATTATAGAAAATACTTCGAAGATAATGGATACAAGGATCAATTCTTATCTACTGATACTTCTGTATTCACTAAAGGATACTTGAATTTCTTTTACACGGACTTGGATGAATTGCATACAGCCATAACAAACTATAACTTTTATGATCCTAATTCCGGTTATAAACTATCAGATAATGGATCTCTTGCCAGTTATTATGGTGATTTCAGAACAAAATATAAAAAACAAAGTGTTGAATTAGCTACTTTAGCGAAAGAGAAATATGGAGAAGATGGAGTCCCAGCTATTCGTTATATAGGTAAAGAAACTGCAGTATTACATTTTGACGAATTTTCTGTTGGAACAAATGAACAAATTAAATCGGATACACCTTGGAAATATGACACCTATGAGTTTATGAAGCACTATCTAGATGAAGCTGTGAATAAAGGAGTAAATAATGTCATCATAGATTTATCTACTAATGGTGGAGGTTCTGAAGCTGCTATGATCCGAGCTTTAGGATTCTTGAGAGATACTGGAAAAGATCCAGTAGAGCTTAGCATTCATAATTATCAAACAAATCAAAATATTGATTATAAGTATGGAGTTGATATTAACGAGAAGAGATATTTCAATTTAAATTATTCTGTTATGACTTCAGTATGTACTTATTCCGCTGCTAATTATTTCACGGGTTCATTTATCAATATGGGACTTGGAAATGTCATAGGTCAACAATCAGGCGGTGGAATGTGTGCTATCTTGCCTGTGGTTCTACCTGATGGTACTTCGGTAGTAATGAGTGGACCTTCACAACTCAAGATTAAAATCTCGGATGGCTTTTATAAAGATGTTCAAGCCGGATTTAAGCCTGATAAAATCCTCAATCAAAACAATTATTTCTACGATGATTTGTATTTGGCGAATTTAGTAGAAGGCACTTCTACTACTGACTAAAGAAAATGAAAAGCGAAGCAACTAAAAGATTCTTAGCAGTAGCCTTAAAAGAACTGATGAAAACAAAATCTTTCGATAAGGTTACTGTCAAGGATTTGACTGAATATTGCGATATCAATAGACAAACTTTCTATTATCATTTTATCGATATTAGAGATTTGATGGAATGGATTATTTATGAAGACTCTAAAAAGATAATAGCTAATAATAAAACGGCTGAAACTTGGGAAAAAGGTTATCTAGATATACTGGTTCATTTGAAAGCTGATAAGGATTTCTTTATGAATTTGTATAATTCATATTCACTGAGAAATTTAGAGGATTATCTTTATAAAATCACATTCGACTTGATGGAGAGCGTAGTCGAGGAAGAAAGCCAAGGAAAGACCGTGAGTGAAGATGATAAGAAATTCATAGCTGATTTTCTTAAATATGCCTTTGTCGGTTTGACTTTGGATTAGATCAAACGTGGAATGAAAGATGATCCGGAATTATTGGTTAAGAAATTAGCTAATACTTGCACTGGATTTATCAATGGTGCACTTAAAAACTGCAGAATCGATAAATGATATGATTTTCATAAAATACGACACTTCAAGGAGAGGTGTCGTATTTTTAATCACTTTTAAATTCGTGTTTGATTTTTCGACATTTCATTAAAATTGATGATAAAAAATTTTTTGTAAACATAGTTAAATATAGCCGTCTAGGAGGACAAGAAAAATGTATTATTCAGCTGGTAACTATGAGGCATTCGCACATCCTGAGAAACCCGAGGGTGCCGAGAGAAAATCTGCCTACATTGTCGGATCGGGTTTGGCCGGATTGAGTGCCGCTTTCTATTTCGTAAGAGATGGAAGACTTCAAGGACAACATGTTCATGTCCTTGAAAAACTTCCTATTCCTGGTGGAAGTTGTGATGGTATAAAAGATGTCACAAAAGGCTTCTTTATGCGTGGTGGAAGAGAGATGGACAACCATTTCGAGTG
>ERZ772831.3133-NODE-3133-length-12261-cov-15.098886_pt1 | contig 12261 bp, 10 predicted proteins | sample MGYA00580858_ERZ772831 | MGnify/ENA primary metagenome ERZ772831 (study PRJEB29015, sample SAMEA2737694) | human gut metagenome | biome: human gut; feature: human-associated habitat; material: faeces | place: China | collected 2012 ... | reverse complement strand
AAGGGCACGAATTTCATCGGGCCTGCTCCAACATCGGCGGCGCATTCATCCAGATCTCGCCCGCATCCCCCAACTGCATCAACGTCATGGAAATCCGGCAGACAGACCGCTCGGTCGATGAACAACTCGACGGCAGCACCGTGGAGCACTCCATGCTGGCCGCCAAGATCCAGCGGCTGCACATCTTTTTCAGCCTGCTGATCCCCGACATGAACCATGAGGAGCGGCAACTTCTCGATGAAGCCATGATCCGCACCTATGCCAAAAAGGGGATTACACACGACAACGAAACGCTCCGCGACCCCAAGCACCCGGAGCGGTACCGTGAAATGCCGATTCTGGGCGATCTGTACGCAGTTCTCAAGGAATCTTCCTCCACGCTGCGGCTGGCAAACATTCTGAACCGGCTCGTCAGCGGCTCTGCCAAGACGTTCAACCAACAGACGAACGTTTCTCTCGACAACAAGTACATCGTTCTGGACATTTCAGAGCTGACCGGCGACCTTCTGACCGTCGGCATGTTTATGGCGTTGGACTTTGTGTGGGATAAGGCGAAGGAGAACCGTACCGAGGAAAAGGCCATCTTCATTGACGAGTGCTGGCAGCTCATCGGCGCCAGCAGCAACCGTCTGGCAGCGGAATTTGTGCTGGAGATTTTCAAGATCATCCGCGGCTACGGCGGCTCGGCCGTCTGTGCGACGCAGGATCTCAATGACTTCTTCGCGTTGGAGGACGGCAAATACGGCAAGGGCATCATCAACAACTCCAAGACCAAGGTGATCTTGAATCTGGAGGATGAGGAAGCCCAGCGCGTCGGCTCCATTCTGCATCTGTCCGAAGCAGAGCTGATGGAGATCACGCACTTTGAGCGCGGCAGCGCCCTTATCAGCACGAACAATAATAATGTCGCCGTTGAGATCAAATGCAGCGAGCTGGAAAAGGAACTCATCACCACCGACCGCAGGGAGCTTCAGGAATTGCTGAAGCGGAACGGCAAAATAGAGCGTGTCTGATTGGAGGATTGGAAGATACTGTGATACTCTGCTTTGCGGTGCGGTCTGCCCTCTTTCTTTTGGTTTTGGGTATAAGAAAAGCACCTCCGCAGAGATGCTTTCTTAATACTGCTTGAAATTGTTCAGATTAGATTGCTCGGGATAAAGCAGTTATCCGCGTCGATTGGAATCGGCTCCTCACACATACAGATGATACCGCCATTTCCACGCTTCAAGGATGCCTTGTCGATTACACTGTACTTTTTGACCTCCCGGCGGTCGGGCGCAGCACTCTTTTTGATTTCGAGCGGATGAATGACATTGTTTTCCTCAACAAACACGTCGATCTCTTTTGCATTGGAATCCCGAAAATAGGTCAGATTCACCTTGGACTTCGCGTAGGCGTAGTTCTTGACCAGCTCCATTACAACATAGTTCTCGTAGTAATGCCCGCTTGCAGCGCCGCTGCGCAGTGTATCCGGCGTCAGCCACATGGATAGATACGCGCATAGCCCGGTATCGCAGAAGTACAGCTTCGGCGTTTTGCTGAGACGCTTGAGTTCATTGTTGGAATACGGCGCAAGCAGATAGACGATACGCAATCCTACAAGTACGTTCAGCCACTCCTTCGCCGTACTCGGAGCAATGTCGGCCGACTCAGCCAATGTGGAATAATTGACCTGCTCCGACACGAGCGAGGCGCATCCAACAAGGAACTTGCGAAAACGCACAGCATCGGTGATGCCGCCGGCTTCGGTTGCATCACGCATCAGGTAGGTATCGATGTAGGAGTTGAAATACTCCTGTCTGAGTTCATCATCCACGCCCTGCACCTGCGGCATACCGCCCTCCCAAATGTGCTGGAATACCTGAATTACATCGTTCTTCGGAACTTTCTGCTGCCTTGCCTGCAGCGTGGCAAGCGAAAAATCCAGATCCGTATCGAATACAAACCCTGCTTTTTCTCTTGCGGATAAGCTGTATAGCTCCAGAATGCCAATTCTTCCGGCAAGGGTTTCCTGCACTTTTTTCATCATATTGTACTGCTGAGAACCAGTCAGCCAGATAAGGCCCTTTTCATCACTCTCGTCGCAAATGATCTTGATTTGCTCAAACAGCTCCGGTGCTTTCTGCACCTCATCAATAAGGACCGGCGGCTTATAGGTCTGAAAGAACAGCACGGGGTCAGACTGTGCGAGCTCTCTTGCCATTGTATTGTCCATCGTGACATAGGTTCTGCTGCTTTCTGCAAGGTGCTTTAACATCGTCGTTTTACCGACCTGCCTCGCACCTGTAACAAGGATGACCTTGAAAAAATCATTGAGCTTTAAGAACTTACGCTCAAGCTCTCGTGTGATATATGCCATAACGCCCTCCACATTTTTAGGATAATCTATGGTCAATCGTATTTTATCATAGTTTTCTCATTTTATCAAGGGAGCATACGCAGGATGGTTTTTAACTTTTCTGTAAACGCTCAAAAATTCGAGCGGTCCATTCATATACAGAGTTCTCTGCGCAAATCTGCAAAGACTTCAGGCGCAGCGCTGGAATGGTCAGCCTTTGCAGCACGCAGTCCATCTTGCATCATGGCGTTAAATTCAGCATCTGTCATTTCAGCGCGGGCAAGTAGCACCGGGATATTGAGCTTCTTCTCAATTCCATCTACCAAATTCCCTGCATCGCGCTCTGCGTGGGTCGTGAAAGTTACCGTTCTCGTATCCAAACGAATCGCCTCCCATTTGTCTCCAGCATATATGAATACGCCTAAAATTGCAATCACTTTTGCAGCTTTGAAAGCAAGGCTTTGAAAGCAACACCTTTTCTCTAAAATCATCTTTGCGTATACAATACGTCTTTTATGCGTACAGCAGCCATCTTCAGATCTGACGGCTACAGTTTGTACGTATTCTGTGCGGCAGTTATACGCACAAAAATTAGAGGTGACAACTATGAAAACTCGCGCCCAGATCTACTCGCACGAAGCCAGCGGCATCCTGCGGGATATTTCCACCTATGGTGTCCTGACACAGAAACAGATTTTTGGTCTGTATCCGCAGAAAGACGAGCAGATCAAAAATCTTTTGTCCTATCTCTGCAAGCAAAAGCGGCTGTTCCTCGTGGACGGCTTCTATTCCCTGACGCCGGAGCTGCCGAAAGACCGCGACCGTGGTTTGGAAGCAGCGGTCACAGTACTGGCGGACTTTATGGAGCAGGTCGAGTATCACGCCGCAGGAGAATATCCTGTGAAGATCATCTTTCTTGCCGGCGGCGAGGTCTATGAAATCCTCTACGCCGAACCAGGTAAAGAAGCCATTCTAAACCTGCTGCTTGCCCGCCCGGAGCAGGAACCACCCATGCGGCTGGTCATTCTGGAAGATGCCGCGCAGGTCGCTCTGCTTGCTATCCCAAATGTACGCGCATACTGCCTGTTGGATAGTGACGGCAATATTCAATATCTTCAGGAAGAAACGGAGGGATCGTTTTGAACCGTGCGCTTTTATCCAAGCGAATATCCTCGCTGCTGGCAGAGGTCTCGCGGCTGAGTAATGCGCTTTGCGCCATGAACACAATGGACTTGCAGCGGTATCCGGAAAACTATGAGCTGCTTTCCACTGACGCGGCGCTCCGCGCAGAGCAGATCGCCTGCAGGATGCGGCATCTGGTCTACGGCTTTACCACCGTGCAAAAGCATGAATACCTGACCTCCGCCGCCAATGTCCTCGGCATCACGATCACTGCGCAGCCGGGGCTGGTGGAAATTACGCTGCCGGGTCTGCTTCCTAAGAAAAAGCAGCGCAGCGCCGAATATCTGACCGACCCGTTGGAGCAGGCGCTCGGACAGTTTGTTAAAGATCATCCTCTTTCCCATTTTGAGTCGTGCATCATCTGCTTCTGCCATATCTATGCGGTATCTGGCGGACGCGGCCGCATCCGGGACTACGACAATCTGGAAATGAAGCAGATTCTGGACGTTGTCTGCGCCTATCTTATGATGGATGACAATGGTTTTTTGTGCAACGTCTATAACACCACGGAGTTAGGCGAGGAAGACGTCACAAAGCTCTATGTCATGGATCAAGATATGTTTCCGGGCTGGCTGGAAGAGCATCAAAATGCGCTGGAAACCATGTCGGATTTTTAAGCATTTTTCGTCCTTCTTTTTCAGATACCGCCGCGCATGGTGTTTTCCCTTGAAACATCAGGCGTTTTCGCTTGACCGACAGCGTAAAAATTACCGAAGTTAAGAGCCGATACGGTAAAAGAGGTCACTTTTATGAACCCGACGCAACTTCCTACTGATGGCACGCTTCCGCTTCTTGTGCTGCAGATCATTGCCGTCTCCGGTGAGTTCCCGGCTGCTTTTTCCGGCCACTTTCCGGGCGGCAGCAGCTATATCGAAAGCGTGATCGGCAAGCTCAAAAAGGACGGGCTGCTCCGTTCGTATACCAAGAACGGTTTGCGTGGACTCAGGCTGACCGCAAGCGCCAAACGGCTGCTGCTTCAAAAATATCCGTTTGACCTTACGCCCTTTCTTACAGGTGCGTCCGAGACAAACTTCTTGAAGTCCGAACCAGAGCGCCGGCTGCGGCTGCACCGGATGGCTGAGGCGCTTCTGATCCTGCACAACGCGCAAATCCCGTCACTGCCGTGGAAAAAGCCGTCCATACAGGACTGGCGCTCAAATCCCACATTTCCGGTCTACTATTCCTCCCGCGAGTTCAAAGCTCTCGGCAGTCTTTGCACCAAAATCCGCAATTCCCGCATGACAGGCGTGCTGTTCACAGAACAAGCCATCTTCCCGATCTACAACATGGCTTCGACTTTTCCAAGATGGGCGTACAATGCCGAGATCCGGCTCAAGGCTGTCTTACAGACAGAATTTTGCCGCAATGCACAGTTCGCGATCAGCGGCATTGTATTCGGCAGTTCTCCCATGCAGATACCTGCGATCCTGAATGACATGACGAAGAACCATTTCCTTTTGGATGGCAGCTATCCGCATTTCTATTTTCTTACACTCGATAACTTTGGTGAGGTCGGCCCAATCCAATTATGTCAACCAGATATGCAGGAGCAGTTGAATGAAATCCTCTCGGAAAACCTCCTGCCGCCGTCCCCCGCAATATCAATCGAACATGACGCTTTGGAGCAGGACGGGTCGCCCGTTCTGTTTTCGTATCTCTGCGATCTGCCAAGGCTGCACCGGTTCCGCTGTGCGCTGACGCTGCGGAACCAGGCTGGCAGCATCCTCTGCTTTGACTATCAGGCAGAGGCGCTGCGGGAGGCGTTCGGTGCGCAGGTCAATATCACAAGCATCGACTTTGCCGCTTATGAAAGGGTGTTGCTCCATCAATAAGAAACAGAAGATCACGCTGGCCTGTTTTCTGCCTGTCGCGCTGGCCGCGCTTTTCTATGCGGGCGGCTATCTTGCACAGTTCATCTACAACTATCAGGCATGGACAGCCGAAGGCGGCACGCCGTATAGCGGCACCTCGCCGCCGATGCCGGACGCCGCGTTCGGCGTCTGCCTCCGGTTCGTATTCCGCTTTCCATACGGTCTGTACGGCATGGGCATCTTTCTGGCGGCAATCGTACTTCTTGTCGTGGCGATCATGCACATGAGCGCCGGCGGCGACGGGCAGTACGACAAGACCAGAAACCTGACATATTCCCACAAGGGAACCTACGGAACCGCCGGTTTTCTCAATCCAAAAGAAGCCGGGCAGGTGCTCGACTTTGTACCGGACCTGCGCAAGCACCACGGCACCATTCTCGGTGAAGTGGATGGCCGTGTGGTCTGTATCCCAGAGAAAACGCGCTTCAATGGAAATCTTGCCGTCTACGGCGCAAGCGGCTCGAAAAAGACGCGCGCATTCTGCGTCAACATGGTCTTGCAGTGCGCGGCACGAAAAAGCTCACTGGTCATCTGTGATCCAAAGTCAGAATTATACGAGAAAACCAGTGCGTATCTGCGCGATCAGGGCTATACCGTCCGCGTGTTCAATCTGGTCACGCCTGCGTCGTCGGATTCGTGGAACTGCCTGTCCGAGATCGACGGGCAGGAGCTGATGGCGCAGCTTTTCTGCGACGTTATCATCCGCAACACAGGCAGCGACCGGGGCGACCACTTCTGGGACAGCGCCGAAATGAATCTTCTCAAAGCACTTGTGCTGTTTGTCGAGCGCAGCTATCCACCGGAGCGTCGGAACATTGGCGAGGCGTATCAGCTGCTTGTAAGCTGCTCGGAAAAGGAGCTGAACGAACTGTTTGACGCGCTCCCGCTGGGGCATCCGGCCAGAGCACCGTACAGCATCTTCCGGCAATCGTCGGAGAGCGTGCGCGGCGGCGTCATTATCGGTCTCGGCTCCCGGCTGCAGGTGTTCCAGAACGCAGATATTCGCGCCATCACCAGCCATGATGAGATCGATCTGGAGCTGCCGGGCAAGCAGCCGTGCGCTTATTACTGCATCACGAGTGATCAGGACAGTACCTTCGATTTCCTGTCCTCGCTGTTTCTGTCGTTCATTTTTATCAAACTCGTCCGCTACGCCGACCAGAACTGTCCGGGCGGCTGTCTGCCGGTTCCTGTTCATGTGCTCGGCGAGGAGCTTTGCGCCTGCGGCGTTATCCCCGATCTCAGCCGAAAAATCTCCGTGATCCGTTCCCGGAACATCAGTATGTCCTGCGTGTTCCAGAATCTCGCCGGTCTGCAAAACCGCTATCCCAACAACCAATGGCAGGAAATTCTCGGAAACTGCGACGTGCAGTTGTTCCTTGGCTGTACGGATGCACTAACGGCAGAGTTCATTTCCTCACGCTCCGGCGAGGCAAGTGTCGCCGTGACCAGTCAGGCCAAGCAGCTTGGTACATGGCGCATTTCCAACTACACCCCGGAATACCGCGAAACGAGCGGTGTCGGCCGCAGGCGGCTGCTCACGATGGATGAAGTTTTGCGGCTGGACGTGGATAAGGCGCTCGTCATTATCCGTGGGCGCAATATTCTGGAGGTCGATAAATTTGACTACTCCAAGCACTATGAAGCAAAGAAGCTGCGCCCGGACAAAGCGGCGTCGCACATCCCGCGCTGGAGAAGCGAAGCGTCTCCAACACCTGCCGCCCCTGTTCCGCGCACTACCCCAGCGCCCCAAAAGGATACTCCTGCAAAAAAGCAGAAGATCATAACCACCAGCAAGGAATCCATTTTATCCAAACCCAAAACAGCAAAAAAGGAGGAATGACCCATGCCCAGAAAAAAGGAATTACCTGCCCCGGACAGCGGCGAACAGGACGACCTGCTTTCTACTGAACCGCAGGAGTCTCCCGATGCGCCGCTCACCGAGCCGCAGGAGGAGCCCATCCCCACAGAAAGTCCGCCCGCTGAAGGCGCACCGGAGGATGATACGCCGTCAGAGGAATACACGGAATTTCTTCAGGCGCTGAACGAAGCTCCCGCGCAGGAAGATCCGCAGCCTGTTCCATCTGACGAAGCAGAACCGCTGCCATCGGAGGAAGAACCGGCGCTGACCATTCCCGCAGAAGAACCGTTCAGCGAAGCCGCACCCTCGGAATCTCCATCCGTGCCGCGCAATGACGCAGTTCTGACGATCACAGCCAGAACGCGCATTAAGAGCGAAGCTGAAGCCGCCGACGAACTCTGGCATGAGATCCGCAACGCCTACCGGACGCGGCGGATCTTGACCGGCACGCTGGACGGTATTGAGCAGACCGCAGGCGGAAAGACGCTGGCGACAGTCAGTTTTCGCGGCTTCCGCATCGCCATCCCGATCCGCGAGATGCTTGTGCTGGAGGAGCGGATGCCGTCCGGCAGAGCGTATGCCGACTACATGAACCGGCTGAACCGCATTCTTGGCACGATGCTCGGCGCGGAGATCGACTTCATCGTCAAGGGCATTGACTCGACCACACACAGCGCCGTTGCCAGCCGCCGGGAAGCCATGCTCCGAAAACGGCAGACGTTCTATCTCGGCAAAGACGTTTCCGGAAACCCCTACATCTATCCCGGCCGTCTGGTCGAAGCGCGCGTGATCGCCGTCGCGGAGAAAGTGCTGCGCGTCGAAGCCTTTGGCATTGAGTGCGCCATCTTTGCCCGCGATTTGTCCTGGCAGTGGGTGTCCGACGTCCGTGACCTTTACAGCGTTGGCGACCGTGTTCTGGTCCGTGTGCAGGAGATCAGCGGCGAGGATGCCGAGCATCTTTCCATTCGCGCCGACATCCGCAGCACGTTCTCTGAAACCAGCGTGGACAATTTGAAGAAGTGTCAGGTACAGAGCAAGTACGCCGGCAAGGTCACAGATCTTCGCGGCGGCGTGGTGTATATCCGCCTGAACAACGGCGTCAACGCCATCGCGCACACCTGCTATGATTCCAGAATGCCCGGCAAAAAGGACGATGTCAGCTTTGCGGTCACACGGCTGGATGAAGAACACGGCATTGCCGTCGGCATTATCACTCGGATCATCAAGCGGAACCTGTAATCCGGCAGCGTTCTGCCTATGACCGATTTCATGTTTCTTGCAGCGTCCGCATTGGAACCGCTGCTGCTCCGTCTGAGGGTGCCTCCCTGACGGTATTAAACTACAAAAGGAGTTTTCTCTATGAAAGCCAAAGAAGAATACGTTGACGCCCCTCGTGAAACACGCTCGAAAGATATCACCGTCTACGCGGTCATTTTCCTCGTCCTGCTGGTCGGCGCGGGCATTTTCCTCGCAGTCAGGCTGCTGCATAAGCCCGCAGATACAGCACTTGCAGACAGCAAATCCGGAATCGTTTATGACTCGTCTGCCGTCGAGGGCGGCTGGGATAACCTTTCGCCGGAGGAGATTGAAGCGCGTTTGAATGAAAAAGTAGCCGAGGGCATGATCAACATCAGCATGAACACCGCGCCCTATTTTGAGGACGGCAAAGCCGAGGGCAATGTCATGATCGTAAATGAATCGATCAACAACTACCCCCAGCAGGTCGAGTTCATCCGCAACGATACCGGCGAACAGATCTATCAGAGCAAAGCGATTCCTGTGGGCAGCAAGATCGAACGAGCCGCCCTTGATGTGAAGCTTCCAGCTGGCACATACGAATGCACAGCCATGTTTCACAATTTAGACCCGGAATCTGGTGCAATCATTGGCACAGCTGGGGCCATTATCACAATCACCATTAAAAACTAATTTTTCAAAACAACAAAGGAGATTTTACCATGAAGAACACTAAGAAGATCATTTCCCTCGTTCTCGCCATCTGCATGCTCGCGTCCCTCGCCATTTCCGCATCCGCGGCCAATACCGTTGACGCTTCTGGCGGCACTGGCACTTCGTCTGTTACCCTGTCCTCTACTGCGGACGGCAGCATCGGCGGCGATCCGGCTGCCACCAAGATGTCCGTGACCGTCCCCACCGTCCTGCCCATCGCCGTTGGCGCGGATGGCACGGTTTCCACCGCTACCGACGCGAAGATCGTCAACAACAGCTTCGGCGCGGTCAAGGTCAACAGCGTTTCCATCGAGGCAGCACAGGGCTGGTCGCTGGCTGCGTTCGGTGACAAGGCCACCCTCGCACACGAGAAAGTAAATTCCAACAAGTTTGGTTTCTCCCTCGCGCTCGGCAACGGCGAAAAGAAGCTGACTGACAGCAAGAACGCCAGCAAGCAGACGCTTCTGGATTCCGCAGTCGAGGGCTGCTTCATGTCCGGTGTGGGTGACACCTCCGCAAACAGCATTGGCATCGTGTATGACGCCATTGTCACACCGGTTTCGGAAGCAGTTACCAACACGTCGATTGCGTCCGTGCTCTTTGTTATCGCGTGGGACGCGGTTTAATCTATTCACTATTGCAAAGGGGAACGCCAAAAGCGTTCCCCTTACCTGATTCAAGGAGGTATTCAAGTGAAGAAAAAACGAATCCTCGCATTATTCCTCGCGGCGGTATCCTGCTTATCGCTGGCAGTTTCCGCGTCGGCGGCAAGCGCAACCACTCGCAAGGCTACAGATTTCAAGGACTATGACCGTACTGCATGGTATGCAGAAGCGGTCAGCGCCGCCGTGGACAATGGTTTGCTTTACGGAAAATCCAGCACAATCATCGATCCAAACGGCGACATGACGCGCGCGGAGATGGCCGCAATCATCAACCGCTCGTTTGGCTGCTACAAGCAGGCGGACATTTCGCAGTATAAGGATGTGGCGAAATCCAAGTGGTACTACAATGATGTTGCCCTCGCCGTCCAGATGGGAACGTACAACGGACGATCTGCTTCTGCAATGGCCCCGGACGCGCCGATCAGCAGACAAGAAGCCATGACCGTTGTGGCCCGTGCGCTGGAGCTGGACTACGATTCGTATTCCAAAACAGATCTGTCCGCATTCTCCGACCGTAGTGAGATTTCTAATTGGGCGCTGCCTTATGTGCGCGCAATGGTAGGCGCTGGCTATATCCACGGCAGAGGAAAAATTCTTGCGCCGCTGGACAATATCACGCGCGCCGAGTTTGCACAGATTTTCTATAACATTATCGGTACTTACATCGTGTCCAAGGGTACTTACGACAAGGACATTAAAGGCAGCGTATTGATTCGCACCGACGATGTGACGCTCAAGAATATGACCGTAGACGGTGATCTTATCGTCGGCTGCGGCACGGCGGATGGCAAAATCACGCTGGATAACGTGACTGTCAAGGGCAGATTGCTTGTCTGGGGCGGCGGCACGAAAGCCGTGTACTGCAACGCTGGGACGAATATGCCCGCTGTTGTTGTAGCCCGCGTAGACGATGCGGTCAAGGTCATTTATGACAGAGATTCCACTCTCGCGGTCATTGACACGATCAAAACCCGTATCACCGAGCGCGCAAAGCAGAACAAAGAAACTGAGATTATCTTTTACGATGTCAGCGGCCTTAGAGAAGCACAGAAGCAGCTCAACGCCATCGTCGCGGACAATCAGATTGCTCTTACTGCTCCTGCTCATCTATATGCTCTGGTCGGAGAATCCAGCGTGAAGGCCGAGTTCACAAACAACAGCAAGAATGACACCTACAAGGTGGAAATTCGCCGGAACAAAGATAACGCTCTGATTGCAGATGCCTTTGAGCTTGCCGCAGGAAAATCCATCTCGGCATTGACGTTGCTGGAAGCGCCGGAGTTCGGCAACACCGACTGTACCGTGACAATTACGGCTTACCGTGACGGCAAGCAGATCGGCTCCGTGCAGACAGAGCTGACGCTGCACACGGCGTATCTCTGGCCCAAGGAGGTGCAGTGATGAGTAAGAAGAAAGCTATCACCTTATTGCTGACACTGGCAATGATTCTATCACTGGCCGTAAGTGCGTCGGCAGCGGAAACAACCGAGGCCTGTGTGCCGGTTACGCTCACCGTGGTCAATACGGTTTCTCCGATTTCGTGTACGGTTCCGGCGTGTCTGCCCGTGTCGCTGGTGGACGGTTATGTAGTCTGCGCCAACAACGCCGCCATCACAAATACTGGAAAGATCGGCGCAATTAAAGTCACAAAGGTTGACGTGCAGGCAGGTACGTTTGAAATCGGAAATTTTGACGATTTTAGCGCAGGCAAAAACAGCATCGCACTGAACATCAACGGCTGCCAGACCAAAGGCGCAGGCGCTTTGACGCTGGCAGAAAACGCATTTCCTGCAATCCCTGCGGAAAAGTCGCTTGCCATCCGCTACCGCGCAAAGGTGTCCGCAAGCGAGGCTGTCACCAACGTCGCTGCGGCAACCGTCGTGTTTACGATTGCTGCCGTCATGGAGGAGGGTTAAAACATGAAAATGAGAAAATTTGCAGCTTTGATGCTCACCCTCTGCATGATGCTATCTCTGAGCATTTCGGCGTTTGCGGCCAGTGATGCGATTGCCAGCGGCACAATTCAGAGCAGCGGCATCCGCTGGGAGCTGGACAGTAACGGCTGGCTGACGATCTCTGGCTCTGGCGAAGCGCCCGTATTCCAAAGCGCAGACGACCAGCCGTGGGCGGACTATCGGGAGCAAATCACGGAAGTCTGGTATGACGATATGAGCACCCTGACGATCTCCGACCTTGCGTACTGGTTCGAGGGATGCACGGCGCTGACTACCGCCGAACTGCCGCTGGCCCCGGTCATTGGCAACCACGCCTTTTATGGCTGCGACAATCTGAACACGATCACCATGTACTATGGCGAAACGGTTCTGAAAAGCATCGGTGAAGATGCGTTCTGGCGCGAGGCCGATGCTGGCGATACGCTCTATATCGCCTACA
>ERZ772831.3131-NODE-3131-length-12264-cov-3.123843_pt1 | contig 12264 bp, 11 predicted proteins | sample MGYA00580858_ERZ772831 | MGnify/ENA primary metagenome ERZ772831 (study PRJEB29015, sample SAMEA2737694) | human gut metagenome | biome: human gut; feature: human-associated habitat; material: faeces | place: China | collected 2012 ... | reverse complement strand
CCAAGGATTACGGCAGCGTGCCGTCTCAGATGCTGCTTGTCCCCGTGCAGGTCAATCTGACCGCCGCGGAAAAGCAGGCCGTTTTGCAGAACCTTGACCTTCTGACCGATGCCGGCATCGAGGCCGAGGACTTCGGCGGCTCGACTGTTGTCGTGCGCGCCGTGCCTGCGGACGTGCCGGTGGACGATGTAGAGGATATGATCGTGGAGCTGGCGGCAAAGCTCGCCGACGGCGGACGCGACGCCCTGCGTGAAAAGACCGAGTGGGTGCTGCATTCCATCGCCTGCCGCGCGGCCATCAAAGCGGGGGACCGCACGAACGCCGCCGAGATGCTCGCGCTGGCCCAGCGCATCATGGACGGCACGGTCCCGCCGTTCTGCCCGCACGGGCGGCCCTGCGTATTGAAAATCACCCGGAAGGAGCTGGAAAAGCAGTTTGGCCGACTTGTCTGAACCCCGCGTTATCGCTGTCGGCGGGCCGACAGCCAGCGGCAAGACCGCGCTGAGCGTGGCGCTGGCAAAGACCTTTGACGGCGAGATCATCAACGCCGATTCGATGCAGCTCTACAAAGGGCTGGACATAGGCACGGCAAAGCCGAGCCCGGAGGAGCAGCAGGGGATACCGCATCATCTGCTGGACTTCCTGCTGCCTGAAACAGCCTACAGTGTGGCGGATTTCACCGCTGCGGCGGACCCGCTGATCCGTGAGATATCGGGCCGCGGAAGGCTGCCCTTTGTGGTGGGCGGCACAGGGCTGTACATTACCAGCCTGCTGAACGGTATGAGCTTTGCCCCTGAAAAGACCGATCCCGCCATCCGCGCCCGGCTGCAGGCACAGGCCGATGCGGGAGACGGTGCGGCGCTGTATGCAAGGCTGCAGCAGATCGACCCCGACTATGCAGCGCTTGTCCACCCGAACAACCTGCCCCGGGTCATCCGGGCGCTTGAGCTGTATGAGTCCACCGGCCGCAGGATGAGCGCCGAGCGGGTGAATGCCCGCGCAGCCCGGCCGCCGTACCGCTCGATCTGTCTCTGCCTGACCTGCCGCGACCGCGCTGTGCTGTATGACCGCATCGGCCGGCGGGTCGATGCGATGATCGAAAACGGTGTGCTGGACGAGGCCCGCCGGGTGTATGAACACCGCGAGACCTACCGCACAGCGGCACAGGCCATCGGCTACAAGGAGTTTTTCCCGTATTTTGCGGGGGAGCAGAGCCTTGCGGACTGCACCGAAAAGCTCAAGCAGGCCACCCGCAATTATGCCAAACGGCAGCTGACCTGGTTCCGCCGCCAGAATGAGGCTGTCTGGCTGTATCTCGACGAAGAGGATGTCACCGCACGCGCCTGCGCGCTGGTGCGTGAATTTTTGCAACAGTAACCGAAAGGAGCGTGTACAGTGAGAGAACGGCAGGACCGCCCGGCGGCCAAGAAATTTTTTCAGGCTGTCGGCCTGCTGGCACTGGCGCTTGTCTCGGTTTATATCATTGTGCAGTGCTTTGTCATCTTCCGCCAGTCCTACAAGACCGAGACAGCCATCCGGTACACGATGGCCGAGAGTGTGCGCCTGAGCGGCGTTGTCGCATTTGACTCAGTGGATGTGGCAGGCAGCGGCAATCTGGGGTATCTGGTGCAGGATGGCGAGCGCGTGATGAACGGCACCGTGGTCGCAGAGTGCTACACCAACGATGAGCAGGGCGTTCAGCGCGAACGGCTTGACCGGCTGGAGCGCACCATCACGCTGCTGACTAAGTCCCAGAACTCAACCGGCAGTGAGCTCTCTGTGCTGACCAACCAGACAAGGCAGTCTCTGTACAACCTGCTGGATAAGCTGGACACAGCCCAGTACAGTGGTATCTCCGAGGCAGAGGATAACTTTCTGCTCGCCCAGAACCGGCTGCAGATCAGCACCGGGCAGACGGCGGGCTTTTCCCAGACCATCGCGGCCTTGCAGGAGGAGTATGACGGCCTGAAAAGCCAGCTTGACACCCTGCAGACGATTACGGCAGCAACGAACGGCTATTTCAGCAGTACGGCGGCCTCGCCATCGATCCGGGCCGACCGGCAGGCGCTGGATGACGCTGACCCCGCCGCACTGCAGACCATGCTGCAGGAGGGCTTCCCGGCTGCTGACGCCGACCGCGCCGGGCAGATCACAACAGGCTTCAGCTGGAAATTCTACGCAGTCTGCGACCTTGACACTGCCGCCCGCTTTGAAAATGTCGGTACGGTGAAGATCAGCGTGCCCGGCAAGCAGAACACCCCGCTTTCTGCCACAGTTGAGGAGGTGCAGACTGACAAGGACGGCGGCATTGCCAAAATCGTGCTGCAATGCCAGACCATCAACGCCGATATTCTGGGCTTCGGTCTGGAAACCGTGCAGATCGACCTCAAGACCTACGAGGGCATCCGCATCGACAAGCAGGCACTCCACATCGTGGACGGCCAGCGCGGCGTCTATGTCAAATACGGCAACCTGCAGCGCTTTCTGCGGATCACGACCCTGTATGAGAACGACAGCTATATCCTGATCCCCGATAACGGCAAGATCGGCACCGATAACGAGGTGCGGCTGTATGACGAGATCATCGTGCAGGGCACAAACCTGCAGGATGGCAAACTATTATAACGAAAATACGGGCTTTTGTATTGACAAGAGTACCAAAAAAGAAGATAATATTTAATGTATATCGCTGTAGCAGTGTGCTGACCGTGAACAGTGCATATTTTTTAAAGGAGTTTTACGACCATGTCCATGTTTGACAGTTTGAAAAGTAAACTCGGTATCGATTCCGAAGCAGAATCCTATGTGGACGATACCGAAGACGAAATCTTCCCCGGCGGGCAGGGCGGCGCTGCGGCGCAGGGCTACACCCAGCAGGAGGTCAAGCAGCACAGCAATAAGGTCGTGAATATCAATGCAACGACCCAGCTGCAGGTCGTTCTGGTCAAGCCGGAACGCTTTGAGGATGCCTCCGCCATCGCGGATCAACTCAACGCCAAGCATACGGTGGTGCTGAATCTCGAGTCCACCGGCAAGGAGATCTCCCGCCGTCTGATCGACTTTTTGTCCGGCGTGGCCTACGCCAATAACGGCCAGATCAAGCGTGTGGCAACCAGTACCTTCATCATCACGCCGTACAATGTCGATATTATGGGCGATTTGATCGGTGAGCTGGAGAACAACGGTGTATTCTTCTGATACAGCCGACACAACCCCGGCAGTCCGCGGCTTTGTGCCGCCCCAGAACGATGATGAGCGCCGCCTGATGCGCCGCGTTGAGGAGCTGTGCCGTATCTGCGAAAGCCGTGGTATCCCGCGCTATACAGGCTTTCTCTCCGACCGGGAGCAGAGTCTGGCGCAGGCCGCCTGCAACAGGGCCGGGTGCAGCTGCATCCGCTTTTGGGGCGGGTTTGACGGCGCGGAGCGAAAGGTCCTCTGCATAGAGCCGCCCGAGGCCTGGCAGGAGGAGCCGCTCGCGTATCTGCAGTTTACCGCCTGCGGCGATAAGCTGCCGACACACCGCGATTATCTCGGCTCGATCCTTGGTCTGGGGCTGGAGCGCGCCTGTGTGGGAGACCTTTTGGCAGACACGGAAAAGCCCGATACCTTTTACGCTGTTGTTCTGGCAGATAAGCAGGAGTTTATCCGCGCCGAGCTGACGAGCGCGGGACACTGCACCGTACACACCGAATGTGCCGATGCGCTGCCCGCCCATCTTTTGGAAAGCCGGGAGCGTGCCCTGCAGCAGGCCACTGTGCCGTCCCTGCGGGCCGATGCGGTGCTGGCTGTGATGCTGCATACCTCCCGCACCCGCGCGGCAGAATATATTGCTGCAGGCCGTGTGGAGATCAACCATCTGCCGTTGAGGGCTGCCCACGAGACCGCCTATGCCGAGGATATCTTCACGGTGCGGGGCGTGGGCCGCTTCAGGCTGGCGGCCATCGGCGGCAAAAGCCGCAAGGACCGCCTGTTTATATCCTTTTATCAATACTGAGCGCATGATCTGCCCGCGGAACGCCGCGGGCCGGGAATAACGGGGCGTAAAGCTCCGCATACAGGAGGAAAGTCATGATCTCATCTGAGGATGTCCGCCGCGTAACGTTTGAAAAAGCGTTTCAGGGCTATCGCCGCGACGATGTGGACGATTATCTCAAGCAGGTGGCCCAGAGCATGGATGAGCTGGCCGCCCAGAACGATGATCTCCAGAAAAAGCTGGTCGTGTTGGCCCAGCGCATCGACCAGTACCGTGCCGAGGAGGATACGCTGCGCACCACGATGATCAATGCCCAGCGTCTGGGTGAAAATGTCATCCGTGAGGCCAAGCAGAAGGCGGCCGAGATCATACGCACCGCCAACATCAAGGCAGAGGACCGCGAGCAGCGCTCCCGCGATGATGTCGAGCTGGCCAAGCAGGAGATCGTCACGCTGAAAAGCGAGGCTGACAGCTTCAAGCGCTCGCTGATCGAGATGTACCGCAAGCATATCAACCTTATCAATAAGCTGCCTGATTACACCCCGCAGCCCGAGGATGCGCCGGCCCGCCCGGCCCAGCCTGCGGCCGAGCCTGTGCAGGCCCCGGTTCAGACGGCAGCCCCGGTTGAGCAGCCTGTCATGGCGGCGGAGCCTGCTTATACACCGCCCGCCCCCCAGCCTGCGGCCGAGCCTGCCCCGGCCCCGGTGCAGGAGACGGCATACTATGAGGAGCCTGCCTCGCAGCCTGCAGCCGAGCCGCTGCGCCCTGCGGCGGAAAAGGTGGATACAGTGGAGTTTGCCATCGCGCCCCACCCCGAGGAGCCGGAGGAACCGGCCCCGGTGCCCGAAATGGAAGCCCCGGCCATAGATGAAACGCGCTTTCAGGATGTCTCCGGCCTGTATGATGAGCCGGAGGCCAAGCCGGTGCGCCGTACCCGCAAGACGGGCACTGCGGCCAAACGCACCACCCGCAAAAAAGTAAGTGCCGAACCGCAGGAGGAGCTGAATTCCCCGGCGTTCGATAACTTTGAAGGCGTTGACTTTGACAGCTGACGCTGAAAGAATCCATAGAGGGCAGCCCCGCGCAATGTCGGCCCGGCGGGCGTTAAGCAGCGCTTCACCAGCGCTTGACAGCAGGCGGGATTGCCATCAATCCAAAAAATAGAGGAGAGTAGGAAACCTTGGCGCAGAACTACAACGACACGATCCATAAGATGCAGACCCCGTTTGAAATGCGGGCCGGTCTGCCGAAGAAAGAGCCCAAGATGCTCGAGGACTGGGAGAACAACCATGTCTATGAGCAGATGATTAAGAACAACGAGGGCAAGCCGCAGTACATCCTGCATGACGGCCCTCCGTATGCCAACGGCAACATCCACATGGGCACCGCGCTCAACAAGATCATCAAGGATATCATCATCCGCTATAAGAACATGTCCGGATTCCAGGCACCCTACGTGCCCGGCTATGACACCCACGGCCTGCCCATCGAGTCCGCCGTTCTGAAGGACAAGAAGGTAAAGCGGGACGAGATGACCACCGCCCATTTCCGCACCAAGTGCCGGGAGTACGCCGAGAGCTACATCGAGAAGATGACCGGCCAGTTCCAGCGCCTGGGCGTGCTGGGGGAGTGGGAGAACCCCTATATCACCCTGCTGCCCGAGTTTGAGGCCAAGCAGATCGAGGTCTTTGGCAAGATGGCGGAGAAGGGCCTCATCTACAAGGGCATGAAGCCGGTGTACTGGTGCCCCTTTGACCAGACCGCCCTGGCCGAGGCCGAGATTGAGTACGCCGACGATCCCTGCACCACCATCTTCGTCAAGTTCCCCGTGGCCGACGACAAGGGCAAGCTGGGCCAGTATGCCGACCTGTCCCGCACCTACTTCGTGATCTGGACCACCACCCCCTGGACGATCCCCGGCAACTACGCCATCTGCCTCAACGCGGAGTTCGACTACGTGCTCCTCCAGGTGCCCTCCGGCGATGTATACGTGCTGGCCCAGGATCTGGCCGAGAGCGTGTGCAAGGCCGCGGGCATTGACTACGCTGCCTGCACCGTGCTGGCCACCCTCAAGGGCAGCGCGTTCGAGCTGATGCGCGCCAAGCACCCCCTGTTCGACCGGGAGAGCGTCATCCTCAACGGCGAGCACGTCACCCTGGACGCCGGCTCCGGCTGCGTCCACACCGCCCCCGGCTTCGGCGCGGAGGACTTCCAGATTTGCCAGCAGTACGACAAGGCCGGCCTGACCCACATCGGCGTGCCCGTGCCCGTCAACGCCAAGGGCGTCATGACCGACGAGCGCTACAACGGCCAGTTCTACGCCAAGGGCAACGACATGGTGGTGGCCGATCTGGAGGCCGAGGGCTTCCTGGTGGCCAAGGAGAACATCACCCACTCCTACCCCCACTGCTGGCGGTGCAAGCACCCCATCATCTACCGGGCCACCGAGCAGTGGTTCTGCTCCGTGGACGCCATTAAGGACGCGGCGGTAAAGGCCTGCGACTCCATCCAGTGGAAGCCCGAGTGGGGCAAGGAGCGCATGACCTCCATGATCACCGAGCGCAACGACTGGTGCATCAGCCGCCAGCGCGTCTGGGGCGTGCCCATCCCGGTATTCTACTGCAAGAAGTGCGGCAAGTACCACATCACCGATGCCTCCATCAAGGCTGTTTCCGACCTGTTCCGCAAGGAGGGCAGCGATGCCTGGTACAAGTATGATGCCAATGACATCATGCCCAAGACCGAGGTCTGCGAGTGCGGCGCCGCCGACTGGGAGAAGGATCCCGACATCATGGATGTCTGGTTTGACTCCGGCTCCACCTGGAGCGCTGTCTGCCGTGAGCGTCCCGAGCTGCGCTGGCCCGTGGATATGTATATGGAGGGCGCCGACCAGTTCCGCGGCTGGTTCCAGTCCAGCCTGCTGACCTGTGTTGCCACTCAGGGCATTGCCCCCTACAAGGAGGTTCTGTGCCACGGCTGGGTCGTGGATGAGAAGGGCAAGCAGATGCACAAATCCGCCGGCAACGGCGTGGAGCCCAGTGAGATCATCCGTGATTACGGTGCCGACATCATCCGCCTGTGGGTCGCCTCCAGCGATTACACCGTTGATGTCCGCGCCGGCAAGGAGATCTTCCGCCAGCTGTCCGAGGCTTACCGCAAGATGCGCAATACCGCCCGCTTCATGCTGGGCAACATCAACGACTTTGATCCTGCCAAGGATATGGTTGCCGATGACCAGCTGTTTGAAATCGACCGCTGGGCGCTGGAGGCCTGCAATAAGCTGACCGCCAACCTGCGCGATGCCTATGACCACTATGATTTCAGCCGCGCCTACCACGCACTGTACAACTTCTGCGTCATTGATATGTCCAACTTCTACATGGATGTCATCAAGGACCGCCTGTACTGCGCGGATGACCATGCGCGCCGCTGCGCACAGACTGCACTGTACCGCATTCTGGTGGACTTCACGAAGCTGCTGGCACCCATCCTCTGCTTTACCAGTCAGGAGATCTGGAGCTATGTGCCGAAGCTGCCCGGTATGAAGGACTATGTGGTCTTTGAGCAGATGCCCGAGGCTAAGCCCGCTGCCGACGATGCCTTTACCGCCAAGTGGGATCGCATCATGGCGATCCGCGATGATGTGAAGAAGGTTCTGGAGCAGGCCCGTGCCGATAAGGTTATCGGCTCTGCACTGGAGGCCGGTCTGACGCTGTACTGCAGCAAGGAGGTCTACGACTTCCTGAACGCCATCCCGATGGATGAGCTGGCCGACCTGTTCATCGTCTCCCATGTCGAGCTGGTCGAGGGTGAAGGCGGTGTCAAGGGTCTGGTTGAGGGTCTCGGCGTCAGCGCCGCCCACGCCGTCGGCAACAAGTGCCTGCGCTGCTGGAAGTATGATACCTCCGTTGGGGAGGATGGTCTCTGCCCGCGCTGCGCTAAGGTTCTGAAGCTGTAAATTTACTCTGCCGTCAGCGGTGCTTATACGCGTAAGCACCGCTGATTTTTTCGGATAAGGTGTTGTATGATTTCTGGTTTGTTTTCTCTGCTGGGGGCGGCCGTTCTGGTCGTGATCGATCAGCTTATCAAGCACTGGGCCACGGCGGCGCTGCTGCCGGTGGGCAATATGGATGTGCTGCCCGGCATTGTCGAGCTGCGCTACTGCCTGAATGACGGTATGGCATTCTCGATGCTGGCCGGTAAGCAGACGCTGCTCATCGGCATGACCTCGGTCATGCTGGTGGTGGTGGCCGCCATGCTGTTTACCCGCAAAATGTCTGTGTGGGAGCGCATCTCCTGGACGCTGATCCTCGGCGGCGGTGTGGGCAACCTCATCGACCGGGTGCTCAACGGCGTGGTGGTGGACTACATCAATGTGCTGTTCATGCACTTTGCTATCTTCAATTTTGCGGATATCTGCGTCTGCGTGGGTGTCGGCCTGCTGATGCTGGTCGTGCTGCTGGACTCCTTCAAGAAGGAGGAGACCGCAAAGCAAAAGGCGGATGACGATGGAGCTGCTTGAGCTTTCCGCCGTCCCCGGCGACAGCGGCCGGCTGGATGCGTGGCTGGCCGCGCAGTGCCCGACACTCTCCCGCAGTGCGCTGCAGGGGCTGATCGAGCAGGGGCTTGTCACCCGGGACGGCGCGCCTGTCAACAAAAAAGAGAAGGTGGCCCCCGGGGCTGTCTACCGTGTGGCGCTGCCCGACCCGCAGCCCATCGAGGCGCAGCCCCAGAATATTCCGCTCGATATTGTGTACGAGGATGATGACCTGCTGGTGGTCAACAAGCCGAAGGGCATGGTGGTTCACCCGGCCCCCGGCAACCCGGACGGCACTCTCGTCAATGCACTGCTTGACCACTGTGCCGGGCAGCTGTCCGGCATCGGCGGCGCGATCCGCCCCGGTATCGTACACCGCATCGATAAGGATACCAGCGGTCTGCTGGTAGTAGCCAAAAACGATGCGGCGCATCAGGCGCTCAGCGCCCAGATGAGCGTACACAGCATCCACCGTGTTTACCATGCGGTGGTCTACGGCAACCTCAGGGAGGACGAAGGCTTTGTGGAGCGGTGGATCGGTCGTGATCCGCATGACCGCAAAAAGATGGCCGTGCTGGCAGAAAACGCTGCCGGGGCGCGGTATGCCTATACAGGCTGGCGTGTGCAGGAGCGGTACGGCAACTTTACCTACATAGCCTGCAAGCTAAAGACAGGGCGCACCCACCAGATCCGGGTACATATGGCATCCACAGGGCACCCGCTGGCGGGGGATGCTGTCTACGGCCCGAAAAACTGCATCAAATCGCTGAACGGCCAATGCCTGCACGCTAAGGAGCTGGGCTTTGTACACCCGAAAACAGGGGAGTGGATGCAGTTTGATTCCCCGCTGCCGCCCTATTTTACTGATTTTCTGACACGGTTAAGAAAGGAACATCGCGCATGAAACCACCCCTCGGCGATACCCTTGTGATCTGTGACATGGATAATACGCTGCTGACGGCCAAGGAGGGGATCCCTGCCTGCAACCGGGCAGTCATCCGGCTGTACACCAGTCTGGGCGGGCTGTTTACGGTGGCTACCGGCCGCCCGCCGGAGTCAATCCGTGCAGCGCTGGGGGATATCCGCCTGTCCCTGCCGGCAATCTCCTGCAATGGGGCACTGCTGTATGATTTTTCCACCGAGTCAGTGCTGCATCGCGCAACCCTGAACCGTGAGCAGGCCACCACCGCCATTCTGGACATTCTGAACAAATTTCCCCGCATGGGGGTTGAGGTCATGGCCGGAAACGGCGAGATGTATGTCATCCATGCCAACGAAGTTACCCACGCCCATCAGGTGGACGAGCATCTGGGCAGCATCGCCTGCCCGGTCGAGTCGGTGCCCGATGGCTGGATCAAGGTCGTGTTTGCCTCCGACCCGGAGAGCATCCGCAAGCTGGGGCAGTACGCCAAGACGAAATACTATGGCCGGGATAACTATTTCCTTGCCACCAACAGCATCTATCTTGAGATCATGCCCAGCGGCGTAAGCAAGGCCAGCGGTCTGCACGACCTCTGCGCACTGATGAGCAAGTCCATGAAGAATACCGTCTTTATCGGTGACTACTATAACGATCTTGAGCTGATGCGGGAGGCTGGCTACGCGGTTGCGGTGGCCAATGCCCCGGCAGAGGTCAAGGCAGCCGCCGACCATGTAACGACCTGCACCTGCGCAGAGGGCGCGGTGGGTGAATATCTGTACAGCCTGATCGGCAAAACCGAGGGCTGACTAAAGAGGGTTTGACGATGAAAGTCAGCGAACTGATGGACCCTAAGGGCGTTCTGCTCCATGCAAAGATCGACAACTCTGCCGATGCATTGGGTATTCTGGTGGAGCTGCAGGAGGGCATCGGCGTTATTACCAACGGCAATGCCTATTATAATGCCGTCAGCTACCGGGAGACCTTCGGCGGTACAACGGCTATCGGCGGCGGCATCGCGCTGCCGCATGCCGGCAACGCCGGTGTGTCGGCGCCGGGTATATCGGCCCTGCTCTTGCGCCACGGTGTGGATTGGGGTGCCCCGGACGGGGAACCGGTAGACCTTGTGTTTATGATCGCCGTTCCGCCGCGCTGCGAAAGCCTGCACCTACAGATTCTGGCACGGCTGGTGAATTTGCTCAGCCGCAGTGATCTGGTTGAGGCGCTGCACAACGCAAGCACCCCCCAGCGCTTTGTCGAGCTGATCGCCAAGGCGGAAAACGCCTGCTTTGCAGACTGAAATCTGATTTGCCCCAGCTTGTGTATAAGCTGGGGCGTTTTGTTTACATCCGCCCGCCGTGCCTGCCGCAAACGGCGCGGGCGCATATGGAATGCGTTCCTACAAGGGGTTCGTTAATTTGACCAAAAAATACTTTAGAGCGGGCGGAGTATTATACGAAATTACACTTGCTTTAAAGTCCTAAAGCGTGCTATACTTTAAAGCACTAAACCGGCTGCGCTTGAGGGACCTGCCTGATGGCAGGTGTACACCTGAAGAAAAAAGGTGCGCAGCGGGTACTATTGGAGGAATTTACATGAAAAAAGCAGTTTCCCTTATGATGGCCGCCGCCATGACCATGGGTCTGGCCGCCTGCGGCGCTACCGCGTCCACCGACACCGCCGCATCCGTCGCTGATGCCGCTTCCACCACCGAAGCCGCCGAGAGCACCGCGGACAGCACTGCTGCCGCCGACGGCAAGGTCTACAATGTCGGCATCTGCCAGCTGGTTCAGCACGAAGCGCTGGACGCTGCGACCCAGGGCTTCAAGGACGCTTTGGTCGAGAAGCTGGGCGAGGGCAATGTGAAGTTTGATGAGCAGAACGCCTCCGGTGATTCTGCCAACTGCGCCACCATTGTGAACGGCTTCGTTTCCTCCAATGTGGATCTGATTCTGGCCAATGCGACCGCACCGCTGCAGGCGGCTGCACAGGCAACTGCCGATATTCCCGTTTTGGGCACCTCGGTCACGGACTATGCGACTGCGCTGGACATCAGCGACTGGACCGGCACGGTAGGCGGCAACATCTCCGGCACCTCCGATCTGGCTCCGCTGGATCAGCAGGCGGCCATGATTCAGGAGCTTTTCCCGGACGCCAAGACGGTCGGCCTGCTCTACTGCAGCGCCGAGCCGAACTCGGTTTACCAGTGCGATGTCATTGAGGGCTATCTGACGCAGGAGGGCTACACCGTTGCCCGCTACGCCTTCACCGACACGAACGATGTTACCTCGGTGGCACAGACGGCTGCCGACAACTCCGATGTCATCTACATCCCCACCGACAACACCGCTGCCTCCAACACCGAGGCAATCGCCAATGTGGTTCTGCCGGCCAAGGTTCCCGTTGTGGCTGGCGAGGAGGGCATCTGCAACGGCTGCGGCGTTGCCACGCTGTCCATCAGCTACTATGATCTGGGCCATGCCACCGGTGAGATGGCCGCCAAGATTCTGGCCGAGGGTGGCGATATTTCTACCATGCCTGTAGAGTACGCACCCAATGTTGCCAAGAAATACAACGCCGCCAACTGCGAGGCACTGGGCATCACCCCGCCGGACGGCTATGAGGCCATTGCCGACTAAAAAATCCTGAATCACACGCACGAATAAACAGCGAGGAGAGGGTTGAAACGGCTCTTTCCCCGCTGTTTTGGTGCTTTACGAAATGAGGATGTTTTTATGGATTTCCTGACCTCTTTGGTAAACTCCATGCCCGGCGCTGTGGCACAGGGCCTCATCTGGGGCATCATGGCCATCGGCGTTTATCTCACCTACCGCA
>ERZ772831.3118-NODE-3118-length-12324-cov-26.142880_pt1 | contig 12324 bp, 11 predicted proteins | sample MGYA00580858_ERZ772831 | MGnify/ENA primary metagenome ERZ772831 (study PRJEB29015, sample SAMEA2737694) | human gut metagenome | biome: human gut; feature: human-associated habitat; material: faeces | place: China | collected 2012 ... | reverse complement strand
TTCTCCATAAAAATATACTAATTTTCAGGCGGTTTTTTAATTCCGCCAACAGGTTTATTTTATGGAGTATGGAATTTCTTCCTAAAATAGCCTCGGCGGTATTGATTGCCGTCAGGGGAACGCCGCAGAAACCATGAAGGTTGTTGTTCTGACCTGTCAGCAACAGGTTATCCACCTTGGTAACCACGGGGACCTGCGATAATGCGATGTTTTTATAGTCCTTGCTGAATCCGCTCAGCGCTCCGTCTTTCACTCCATAAAAGTCGCGAATGGTCAATGGAGAAGCCGTGATGATTCTGTCGATACATGCTCCGAACCCCGGGTGAATTTCCTCGATATGAGAGAGGAGCTGTTGTGCTTTCTGGGCTTTCCAAGTTTCGTATTCCTCGCCCCGATGCCCCACGGTGGTCTGTTCCCATTTCTTTACTTCATCATAGAGCATAGGTGCGGTGATGAGGACTTTTGAACTGTATTTGCCCTGGTTCTCGTCTGGCGGAGTCATCAACAGGAAGCCTAAAGGCCAGGTGTCGTGCTGCTCGCCGAATTTCCATATTTCATCGTATCGGGTCATGTAATATTCCGAATGATTGATGTATGGGAAGCAGTCGGGCTTCAGTTTGATATAGACGGAAAACGCTGAATAGGAATTTGGAATCTGATTCAGTCGCTCTCTATAAGCCTTGGGGAAAGCTTTTTCGGGCATCCGTTTCAAGAGGGTGCAAGGGTGAATGGCTGAGATAAAGTAGTCGCCCTGAAAGATTTCTCCTTGCCGGGTTCTTACGTACTCCACATGACGGTTGTTGACTTCCACCCATTCTACTTCTGTATGGGTGAGCACCTTTCCTCCTGCCTGTTCGATTACAGAAACAAGCAGTTGGGCAAAATGTTGACTTCCTCCCACAAACCGGCTGGTACCTTGGATGTAGAGGGTGGAGATGATGGCGTGGACAAAGGCTGGAGTCTCGTCCTGTCGGCCTCCATAAAGCGGATTCATGTAGGAAACGATGCTCCGGAGTTTGGAATTCTGGATGTATTTTGCAACAAAAGCATCTGCTGCCATCAGAAACTCATCGGTATGAACCTGAAGGAAATCGGTCGTAGGACGGAGATGAAACAGGTCGATGGAGTCGCTAATGGCAAATATGGCATCTACATAGCGTTGCAGATTTTCCCGTTCTTCCGGGAAATAAGCGGATAAAGAGTTGATGAAACCATCTTTTCCTTTCTGGAGCTGGTAGGTCTGCTGGTCTTCTGCAAAGTAAAGGCAGTCTGTGCAGTCTGCATCTACATCTTTGATTTTCACCTGGTCCAGGATGCCCAAGTATTCGCAGATGCGGTAGATGTTTCCGCCAGGTTGCATTCCGCCTATGACGTGCATTCCCGTATCAAAGGATTCGCCGAAGCGATGGAAACTCTGGAGTCCACCACCAGCCGTAGCGTTCTTTTCGAGCACAGTAACCCGTAAGCCTTCCTTGGCAAGGATGGCTCCAGTAAACAGTCCTCCCAAACCTCCTCCTATGATGATAGCCGTCTTCATTCGTTACATTTTTTTATCTGTTCGTAAATGGTCCTGGCAGTCAGAAACTCCGAGCAAGTTACGATGGTTCCTACCAGGACTCCCAACATTCCGTGGGAGTTGATGTTTTGTCCTGTCTGAAATACATTAGGCACTTTGGTGCGTTGGGGCACCCTGTATGCAGCTCCCTTCGTGATGTCTTTGGCAATACCATACATGGCTCCGTCCTCTGTTCCCGTATAGTCGAGATAGGTGAGTGGGGTGGCAGTATAGTATTCCGCAATATGATCTCTGAGTCCTGGGAAATGAGTTTCCAGTACGTCCAGCAGTTTTTCTGCTTTTTGGCGCTTGAAAGTTTCATATTCCTCTCCTCTCTTTCCTACGGAAGAACCTTTCCAGCGGGCCACTTCTTCCATCTTCATATAGGAGAGAATAACTCCTGATGAAGCGTAGGTTGTAGGGGTGGAGTCTGCACAGAAATGCATGTACAGAAATCCCTTGGGCCAGGATGCTTCCGAGTAATTTTCACAATTCCATGGTGTATTGTCTTGATAACCATAGTAATTGTAGTTGAGGTAGGGCACTTCATGCTCCTTGAACCGCAGGAAAACAGAGAAGCAGCCTACTGTTTGTGGAATGCTGTTGATGCGGTTTCTGTAGGCAGGTCGTATCAGTTTGGTGTCGAGCATTTCTAAGGTGCGTTTGGGGTGCGCATCTGAAATCACGTAGTCGCAAGGGAAGAATACGGTTTTCTTTTCCTTTTTGTTCCAGACCTCTATTCCCGTTGCCTGTTTGTCGTCGCAGACGATGTGTCTTGCCTGATGGAGAGTAAGTATTTCTCCTCCGTATCTCAGGAGCGTATTGGCAAGTGCTTGGGCAACAGAATCGCTTCCTCCCTTTATGCGGTAAGCACTCTGGTTGTAGAAATCCATGATGAAGGCATGGGTAGAGAAGGGAGTCTTGTCTTTCTCTGCTGCGTAGAGGGGGAGATTGCCCACCAGTACTTTCGCCAGGGTAGGGTCGGTAATCAGTTCGTCAATTACCTCGTTGATGGAGCGCAGCTGGTATTCTGTGTTGATGACGGAATCTGATTCTGCATCTTTCAGAGCGTGCAGGGAAGAAGCCTGGGCGATTTTTTCCACCAGATTGTAATATCTGATGAGATTCTCATGCTGGTCTGGAAAGTATTCTGTCATCTGCTGGATGAAATTCTCTCTGCCATTGGCAAACTTGTATTTCTTGCCAGCCAAGGCTACCACATCATAACCGGAAGGATCCAGTTGGGAAAGTTGCACATCCCTGTCTATCTCCAGATATCGCATCAGTTTGGACAGAGTCTGACCTTCTGCAGCACTTCCGATAAAGTGCATTCCGGTTTCAAACTTTGCACCATGGCGATAGAAGCATTGCAAGCAACCGCCTATTTGCTGCGACTGCTCCAACAGCGTAACGTGATAACCATTCTTGGCTAAGATCACGCCACATGACAGACCTCCCAGTCCACTTCCTATAATAATAACTCTTTTCAATTCAGACTCTTTTTTCTATTTCGTTTGCGATATCTTCGTATTTCTCCTTATATTGTTTGCGCAATGTGGAGGCTTGTTTTCTCAATTCTCCCATGGCTTGCAATTCCTTCCTGCTTATCGGATTTCCCACTTCGATATAGAAGATCCCCTTGCGCAGATGGTAGGTTTTCTTAGGGAGAATTTTGCCTGGTCCATAAAGGTACATAGGCAATATTTCCAATCCGAGTTCCTGCGACAGATAGAATGCTCCCTGATGGAATCTGCCTATACGACAGTCCTTGGAACGGGTTCCTTCGGGATAAACGGCAATACTGTAACCCCGATCTACCAGCGAACGGAGTTGCGGCATCAGCGGTTCCAGACCCTCTATTACGGGAAGATATTCTGCATGACGAATCAGGAAGCCATAAGTAGGATTGTTCCAAACCCATTGGTTTGTCAGAAACACAATCTTGGGTGTAAAGACCAGTTGGCACATCAGATCCAAATGCGACTGGTGGTTGCAGATGATGATGCGGGGCTTATCAAAATCGAATCTTACCGGTTCTTTTCCCTTGATGATCATACCGCTTACTTTTCTGATGAATTTAGTGCCGGGGATGCCGTGATGAATCATCACAAATCTGGCTGCATGATAGATCAGTTCATGGAGCCGAACCTGTTTCTTTTCGGTCATCCTTCCGATTTTGATGTAGAGCCAGGCTAAGGGCGTGATGATGACCATCATAAAGAAGAGGAAGAACAACAGGGAATAAGCCGTTCTCAGAAATGTTGCCATCTTGCGGTAAAGACGGCAAGGCAGACCATAGATAATTGCCAACACACACAATAGGGTGTTGAGGAGGCTGATACGAGCGAAATCCATGCCTGGTCGGAAATGGCTTATCCGTTCTTTGCGTGGCGGATAATATACCTGGATAGGGATGGAAACAATCTCCGTTCCGTGCCAGGAGGCGAAAACCAAGAGTTCCAATTCGGCTTCGTATCTGTTGGTGAGCAGGGATAAGCCGTGGAGCTTGTGCAGAGGGTAGAGGCGATAACCGGTCTGAGTATCTTCCAATCGTTTGCCTGTTTGTACGAAGAACCAGAAGTTGGAGAATTGATTGGCAAAATCACTTCCCTTGGAACGTTCAACACCTTGGAGTGGTCTTGCTCCAATGATGAGAGCTCCCGGATGTTCCTGATTGGCTTTCAGAAAGAGCGGAATATCTTCAGGCTTATGCTGACCATCCGCATCTAATGTAATGGCGTAGGCAAATCCCATGGACAAGGCTTTTCTGAAACCTTGTTGGAGAGCGTAGCCCTTACCTCGGTTTTGAGAATAAGCGACAACAGTAATGTTGTCAATCTCCCCAATGATCTGAGCAGTACTGTCTGTACAGCCATCATTGACGACAATGACATCATCACAAAAGCAGAGCGTCTCCTTCACTACTTTCCCAATGGTTTTCTCATTATTGAAAGTAGGGATGATCACGCAGATTCCTCTTGCTCTTAAAAGTCTTTTCTCATTTCTCATTTGTCATTTTTCATTTTTTTCGTCTTTGTCATTTGTTTCTGCACGTGAAAGAGATTTTAGCTTTTGTCTCTTCATCTGAAGCAACGATGATTTGTGCTTTAACCTCTTGGGAATCTTCTGAAGTTTCAATTTTCTTGAAGGTATAAGAGATTTCCTTTTCTTTAAGAGGAGAAATAACAGAGAGGAATTTCACGTTTTTGACGTGGGTAATCTCCAAAGATTTCTGGAGAAGTTCAGCTAACAATTCCTTTCCGATTTGTAGAATGCAGACTCCTGGCGTAATAGGTTCGCCAGGGAAATGAGCCTGATAGATGAAATGCTCTGGGTTGAGGCGAAGACGAAAGGAAGTATTGCTTCTGTTCGAAAGGACTTCTTGGCATTTCTGCTGTAAGCCTGCTGCTTCCTTCTGCTGCAAGTTTCCCTGTTTGTCTGTTTCGACAATTGTATAGAGATGATTTTTCAGTTGCATCGTCCTGTTTATTTTTGTTTTTTATCCACTTTTTCCTCCAATTCCACTTTTTCCTCTAATTCCTCTTTTTCCTCCATATTCTCTTTATCCTCCATTGTTTCTTCCAGTTCTGTGAATTGATAATGGATTTTGTATTTTTTATTATCGTATATGGAAATGCCTTTCTGCAGGTTTTTGATAACCTGGGAGAGATCTTGCTTGAGCAGGCGTTTGATGTACCATTTGTCAAGCAACTGGATGACATTTTCCAGTTTCACTTTTCCTGTGACCGGCTGGTAGGTAAAGTCGAGAACAGAGATTCCAAATTCATTGAAAATGCTTCCCTTGTAGCCGTCCTTATCTCTTATCAGCATGCAAATTCCGCTCAGATAACCTTTCTTCATCTCAATCGACGCATTATATTTCATCTTGCTCCCGATACTGTCGGGTAAAGGATGCTGGTCTGCGATGTCTTGGGCTGAAATGGGTAGGAGGGGAAATAGGGAAAAGAGTCCCAAAAGACTCATAGAAAAGAGTCCACAAAGACTAATTGACTTGAAAAACTTTCGTGTTGATGGCAGCATTGGTCTTGATATTTTTCAGTTCAATAATTGTTCTGTCTCCCTTTTTCTCTATGAGTTCCACCTGAGTAACCACAGATCTTGTTTTATGAAAGTGGAGTATGATCTTTTGAAACAGCATTTTCATCTGTTTCTGTTGAGGATAGAGCGTGGCGATGTATTCAGAAGAAGAACCGGTAAGTGAGACTTTGAAATCCCTCTTGTCGTTGAGGCAATTTCCCACAACGCTATTCATCATGATGCGGGCTATTTCCTTGAACATCTTGCTTTGGTTCACGTTGATCACATTGCTCCGCTTATTTTGCCGGATGAGAACTTTGGATCCGTTGATTACAAATGTATAAGCATAAGGAGATGTGTATTCCCATCTGAGTCTGTTGCCCTGCTGGTAATACATCTTGCCCCGCGAAACCATTTTCTCATTGAGCATTCTGAGATGCTTGGTCTGTACGAAATCGCATTGCATCGACTTCATGCGGGAGGCAACAGCGCCTATCTGCTGCCTGACTTGTGCCTCGTTCACCTTCTGCTGGGCAGAGATGGAAGAAAGGCATAAGCTGATAAACATGATTAAAAACAATAACTTTTTCATCTTGATTATCTATTATTCGTTTAATCTATTTTGTGATGAACCTATACTGATGAGCCCATCATTTTGCGATGAGGCAACAACCTATCATGATGAACCCAATACCTAACCATTTCCAGACAGACACTTGTTCATGAAAGAACAGGATGGCTGCCAACATTCCGAAGATGTATGTGATGCTCACCATCGGGTAAGCAACGCTGAGCGGGAAATGTTTTACAATATACATCCATAGGAGGGAGGCTGCGCCGAAGAAAAGTCCACAGCAGGCAAACTGCCAGTTGAGCAGGAGACTTAGCCAGAAATCTCTTGTCCAACCGAAGGGATGCATTTTCTGTAGGGCAAACTTCAGACATACCTGTCCTGCCGCTAAAAGCATGCTCTGCGTGATAGCTAAAAATATTACTCGCCACATGATAATACCATCGCTATAGAATGGATGGAAGGCAAGGCTTTTTCTCCACTCTGTGTTCTTAACTGGTTTAATAGCGGGGTGCTTTCATCATGGCAGCCCACCAAAACCGTTTTTGCTTTTCCACTTGCTAATAGCATTTTTGCATCACGGATGGCCCAGTCAAGAGAATCTTCGCCCTGCGTATAGGTGATGTTGTAACCATGACAATGGGTCTTGATCGCAATATTGCTGCCTATGGTGTTGTGGGTACTCTGCATGAAATAAGTAGGTTTGAGCATTTCTTCCCCTTCTTCTTTCAGTTGGACAAGCAATTTCTCACTATTTTCCAAACATCCATAAGTAGTGCCTGTGATGATGGCATCCGGGGTGGCTATTCCTGCTTTTTCCAAAGCCTCTAAAGAGGAGAGTAATGAACTTTTCATGATCTTGCCCATTCTCCTGGCTTCCATCGGTTTTACATATTTGCGGATGTCGGACAAATCCTCTTCTGAGTTAATTTCTACAGTTGAAAGAATACGGATGTTGCTGGCAGTCTGCTGAGGCTCTCTTTCAGTCTGTGTTGCTTCCTCTTCTGTCGGATGAGTAGAAAAAATGAGCGAACTGTCATTTCCGCCAAATCCAAAGGAATTGCAGAGAACATTTTCCAGCCTTACGTTTTCGATGCCTGTGCAAGGAATAATACCGTTTTCCATCTGTTTTTCCCAACCGAGATTGGCTGGGATGAAATGATGCTGCATGGCAAGCAGACAGATGACCGCCTCTATGCTTCCCGAGGCGCTGGTAGTATGTCCGGTAAATGATTTCGTACTTGAAATCAAAGGCATCTTCCTGCCAAATAACCGTTTGAGAGATTCGGATTCGCTCTGGTCATTATTGGGAGTTCCTGTACCATGTGCATTTACATATTGGATGTCCTCCGGTTCTATGTGTGCCATATTCAAGGCTTCTTTCATCGCCAAGAAAGCTCCTTCTCCATTCTCAGACGAAGCGGTCTGGTGGTACGCATCGCAGGCATTGCCATAACCGGTAAGGTAAGCATGGGGCGTTTTCCCCTGATGGCGGGCTGCAGATTCTGATTCCAAGACAACGAATGCAGCTCCTTCTCCCAAGTTCAAACCTGCGCGGGTTGCATCAAACGGGCGGCAGCGCTTCTTGTCGAGAATCATCAGGGAATTGAAACCGTTGAGATGGAAGCGGGAAAGAGCTTCTGAACCTCCGGCAACAACGATGTCTGCTTCACCGGTTTCTAATAGTTTGGCTCCCAACATGATGGCGTTGGCGGCAGAAGAACAGGCTGTAGAGATGGTGGTCAATTCATCAAATCCACTTTGTCCTGTTGCCGATTCATTTCTGAAATAATCAGCAATCTTCTGTGTGCAGTTGCCTCCATCGTGGTGGTTGAGAAAAGCCAGTTCTTCCACCTTTGTTTCCTGCTGTGACTGAAATTGCTCGTAGAGTGGGTTGAAACTCTGTTCCGTAAGGTCCATTCCGCCAACCGTCGTTCCCGAAACGAGGACGATCTTCTTGTTGGAAGCAGAGACTGAAGAAAGGTCGATTCCAGCATCCTCCAGGGCTTGCCGAATGGCAAGGATTCCCATGAGTTCTGTGCGGCTCATCAGTTGTTTTTCTGGAATGCCGAGCCGTTTTTTCATTTGCTCATTAGACAAAGCGACCTCTCCTACAGGCAGTTCGTGATGAACCGACTGTAGAAATTGCATCTCTTTGATTCCCGACTTATGGGCGAGCAGAGACTGCAACACTTCCTCTTTATTGGTGCCGATGGCAGAAATAATGCCTTCGCCTGTGATAGCAATATTCATTTCTTTCTGTTCTTGCTCACATAGTCTGCAATCGTGGCAATACTTTTGAAAATAGCCTTACCTTCAGCAGGGTTAGCCAACTTGATTCCATATTTTTTATCCAGCAAGACGATGAGTTCCAGCGCATCAATCGAGTCCAGTCCCAGTCCGTCTCCAAAGAGCGCATCGTTCTCATCAATATCTTCAGGAGTCATTTCTTCGAGGTTTAATGCCTCTATGATTTCCTCCTTGAGTTCTTTAATCAATTCTTCCATACGATTTTATTTATATGATTTTAATATTTTATTTCTCATTTGTAATTTCTCATTTTCTTGATCTTCAGATCCGCTTTGAAATGCCTTTCGTCTTCATAATCAATCCAACCTGTCAGGAAACTCTTGCTTTGAGCGTCCCGACAGGAAGCCTGTAGGATTTCCTCCATCATCCTTTCGTCTTTATCGGGCAGGATGAAGAAGGAGGTTTCACCATGAAAGTGATTCCTGATGGCAATCTCGCCCGTTACGATGTTGGGCAACGTATAGACGAAGATGGATGGACTTGGGAAATAATTGTCTTTACCGTTTATTGATTCCTTATAGTTCCTGTCAGAAGCGATGGAAGAGGAATGGTTGAAAAAGATGATTGCCCTTTCCTTGTCCATATCTCCCTTTTCTGCATTCAACAGGATTTCTGAGGCCACAAATCCCAGGCGGCTGAGTCCATCCATTTTGTAGAATTTCGGATAGTTGCCTATCATCTGTTTGTAGAGGGATGTCAGGAGAGAATGATGTTCCTGTCCTTCCTGTTTCCCCAGTTCCTTCTTTCCTTCCCAAAGTTTCTGTTGGTCCAATATCACCTCTTCGGGCGTAATCCTTATCGTGTGAGTGGTCGTGAATTCACGATTCTGTTGTTCCATTTGCGATAAAGCGATATTCTCTCTTTCTGGACTCTTGGCTGCCCATATTGTAGCATTACAACCTCCGAATCCAGACAACATCTTGATGAAGCCTTTCTTGTCTGTCGGTCGGTTTTCAGCACAGATATTCATTTTCCCGGAAACTCCCAGTTCAGCAAAACCTCTGGTTCCCAAAATCGTATCATCATCAATTGCTTTCATGCTGATGATGGTTTCGAGAATGCCGGCAGCTCCCATCGTATGCCCCCAGAAACTTTTGTAGGCATTGGCGGGCAGATCTGACAGTCCTGCTCTTCCGATGGCAACAGATTCCATCTGGTCATTGAAAAGCGTGGCTGTACCATGAGCATTGATGAAAGCCAGATGCTCTTTCATGTCTATCTGTTTGCAAGTGGATGAAATCTCTTTCGTGAAGGATTCCAAAGTTCTTTGGAGGGACAGATACAGACCATCTGCAGTCTTGGATGGGGTGCTGATATGGAAAGCGTCATTTCTGATGAAACCATCCCCCATTCGCCAGGAATTTCCCTGGATAGGATTTTTGCTCAGAATAAGGGTAGCAGCAGCTTCGCCTAAATTGAGTCCCATCCGTTCCATGTCAAATGGGCGACAAGGTTCAGGGGAAAGCGCTTTCAAGGATTGAAAACCGGACAGGATGAATTGCCGGGGCGTGTCGCAACCACATACGATGGCAGCATCATACAGGCCTGAATCTATCAGTCTGTTGCCCAAAATCAAGGCAGAAAGTCCGGAAATACAAGCATTACAAACGACAATAGGTTTGGCGTCTATTCCCAACTGGCTGGCTATTCTTTGCGCAGAATCTGCCAAGGAAATATTTTCCTCAATATTTCCTTTCGTAGAACTGAGAATAAAAGCTGTGCGCTTTCCTTTCAGTTCAAGTAGCGCATTCCCCATGGTCTTTTGCGCATTAGCAATGGCTTTTTGTGCAGATCTTAGGGCCAAAGTCTCGAAGTCTTCGAATAGCAGAGAGGCGTAGAATCCTTCTGGAATATTGCATGTTCCAGGCTCATAAGTACGGATGCCCGACCTGCCAGCTTTTACTGACAGGTAATTTTCCTCGGATGTTTCCCCTAATGGAGAAATAATATTATCTGCTATAATGTAAGCCATGATTCAACCTCATTTGTCATTTCTCATTTGCCAATTGTTTCTCTTTCCATTCTTGATAGAAGGGCGGATTATCCCAAACGAGCTGGTAATTCAAATCCATGAAAACCTGTACGGAATGACCTGTTGCGATAAGAGAATTGTCTTCCTGATCGTGGATTTCGTAATCGAACACAATCTTTGCCGCTTCAGTAGGGCGATAGATGATGTCGATGCGTGGACGCATTCCATATCTGATAGGCTTCTTATAGTGAAAACTGAGTTCTACGATAGGAGCAAAATAGCCATGATCGAAGAAAGTCATGTATTCCAGCCCGTATTTCTTGCCGAAAGCCTCGCGGGCATCCTCGAAATAGAGCGGGTAGGAACCATGCCAAACTACGTTCATCGAATCGACTTCGCTGAAGCGTATTTCAAGTTCTTTGGATTCTTTCAGTTCTTTCATCTTTCTTTCTTTTTACTCTTTAACGGCAATTTTCATTTCAGTCGTTACGTAAACCTGATTTCTCCAGGAAACGGTTGCTTCTGCTAAGGTCATTCCGAAGACTTCTTCTTTCACTTCTACACGGGTGGTGAGGATTTCCCCCACAGGTGGAAGCTGTAGAATGTCCATATTGCGTATGGCCCCGATAAAACCAATCTGGATTCCTTTCTTATGAATATAGTTGTAATATCCAATCCGTGCTGCACAAGTCTGTGCAATATTCTCTATCAGGCCAGATGCAGTAAGGTGTCCGTTCTCAACAAAGATATGGTCGTTCCTGATTTCTGTCTCTGCAAGTGTGACGGTTTTATCGCAATAGACGAGCCGGTCTATCATGACAAACGGCTCTTGTTGAGGCAGAAGCTCGTGTATATCTATTTGGCTGAGTTCCAATCCTTCCGGATTATCTATATCTGAATTCATGTTTTTATCTTGATTACATCATGCAATGGATGGTTCTGCATTTTTATCTGCCCAGAAATCGTAAAAGTTGTACCATTGGTCTGGATATTGTCGTACAAGACTTTCCAGCTCTTCTGCATATTTCTTGGCAAGTTGCTCCATCTTTTGCTTCCGGGGTGCCTGCTTGTCATAGGCGAGGGGCACCACAAAGATCTTATACTTTTTACTGGAAATGCGAATCACGTTGATGGCTAAAACTTCCAGGTTGCGCATCGTAGCAACTGCGAATGGACCCGATGGAAAATGAGCCGTCTTGCCTAAAAACTCCGTTGGAATGGTTTTCGAGGAACCCATCACCCGGTCGGCAGGCATACTGACAATCTCCTGGTTGACCAGAGCCTCGTTGATTTTGAACAGATGGCTCATATCCTCTTTTACAGGAATCATCGTGATATTGTGTTCAGAAAACTGTTCCTGTCTTCCCTCCATAATCCTGTCTTTTTCGCCACCATATACAAGTGCGTTGTAGCGTTTTCCAGGCGGAGTCAGAGAATAGCCAGCCACCTCATAACAGCCGATGTGTGAACTGAACATCAGAAACCCATCGTCCTGAAAAGCCAGCTCTCTCAGATATTCGGTACCCTCCTGCTCAATATCAAACCTTTTGCCGGCAAACATGGCAAAGCGGTCTATCACAACCGTGGCAAACAGGCAATGGTTGAGGTAAGTGTGCCATGCAGAGCTCCATCTGCCCAAACCGATACGGTTTCGGAAAAACCGGTAGGCATGGCTGCGGCTGTGGTTGGTATTTAGCAGTAAACAGACGGGCATGATCATCGTCCATGCGAAAACATAGATGAAACGCTCGTCCACGAATCTGAGCATATTGATGAGTTGGCGATGCATCCAGGCATTACCGAAAGTTGTATTCTTCTTCACTTCCCCTTTTATCCCACTTTACTCTCGATATAATCACAGAACTGGGTGAGGGTAGT
>ERZ772831.3114-NODE-3114-length-12338-cov-2.742164_pt1 | contig 12338 bp, 9 predicted proteins | sample MGYA00580858_ERZ772831 | MGnify/ENA primary metagenome ERZ772831 (study PRJEB29015, sample SAMEA2737694) | human gut metagenome | biome: human gut; feature: human-associated habitat; material: faeces | place: China | collected 2012 ... | reverse complement strand
GGGCCTGTCCCTGCTCGATGCCGTGCCGCTTATAAACCGGGACTACAAAATACCGAAGCGCTGGACAAATATTTCGGATATCCCCATCGAAAGTTTCACACCATACATGTTGCCGGGACCAACGGTAAGGGATCGGTATCGCATCTATTAGCCGCTATTCTGCAATTAAACGGATATAAAACTGGATTATATACCTCTCCGCATCTTATCGATTTCAGAGAACGTATCCGCATCAATGGAAAAATGATTTCCAAAGAAGATGTTATTCAATTTGCAGAGAAACACCTTGCATCTACACTCCATATCCAACCATCATTTTTCGAACTCACCATGATGATGGCGTTTAACTACTTTGCCGAAAATCAAGTAGATGTCGCTGTTATCGAAGTCGGATTGGGCGGAAGATTGGACAGTACAAATATCATTACTCCTGATTTATGTGTCATTACCAATATCAGCTATGACCATGTGCAAATGCTCGGAGACACCCTGCCGAAAATAGCCCGAGAAAAAGCAGGTATTATAAAATCTGGAATACCGGTCGTGATCGGTGAAGCTCAGGGAGAGGTGAAGCAAGTATTCATCGATCGAGCAAAAGAGATAAAAGCCCCCATTATATTCGCAGAGGAACAAATTCATTTCCGGTCGACCCAACGAAATGACAAAGGTTGGGAATTCGATTCTCCCGAATTTCCGCACCTTTTCGGGGAGTTAAGCGGGCTATGTCAGGAGAAAAATGCAGCTACCGTTCTGACAGCAGTCGGCCAATTACGAAATTTAGGATACAATATCTCCGACCAATCGGTCTATGATGCTTTCGCCCATGTCACCAGCCTTACCGGTTTAATGGGGCGATGGCAACAATTGGAATCGTCTCCCCGACTGATTTGCGACACCGGACACAACACCGGAGGCATACAATATATAGTTCGACAGTTGCAAAACGAATCTTATCAAAACTTGCGTATTATCATCGGTATGGTCAATGACAAAGACATTTCGGGAGTTTTGGCTATGCTCCCCCAAAATGCCGTTTACTATTTCACCCGGGCCTCGATACCTCGCGCTTTACACGAGGAAAGACTGTACGAATTAGCAATAAAAGCAGGATTGACAGGGAAGTGTTATCCGTCGGTTCAACAAGCTGTGGAAGCGGCGAAAAAAGAAAGCCGCCCCGATGATCTGATCTTCGTAGGCGGCAGTACATTCATCGTGGCCGACTTGCTAAAAACTATGCTTTCACAGCAATAACCTCTATTTCGACTAATGCTTGTTTCGGTAATTCTTTAACTGCAAACGCCGACCGAGACGGAAATACGGACCCGAACTGCTCGGCATATATTTCGTTCATTTCTCCGAAAAGAGACATATCGGCCAACAGCACGGTCGTCTTTACAATATGTTCGACCGAATAACCGGCCTCCGCCAAAATAGCTTTAATGTTCGCAAACGATTGACGAGTTTGAGCTTTGATGCCCTCAGGCATTATTCCGGTTTTGGGGTCGATGGGCAATTGCCCCGAAAGGAAAATCATATTTCCGGTTTCAACAGCTTGACTATAAGGTCCGATAGCAGCCGGAGCAGATGTCGTAGAAATTACTTTTTTCATATCACTCATTATTATTTAATTTATGGGAAAGCACTCGGCTTTCTTCTATTTTCAAATCTTTCAATGCAATACTATCACCCTTCTCTTCCATAAGCCTACGGGTATCTATTATAGCCGCCCATTCCTTTGGGAAATCGGCTTTTAAATTACAGATAAAATCCTCGCGCACTCTGGAATGAATTTGATGCTTCATTCTCTGTCGATGGCTCGCAATAAATAGCCCAAAGTCAATCGGCTGATGTCTACCGCCGGTTGATATGCAGGAACCCTCTCTTCCTCCGACAATGTCTGCGAAATAATATTCACCCGTTCCAATTCATCGACGGTACGCTCTACCAACTGTATGGGAATAGCATAACGTCTCGATATCTGTCCTTTGGTCATCGGAGGAAGTCCCTCCTTGAACCGATGGACAATAACTGTGGCTATGACTAATATAATATAATCGGAATACCGACGAGATATATCGTTGGTTTCTTTTTCGAAATTGAAATTTACTACATTTTGAGATGAGTAAGTCAACACAGCACCAAACAGACAAATCAACCATGAAAATTGCATCCAAATGAGCAACAACGGCAAAAATGCGAAACTCCCGTAAATAGCATTATATTTCGATACCCAAATTTGGCCCGAAATATATATAAATTGAAAAATCTGAAATACCGTACCACAAATAAGCCCAGAAATAAACGCATATTTGAACTTAACCTTCGTATTGGGTATAAAAATATAAATAGCGGTAAAGAACAAAGCGGTAAGTATATATGGAGCTAATCGAAAGACCCAACGCAGCAAAGGGCTCATAAAATCGAATAGAACCGAAGAACTGAGCATGGTTGACATAAACAAAGAAAATCCGCTCGATGCAACCATCAAAATAGGCAAAATCAAAAACATCGAGGTATAATCGGTAACCTTACGATAAAACGATCGACCGCCTTGTACCTGCCAAATATCATTGAATGCTTTCTCTATATTGGATAACAAACTTATCAAAGTCCACAAAAGGAAACAAAGGCCTATCCCCACGAATACTCCACCTTTCATCTGATCGAGATACTGGTCGACGAACCCTAACATATATTCCAATGCATTGCGTTGCGCCGGGAAATAATCGAACAACTGACTTTGTATAATATGTTGGAATCCGAATCCCTTACAAATAGCAAATAACATAGCCAACGCAGGCACGATTGCCAAAATTGTACTAAACGTCAAAGCGGAAGCCTTTTCCTGCAACTTTTCATTTAAGAAACAGCGTACCGACAAGTTCAATGTTTTAAGAATATGAATATGGAGCTTATACTCGGTCACATGCCATATATCGACCGAGACAAACTGCCATAACCGTTTTATCAAAAGGCTGGCGCGGGCAAAAAAAGAGGGCTTGTTTTTACGCTGAACCATAGAATATATCGTACAGAAAACTTCTACAAAAAAATACAGCAGGCCTGTAAGCCGGGTTATGTACTCTCGAAAGAGTGTCTGTCATTTATCTCGACCCTGTGTCACCACAAGGCTCTAGCGGTTTACCCCCCGGCATCGGGCGAGCAACCCTACAACGCCGGTATACATGACCTTACAACCCATAAGACGTACGGCATTCTACATTACTGTAAAACCCGGTGAGCTCTTACCTCACCTTTTCACCCTTACTGCTTTCGCAGCGGTTATTTTCTGTTACGCTACTCCACTCTCGCGAATGGCTTCCCGTTAGGAAATATGGTGCTCTATGTTGCCCGGACTTTCCTCTCGCATCATACGAGCGACAGACCGTCCTGCTGTACGTTACAAAGATACGATAAAAATGGCAAAGACAGAATACTGTCAGTATGATTTTTAATCTTGTAAATTTTAACGGACAATATGACATGCCTAAGTATATAAAAATGATTCTCATGACAGTCATCTGCGTTAACCCCTGTTAAGTAGCTATCCTGCTTATTAAAAGAGCTTAAAAAGAAGATGCAAGGGTTTCAACGGCACGATAAATGTATTAAATTTAACGTCTGAAAAACTTAAATACAAGATAATATTAACATTTAAAGCTAATAGATTATGAATTCTTACGGAAAAAAATTGATGGGCATCGCCTTAATTGCAGCTCTGAGCTCCGGAATTACAATCGGCGCATTTAGTATATTGAATAAGTCGGCCGATTCAAAAATACAAGATCAATCGCTCGACAGTGGATATGCACAGCCGACTCGCTTTACAAGAGTAATCAATCGACCGGCTGTTGAAACAGATTTCACCACTGCCGCCGAAAACACGGTTAATGCCGTCGTTAGTATAAAATCGATTTCTACACCCAAACAAAGTCAATTAGGCGGATTTAGCGATCCGTTTTTCGAATATTTCTTTGGACAAGGAGGGCGCAATATACAACCTCAGCCTCGTGCTGGATTGGGGTCGGGAGTAATTATTACCCCCGATGGATATATTGTAACCAATAATCACGTAGTAGAAGGAGCCGATAAATTGGATATAACCCTGAATGACAATAGGACTTTCAATGGTCGTGTAATAGGAACCGATCCTTCTACCGATTTGGCATTGATAAAAATAGATGCCAAAGATCTCCCCATCGTCAAATTTGGCGATTCCGATAATTTGAAAGTCGGAGAATGGGTATTGGCGGTAGGAAATCCGTTAGGATTAACATCGACGGTTACCGCTGGTATCGTAAGTGCCAAAGCTCGTAGCATAAGCGCACTCAACCCTCGTAGCCAAAAAATGGGTATAGAGGCGTTTATCCAGACCGATGCAGCTGTAAATCCGGGAAATAGCGGTGGAGCATTGGTAAATACAGCAGGTGAATTAGTGGGTATCAACACGGCCATTTACTCCGAAACAGGAAGTTACGCCGGCTATTCATTCGCTATTCCCACTTCCATAGTAAGTAAAGTAATTGCCGATTTGAAAGAATATGGTACCGTACAAAGAGCCGTATTGGGTATAGGGTATAGAGAAATAGATTCCGAATTGGCCAAAGAAGAAAATCTTGAAGTACAAGAAGGAATATACGTCGGTGAAGTATACAATCGCAGCGCTGCGATGGAAGCAGGAATAAAAGAAGGTGATGTTATAACCTTTATTAATGGCGTAAAGATTAAAAATGGAGCCATGCTTTCCGAACAATTGAGTAAATATCGTCCCGGAGATAAAATTAAAATAGGGTTGTTACGAGGAAAAGAATCCAAAACTGTATCCCTGACATTAAAAAATAGTCAAGGCAATACCGAGATAACCAAGATTGCCGGAATGGATTCTTTGGGAGCTGGATTCAAAGAATTAGATGCCAAGAGTTTGAGAGAGATGAATATCCGATATGGAGTGCAGGTTATTGGATTGAAAAACGGTAAATTCAAAGCGGCCGGTATGCGAGAAGGATTTGTCATTCTTGAAATCAATAACACCCCGATGAAGTCGGTTAGTGACTTGGAATCCATGTACGACTCTATTGTAAAATCAAATCAAAATCAAAAAGTTATGTTCATTACGGGTATTTATCCGAATGGAAAAATGATGTATTATGCAGTAGATTTGGCCGATTAAATCTTTTTGGAATATGACCCCTAAACAAGGGTCATATTCCAAATTAAAAGATAATTATTAAATATAGCACAACAAACACAACAGAACAAATATTCAAACGTTATAATAATAAATACGAAAAAGGCAGGAGCAGTAAAATGGTATTTTTGTAGATTCACGTTCAAAATTAAACATTTTTTACAGCTCCATTAACAATAAATATAGTATATTTGCAGTCCCAAAATCTCAATATTGCAAGATGAGACAATTAAAAATTACAAAATCGATTACGAACAGGGAGAGTGCTTCTCTTGACAAGTACCTACAAGAAATCGGACGCGAAGACTTGATTACGGTAGAAGAGGAAGTAGAACTTGCCCAACGCATTAAAAAAGGCGATCATGCAGCACTGGAAAAGTTAACACGAGCCAATTTGCGTTTTGTCGTTTCGGTTGCCAAACAATACCAAAATCAAGGGTTAAGTCTCCCGGACTTAATCAATGAAGGAAATTTGGGTTTAATTAAAGCTGCCGAAAAATTTGACGAAACGAGAGGCTTCAAGTTCATTTCCTATGCAGTGTGGTGGATTCGTCAATCTATTCTTCAAGCTCTAGCCGAGCAATCGAGAATCGTTCGTTTGCCATTAAATCAAGTAGGATCTCTCAATAAGATCAGTAAAGCTCTTTCTAAATTCGAGCAAGAAAACGAACGTCGTCCCTCTCCCGAAGAGCTCGCAGAAGAATTGGATATACCAGTAGATAAAATTTCCGATACATTAAAAGTATCGGGACGACATATTTCGGTAGACGCCCCTTTTGTTGAAGGAGAAGATAATAGTCTGCTCGACGTATTGGTTAATGACGATTCTCCCATAGCAGATAGGTCGTTAATTAACGAGTCTCTCTCGAAAGAAATCGATCGCGCACTTAAACAACTTACTCCTCGCGAAAGCGAAATCATTAAAATGTTTTTTGGAATCGGCTGTCAAGAAATGACTCTCGAAGAAATTGGAGACAAGTTCGGATTAACCCGAGAAAGAGTTCGACAAATAAAAGAAAAAGCCATCAGAAGACTCAGGACTGCGTCGAGGAGTAAACTGTTAAAAACTTATTTAGGATAACCTTATTGGATTGTCTGCCCCAATGGCAGGAAAAACCGACCTGCACCTCAGGTTGGTTTTTTATTTTAAATACCTCTTCATTTATTTTTTCAGTCGTTCGATTGCTCAATCGCAATAAAAAATTTACCTTCGTCCTCAACAAATAATAAAATCATGGCTAAATACCTATATCAGATATTGTTAATATCAACTCTATGCCTTTTTGTACAAAATACATCGGCACAAGAATCGACCACAGGTTTTGAAAACGGGAACAATCAATACGTCATGCGCGAAAGCAACTTGTCGGATATGAGCAAAGATAAAAAAATCAAACCTGTTACATTTGGAGTTGAGGCGGGAGCATCTATCGTTATGTCGGGGAATGACTTTTCTTCTTTCGATTTAGATTTATTCGCAGGCTACCGGTCCCACACCATCAAATGCTTTGGTTTAGGAATAGGTCTTCACAGTTCATTTTCCAATAATCGATACTACCTCCCTATTTATGCACTTTTCCGTTGTAATTTGCTAAGCAATAAATCTCTTCTTTTTGTTGATTTCAGAGCTGGTTATTCTACCAATCAAATGTACAAAGGAGAAAATCAAGGTGGCTTTTTTGGTTCTGCCGGATTAGGTATGAACCTATCTGTAAGTAAAAAATTCGGGTCTCATATTCTTATCGGATATAATTTTTATCAAATATCTCCATTTACCGATGAAAAAGGAACTTTCCAAGATATGAACGGATGCCACCTCGTATCTATCCGATTAGGAATAAGCTTCTAATGGCACGAGTTATCAATTATAAATAAATATATTTTCGTCGATAAAAATTACAGATTATAGATTTAAAGAAGAAAAATATGATATTTTATTTTGTTTTCTCAAAACAATAACTACCTTTGCACAGGAAACAAAATAATTCAATACTGATAATAGAATTGCTAAACAGCCTAATTATTGATCTTCTATCGAATGTAACAGAATAGAAGTGAGATATAGTGCCTAGCAATTTACGATACAAAATTATAGCCTTTCTCACGAATACGTCGAGAAAGGCTTTTTACAATTTAATATAGCAATAACATGTCCGACAGATTATTTATCTTTGACACAACATTAAGAGACGGAGAACAAGTTCCCGGATGCCAACTCAACACAGTTGAAAAAATACAAGTAGCTAAGGCGTTAGAGACACTTGGTGTCGACATCATAGAAGCCGGATTTCCTGTATCGAGTCCCGGAGACTTCGAATCGGTCGTCGAAATATCCAAAGCTGTAACATGGCCCACGATCTGTGCGCTCACCCGTGCTGTCGAAAACGATATAAAAGTTGCAGCCGAGGCTCTTCGATATGCCAAACATAAACGTATTCATACAGGCATTGGAACTTCGGACTATCACATTAAATATAAATTCAATTCGACTCGTGAAGAGATTGTAGAAAGAGCTGTGGCAGCTGTCAAATATGCGAAAAAATTCGTAGAAGACGTACAATTTTATGCTGAAGATGCAGGCCGTACCGATAATGAATATTTAGCCAGAGTAGTCGAAGCCGTCATCAAAGCAGGCGCTACGGTTATAAACATACCAGATACAACTGGATATTGTTTGCCGGACGAATTTGGACAAAAAATATTATATCTCAAAGAACATGTCTCAGGAATCGATAACGTTACGATAGCCACTCATTGTCACAACGATTTGGGCATGGCAACGGCGAATACGATGGCTGGAATCCAAAACGGAGCCAGACAAGCCGAAGTTACGATAAACGGCATCGGTGAAAGAGCTGGAAATACAGCCCTTGAAGAAATAGCCATGATTTGCAAATGCCACCACAACTTACAGATAGAGACTAATATCAACACACAAAAGATTTACGGAATAAGCCGCATGGTCTCTAATCTCATGAACATGCCGGTACAACCGAATAAAGCAATCGTTGGCCGCAACGCATTCGCCCACTCGTCAGGAATCCACCAAGACGGTGTATTGAAGAATCGGGAAAGCTATGAAATCATAGATCCCAAAGACGTCGGAATTGACGAAAACTCTATCGTATTAACCGCAAGAAGTGGACGGGCTGCTTTGAAACATAGACTTCATTTATTAGGTATCGAATTGGAAAAAGATGCTTTAAACAAAGCTTATGATTCATTTCTTAAACTTGCCGATCGTAAAAAAGATATCAATGATGACGATATATTAATGTTGGTAGGGAAAGAGAGAACAGCCAATGCACGCATACAACTAGACTTCCTACAAGTAACTGCCGGAGTAGGAATAAAATCCGTTGCCAGCATCGGATTAGACATAGCCGGTGAAAAATTCGAAGCAGCAGCTTCGGGAAACGGGCCGGTAGATGCCGCCATAAATGCTATACGATGCATCATTCACCGAAAAATGGTAGTCAAAGAATTTCTTATACAAGCTATCACCAAAGGCAGCGACGATGTAGGGAAAGTACATATGACTGTGACCTACAACGGAAACTCATACTACGGATTCTCGGCAAATACAGATATTGTCGCAGCCTCTGCCGAAGCCTTTATAGATGCTATTAATAAGTTCATTATATAACGAAATCACATGAATACATTATTTGATAAAATATGGGATACCCACGTCGTAACCTCGGTAAAAGGAGGCCCCGATCAATTATATATAGACAGGCACTATTGCCACGAGGTTACCAGTCCTCAGGCTTTCAACGAACTGAGGACTAGAAATTTGAAGGTTTTTCGACCGGAAAGAACAACTTGTTCTCCCGACCATAATATTCCCACGTTAAATCAAGATAAGCCTATTGCCGACCCGGTTTCTCGCAATCAAGTAGAGACACTCGCCACCAATGCCAGAGAGTTCGGTTTGACTCATTATGGACTGGGAAATGAAAAAAACGGAATCATTCACGTTATCGGACCAGAATATGGGTTGACTCAACCGGGAATGACCATCGTTTGCGGAGACAGCCACACTTCGACCCACGGGGCTTTTGGAGCCGTCGCTTTCGGTATTGGCACGAGCGAAGTTGCTATGGTATTGGCATCCCAATGTATTTTACAGCCCAAACCTAAAACAATGCGCATAAATATCGAAGGAAAACTTTCTCCCGGAGTCACAGCTAAAGACATCGCTTTATTTATCATTTCTCGAATGACGACAGGAGGAGCTACCGGATATTTTGTGGAATATGCAGGAGAAGCAATCCGCTCGCTCAGTATGGAAGAAAGAATGACAGTCTGTAACCTCAGTATCGAAATGGGAGCTCGCGGAGGTCTGATTGCTCCCGACGAAACGACATTCGGTTATATAAAGGATAAAGAATTCGCACCCAAGGGAAAAAATTGGGACAAAGCCCTCGCCTATTGGAAAACTCTATATAGCGATAAAGATGCTATATTCGATAAGGAAGTGACATTTAATGCGGCAGAAATCTCCCCTCGCATTACCTATGGGACAAATCCCGGAATGGGAATCGCTATCGACGAAAGAATACCGTTGGAAGAATCGATCGAAGACAGTGGAAAAATTTCGTTTCGCCGGGCATTGAGTTACATGGATTTCTCTGCCGGAGAGCTTCTAATGGGGAAAAAAATCGACTATGTTTTTTTAGGAAGCTGTACAAACGGCCGTATTGAGGATTTCAGAGCTTTTGCCAATTTGGTAAAAGGGCACAAAAAAGCTAATCATATAATTGCTTGGCTCGTACCGGGTTCACAAGCCGTGTTGCGACAAATCAAGGAAGAGGGCATCGATCTTATCTTGTCGGAAGCAGGATTCGAAATACGTCAACCCGGTTGTTCGGCTTGCTTAGCCATGAACGAAGATAAAGTCCCTCCGGGAAAATATGCTGTATCGACCTCGAATCGGAACTTTGAAGGTAGACAGGGTCCCGGAGCGCGGACTATACTTGCCGGACCTTTGGTAGCCGCTGCGACAGCAATTACAGGAGAGATAACCGATCCCAGAAAATTTTTATAACTTTGTATGACTATGATAAAAAAAATCGACATCATAACATCGACATGTATTCCTCTTCCCCAAGAGAATGTAGATACCGATCAAATTATCCCAGCTCGTTTTCTAAAAGCCGTTTCTCGGGAAGGTTTCGGAGAAAACCTGTTCCGCGATTGGCGCTTCGATAAAGCGGGGCAACCCATTCGAGATTTTATTCTTAACAACCCGCTTTACTCCGGCTCCATTTTAGTAGCTGGGAAAAACTTCGGTAGCGGTTCCAGCCGTGAACATGCTGCTTGGGCTATTGCCGGATATGGATTCCAAATAGTAGTATCTAGTTTTTTTGCCGATATTTTCAAGAACAATGCACTTAACAACGGAGTACTTCCGGTAATTGTCTCAGAGCAATTTCTTACCAGTTTATTCAAACATATTTTTTCGAACCCACAATCGACCGTTACAGTCAATTTGAAAGAGCAAACCATTACAGACGACACAAGCGGAGAATCGGAACATTTCGAAATAAATCCTTACAAAAAGAACTGTTTGCTCAACGGATATGACGACATCGATTATCTACTGAGCAAAAAACAAGAAATAGAAAACTGGGAAGAAAAACATTTATAACGAAATCGAGAAGTACTATGGTTGTAGAAATTATGGATACTACTCTGCGAGACGGAGAACAAACATCGGGAGTATCGTTCGCCCGACAGGAAAAATTGAGTATCGCTCGCTTACTTTTAGAAGACCTAAAAATTCCTCGCATCGAAATTGCCTCGGCAAGAGTTTCCACCGGAGAATACGAAATGGCGAAACAATTATGCGAATGGGCCGAGAAACGAGGACACATCGACAAAATCGAGATATTGGGATTTCTCGATAAAGGAGCTTCTATCGAATGGATTCGTTCTTGTGGAGCCAAAGTGATGAATTTGCTCTGCAAAGGATCGGAAAAACATTGTACCTTCCAACTTCAAAAAACGGTACAAGAACACGTCGAAGATATCAAACAAACTATTAAGAAAGCGAAAGAAGTCGGGCTGAAAATCAATCTCTATTTGGAAGATTGGTCCAACGGGATACAACATTCCCCTCAATACGTTTTTCATTTAATGGATGCATTAAAAAATGAAGCTGTGGAAAGGTTCATGTTGCCCGACACATTAGGGATCTTGAATCCTCTTCAAACGCTAAAATTTTGCAGAGCCATGCGCAGGCGTTATCCCGACTTACGATTTGACTTTCATGCTCATAACGATTACGATTTGGCGACTGCCAACACTTTCGCTGCAACTCTAACCGGAATACAAGGCGTGCATTGTACCGTAAACGGGCTGGGCGAAAGAGCAGGAAATGCACCCCTCACCAGTGTCGTAGCCGTGTTGCATGATCACGTAAAAGCAACAACCGGAATTACCGAAAACATGGTAAACAAAGTGAGTCGTATCGTTGAATCCTATTCGGGAATACGAGTCGCAGCCAATAAACCTATTATTGGAGAATCCGTATTTACTCAATGTGCGGGAGTTCATGCCGACGGAGATAATAAGAACAATCTTTATTACAATGATTTATTACCCGAACGATTCGGGAGGAAACGCGAATATGCACTTGGCAAGACTTCCGGGAGAGCCAATATCCGCAAAAATCTCGAATCGCTAGGTATAGAACTCGATGACGAATCCATCAAGAGAGTAACTCAGAGAGTGGTCGAGTTAAGTGATAAAAAAGAAATGGTTACCCCAGAAGATCTTCCCTATATCATTTCAGACGTATTAAAACACGAAACCATAGCTCAGCACGTCAAGGTAATAAATTATACTTTAAACCTTTCTCAGGGATTAAAGCCAGTAGCAATCATTGCCATCGAAGTAAACGGAAAAACATACGAAGGAGCGTCTACCGGCGACGGACAATACGACGCATTCGTAAAAGCCATACGGAAGATATACAAAGAACAACTCGGACGAACGTTCCCGTCGTTGACAAACTATACAGTAAACATACCTCCCGGCGGACACACCGATGCATTGGTACAAACCGTTATCTCATGGGATTATAATGGAAATATTTTGAAAACACAGGGATTGGATGTACTCGCTATTGATGGCTACATTCCAG
>ERZ772831.3110-NODE-3110-length-12349-cov-40.247438_pt1 | contig 12349 bp, 8 predicted proteins | sample MGYA00580858_ERZ772831 | MGnify/ENA primary metagenome ERZ772831 (study PRJEB29015, sample SAMEA2737694) | human gut metagenome | biome: human gut; feature: human-associated habitat; material: faeces | place: China | collected 2012 ... | reverse complement strand
AAGCTGATATCGGCGAATGTAACATTGAAGATGGGGGTCTGTCCGGAATGCGGCAGAACGTATGTTGCAGGTGGAGAGACGACGACACAGATCCAGTATTCAGAGAGTAATCCATACGAGAAGAACCGGAAACAGGCGGAAGCCGGATTTCTGATCGGGAACAACTTTGATGCTATTTCTTAGACCAGCATTTGACGTTGCGCTTTCGATTGCGCTTCGTGTCTGATTTGTATCGGATTTCACATAACGAATTTAAATATTGCAGATAATGCTTCTGGGAATCCATGAATTCTTCCGGGAAAAGTGGAAGCAGGAGCTTCACGGGATTTTGCTTATAGAAGATGCAAAGCTTAATAAAAAATTCCATCGTTGGCTTTCGGTAGTCCGCTTCCAGATGACAATACGATGAACGTGAGATGCCGGTCGATGCGGCTATTTCTTTCTGGGTGTAACCGGATTGGAGTCGGAGACGAATGAGCATAGCTCCAAAGGTGGTTGTGTCTGACATGATAGATCCTCGCTTTCTGGATAAAATTGAAAATTGGAATGAAATAATTTGGAAGCAGCCGCTTCCAGAAAAATAGAAAAGAAATCATATTCGAGAAGCAGTGTAAGTTCAGCCAGAACATCGACTGGCGGCGCACATCTTCCCGTTTCATAGTTACTGTAGGCTTGTCTTGTAATATTGAGTCGTTTGGAAATGTCGGTTTGATTGAGATGTTTTTGACGACGCGAAATTTTTAGACGAGGCCCGAATTCTTTTGGAATCATAGAATGTACCTCCATGGGCATTATGTTAACAGAAAAAGAAAAAAATACAAGCAGAAAAAATAAGATTGGCACATATTCACAAGTGAGACTGTGAATACTGCACAAAATAGGAGAAGGAGACAAAACATGAGTAAAGCAGATGATTTGTTCATTGCGATGTGTAAGGATATTATTGAGAACGGTTACGATACGAAGGGCGAAAAGGTGCGTCCGAAATGGGAGGATGGGACTTCGGCATATACGATCAAACGGTTTGGTGTTGTAAACCGATATAATCTGGCGGAGGAATTTCCGGCGATCACACTTCGAAAAACTTATATCAAATCCGCAATTGATGAATTGCTCTGGATCTGGCAGAAAAAATCAAATAACGTCCATGACCTGCACAGCCATATCTGGGACGCGTGGGCAGACGAAGATGGTTCGATCGGCAAGGCGTATGGTTACCAGCTCGGTGTGAAGCACAAATACAAAGAGGGTATGATGGATCAGGTCGATCGTGTGATCTATGATCTGAAGAATAATCCATACAGCCGCCGTATTATGACGAACATTTATGTGCATCAGGATCTGTCTGAGATGAACCTGTATCCGTGTGCGTACAGCGTGACGTTCAATGTCACAGGCAACAAATTAAATGCAATCTTAAATCAGCGTTCGCAGGATGTGCTTGCAGCGAATAACTGGAATGTCGTACAGTATGCGGCACTTGTGTATATGATGGCACAGGTAACTGGATTTGAACCGGGAGAGCTGGTACATGTGATCGCGGATGCACACATCTATGACAGACACATTCCGATCGTGGAAGAGCTGATCAGCCGGCCGACGTATCCGGCGCCGAAAGTAACCCTCAATCCAGATGTCAAAGATTTTTATGATTTTACGGTTGATGATTTTACAATCGAAGATTATCAGACCGGACCACAGATCAAGAACATACCAATAGCGGTTTAGAGCGAAATATTTGGAGGGTAATATGGACTTAATAGTAGCAGTAGATAACAACTGGGCGATTGGAAACAAGGGCGATCTGCTCGTATCAATACCAGAGGATCACAAATTCTTCCGACAGACGACAATGGGAAATGTCGTTGTACTTGGAAGGAAGACACTGGCAGGATTCCCGAATGGCCTGCCGCTTGCGGGAAGAGATAATATCATTTTATCGACTGATCCGAATTATACCGTGCGAGGGGGTACGGTTGTTCACTCGAAAGAAGAACTGTTCGAGGAACTGAAAAAATATGAGGATAAGGAAATTTTTGTAATCGGTGGCGGACAGATCTACGAGATGCTGCTTCCGTATTGCAAATATGCGCATGTGACGAAGATCAACTATGATTATGCAGCGGATACACATTTCCCGAATCTGGATGAACTGGAGAACTGGGAAATGATCGCGGACAGCGATGAGCATACCTATTTTGATTTGGAGTTTTATTTCCACAAATATGAGAATAAAAATCCATTAGCATTTTAGAAATTTGGTGATTTTTGCATAAAATGCACAAAATAATTGATGAAAATGTTATAAATCATACAAAAAGTCTTTCAAATATGACGGAAGTATGGTATCATTTAAGGTAAATTTGAGCGATTATTTTTATTTTGGGAGGGTAATAAAAATGACAGAAGTAATGTTGACGTCCGGACAGGGCTTTGAGGGTTACGAAATCGTAGAGTATTTGGGATTTGTAAATGTACAGTCGGTACTTAGCTCGAACTTTTTCAAGGGGTTTGCGGCCGGTGTGAGTGAGATGTCAGATTCCGAGAGTGAGAAGCTGACAGGCAAGCTGGAGCAGGTAAATGAGACAGCACTGAAGCGTTTGCAGACAATCGCAGCAAGAAAGAAAGCGGATGCGGTAATTGGCGTGGAACTGAATTATACACAGTTTGCAAGCTATTCCGTAGGAACGATCGCTTCTGGTACAGCTGTTCGCCTGAAGAAGAAGCCAGAGGAGAATCCAGTTACAGAAAAATCTCTGTATGTCAGCAACTACTATAATCGTCTGGTGCCAAGACCGGTACGTGTATGGTTACGTGGTTCTAAGAATGGGGTAACAATTTCTACAGATTTCTTTAATTATAACAAAGATGATATTCGTGCAATCCGTGCAGACGTCGAGTTGACAAACCTGTATGAAGAACGATTGCTGTTAAAGGATCTGGATTTTGTATTTGAGAAAGGAAATGTTTCTCTGATCGAATCCAAGGATATGGAGTGTAAGCTTCCTGCAAAGGATATTCTGCTTTTGAAGGATGCAAAGGTACGCATCTCCAAATATGTGACAAGCCGTGGTGTATTCGCGTGCAACGACCAGCCAATCGATGTCAGCATGCCGTTACATAGATTATCTGCACTTAAAGAGAAACGTGGTATTGATGCAGTCGAGAAGTATCGTACCGATGGCATGATCTGGACATGTAACTGTGGTTATGTAAACGAGGCTGGTGCAGATGAATGTCTGATCTGTGGACGTAAGCAGGAAGACATGAAGAGTACATCGAAGTTCAATCCAGATGAGATGCTTGCAAAGATGCAGACGAAGGAATATGTCATTGAACTGAAGGATGTATTGATGGAATACATCAAGGATATTGATAGCGAGTACAGAATGGAACTTTTGGAGATTATGGAGTCAGGATTGCAGTATGAAAAGACAAGAGGCAACATGAAAGACACCGTAATCGAGAAGGTAGAAAAGGTCTTTGAAGGACACTAAGTAAAATGAAACTGGCAGAGGTGACAGGGCATGGGCGCAGGACTCAGCATGGCGAGTGTAAATAAAATTAAAGAGTTGGCGAATTCCAGAGAATATAGTCTGGCACTTGAGTTAGTGGAACATCAGGATTTGACAAAATCCCTGAACCCACAGTTCCTGAGACTGTGTGGAGAGATTTACATAAAAAATGATAGATATAAGGATGCCAGACGATGTCTGATCATGGCGCATCGTCTGGGACCGGAATCGAAGCGGGTTTTGTATACGTTTGTGGAGCTGTATTTGCGGATGGGATATTTCCAACTGGCAAAGACGTATTACGATATGTATATGTTTGATGCCAATGCATATGACAGCCGGGACATGGAATATGTCTGGAATAAGCATGAACATGCGGACGATTACAAGACGCTGGAACCATTGATTGCCGGGTATGCACACAATCTGGACTATGACTGGAGCTTTGAGTTATATCTGCTTTACAAGAAAGAGGAAAAACAGAACGAGGCGGCGACGCTGGCTGAGTTATATCATGCATCGTTCAAGAATTCCGATAACAGCCAGATTATATTGGATATCGAAGCCGGAAGAGTAAAGGTAGATACATATTTCGATATATATGCGGACACTGAAGCTGTAGATGATGATCCGGATATGGAAGCACTTCGTGTAGAAGAACAGGAGCTGCTTGCTGCCGATGATCTGCGGATGCATCCGAAAGAGGCAGAGATTACGATCATGTATGAGGATACTTATACACCTGCCGGTTCGGAGAAGAAAGTGCAGAAGATGCTCAAAAAGCAGGAACGCGAGGAGCAACGGAAAGAAAAGAAACTGCTGAAAAAACAAAAGCAGCAGGAAAAGGCAGAAGCTGCGGCAGCGGTGGAAGCTGAAAAGACTGAGGCAGAAGTGAAACCTGCTACCGAAGAAAAAACGGAAACCGAAACGAAAGTGCCTGAGACAGAACAGAAGACGTCTGAGGAAACAACTGTGACGGAACAAGAAACAGCAGAGAAAGCATCTGTGACAGAAACATCAGAACAAAAAACGGCAGAGGAAGCGTCTGAGACAGAAGTGGAAGAACCGGAAAAAGAAAAAAAGAAGGGATTTTTCCAGAGACGGAAGAGAAAGAAACACGAGGAAGAATCTGAGACAACGGATGCTGATATAGAAGAAACAAAAGAAGTAACATCGGAATCGGAAGATGTAAAACCATCGGAAGAACCGAAAGAATCAAATAGTGACATTTCATCAGAGATTGCAGAGACAACAGGGCAGGCGGAAGATATGAGACGTAGAAAAGGGACAATTGCAAAAGATGTAGTCGTAGTAGATGAAGAAGATGTTTTTGAAGCAGAAGCGGATACGATCGAGGAACTTGCATCCAAGGAACATGTGACGCAGGAGACCGAGACGAAGGAAGCAGAAGTGACAACAGCCAAGAAACCGACGTTTGAATTCCAGACAGTGGAACTGGCGCCGGAAGATTTTGAGGAAGAATATGAGGTTGACGATTTCTCTGAAACTGTGGATGATGAATTCGGAGAGATGAAGATGCCGGAACCGAAACCTGAGATTGAAGAAACTGTGGAAGAAGAACCGGAAATCGAAGAGATAGCAGAAGAGACTGTCGAAGAAGAACCGGAGGTTGAGGAAGAGATCGAGGAGCCAGAGGTTGTAGAACCGGAGCCAGAGATTGAAGCCGAACCAGAATCGGAAATCGAAGAGACGGTGGAAGAATCTGTGAAAGAAGAACCGGAGGCAGAACTGGAGATTGAAGAGACTGTCGAAGAGGAACCAGAGGCAGAGGAAGAAATCGAGGAGCCGGAGGTCGTAGAACCAGAGCCAGAGGTGGAAACCGAGCCAGAACTGGAGATTGAAGAGACTGTCGAAGAAGAACCAGAGGTTGAGGAAGAAATTGAGGAGCCAGAGGTTGTAGAACCGGAGCCAGAGGTGGAATCCGAGTCAGAACCGGAGATCGAGGAGACAGTAGTAGAAGAAGCTGTTGAAGAAGAACCAGAGACAGAGGAAGAAATCGAGGAGCCGGAGGAAGAACCGAAAGAGGAATTCCATGTAGCTCCATTTACAACGAAACCGGAAAAAAAGAAGTTGGACTTCCCGGTATTCAAGTCATCGTTATTCCCGGATTATCACAAAGAAGTGAAAATCGTTGAGAACAATTTCAACGAGATCATGGAAGAAGCACAGGATAAGATGACAGAGAACATGCAGAAGGAAGAGCAGATGCAGAGAGAGGCAGAAGCGTTACTTGCATCACTTGGAATCAGCATAGACTCGATTCCAACAACACCACAGGCCGAGAAGAAAGAGGAACAGCCGGTACAAAAAGGACCTTCACGAGATGAGTTAAAAGCATCTTTGAAGATAGATTCTGTTAAGAAGAATTTGCTAAAACGTGTGAAAGAATACAGATAATTCTTGACGAGAAGATATGACCGAGAGAAGGTATGACTGAAAGGAGGCAATGGGAGTGGCTATTGATCAAAGAGAAGCATTGATTGCTGCGGTAAGAGCACAGGTAGAAAAGGAGAAAGCTGCCAAGGCTGCAAAATTGAAAAAAGAGCAGGAAGCAATGCAATTGTCTGGAGCTGCAGATGCGGGAGAAACTGCTGCAGACCACAATAAGCCAAAATACAAAACTCTGTCAGCAGAAGAACTTGCGAAAATCGAAGAGAAAAAACGTCGTAAGAAAGCTGCAGAACTTGGTATTAAATTGGAGGACGAGGAACCAGAAGAGGCACCTGCAAAGGCAGCAGAACCTGCGAAGGAAGAGCCAAAGAAGGCAAGTGATGAAGGACTTGGCATGAGTGTTGGCATTCAGGCAGATAAGTCTGGAAAATCCTTAGATAAGCCGGCTGGCGGCGGACTTGGAGCACCAGTAGGTGGCGGACTGTCAGGTGGCAAGACAGAGAGCAAAGGACTTGGAGGACTGGGCGGTAGCCTTGGAGCTACAGAGCCATCTGGAGGACTTGGTCTCAATATTGACATGGGTAACAAGCAGGAAGAGAAAGCACCTGAGAAGAAAAAGGCTCAGGATGATGAAAAAGCAAGATTGCGTCCTACAAAATTATCCGGTGGCAGTGGCGATGTAAAGGTAATCAATGGGGATGATGCAGAAGAGGAAGCATCCTTTACAAAACAGGGAAATACAACGATTATTTCCGATGGTGTAGAGTGGAAAGCACAGGAGAACAAAGCATCCAAGGATGATGCAGATGATATTATCAGCATTGTGCCAAACCGGAGTACTCCAACCAATGATGTGAAGAGTATGTACGATCTTGGCGATGAGGATGAGGATGCTCTGGGTGCAGAGATATCAAAGCTTGCGCAGTATGGCGATGCTGAGAATAAGGCAGAGGAAGAAAAGAAAAAGGCGCAGGAAGAGATGGCGAAGAAGGCAGCGGAGGCAGAGGCAGCCAAGAAGAAGGCGGCTATTGAGGAAGCTGAGCGGAAAGAAGAAGCCAGAAGAAAGAAGCTGAAAGAGGCAGAAGAAAAGGCAGCTGCACAGGAGCGTAGAATCGCAGAAGCAGCAGCCAAACAGCGTGCAGCTGCAGCCGCTGAGAAACGTGCAGCCGAGGAGGCACGCCTCAAGGCAGAAGAGGAAGAAAAACGTAAGAAAGCGGAAGAGGCACGTCTGAAAGCAGCCGAGGAAGCCCGCAAGAAGGCTGAGGAAGAGGCAAGAGCCAAGGCAAAGCAGGAAGCTTTAAAGAAGGCGGAAGAGGCAAAGAAGAAAGCCGAAGAAGCAAAGCGTATCTTAGAACAGGCACAGAAGGCAGAAGAAGAAGCAACAAAGCGTGCAGAAGAGAATCGGAAGCGTGCTGAGGAAGAAGCCAAGAAGAAAGCCGAAGCAGAAGCTAAGAAGAAAGCTGAGGAAGAAGCAAAGAAGAAAGCCGAAGCAGAGGCAAAGAAGAAGGCAGAGGCGGAAGCAAAGAAGAAGGCAGAGGCGGAAGCAAAGAAGAAGGCAGAGGAAGAAGCCAAGAAGAAAGCCGAAGCAGAAGCCCGTAAGAAGGCTGAGGAAGAAGCAAAGAAAGCAGCCGAAGAAGCCCGTAAGAAAGCCGAAGAGGCTATGCGTATCTTAGAAGAAGCAAAGAAGGCGGAAGAGGCAGCACTAAAGGCAGCTGAGGAAGCTCGTAAGAAGGCAGAGGCAGATGCAAAGAAGGCAGCGGAAGAAGCCGCAAAGGCAAAGGCTGAGGAAGAGAAACGCAAGAAGGCTGAAGAAGAAGCTAAGAAGAAGGCAGAGGCGGAAGCAAAGAAGAAAGCCGAAGAGGAAGCAAAGAAGAAGGCAGCGGAAGAACTTGCTGCAAAGGCAGAAGAAGAGGCTCGCAAGAAGGCAGCCGAGGAAGCTGCAAAGGCAGAGGCGGAAGCAAAGGCGAAGGCTGAGGAAGCCCGCAAGATCTTAGAGGCTGCAAAGAAGGCCGAAGAGGAAGCGCTGAAGGCGGCAGAGCAGGCAGACAGCATTCAGATCGACCTGACACAGCCAGCGGAGGAAGGAAAACTTCCACTTGCTGCATCTTACCTTGAAAAGTATACAAAGATGGAGAAATCCGGAAAGAGTCTCGTGGATACATTCAATGCCATTACTGTTGATCAGGAGAATCGTAACGTATGTATGATGGGTGATCACGGATTTGGTCTGACCAGTGTCGGAGAAGATTTCGCAAGAAGCTTCTACGATATGGGAATCTGCAAGGCGAAGACGATCGCGAAGATCAAGGCACAGGCATTGAACAAGGTTAAACTTGCAGATGCAATGTCAAAGCTTGCCGGTGGATGTATGGTTGTTGAAAATGCAGGTCTGATCGCACCAGATAAGATGACAGAGCTGATGAAACTTACAGCCAAGGATGTAAACGATGTTGTTGTGATTCTGACAGGTGCGACTGAGTCTATCAACCGCTTGTTTGGAGCGACTGGAGATGCCAAGGATAAGTTTACACACCAGATCAATATGGAAGGCATTTCTACACAGGATATGCTTGCGATTGCAAAGGGATATTTCAAACAGCAGGGCTTTAAGACAGATGATTCTATAGAAGGCACTGTAAAGAATCTCCTGATGGCAATGGAGTCTGGAAATATCGATCGTATGCTCAAGGCTTGCGATGAGGCAATGCTCAAATGTGACGATCGTGAGAAGGCAAAAGGTTCCAGCCGGAAATATTTACTAAGTGAAGATTTTAAATAATCGTTGAAAAAATCAGAGCCGATGCTTATAATTTAAGCATCGGCTTTTTACGTGATAAGCCAATAGACGGGATGATAAATAAGAAACCAGAAGATAAGAGGTATAAAACGTGGTAAATATAGATATCGGTATAGACCTTGGAACATCGAATACGGTCATATACATAAAAGACAAAGGAATCGTAGTCAACCAGCCATCGGTGGTTGCATATGAGGCTAAAAGTAAAAAGATCATTGCGGTTGGAAATAAAGCCAAAAAGATGCTTGGAAAGACACCGGAGGATATTGAGGTGACACGTCCGATCCGGAATGGTGTTATCTCCGATTATATTATGACGGAGCGTATGCTCAAGATCTATGTGAAGTCAGCGATTGCAAAACGAAAGATCTGGGGCAAACCAAACATCTGCGTCTGTGTGCCAAGTGGTGTCACGGACGTACAGCGGCGTGCAGCGTGTGATGCAGTATACCGTACCGGTGCAAAGAATGTGTATGTGCTTGAGGAACCATTTGCGGCAGCCATCGGTGCAGGTGTGGATATTGAGTCGGCAGTTGGTGCGATGGTTGTGGATATCGGTGCGGGAACGACGGATATTGCAATCGTAGCAAGAGGCGGTGTGCAGCATAGCAGTTCCATCAAGATTGGTGGCGATGATTTCGATGAGGCAATCATCCGTTATATGCGGAAACGTCATAATGTGCTGCTGGGCGAAAGCTCTGCCGAACAGTTGAAGAAGGACATTGGTTCTGTGTATCCGCGGGAACAGGATGCGATCGGGTATGCACGTGGAAAGGAACTGGTGCGCGGACTTCCAACGAAGATGGCAGTCAAATCCTCTGAGATGATCGAGGCGTGTCAGGAGGAGACAGATCAGATCTTGGATTCCGTTCGGGAGATGTTGGAGGCGGCACCACCGGAACTGGTTTCCGATATATCCGAGCATGGTATTATCCTTGCCGGAGGCGGAAGCAAGATATTTGGTATGGACAAGCTTATTATGGATAAGATTGGTGTCCCGGTTGTGAACATCAAGAATCCGGATCAGGTTGTTGCGACAGGTGCAGGAACAGCCCATTATTATATCAAGGACGGAAGAACCTTGGAAGAGTAAGAGACAGGATAGAAATACGTGGAAAATAAGAAGAAAACATTGCGTGAACATGGTGTGGAATATACATATGATGAGCGGTTCCTCCCACTCACGCAGAAGGAAATGCAATTAAAGGGCTGGGAACAGCCGGACTTTGTCTATGTGATCGGAGATGCCTATGTGGATCATCCATCTTTTGGACCGGCGATCATCAGCCGTGTGTTAGAGGCACATGGATATAAAGTGGCAATCATTTCACAGCCAGACTGGAAGGATGAAAATTCGATTGCGATTTATGGCAGGCCGAAGCTTGCCTTTTTGGTGTGCGCCGGAAATATGGATTCAATGGTGAACCATTATACTGTTTCCAAGAAAAGACGGCATACAGATGCCTACACCCCGGGTGGCGAGATGGGAAAACGACCTGATTATGCGACAATCGTTTACTGCAATCTGATCCGGAAGAAATACAAGGATGCGGCAATTGTGGCAGGCGGTATCGAAGCAAGTCTGCGCCGGCTGGCACATTATGATTACTGGTCCAATAAGTTGAAACATTCGATTCTCGTTGATGCACAGGCGGATATTGTGATCTATGGTATGGGTGAGCATGCCATTGTGGAGATCGCGGATGCGCTGCAAAGCGGCATCGACATCAAAGACTTAAGTTTTATTCATGGAACGGTCTACAAAGCAAGAAATCTGGAACATCTGTATGAAGACTATATTGAGCTTCCGTCGTATGACGCGTTGCAGGAAGACAAATTAAATTACGCGCGAAGCTTTAAAATCCAATATGATAACACAGATCATATCACCGCGAAGATTCTGGTAGAAAAATATAAGGATTATCAATATGTGATCCAGAATCCACCGGCGGAACCACTGATGGAGCAGGAGATGGACGAGGTGTATGCGCTTCCATATACGAAGACCTATCATCCGATTTATGAGGCACAGGGTGGAATCCCTGCGATATCGGAGATCAAATTCTCGCTGGTCAGCAACCGGGGGTGCTTTGGCGGGTGCAGCTTCTGTGCGCTTACATTTCATCAGGGGCGGACATTGCAGACACGCAGTCATGCATCCATTATAGAAGAGGCAAAGGAAATGACGAAAGATCCGGAGTTTAAGGGCTATATCCATGATGTTGGCGGCCCGACGGCGAATTTCCGGCAGCGCGCCTGCAAGAAACAGGAGAAATACGGCGTCTGTGCGAACCGTCAGTGTCTGTTCCCAAAGCCATGTCCGAATCTGATTGTGGATCATTCCGATTATCTGAAATTACTGCGGGAGCTCCGAAGTCTGCCGAAGGTGAAGAAGGTATTTATCCGTTCGGGTATCCGGTTTGATTATCTGATGGCGGACAAGGATGATACATTCTTTCGGGAACTTTGCAAATACCATGTCAGCGGGCAGCTGAAGGTGGCGCCGGAACATATCTCTGACAAGGTACTGATGAAGCTTGGTAAGCCGGAAAATGCAGTCTTTCAGGCATTTTGCAAGAAATACAAACGGATCAATGAGGAACTTGGATTGAAGCAGTATATGGTACCATATCTCATGTCGTCACATCCGGGTTCCACTCTGAAAGAAGCGGTGGAACTGGCGGAATATCTGCGGGATCTGGGTTATATGCCAGAACAGGTGCAGGATTTCTATCCGACACCTTCGACGATATCAACCTGCATGTATTACACTGGCGTGGATCCGCGGACGATGGAGAAGGTATATGTGCCAAATTCTCCACATGAAAAGGCGATGCAGCGTGCACTGATCCAGTACCGGAATCCGGATAATTACGATCTGGTGCATGAGGCACTTGTGAAAGCAGGACGGACGGATCTGATCGGGTTCGATAAGAACTGTCTGATCAAACCGCGGAAGATGAAGAATGCTGCAAATGAGAAAAAATCTCAATATGGCGCATCGAATAAACAATCTGGAAATCGTTCGAATGTGCAACATAAAAATTCTGCACAGAAGCAGGGGCAAAACCAGAAGCAGCAAATGAATACAAAAAACAAAAAAAGTATACGCAATGTACATAAAAAGAAACAAAAGTAAAGGTTTCTTTTATTGCGAAACCATGGAAATTATGATATTATCTATCTAGGCGTGTCGACATATGCATGATCGGCACAGATAGAAACAATAAAACGAAATGGAGGAAATTTTCAACATGGCAAAGAAAGTAGTTTTAGCTGGCGCATGTCGTACAGCAATCGGTACTATGGGTGGTGCACTTTCAACAACACCAGCACCAGTGTTAGGTTCTATCGTAATCAAGGAGGCTCTGAACAGAGCAGGCGTTCCTGCAGATCAGGTCGATCATGTATATATGGGTTGCGTAATCCAGGCAGGTCTTGGACAGAACGTAGCTCGTCAGGCATCTCTGAAGGCTGGACTTCCTATCGAGACACCTGCTGTTACTGTAAACGTAGTTTGTGGTTCTGGTCTGAACTGTGTTAACATGGCAGCTCAGATGATTCAGGCTGGCGATGCTGACATCGTTGTAGCAGGTGGTATGGAGAACATGTCTATGGCTCCTTA
>ERZ772831.3108-NODE-3108-length-12356-cov-30.126006_pt1 | contig 12356 bp, 9 predicted proteins | sample MGYA00580858_ERZ772831 | MGnify/ENA primary metagenome ERZ772831 (study PRJEB29015, sample SAMEA2737694) | human gut metagenome | biome: human gut; feature: human-associated habitat; material: faeces | place: China | collected 2012 ... | reverse complement strand
CATCTCCCTGATGAGACGAAACTGAACGAAACGGGTTCGCCAAGTGAAAAACACGGCACAGCATATCAAAACGGCAATGATGATATACGACCAGAGAAAATCGCTAACCTGAACAAAGATGTTCTGAATTGAATCTATCATTTTTTATCTGCTAATTTATCTGCTAAATATCTGTATATATTATCTTTCCGGCTGCAAAATTACTAATTTTCTCTCAATAAACGGGCCATAATGGGCAATAATCGGAGGAAATAGCTTATAATTTTGTCGCAGATACTTAGTTCAGCCATCTGAAGGCATACTTTTCATGCGTTTTAAAGCCCTTTTTAGAAGTCTGCAAACATGTTTGCATGTTTGCATGTTTGCTTGCAAGCATGTTTGTTAACCTACATGTTTGCATGTTTGTTAACCCGCATATTGAAAGCATTTATACTGAAAACCAATATATTAGTAATTCTGCAAACATGTTTGCATGCTTGCATCCAAACATGTTTGTGTGTTTGCATGCAAACATTTCGGCATATTTTCTTGGTTATTTCAATTAATTCATGTACCTTTGCACGCAGTTTAATATTTAAAAGTCAAAGACATGGAAAATAAGCTGAAAATGATCTTGGCTATCGTCAACAATAAAGGTGGCGTAGGCAAAACAACAACAGTGCAGAATCTTGCCACTGGCATGTTACGGAAGGATAAGAATCTAAGAATCCTCGAGATAGACTTGGATCCTCAGTGTAACTTAACTCTTCTGAATCATGCGCCAGAAGATTGTGCCACTGTGTTTGATTCGATGATAGCCTGCAAGGGGTTGCCCATCTATAAAAATGGGGTAGGGGTGTATTACGTTCCAGGTTCTGCCAAGATGCAGGATGTGGATCCTTTCCTGCAGAACACGGGTGCACCACGCCAGGTATTGGGAGCTTGTCTCAACAGTGACTGCATGGATTTCACGGGCGAAGGCATCGGCAATCCTATAGATTATTTCGACTACATCTTCATCGACTGTCCGCCAGCCCTGTCACAATCTACCTATAATGCCATGGTGGTAGCAAGCCATCTGCTGGTTCCGGTACAGATGGAAGGACTTTCAGTAAATGGTTTGGCGGCAGTGCTGGCAGCCATGGAGGAGGTGAAGAACGGCAGGTTTGCCCTGAACAAGGAACTGGAACTTCTGGGCCTGTTGCCTGTTATGCTCGACGAGCGTCCACGCATCGTGCGTTCGGCAATGGAATATCTTCGAGAGAATTATGGCGAGAAGGTATTGTCGCATGGAATCCGCCGTTGCGTCAAGGTGAACGAGTCGCAGACTGAAATGACAGATCTCTTTCATTATGCGCCTTATTGCTCGGCAGCCATAGACTATGAATTGGTTATCAATGAATTGTTTAATATCTAGATAAATTAGGAAAAATGGGAAAGGATTTTCACGCAGCTTTCAGCAATATGAATAAAGCTGTTCGCCCAGGTGTTGGGCAATCTGCAGTTGGACAGCCAGGTGTAACTCAGTCAGGTATAACTCAGCCTGGTGTTGTGCAGCCAGTAGGGGAGACGGATAAAAAGAAGGTAACTCAGGCAGAGAAGAGGAAATCGATGCATGGAGTTCAGACATATCTGTCGGACGAGGAGTATGAACAGCTTATGCTGGCGAAGGTTAGAACCAAGAAGAAATACGAGGATATCCTTCGGGAAGCATTGGTGCAGTATATGAATAATCTATAGTCTGTTTGCTTTCAAACATGTTTGCATGCAAACATGTTTGAAAGCAAACATCTTTTCGTTATCTCTCCATCTTGGTAGGTTGTTAAGTATAACTCATTAAAAAAGTGCATTTCCAAATGCTCAATCTAGAACTGGAAATGCTTGGTTTTTGCATTTCCCCAATTTCTGGGGAATTATTCCCCACATGTTCCCCAGTTTCCCCACTTCTGTTTGACGGGTATGGAAATGATAAGTGGCAGTAAATCAGCAGGATAACTTGGTTTGCCAGTTTTTGGCACGCATGTTGCAACAATACATAGCGTGTTTGAATTAGATAAATTCGTTTCTCAACATAATGACAACGCATTTTGCAGTGCGTATATATAGAAATAGGTAAGAGTAAGAAATAGTTTTCATCAGGTAAAAGTTTATATTTAGGTTTATCATTTGCATTTTATTGCATATCTTGAAAAATAGATGTAATTTTAGGTTCGGTTAATGAAAAGAGAAGTCTGCTAGCAGTGATGCTGGCAGACTTTTTTATTGCTAGTTCTCCGGATCGAAGATTTCACCATAATATACCCAACCCTCAGTCCAGTCGTCTATCTTGACACTCGTAAGGTTCATTTCCGGCTTCATCTCACTGTATTCCAGGTTGACAATATACTTGCCGCTCGGCTTCATCACGGGAGCTTTCAGGTCGTAGCGTGTACTGTTACCATCAGGAGTTTTGAGCACGATAAACAGATTGGTGTTTTGAACACCATCGCACGTCGGCATCAGGTACATTGTTTTTGTTACAAACATGTTATCCAACATCGTTATTCCGGAAGGAATATCGCATTCTTTCTTAGTCCTTGTTGGCGTGCCGAAAGTTCCATCTTCATTTTGCTGCAAAGGAAACAGTCCGGTGGCAACATTCAATACCTTTCCCGTGATAGCCGTATGCAGAGGAGCCCCTTTTATGTTGATGGTGAGCTCGGCAAGCACACGTCGCATTTCGCTTTTGACGATATGGTGCACATTTTCATGGTCTATGATGATGTCTGTTACACCATAATAGGCATGTTCGGGTGCTGCGTCCGTACCCGACAGACCGATTACCAGATTGTTCATGTTGTCAACGCCTCTAGTCTGCTCACTGATGGTGAACGGAGCCACCAGGTTGGTGGTGGTGAGAATGCGATAGTGACCTTTGGGCATGTCATATCGCTCACTTGCCATTTCCTGCGCACTGCCATGCTGGCTTTGCTCCACCAGCGTGCCATTTTCTGCATTCATGATCCACGTCTTCACGTCCTTCACTTCCGTGCCCTCGTCGGTCTCGTCAGCCCAGTCGAGAGATACCGACAGGCCTCCGTCTCCTTCGCCATCATGCACGTCGTGGTCGCAACTAGCCAACAGGCATGGGATGCATGCCAGCACCCATAGCCAGATATTCAGTTTGTTTCTTGTTTTCATTGTCTGTATTGTTTTATGGGTTACTGATTTTGTCTGTCTGACGTTTCAACTCGGCGTGCTTTCTCTGCATTCAGGGATTCATCGCTTCCGTTTCCCACAGCCGAAATTCTGCTGGCTTTGATGCCTTTCTTGGTAAGCCATCTTTTCACCCCTTCGGCACGTTGGCGGGAGATGTGTCTGTTGGCGGCTTTGCTGCCTATTGTATCGCACCAGCCCGTTATCGTCACTTTCATGTTCGGATTCTCTTTCAGTGTGCGGAGGATATCATCCAGTTTTGATTCCTCGCTCTGATTGATGTCTGTTCGGTTGAAATCGAAGTATATGATAGGGAAGTTTACCTTTTTCTGTTCTGCCATGCCCTGTTCCACAACTTTTGTCTCAGCCTTGTTTGCCGCCTTTTGCTCATCCACATTCACCTGCTTTGCCGTCTCTTGTTGCGTAACCTGATGCTGTATCATCTGCTGATTCGGAATCTGTGGGGATTCATCTGCATTGTTCTTTTTCTGTTTGGTGAGACAGATTCCCAGTCTGATGCCGCTTTCCCAGACATAGTTGTTCTTGTGCAGATATTCCGGCATGCCGTCCAGGCGTTTGCCCGTGAGTCGGGTCAATCCCGAAAAGATGCCCAGTTTCAGGCGGTCATTCAGTCGATAGCCCACCTGCAGGTCGGCACCATATCCCAGATGCCAGTGGGTGGCACCTTTCTTCACGGTTGTTCCGTCCGTCAGGTTCCGGATATCTGCCTTGGTGGTCACGGCATATAGATGAGGCGATGCAGCCACCTCCCAGCGGCTGTTGGCAGTTTGAGGAAACAGAGCCAGCAGGTTGATGTTTACTCTTGCCCCCAACTGTGCCATCCTTACCTGGCTCTTCAGCTGGGTATACTCCCAGCAGTCCATTCCCAGGACGCTGGCCTTGTATATCGTGCCGTCGCTTCCCAGCCAGTAGTTGCGTTCTGCGCAGCAGTCTTGCGCCGCCAGATTCATCTCTCCGTATTTTGCCGATAGCTCAGCCGACCAGATGTTGTTGAAACGATAGCCGCCGTAAAATCCGGCATCCCAACCGAGTCGGGTCTTGTCGTGTCCGAAACTCGAGAAAGTAGAGAAGCCGAAAGGCATTCCTCCCTCTATGCCGACATACCATCCTTGCTCATCTTTCTGCACACCGTCGTTTACTTCCGCCCTTGTTACTGAAAGCGGAAGGATGGCAGCAAGCGTTGCAATCGGTAGTCCAATTTTAATTCTTAAAGATTTTTTCATATAAGTTCGTTTAGTTAAACTTGTCAGTATGAAGAATGCTTCTATGGGCATTACTTCTAAATATGCTGCAAATATAGCATTTTTTTTCGATAAAAGGTGTCTCTTTCCTCAAAAAAGGTGTCTACTTCCTATGTTCAAGGTGTCGCATTGGTACCAATGCGACACCCCTGTTAACATAAAAATACATATAAATACGTATTTTAGTGCGCATCAGAAATCCACTTCCAGTGCAGCCCGTTTTCCTTGGATTTCTTTGTTATGTAATAACTTTTTTAATCGGTAAGAGCGAGGCAGGGCGACTTATACTTACGATAGTGGATAGTTTTTGCGATGTTTTCTTGCGGGTCTCGAAAAATTATCGTACTTTTGCTGCGTGATGAAAAGATATAATATATGATGAAAAGATATAATTATGATAGAAAGAAATGATTATGATGAAAAGATGTAACTGTATATTCATGGCGCTTGTGGCGCTAGCTTTGTTTGCCTGCCAGGGCAGAAAGATGGCATCTGGTGATGGGGAAGTGGGTGATACGTTGAAGATGAAGTATGCCCGGTTGCTGACCATCGTAAAGCATGGTGAAGGGACTAATGATGAAGGGACTTATGATGAAGTGATGATAGCCAACCCCTGGAAGGCTGGCACCCTGCTGCATCGCTATATCCTCGTCCCGAAGGGCAAGGAGGGGGATGAGACCGTGGCGCAGCTTGCCAGGCGCAGGGCGTCGGGCGTAAGATGCACCACGGATACCGTGCGTACGCCCGTAGAAAGCAGTGCCGTATTCATGGCTCCGCATTGCCAGCTGATGTATGAGTTGGGTGTGGGGAATGCCATCCGTGGCGTATGCGATCTGGATTATATCAATATTCCGGATATCAGGAAGCGCGTATCATCATCCTCTGTTGTGGATTGCGGTTCCAGTATGGCACCCGACCTTGAGCGCATCATCGCCCTGAAGCCCGAGGCAATCCTCGTATCTCCTTTCGAGAACAGTGGCGGATATGGTAAGCTCGACAAGCTTCGCATCCCCCTGATAGAAGCAGCCGACTATATGGAGACATCGCCATTGGGCAGGGCAGAGTGGATGAAATTCTATGGCATGCTCTTTGGCAGCCGTCAGGCAGATTCGCTCTTTGCCGGTATAGAAAAGGAATATCAGTCGCTGAAGTCGGTGGCAGGGAAACTGCCCGAAGGTCTTTCGGTGTTGACCGAGCGCAAGACGGGTGGGGTATGGTATGTGCCGGGCGGCAGGAGCACGATGGCCCTTCTTCTGAAGGATGCCCATGCCCGCTATGTTTTTGCAGAGGATGATCACAGCGGAAGTCTGGCGATGAGTCCGGAGCAGATTCTGGCGAAGGGTAGGGAGATAGATGTCTGGGCATTCAAGTATTTCGGAGGTGCTCCCTTGGGCAAAGCCCAACTGCTTCAGGAGTATGAAGGCTACAAGGCATTGTCAGCCTTTCAGCGTGGCAATATCTATGAGGTAGATACTTCCCGTGTTCCCTATTTTGAGATGACGAGTTTCCATCCCGAGCTGCTGCTCCGTGAGTTCATCCTCCTTTCTCATCCTGCCACGGATGCCCGGTATGCCCGGAACGGGGAGTTGAGGAAGCTGGGAACACTCCGGTTCTATCAGCCTTTGTAGGGGGAATGGCTATCATGGCTCAGAATGGAACAAAGCGAATTTGTACCAGGCTGGTACAAAATTACAAAAGGTGGATAATGCGACAATCCCAATGCCAGAAATCTTGCTTTTTGTGCCTTGGAGACATCAGACAATCGTAGACAGGGTTTACGATGCTTGTAAGTTTGCATGTTTGCATGTTTGCATGCAAACATGTTTTGTTCTTTGTCACGCAGATTTATTCTTTGTTGTTTTGTCACGCAGATTTCGCAGATGACGCAGATTTATTCTTCTTCACGCAGAGCTTTTTGCGCAGATGACGCAGATCTTTCCTGAATTTTCGCCTTGTTTGCCCCACACGCCTTGGGCTAGGAGCTTCTGCCCTTTACCTTTCCCTTCGGCCGGTGACCGTTGGTTCAGGGCGTGTGGGGCAAATATTGCTTCTACCCTTTATCTTTCCGTCAGGCGTTCCGCCGGATTTGGAATCCGGCGTTAAAAAATGTCCTAACTTATTTAGGCTTTGCGGATTTGCAATCCGCAGCAAAGGAGAATGCATTTCCCTTTTGTTGTGTTGGGGGGATTACAAATCCCCCGGTTTTAATAGGTCGAACCTTTTTTTACGGCGGATTTCAAATCCGCCGGGACGCCTGGCGGGGTTGCGCTCTTGGTTATTATTCTGTTATTACATTGCCGTCTTTATCAAGAACAGTGCATTTGCCAATCTGCCATTTGGCAGGGAGACAATTGGCATTTGCTTTCAGTGCTTCGTAAGCCGCCTTATCTTGTACTTTGAGTGTGCGGTTTTGTACGCTTTGGTCTGTTCCGGCATTATTGAGCCAGTAATACAAACAAGATGATCCGCTTAATGTAATTTCTTTGCTTGGTGCTAACATTGTAACAGATGACAGGTTTGTACAATTATTGAACATAGCGTCACAGCAGCTTCGATAAAGAAATTCTATAGACAATTCAGCAGATTTGAGATTTGTACACCCCGAGAACATATTGGCATAGCATTCCACTCGTGAGATTTTTGCAGGCAATTTTGGGGCAGTTTTGAGATTTGTACACCCCGAGAACATACTGGCATAGCAGCAGTCTGCTAACGCTGTAGCCTTTAATTCTGGGGCAGTTTTGAGATTTGTACAGCCTGAGAACATACAGGCATAGCAGTTTCTTGCTAATGTTGTAGCAGGCAATTCCGGTGCAGAAGTTAATACACTGCAATTTTCGAACAATTTAATGAACCTCGCATTCTCTGTATTGACTGTAGCATAGTTATTCCAGTCAAGCAATGTGCGGATATCACCTGTGCAAGCCACTGGCACATTACTTTTCGTAAATGTGATGGTAGCATATGTAGCATATTGAACGGTGCCTGTTGCCGTTCCTGCGGTATTTTTTCCACGCAAACGAAGGTCGCCATTTGCGCCACCAAATGAAATTTCTGTGTCTTTCTTGACAGCTGCCCATTCGTTTCCACCAACAGAATAGTCAAGTTCAGAGATGATATAGTCATTATAGGTTGTCATCTTAAACGTTTGAGCAGCATCTGCCGTAAAGGTGACGTATGGGGTAAATTCCGCTTTACCGCCATCAATCTTATCAGTTCCCCATTCAGCCACAGTAACATTACCTATAGTTACCTTGTTCTTACCCACAATAAGATTGTAGGTATAGCTCTTGCCGGCTTCCAAGGCTCCAGTCTTGACAACGAGAGGAGTCTCGGTGGTTCCTTCAGCAGAGAAATAGAGCTTTCCCTCTACTTTTCCAGGAATAACCAGGGCAGTATAGGTTGTGTTGATTCCACCCTCACCCTTCTGCAAAGGCTTGATATTGACGGTAGATGTTTCGCTGGCATCAGTAGATGCATTGCTTGCGATACGGATATGGTTGACCTTGGTGGTGTTGGCATCAAACTGGTCGTTGAAACTCTGGATGTTGAGAATCAGACGGGCAGTCTTGCGCACCAATGCCACATCAAGCTGGCGGCTATCAGGAATTTTAGGAAGGGTGGTCGCTGCCGTCATATAATCTGATTTCGCAATCTCCGTTTCATTGCTCTGGTCTTCCTGGATATAGCCTTTGCTGAAGGAATTCTTGCCATCAGCAGGATACCAGCACTGGAAAGTGAGGTCACTCTTATCCCATACCAGATAACTTCCATTACCTGGCTGCCAGTCGGTGCCATTGAAGGTATAGTTGAGCGATGTGCCGTTATTGCTGACACCCATAACATCACCTTTATTAAAACTCTTCTGTCCGGCTTCATCTGCTGCAGCCGGATTGCTTCGGGTAAAGATGCTGCCCACCGAAGCCGATACGTGAACGGCATTCGGGTCGCTGAGCCATGTATTACTGTTGTCGGAATCTGTAGCGCAACCAGCCAGCAATAAGCCGGCTGTTGCTACAAGACCCAATATCTTCTGATATTTCATAGTTGTTCTATTTTAAGTTCATATTCTTTAGTCTGTCTCAAGAGAGCCACCTGAGACTTCTGTCCATGGAGTAGCGGAGATGCTGCCACCCTTCAACAATACCACATCATTACCCATGCTAAGATTGAGGGTATATCTGTAGCCGCTCTGCAGGGTAATCTCTTTATCTGATGTCCATTCATAGAGCTTGCCGGCTGTCATCAAAGACACCTTGAAGGTGTTGGCTCCAACCGTCTGTGGGATGGCAATGCAAGAGAAACGTGAGATGGCGTTCGTTTCTGCATTTGCAGCCGTGGTGAATGAACCATTGGTGGTGGTAATGTCGGTAGCAGTAGCTTCTCCGCTGGCTGTTACGACACTAGCAGTGTTTGTAACATCTACATTTGCCGCAATCTTGGTTCCTCCTAAGGTCACCTTTATGATAGGAGATGTTGTTGGAATTGACGGCTTGTTGAACTCGGTTCCCAAAGTCACGTTGATATCAATCATACAGAAAGCATGATTGAACTGGATATTCAGCTTCCCTTTGTCGAGACTTTCGCCAGGGTTGAAGTCTTTTGCATAATAGTACAACAAGTCGTTATTGGCAGACGATGTAGACTGTTCGGTAGACTGGTCGGAAGCCACGCTATAAGCTATAGGCTGGATACTTCCATTAGCATAAACACCATTGAATTTGCCAGTTTGAGCCGGAGCAAAAGCCACGATATCTACAAGAGCATCGGATTTCTGCCAAAGCAGAGTCTCTGAGCAAGCCCAGTCGCCAGAACTCTTAGAGAACACCTTATCTGTATAGGTATATTTCGGTGCATTCTTGTTCACGATGGTCAGGGAGAAGTTATTTTTCATTTCTGTACCTGCTCCCTCAGCACGAGTCTTGGCATTGTTCACTCCTGCAGTAACGCGGATGATGTTATCACTAGGATAATTGCTCTGTGACAGTTCGTCCTCGCTAGAGCAACTGGTAATCATGGCTGCTGCCATGGCTGATATTGCGAAAAACTTGATAGCTTTCATAATCGTTCTGTTTTTAATGTTATGTTATAATCTTATCTTATTGATATTTCTCCGATTTTAATCGAATGCTTCGCCATGGAAGGTGTTGCCATCTGCCCAATCAGAAATCTTCACTTCGTCGAGAATCACCTGGTCACGACCTACCTCCAGGTTGATGGTGGTAATCTTGCCGCTCTCAAACGTGAACGGAGTTTTGTTGTCGTAGATGAAAGTCTTATCACCGATGGTGATGGTAATCTTCTGAATGCCATTCTGAGGAATGAGCACTGAAACATACTGGGTGTTGGCTGCCGTAGCAGGAACCTCGAAATCTGCCTTGGCTGTAGTCGTAGGGGTCACTGCCTTGGTGAGATAGTTGATGGTAGCCTCATTTATGGCATCCGAAACCACCACGTTCTTTACGGTAGGAGTGCCGCCCCACTGGTTCTTGTAGGAAAGGTTCACCACCATCTTCGCCATCACGTGGGTGAATTCGAGCTGCACGGGGTCCTTGGCATCCTTGGTATAGGAGAGTCCCTTGGCGTTTACAGCCACCAGCAGATCGCTTGCCGCCTGGTTTTCTGCATTGAAGGTATAGGTGTCGGCAGTAAGGTTGTCAACGTTCTTGGTAGGGTAGATGCCGATGAAGTAATGCTTATCCACATTGTTCTTCCACAGCATCTGTGGGGTAGCCACCCAAACCTTGTCAGTGAGCTTGTTGATGGCGTTGTTCACCACTCTTCCAGCGGCAGCAGGAACATTTTCAGCACTTCCTGTCCAGGCATACACGCTGATTTCATCTCCTTCAGAGAAAGTCTGTGTTCCCTTGGCGTCCGTAGTGATACGGGTCATCTTGCCGATGCTTGTAGAAACGGTGATTGACTTAGGCGCCTCGGTGCCTATTGTATTCTCGCTGTCTGAGCAGCTGCCCAGAGTCATTGTCATGGTCATTGCTGCGAGAGCAATCATGTAATACTTTGTTTTCATCTTTATTCTTTATTTATAAATTATACCTTATTTAATGGGTTCTATTCTATTTGCCGTTATTTTCATACAGCACGGTAGTACCTTCAGTGCCTTTCTGCCAGATGGCAGGGAGAAGACCATTGCCTTCCAACATATTATAGGCTGCCTCATCTCGTACTTTGAGTGTGCGGGAGTTTGCTTCGGTTCCGGCACCATCATCAAGATAAAGCCAAGATGAATAACATTCCCACATATAATAAATTTCTGATACTGGTGCTAACATTGTGACGGTTGATAAACTTTTACAATTAGAGAACATACTTCCATAACAGCTTTCTGCTAATGTTGTAGCAGGTAATTCTGGGGCAGCCGTGAGACTTGCACAACCATAGAACATAGCATAATAGCAGTGATCTGCTAATGTTGTAGCAGGCAATACTGGGGCGGAGGTGAGATTTGTACAACCATTGAACATACTAGAATAGCAGCTTCTTGCTAACGTTGTAGCCTTTAATTCTGGGGCAGCCGTTAGACTTGTACAACCTTTGAACATACCAGTATAGCAGTTATCAGCTAATTCTTTAGCTGGCAATACTGGGGCGGAGGTTAATACACCGCAATTATAGAACAACATAAAGAATCTGGCATTTTTGGTATCTACAGTATCATAATATTTCCAGTTCAGCAGCGTTCGGATGTCGCCTGTGCAAGCTACTTTCACAGTTTTATCAGTAAATGTGATGGTTGAATAATCAAAGGGACCTTTCGCTGTTCCTTTAGGGTTTGTGCCACGTAAGTGAAGGTCGCCATTTGTTCCACCGAAGGTAACTCCATCGCCGCCTGCCACAACAGTTTTCCAGTCACCACCATTCACAGAATACTCAAGCCCTGAGATGGTGTAATCTCCCTCAGTGGTCATCTTAAACTTTTGTTCCGCATCTGCTTTAAAGGTGACGTATGGAGGAACACGCTCTGCTTTACCATTATCAGTAATTGTCCCCGTATTCCATGGTGTAACGCTAATACCGGAAACAGATACCTTGTTCTTACCTACTTTGAGCTGATAGGTATAGCTCTTGCCGGCTACGAAAGTAGTAGGGGTGGTGGTGTACTTTTCTGTTGTTTTGCTTTCTCCATCTGCTACTTCAAGAGAGAGGAAGGGAGCGGTGGTGCTTGGGGTATAATTTGGATCGATAAGGGCATAGAACTTATTATCGCTGTGCTTATACGCTTTCACACCACAGATGCTGAGGCTGTTGACTGTAGTATTCTTCGTATACTGGTCGTTGAAGCCAGCAATCTCTACAACCACTCTCGCCATCTCACGCTTCATGGTGAGGGTGAGTTGATTGCCATTGGTATTGCTTTGCTCACCTCTAAACGACATGAAGTCGGCGGCAGCAAGCGATTCTACGCTGTTGTATTCCGTAGGCTGGGTGATGTTACCATTGAACGTAGCAGGGTAGTAGGCGGTGAAATTCATCTCATTGCTTTCCCATTTCAGGAACTTGTCGCCCTGTGGCTGCCATTCCTTGCCGTCATACTTATAAGTTACGGCATCCTGGCCATCAGCCTGGACGCTAATCTCATCATTTTCATTGAATTTCGCCTGCTCTTCAGCAGTACCCAGCGGATTGCTGCGGGTGAAGCCATCGGCAGATGCTTTACCTACTTGCGCAGTGATGCGCACAGCGTTAGGGTCGCTGTGGAATGCAGAGAGGAGGTCTTCTGACTCGGAGCATGCCGACAGCGCCAGAATGGCTGCTGCGAGCCCCATCATTCGTTTCATTATTTTCATTGTTCTCATATTATTATTGTTTTATTATTTACTTTCGCAAGTGCCATCCTACCGTCCCCAAAGGGGGCGAATGTGAATAACCGCTGGTGGAATGACCGAAGGGAATGGAACCTGC
>ERZ772831.3101-NODE-3101-length-12381-cov-3.175564_pt1 | contig 12381 bp, 8 predicted proteins | sample MGYA00580858_ERZ772831 | MGnify/ENA primary metagenome ERZ772831 (study PRJEB29015, sample SAMEA2737694) | human gut metagenome | biome: human gut; feature: human-associated habitat; material: faeces | place: China | collected 2012 ... | reverse complement strand
TTTGAAGCCTCCGCCTTTAGGCGGGGGTTATTGACTCCATTCAGTGCGCTTCGAGCGCCGCGAGCACGGTCTGCACGAGTGCGAGGCGATTTTCGGGCGTTGCGCCGCCCGAGTCGATCCTCAGCTTGTCGGGCCCGAGCATGCGGGCGTCCTTCCTCGACTGCAGGAAGCGGATGAGTGCCATCGGCTCGACGGCGGGCCTTGCCGTGAATGTGATGACGGTCGCCGTGTCGGCGCAGTCGATCTTGCGCACGCCGAGCGCTTCGCAGCGAAGGCGCAGCCTGTGGATCTGAGTGAGTCTCTGCGCGGCCTCGGGAAGCTTGCCGTAGCGGTCGGCGAGCGATTCGGTCGTGCGGATGATGTCCTCGACACTCGTCGCGGACGAGAGCTCCTTGTAGAAGCCGAGGCGCTGCGAGACGTCCGAGACGTAGCTGCTCGGCAGCAGTGCGGGCGCATGGAGCGAGATTTCCGTGGTCGGCACGAGGGGCTCCGTGAAGTCGGGAAGTTCTCCGCGCTTGAGTGCCTTGACGGCATTGGCGAGCATGCGGCTGTAGAGGTCGAACCCGACCTCGGCGATCTCGCCCGACTGGTGTTCGCCTAGCACTTCGCCCGCGCCTCGGATCTCGAGGTCGTGCATGGCGAGGTAGAAGCCGCTGCCGAGTTCCTCAAGGGACTGGATGGCTTCGAGGCGCTGCTTCGCCTGCTTCGTCGTGGCGCCCGATGGCGGGGTGAGCAGGTAGGCGTAGGCCTGATGGTGGCTTCGGCCGACGCGGCCGCGCAACTGATGGAGCTGTGCGAGGCCGAGCTTGTCAGCCCGCTGCATGATGATCGTGTTGGCGGTCGGGACGTCGATGCCCGTCTCGATGATGGTCGTGCAGAGGAGCAGGTTGTAGCGCTGCTGGTAGAACTCGCGCATGATGTGCTCAAGCTCGCGCTCGCTCATCTGTCCGTGCGCGACGGCGATGCGTGCTTCGGGAATCAGCGTGGCGAGCTGCTCGCGACGGTTCTCGATCGTCTCCACCTCGTTGTGCAGGAAGTAGACCTGGCCGCCGCGCTTGAGTTCGCGGATGACGGCCTCGCGGATGAGGCCCGGCTCCTCGGCGTGCACAAAGGTCTTGACCGCCAGACGGCGCTCGGGGGCTGTCGCGATGACGGAGAAGTCGCGGATGCCTTCGAGGCTCATCGAGAGCGTGCGCGGGATCGGCGTGGCCGTGAGCGTGAGGACGTCGACCTCGGCGCGCAGCTTCCTGAGCGTCTCCTTCTGGCGAACGCCGAAGCGGTGTTCCTCGTCGATGATGACGAGGCCGAGGCGCTTGAAGGACACCTTGTCAGTGAGAAGCTTGTGCGTGCCGATCACGATGTCGACCGTGCCGTCGGCGATGCCTTCGAGCGCCTTCGTCGTCTCTTTGCCCGTTCTGAAGCGGGAGAGCTCGGCGACGCGCACGGGCCAGGGCGCGAATCGGTCGCGGAAGGTCTGGGCATGCTGCTCGGCGAGCAGGGTCGTCGGGCAGAGCACGGCCACCTGCCGGCCCGCCGAGACGGCGACGAAGGCCGCGCGCAGCGCGACTTCGGTCTTGCCGAAGCCCACGTCGCCGCAGACAAGGCGGTCCATCGTCTTGCCCGTCGTCATGTCGTTGAGGACGGCGCCGATGGCGGCCGCCTGGTCGGGCGTCTCGTCGAATGCAAAGCCCTCGCAGAAGGCCTCGTAGTCGCTGATGTCGATGGGGAAGACGACGCCCTTGCGGGTCTCGCGCAGCGCATAGAGGTGCAGGAGCTCGGCCGCCGTGTCGCGGACCTGCTCGGCCGCCTTCCTTCTCGCCTTTTCCCAGTCGCCGCGTCCGAGAGCGTGCAGCGGGGCGTTCTCGGGATCGGCGCCCGAGTAGCGCGAGATGAGGTGGAGGTTGGCGATCGGCACGAAGAGCTTGGCCTCGTTCTTGTAGTCGATGCGCAGAAGCTCGGCCTCTCCGTCGGGCGTGTCCATGTGCACGAGCCCCTGATAGCGGCCGATGCCGTGCTCGAGGTGCACGACGGCATCCCCAATCTTGAGTTCGGAGACGTCGCGCACGATCATTTCGATGTTGGTCGACTGGCGGTTGCGGCGCAGACGCGAACGCCTCGGGCTGGCGGCATAGAGCTCGGTCTCGGTGAGGATCGCCGTACCGGGATTCTCAAGGAGGCTGCCCGCAAAGAGCGGCGCGGCCGCAAGGCCCACGGGCGCGTCGCCCGCGAGGAAGTCCGCCCAGTTTTCGTACTCCGTGAATTCGAGGCCCGACGCCCTGAAAAGTTCGCCCATCGTGCCCATGCGGCCCACCGAGGTCGCAACGATGAGCGTGCGGCGGCCCCGCGTCTTTTCGGTCGTCGTGAAGGCGATGAGGTTCGAGACGGGGTTCTGGCTCTTGCGGTCGACCGCAACGCCCTTGAGGGCGAGCGCGTCTTCGGGGGCTCCCTCGCGCCTGAAGGTGAAGCGCGCGAACTTCGAGAGGCTCGTGAAGAATGCTTCGGGCGTGAGCCAGAGCTCCTCAGGCTTCATCGCGGGACGGTCCGCGTCCGTTTCGAGCATGCGTTGGCGCGAGAGCGTCTCCTTCATGAAGCCAGCAAGCGCGGTCTGCACGTCGCCCACGAGCACGACGCGCGTGCCCGCCGACAGATAGTCGGCCAGCGTGGCCGTCTGCTCGAAAAAGAGCGGCAGATAGTATTCGATGCCCGGCGGCAGGACCCCGTTGCCGATGTCGCGGTAGACGAGGCTTTTGCCCGGATCGCCTGCAAAGCGCGTGCGCCAGCGCTGCCTGAAGCCCGTGACGGCCTCGGGCGTCACGGGGAACTCGTGGCCCGGAAGCAGCCTGATCTCGTTGACGGCCTCCATGGAGCGCTGCGTCTCGACGTCGAACCAGCGGATCGACTCGATCTCGTCGTCGAAGAGGTCGAGGCGGAAGGGCCTGTCGGAGCCCATCGGGAAGACGTCGATGATGCTGCCGCGAACGGCGAATTCACCCGCCGCGAGCACCTGCTTGACGCCTGCGTAGCCTGCGGCGGCGAGGTTCGAGCGAAGGCCCTCGACCGAGAGCGTGTCGCCGGGACGGAAGAAGAAGGTGTTCGCGCCCACGTAGGCGACGGGCGCCATGCGCTGGGCGGCCGTGACGGCGGAGGCGATCACGACGTCGAGGCCCTTCGTGCCCGAGGTCATGCGGTAGAGGGTCTCAAGGCGCTCGGAGACGATGTCCTCCTGCGGGGAGAGCACGTCGTAGGGGAGCGTCTCCCAGTCGGGGAGGCTTCTGACGCCGAGTTCGGGACTGAACCAAGGGATCTCCTGCCCGAGCCTCACGGCGTCGAGCGGATCGGCGCAGATGACGAGGAGTCTTTCATGCCTTGTGCGGCACTTCTCGGCCATCTGCGAGAGCGCGAGCGCGTCGGGTGCCGCCGTGCCGATGGGCAGCGCGTACCTGTCGCCGGGCCCGAAACGGAAGATGTCTTCGGAAATCAGGTCTGGGATTGCGCTATTGGACATGTGTGGGCTCCGTTTTGTGTCTTGAGTCGGAAGTGACGATAGCACAAACCGGAGGACTCTCAGAGGGCGGTCGACAGGCGAGGGGCGACACCTTCGGCCGATATGCCGTAGGATTAGCTGAAGGCCGCCCGATCTGCGAGCGGCCGGTGGAGGCCCGACCATGCTGAGAGCTCATCGATGCAGACGTTATACGGCGCGCTTGAAGGAACTCATCCGCTGCACGCCCGTGGATCCGCTTCTTCTCACCGAGGGAGAGGTGACGGACCTTGCGTGCCTTCACGCCGACAGCACGCGCCCGACGGCCGGCGAATGCCTCCTTCATGACGACAGGTCTCCCGTCCTCCTTCTTTCCTCCCTTCATCCCGCTCCCGAGACTCTATGGGACGAGGACCTCGCGCTTCTCACGCTTCTTCTCGAACACTTCGGCCTTCGTCCGAGCATGGAGACGGGGCTTGCGCTCTATACCGCAGTCCTCTGCCGAAGCGCGGGCTTCACCGACTGCCCCGAATTCGAGGGCTTCGAGCGCCCCGCACTGCCCGAGGGCGCCGACCTCGGCACGCTGCTTGTCGATTTCCTCTATCCCGAAAGCAAAAATCCCGGCGTCTGGGAGACGCCGGGATTCGGAGTGCAGGATGCGGCGGAGTTCGCCGCGGGCTAGACCTTAGAAGCGGTACTGACCCTGGATGCCGATGATGTAGGCATCAAGCTTGCGGAACTTGCCGATTTCCTCATGCTTGGAGTTGTAGAGGCTGCGTTCATGCACGCCGTGCAGGTGAGCGAAGCCCACGTCCGTCTGGAAGTCCTTCGTCCAGTGGAAGGAGGAGCCGATGGCGAACCACCAGCGGTCGGCGTCGGGAATCGTGCCGGTACGCGTGTACTTGTCGTCGATCGTGGACGTTTCGTAGGCGATGCCGCCGCGCAGCGTCCAGAAGCTGTTGATGCGGGCGTCGTAGCCGACGGAGTAGAGGTACGTGTCCTTCCAGTTCTTCGGGGAGGAGAAGTCTTTGTGCTCGGTCTCGATCGTCAGGGCCTTGAAGCTCGACCAGTCGGCCCAGCGCATGGTGCCGTAGAGGCTCAGCCAGTCATTGACGTCCCAGGCGGCGGAGAGCATGGCCCAGGCGGGGGCGTCCATGGAGACCTGAGCGTCCATGGAAGTCGGCAGCGCGAAGGTACCTCCTTCGACAGGGACCTTGATTTCGCTGTCGGTATTGAGCGTGCCGTTGACCGTGTGTCCGACGGCGGAGCGGTAGGAGGCACCGATGCGGACGCTTTCAACAGGCGTCCACATCAAGCCGACGTTCCAACCCCAGGCGTCGCCGGAGACCTTCGTGTAGGCCATGCCCGGCTTTAGTTGTTGAAGTTGGGGATGCTTGTCCCAGTTGAAGCCGAGGTCGGCCTTCACGTACTGGTAGGAAATGCCGGCACCGAGCGAGACCTTGTCGGAGAGCTTCCAGGCAAAGGACGGGTTGAAGTCATAGACCTCGATCTTGGCTTCCGTGCCTTCGCCGGACTGCTCCCAGTCTTCGCCGTATTCGGTGGAGAGGCCGAACGGCACCGTGAAGCCGAAGCCGATCCAGGTCACGTCGTTGATCTGGTGCGAGATGAAGAGGTTGGGCACGGCTTCGGCGTGCTTGCGGCCGTTTTCGTCATGGATGGAGCCGCCGTCCTTGGCGTTGTAGTCGAGATTGAGGCCGACGCCGACGAAGCCGAACTGGGCCTGCGTGCCCGTGTGAAGCGTCATCGTGGCGGGGTTGTAGTAGAGGCCCGAGACGTCGGTGCCGTCGACACCCATGCCGGCGTAGGCGCGGCCGAGACCGAGAGCGGACTGCTCCGTCAGCTGGAAGCCGCCGGCAACGGCGGCGGAGGAGAAGGTGGCGGCCACGGCGGCGGCAGCGGCGGCGCGGATGAAATTCTGATGCAAGATCTGCTCCTGGTATGGATTGGAGTGCGCGACACATGTCGCTTTTCGGGCTTTTTATGCGTGTTTTCCCGAATGAGGTGTGCACCCTAACACATTGCAACAGAAGTTTAAAAGCGGGCTAATCCGTCAGCATGATGGCCCTTCTGAAAGACAAAAAGCACCGTCAAGCCCTCTGGGAGAGGGTTTTCGGTGCTTTTTTTAATCCTGAAGGACTACCTTAGAACAGGTACTGCATCTGGGCGGAGAAGATGTAGGAGTCGAGCGACTTGAATTCGCCGATCTTCTTGCCGCCGACCTTGTCGTAGAGGTCGGTGTCGCCGACGCCCTTGATGTAGGTGGCGCCGAAGTCGAACGTCAGGTTGTCCGTGTACTTGTAGGAGGCGCCGCCCGAGAACCAGACGCGGTCGGTGTCGGGAATGACGGCCATGCGGTACTGGTTTTCAACCGGCCCCTGGTCGTAGGCCACGCCGCCGCGGACCGTCCACTGGCCGTTGAGCTTGTAGTCGGCACCGACGGAGAAGAACCACGTGTCGTCCCAATTGTTGGTGATGGTCGAATGGGCAGCTGCAAACCGATCGACGGCTTGCCCGTGGCCAAAGCCGCTGTTGTCAAGAGAGAGTGACTTGAAGTTCGACCACTTGGACCAGCGGGCCGTGCCGGAGAGGCGAAGCGCGTCGGTGGCCTCCCACGTGGCGGAGAGCGTGATCGTGTCGGGCGTCTTGATGCGGACCTTCATGTCGCTCGTCAGGTTCTGGAGACCCTTCACGTCAGTATGACCTTCGGCGTTGTGAGCGATGTGCGAGCGGTAGGCGAGGCCGAGGCGGACGGTCTCGACAGGCTGGAACATCAGGCCCACGTTCCAGCCCCAGGCCCAGCTGTCGCCCTTGACGTTCGCCTGCATCGGACCCATGCCCATGCCCAGTTCGGCCTTGGCGTACTGGAGCGAGATGCCGCCGCCGACGCTGAGCTTGTCGTTGACCTTCCAGGCCAGGTTCGGGTTGATATCGAAGGTGAGGATCATGGACTCGGTGCCGCGCTCCCTGCCTTCCCAGCCTTCGCCGTATTCCGTGCCCATGCCGTAGGGGACGGTGAGACCAAGACCTGCCCAGAGGCTGTCGTTGATCTGGTGCGTGATGAAGCCGGCGGGAATGGTCTGGCCCTTGAGACGGCCGTTTTCGCTCTGGCCGTAGTTGCCTTCGTAGTCAAGATTGACCGCAACCCAGGTGCCCGTCGCCTGCATGCGCGTGCCGGAGAGGAGCGTCATGCCCGCGGGGTTGTAGTGAACGGCGGAAAGGTCGTCACCCACGACGCCGGCGCCGGCCATGGCACGGCCCATCTGAATGGCGGACTGCTCGGAGAGTTGGAAGCCCGCGGCGTAGGTCTGGGTGGCAAAGGCGCCGGCAACCATCATCGCAGCGGCGGCAATCTTGAAAGTCGGGTTCTTCAACGGAAAACTCCTGTCAATTGAAAGTCTGAGCGAGGCGTCCCGCGACGGGCGCCGTCGAAAAAATGAATTGAGGGAATTTTGAAGAATCAAAGGACCGAAAACGAATCATCTTTCAAAGGGTTAACCCCAAGTGATGGGCGGCTTAATCCGCGCGGATGATGCTCGCTGAAGAGAATGAAATCGTGTAAATCCCTGTGTTCCAATTGAATGCAAGGGGAAGCGTCTCGATGAGCCTTCCCCGAAGGGGCGGCATGGTAATCCGAAATACTTTGAAAATGGTCCGAAATGGGCCCGAAACGGGCCCGAAGATCCTCGGAAAATGGGTGCAAAAATGGGGCCCGTCTTCAATGAAGACCGGGCCATTGGACGGGGATTCGAGCGGGTGTCAGCCCTGAGGTTCGGGATCGTTGGGAGTGCCGTAGTCCATGGAGGCGGCCGAACCGATGATGCCGACGACGCGGTTGAAGAGCGACTGCAGCTCGAGGTGCAAGGCGGAGGTGTCGATGGCGCCCGACAGACCGCGGGAGACGCGCTCCATGTGGCGCAGCGTCAGCTCGTAGCTGTCGCGCAGGATCGCCTCGCGCTCGTTGTTGAGCGTGTTGCAGAGGGCGCGGCGCTTCTCAAGGTCCTTCTCGGCGAGAATCACGGCAAGCTGCTCGAGGCAGACGCCGACGCGGTGATGCAGGGCCTGAAGTTCCTTGAGGCCGTCGGGCGTGAACGAGCGGTTCTTGCGGCACTTCTCGTTCATGATGACCGTGATGATGCGGTCGATCGTGTTGAGGGCGACCTTGATGCTGCCGTTGGCGTTTTTGAGGTACTGCCACTCGATCGCCTCGGCCGTGGTGAGCTGGCCGCGCATGACGAGCCCGAGGTAGCGTGTCATCGTGCTCGTGCGCTGGTTGATGTAGTTGCCGCGATCATGCAGGATGAGGATCTCGCCGTCGGCGGGATTGATGCGGAGCATGATCTCGATGTCGTGCCAGAAGCTGCGCACGTCGCCCGTGATGCGCTGCAGCTCCGTGCGCGCAACGTTGAGGGACATGCCGCTCGAGATCAGGTTTTCCTTCGCAAAGAGGTCTGCGGCCTCGCCGCCCGTCTTGGCATCAGCCTTCTTTTCCGGGATGATGCGGTCGGCAATCCTTGCGAAGGGCTTGATGATGAAGAGGCCCGTGCCCGAGATGATCAGGTTGAGCGTGACGTGGAAGTAGATGATGCTGTCGGGGATCGCGCCGAAGCCCTCGGCGATGAAGGGGCACGTTGCGAGCAGCAGGGCCGTGAACGAAAGCGTCACGGCGCGCCACATCGTGTTGGCGACGGGACCGCGGCGGCCGATGCGCGAGGCGGTCATCGTGGTCATGAGCGCGAGGATCGTGCTTTCGATGTCGGCGCCGAGCGCCACCCAGAGGCCCGTGGAGACGGGGATGACGCCTGCGGTGACGAGGCCTGAGGTGATGATCACGGCGGCAAGGCTCGAGAAGCAGCCGAAGCCGAGGCACAGGCCGAGCAGTACGGCGAGGATCGGCGAGTGGGAGATCTCGAGGAAGAGAGGCGCGAGCTCCGTGCTCGTGCGCAGCGGCATCGTGGCGGCCACGATGAGGCTGAGCGCAAGCATGATGATGCCAAGGCCGATCAGGATGCGGCCGAACTGGCCCTGACGCGTGTCCGCCTTGCGCATGAAGAAGAGGCAGGTGCCGATGAAAATCAAGAGCGGCGACAGGAACGAAAGGTCGAAGGTGAGCACGCGGGTCATCAGGGCCGAACCGAAGTCGGCGCCGAGAATCGTCGCGAAGGCCATGTTGGTGGTGAGAAAGCCTTCGGCCTGAATGCTCGCCACGATGAGCGTGGCGGCGGTGGAGCTCTGGAGAAGAGATGCGAGCGTGGTGCCCGACGCCATGGCGATGGCCCGGTTCTTGAGCCGGACGGAGAGGAAGTCCTTGAGGGCCACACCGAAGGTGCGGAGCATCCCGGTCTTGACCATGTAGGCTCCCCAGAGCAGGAGGGCGATGCCTCCGGCCATGTGGATGAGCGACTGCATAAAAGCCTGCCTCCGTGGGGAAATGTGTTGAAAATAGGCGGATGTCTTTCGATATTAGCGGAAGGTCCGTTCAAAGTGCTCTTCCTGCGGGAAAACGCTTTGTAGCTAAGCCTCGGTACAATGTGCCCATCAGGGCCTTCCGCGCCTGCGGAGGCCACGGGACAAGAAGGAGAAACGGATGAGTGAAGCCACGAAGGTGGTCGGGCTCGTGTGCGCGGCCGGCGTCGGCAGCCGCATGGGGCTCGGCTCTCCCAAGCAGTACATGAAGTTCGGCTCGGAGGCGATGCTCGTGCATACGGTGCGCGCCCTTCGAGCCGTCGAGCGCATGGGCGAGATCGTCGTGGTCGTGAGCCCGACGGATCCCTACATCGACGACGTGGCGCGCCACTTTCCTGAAAACGTCAGGGTGCTGCGCTGCGGCGGCAGGGAGCGTGCGGAGTCGGTCGTCAACGGCCTTCTCAACGCAGGGTTCGACAGGGACGCGTGGGTGCTCGTGCATGATGCGGCGAGACCCTGCCTGAAGCCGAGCGAGGCCGCCCGCCTCATCGACGAGGTGCTCGCCGACGGCGGTGTCTCGGGCGGCATCCTCGCCGTACCCGTCGCCGACACGATCAAGCGTGCGGACAAGAGCCGCATGATCCTCGAGACGGTGCCGCGCTCGGATCTGTGGCGCGCGGCCACCCCGCAGATGTTCCGCGTGCACGACCTCGTCGAGGCGCTTTCGGGCGACCTCGCGGGGATCACCGACGAGGCGAGCGCCATGGAGAGGCTCGGCCGTCCCGTCAGGATCGTGCCGGGACGCACTACCAACATCAAGGTGACCGAACCCGCCGACGGCGTGCTCGCGAGCCTCATCTTAGGAGACGGCGCCGTGGTGCCCTTCCGAGTAGGTCAGGGATACGACTCCCATCGATTGGTCGAAGGCCGTCCGCTCATTCTGGGCGGCGTGCAGATTCCGTTTGAACTCGGCCTTGACGGCCACTCGGACGCCGACGTGCTCCTGCACGCCGTGACCGACGCCGTGCTCGGCGCTGCCGCCCTCGGCGACATCGGACAGCACTTCCCGCCCTCGGATCCGAAGTGGAAGGGCGCGGACAGCCGCGTGCTCCTCAGGGCCGTCGTGGCGCTCGCAAGACAGAAGGGCTGGACCGTCGTCAACTGCGACGCGACGATCGTGGCCGAACGCCCGAAGATCGGCCCCCACATGCCCGCCATCAGGGCCTCGCTCGCCGAGACGCTTGGCGTCTCGGAAGAGGTGGTCAACGTCAAGGCGAAGACCAATGAGAGGATGGACGCCGTCGGACGCATGGAGGGCATGATGGCTCAGGCCGTCGTGCTGATGAGCAGGATGGCTTGAGGCGAATCTGAAGCCCGTCCCAATAGGGAAAGGGGCCGCTCGTGAGAGCGACCCCTTCGTGTTTCAGGTGATTTCAGTTTGTTTGCGCATCACGCCTTCGGGTCTTCGTCGACGTGATCGGCGGGGGCTGCGGGCTGGTTCTTCTGGAATTCCTTGAGCATCTTCTTCTCAAGCTTCTCCTGTTCGCGGGCCCGCTTCTCTTCCTTGGCCTTGACGGCGGCGGGATCGGCGGCGGGGAAGCACACGCGCACCAGAAGGCCGTGCGGATCCATGCTGTCGAGCTGCACGCTGCCGCTCGAGCGGCGGACGATGCGGTCGACGATGGCGAGGCCGAGGCCCGTGCCCGTCACGCCGCTTCGCGCGCTTTCGCCGCGCTCGAAGGGTCGCATGACGCGCTCGCGCTGGTCTTCAGGAAGGCCCGCGCCCTCGTCGCCGACGGTGAGCATGGCGTTCTTGCCGTTGTCGGTCAGGCCCGTCGTAATGTGGAGCCTGAGGATGCCGTCCTCGCTGCGGCCGTAGCGCATCGCGTTCGTGAAGAGGTTCTGCACGGCGCGGGAGAGCTCGAGCGGGTGAGCAACGATGAAGACGTTGGGCGCGATGTGGCTCGTGATCTTGACGGTCGAGTCGCTCGCAAGCCTGGCGTTGGACATGGCGTTCTGAACGGCCTCGCCCAGGTTGACGAGTTCCTGCTCCTCATGGCTGTGACGCGCGTAGGAGAGGAACTGGTTGACGATGTTCTCCATCTGCTCAAGGTCGCTCACCATGGCGGTGCGGGAGTCCTCGGGCAGGTCGGCGAGCTCGACCTCGAGGCGCAGGCGCGTGATCGGCGTGCGAAGGTCGTGGCTCACGCCCGCGAGAAGCATAAATAACTTGCACCTTTCATAGCACACTGAAACAAACTTATAAGCCAAGCATCTTACGATATCTTACTTTATCCTCATCAGCTATATCAAGCGTATCCATAGCTTCTTCTGCAGTCTGGTCAAGCTTTTTCATTAAAGTTCTTATACTGTCAAGTCTGGCTTCATCCTTTCCTTCTATCCTGCCCTCGCGCTGTCCTTCTATTCGTCCTTCACGCTGTCCTTCTATTCGTCCTTCGCGCTGTCCTTCACGCCTGCCTCCTTCTAAGAACTCTTTCATTGCATTGCACATCTCCATATTAACTACCTTATCCTTTCTGCCATTATCTGCAAGCTTTACCAGTTCCTTTGTTCCTGTTATCCTTCCTATCATCTCTATAAATTCTATTGATACATCCCTGCCCTTATATTCTTTAAATATTTTATCAAATTCTTTGTTATATAAGTCAGAAACAAAATCAAACAGTAATCTTACATCATCATTATTAAACCTGTATTTATACGAATCTCTAATCTGTATAAGATTTAACCGGTAATCATTAAACTTTTCAGCTATTTTACCAGGCATATCAACCATCATATCTTTCAGGTTCACTGGTCCATCCCAGCATTTCTCTCCATAGTAGAATACTATTGTTATTATTGGATGAAATTTATCTGTTCTTTTTAACCTGGATAAAAACTCTGTACGTTCTTTACACTTATAGCCATGCTTTTCATTCACTGAGCTGATTTTATTATACTCTTTAAGATAACCAAGTGCATCGTAAACCAAAGTTCTTAGCGGCATAGCCAGATGAACATTTTCCTGTACTTCCAAACCTATTATATTAAATTCTACACCATAATAATACTTTTTGACAACATCTCTTATTCTTTTTAATGTTTCCTTATACTCGTCCACAATAATAGAACCTGACACATCCGTATCAACCTCCTGCAGTTCATCCGGAATCACTACCTGCTCACCATCAAATACTACAGCATTAACAATATCTGCAAAATGCTTATTATCACGCCAGAACTCTTTCATCACAACATCATTCTGGCTTTTATCCTTAATAGAATTAGTCATAAACCACCTTTCTGAATGTCTGTAAACATTCTCTTTAATATTCAGTTTAATCGCCTTGGGGGAATATTCCGATGCCAAATCCAGCTAGAATTCACAGGTAAATAATCTTCCTGTTATAAAAATGTACGAGGAATTTTCCGAACTCATCTTCTGTGATATTTTCGAGAGATTTATTTTGTTT
>ERZ772831.3085-NODE-3085-length-12439-cov-3.430959_pt1 | contig 12439 bp, 7 predicted proteins | sample MGYA00580858_ERZ772831 | MGnify/ENA primary metagenome ERZ772831 (study PRJEB29015, sample SAMEA2737694) | human gut metagenome | biome: human gut; feature: human-associated habitat; material: faeces | place: China | collected 2012 ... | reverse complement strand
TTCTGCCAGAAGATGCTCTCCGAACACGTCTTCACGTCGGCGGGGAACTTCGATACGGAGCTCTCGGACGACGACGCAGCCCTGCGCGACGAGGTGACGGAGTCCTTCCTGCGACGCGAACTCGACGCCTGCACGTCGGCCGACGAGCGTCGCCTGCTTATGCAGGGCGACGACTGGGCGGAAAAGCTCAGAACGCTGGCCGGCCTGCCCGAAGATCTGGCAAAGCGCGTCATTCCCGACGATGTCGAGCCGCTGCCCCGCGAATGGCTCGAGCGCTTCATCGGCACCGCGCCTGCGGCGCTTCGCGCCCTCAAGCGCGCCAGGAGGCTCGCGACCTACGACGACCTGCTCGCCGAGATGTGGCTCACGCTGCGCGACGATGCCACGGGCGCCTTTGTGGCCGGCATCAGGAACACTTACAGGGGCGTGCTGATCGACGAGTTCCAGGACACGGACCCCGTGCAGTTTGCCATCTTCAGGAAGCTCTTCCTCGAGATCCCGAAGAGCGAGCGCTCGGCGGACAAGCCCCGCGCGCTCTTCTTCGTGGGCGACCCGAAGCAGGCCATCTACAGCTTCCGCTCGGCCGACCTCGACACCTACATGCGTGCGCGCAAGCTCATCAGTCGCCACAGCCGCCTCGGACGCAACTTCCGCTCCTGCCCGAAGCTCGTCGAGGCGGTCAACCGGTTCTTCTCGATCGCGGGCCCCGACGCCTTCCTGCGCCACGACCTCGCCTACAAGCCCGTCGATGCGAAGGTCGACCGCACGGGCCTCTTCCTGCTCGACGAGGATGGGATCTGGCGCGAGGCGGACGTATTTGAAATCTGGTACACCGAGGAAGGGCTTGAGGGCAAGGACGCGATGAACGTTGCGACGGCCCGCTCTGTTGCCGACGACATCGCCCGACTCATCACGCTCGGGCGCGACGGCAGGGCTGCGATCGCCGCAGGTCCCGACGACCATGTGATCGGCTCGGTCGTGATCGAAGTCGAGGACGGCGAGACGAAGAAGCCCGTGGCGAAGACCATTGCTCTTCGCGCCGTCGAGGCCCGCGACATTGCGATCCTCGTGCAGAAGCGCGGTCACGTCGACAATGTGAAGCGGGCGCTCGCCCGCCGAGGCGTGCGCGTCGTCATGAAGAGCAACGACGACGTCTTCAGGACCGAGGAGGCGCACGACATGCTCTGCCTGCTGCACGCCTTCGCCGAGCCCGGCGTCGAGCGCGTGCTCACGGCGCTCAGGGCGACCCGTCTCATGGCCGCCACGCTCTCCGAGCTCTGCGACCAGGACGAGCAGGCGCGCTCGGACCTTCGCGAGCGCCTTGAGGCGGGCGTCGCCCGCTGGCGTCGTGCGGGTGCGGCGGCTGCGCTCTCGGCCTTCATCGACGAGGAGCACCTCGCCGAGCGCCTGTTGCCCGTCGAGGGCGGCGAGCAGCGCCTCACGAACTACGCGCACATCATCGAGCTTCTCAACGAGGCGGGCAGGAAGTATGCGACGCCTGCAGGCCTGCTGAGCTGGTTCGAGTCCGCCAGGGCGCAAAAGGGCGGCGAGACGCGCAACCTGCGCCTTGCCTCCGACGCGAACCTCGTGACGGTCGAGACCATTCACTCGAGCAAGGGCCTGCAGTATCCGATCGTCTATCTGCCGAGTGCCGAGTCCATGGCCGTCATGAAGGGGGAGAAGCGCTCCGTCTTCAAGCAGAGCGACGCTTCGGGCATGGAGCTCTCGATCACCCACGGGGAGGTGCAGGAGTCCGATGCGCTCAAGGTCAAGCGCAAGGAGGAGCTCGTGCGCCTTGCCTACGTCGCCATGACCCGTGCGGCGTGCCGGCTCGTGCTCGTGGTGCCACAAAACAGAACGTCTACGGGCTGGCACGGGAATTACAGGAAGAACGCCTACTTCATGGCGCTCACGGGCTCGCTCGAGCCGGATCGCGACATCGTGCTCGACAGTTTCCGGGAGCTCGGCAGCCTGCCCGGCGTGCGCTGCGTCGAGATCGAGACGCTCCTTACGGAGACGGCCGACGACATTACGGTCGCGCCGCCCGCGCTCGATACCGATCTCGGCGTCGATCACGCGAAGCCCATCCTGCCGAAGTGGCGCGTGAGCTCGTTCTCAAGCATCAACCGCTCCGTCACCGACGACGAAGTCGCCTGGTTCGGTCCAAAGCAGTCGGCCGGTCCGCTCGAGGGCATTCTGGCCTTCCCGCGCGGCACGAAGGCGGGTGACGCGATGCACGGCATGCTTGAGATCGCCGACTTTCCCGCAGTTGCGCCCGATACGCCCGAGGCCGATGCGCTGCGCCGCAGCATCGCCCGCAGCCGGATCGAACAGTTCCTCTCCTTCCCCGATGAGGCCTCGCTCGACAAGGCCGTCGGAGAGGCCGCGCGCATGATCTACGACGTCGTCAACGCCGAGATCCTGCCCGGCATCCGCCTGCGCGACGTGAAGATGACGGAGCGAGCCTCCGAAATGCCGTTCCTCCTGCGCATGCGGGACGGACTCAGCGCGTCGGACCTCAAGGATACGCTTGAGAGGTTCGGGGATATGTACGCGATTCCGAACCTCTCGGACGACGACCTCTCGGGCTTTCTCACGGGCTTCATCGACCTTGCGTTCGGCGCGAAGGGCAGGTTCTGGATTCTCGACTGGAAGAGCAATGCGATCACCCGCTTCGTGAGGACGCAGGCCGACTTCACGCAGCATGTCATGTCCGACGAGATGCGCGTGCACCGCTACCGTCTCCAGTACCTCATCTACCTTGTGGCGCTCAGGCGCTTCCTCAAGGCGAGGCTCGGGCGCGACTACGACGACTCACTCCTCGGTGGCGCCTGCTACGTGTTCCTGCGCGGCGTCAGCGCCGATGCCCGGCGAGGCCCCGAAGGCATCCAGGGCGTCGTATACGACCCCGTGGGCGCCGAAAGGATCGCCCGCCTTGACGAACTCTTCCTGCCTGAATGGGAGCAGAAATGACGAACATCACCACCAACGATCCCGGCCGCACACTCCCGCCCAAGCTTGCGGAGTTCGGCGAGTCGCTTCTTCGCATCGCCGACCGTGCGCGCGAGGCGCAGGGGCTCGAGCCCTTCGGCGAGGACATGCACGTCTTCATGCGTGCCGTCACGTCCGCCTTCGCGGGCGCCGACGACCGCGGCAGCGTCTGCGTAAGGCTTTTCGACGTTGCGCGCCGCATGGGCCTTGAGGTCGGGGAGGACGAGGAGGCGTACGACGCGGACATCCGCGCGCATCTCGAAGAGCTCGCCCGCTGGGGGCTTGCCGCTGCGGGCGCACCCGCAGAGGGCGCGCGCCCCTTGGCGCCCCTCATGCTCGACGAAGGCGCAGGCGGGCTTGCCTCCCGACTTTATTTTGCGAGGTTCTTCGCCGAGGAGCAGCGCCTTGCGGCTGCGCTCGTGCGGATCGCCTCGAAGCCTCCGCGCACGCTTCCCGAGGTGACGGCCTCGCTCGTCGAGAAGCTCACGGGCGCCCTGCACGCCGACGAACTCCAGACCAAGGCCGTGAGGCTTGCGCTCGAGAACCGCCTTGCGGTGATTTCGGGCGGTCCCGGCACTGGCAAAACGACCACCGTGGTTCTCATCCTCGAGTGTCTGCTCGAGGAGAACAAGGACCTTTCCATCTATCTTGCCGCTCCGACGGGCAAGGCCACGAGTCGCATGCGCCAGTCGATCGTCGCGATGACCCAGGGCCCGATCGCGGGCAATTTCCCGCGCATGAAGGAGGTCGTTTCCGAGGAGACGGCTCAGGGCGCCCCGCGACGCGTCGAGGAGCACACGATCCACAAGTGGCTCGTCAAGAAGACGCCTTCGGGCGAGAAGCCCTCGGCGGACAATCCGCTTCCCGCCGACGTGCTCATCATCGACGAGGCCTCGATGGTCGACATCCATCTGGCGGCCCGCCTCTTCGAGGTGGTCTCGGAGAGTACGCGCGTGATCATCCTTGGCGACAAGCACCAGCTCGCCGCCGTGGGACCGGGCGCCGTCTTTGCGGACATCTCCGCCACCGACGGCGCGCTTGCCGCAAGCACGGTCGACCTCAAGACGAGCCGCCGCTTCGCCGAAGGCTCCGTCATCGCCAAGCTTGCCGCCGCGATCAATCACGACGGCGGGATTTCGAGCTCCACCGCCTGCACGACGGTCAAGCGCCTGCTGGCCGACGCGCAGACCGACGGCGACCCTGACTGGCGCATCGCCTGGGACGACGCCATGCCGCAGGGCGAAGGCGGTTACGGCCTGGCGCCCGCTGCCACCGCGTGGCTCGAGGAACGCTTCTCGCGCTACACGGCCGCGCTCATCGACTACATGCGCGTCGTCACGCGCCCCGAGCCGAAGGCCGACGACCTGAAGGCCGCGGGCCGCGCCCTCTGGGAGATCTTCCAGACCTTCAGGCCGCTGTGCGCCCAGCGCCGCGGCCCGCAGAGCGTCGAGGGCATCAACGCCTGGGCCGAGGCTAAGGTCAGGACGGCGCTCGCCGGCGCAGACTTCAAAACCTTCGCCGAGGACCGCTGGAACTATCCCGGCCGCGCCGTCATCATCCGAAGCAACGACGACATCCTCGGCGTCTTTAACGGCGACGTCGGCATCGTGCTCCCCGACGAGCACGGCGACCTGCGCGCCGTCTTCTTCGACGCCGACCGCAGCATGCCGCCCGCGCTCATGCCTGCGCACGACACGGCCTTCGCCATGACGATCCACCAGTCCCAGGGGTCCGAATTCCCCGAGGTCGCCGTCTTCCTGCCGACCGACCCCGCCTCGGGCCTCGCCACCCGCGAGCTCCTCTACACGGGCGTCACCCGCACCAAGCGCTCCGTCGACATCTTTGGCACGGAGCGGGTCCTCAACGCCTCCGTCGAGAACCGCACCGTGCGCGTCTCGGGCCTCGCCGACCGCCTCGCCGAGCGCGCGAAGGCCGCCCGCGGCTGACCTTCCCGCACCGTCACCAGAACCTAGAAAAGGCCTCTCCCCGCGTCCGAATAGGGGCCGGGAGGGGCCTTTTGCACCCTCATTGTGAAATGGCCGGTCAGTACAAAACAAAGGTGACCGACGGGTTCAAAATGGGCTGGAACGGTGTTATAGTCTCCTTAAGAAAATGAACCGGGCGATTCAAAATGAATCCGCCCTCAAGGAGGCTTGAAATGGCGGTTGGAAAGAAGGCCGTGGTGCTGGTCGTTGCGGCGGCGGTCGCGGCGGGAGCAGGCTGGGGCTTCGCAGAGTGGCAGAAGAGCCGCGAGGCGAAGCCGAGCGTGGCCTGGGGCAGCGTGGATGCGCGCGAGGTGTCCCTGGCCTTCGAGGGGGGCGGGCGCATCGCCGAGCTTCTCAGGGAGGAAGGCGAGGCCGTGAAGGCGGGCGACGTGATCGGGCGCCTCGACACGCGTGCGCTCGAGATCGAGCGCCGTCGCGCAGAAGCGCAAGCCGAAGGGCTTGACGCCTAGTGGCGTCTGGCCGAAGAGGGCTTCCGCAAGGAGGAGATCAGTTCCGCGAAGGCCGAGCTCGATGCGGTGGAGAGCAATCTTGCGCTTGCAAGAAAGACCGAGGACCGCCAGCTCAAGCTCTGGAAGGCCAACGCCACGACGGCTCAGAACGTGGACAACGCGCGCTGGAGCCGCATTGTGCTTGAAAAGCAGGCTGCGAGCGCCCGTGCGGTCTACGAACTCAAGGTCGCGGGTCTGCGTCCCGACGAGGTCCGCCAAACGAAGGCCGCCCTTGATGCGGGCCGCGCCGCCGTCGACTCGCTCACCTATCAGATCGAGACGGCCGCCGTTCTCGTCTCGCCCGTCAACGGCGTCGTGCGCACGCGCATGGCCGAGCCGGGCGACATGGCCTCCGCCGCGAGGACCGTCTATCAGATCAGCATCATGGATCCGAAGTGGGTCCGCGCCTACGTTTCCGAGACCCAGCTCAAGTACGTGCAGGAAGGCGCCGAGGCGCTCGTGACGACCGACACGACCGAGCCGCTCAAGGCCCGCGTGGGCCACATCTCGAGCGAGGCCGAGTTCACGCCCAAGACCGTTGCGACGCAGGACCTGCGCACGGTGCTCGTCTACGAGGTGAGGCTCAACGTCGAGGATCCGGGCAACCGCCTGCGTCTCGGCCAGCCCGTGACCGTGGACTTCGCGCCCTGAATCCGCCGCTGGAGGAAAGCACGTCATGACGACATCCGTCATTGAAGCGTCGGCGCTCTGCAGGGTCTTTGCGTCCGAGGACGGACGCGAGCCCGTGCGTGCGGTCGACGGCGTCACCTTCGCCGTACCGCCCGAGGCGCGCTTGGTCGCGCTCATCGGTCCCGACGGCGCGGGCAAGTCGACGCTCATGCAGATGATCTGCGGGCTCGTGGGCCAGGACTCAGGCTCGCTCAGCGTGCTCGGGCGCACTCCGGACCCCGACGACGAGGACTTCGTCAACGCCGTGGGCTACATGCCGCAGACGCTCGGCCTCTACAAGGACCTCTCCGTCATGGAGAACATGAAGCTCTTCGGTGCGCTCAGGGGCGCGAAGCCTCCCGAAGACATGACGATCGAGGCGTACTACGCGAGCCTCATTGCGCTCACGGGCCTTGAGGGCTTCGAGGGCCGCCCTGCGGGCAAGCTCTCGGGCGGCATGAAGCAGAAGCTCGCGCTGGCCGTCGCGCTCGTGCGCGCGCCCGCGCTCCTTCTCCTCGACGAGCCCACCGTGGGCGTCGACCCGCTCTCGCGCCGCGAGCTCTGGGCCGTGATCCGGCGCATGGTCGGGCAGGGCGGCACGACGTGCTTCTTCTCCACCGCCTATCTCGAGGAGGCTGAGTCGGCCGACTGGGTGCTCTGCATGTCGGAGGGTCGCATCATCGGCTCGGGCACGCCCGCGGAGCTTCTCGGGCGCACGAAGGGCCGCACCTATGCGCTCGATCTTTCGGGTTTTTCAGACGCCGAGAGGAAGTCGCTCTCGCGCCGCATGATGCTCAAGGTTTCGCCTGCCCCCGAAAAGTCGGTCTTTCTCGACGCCGTCCCCCGCGACGGCGGCATCGACCTGCTGCTCAACGCCCCCAACACCCGCGAATTCGCCGAGCGCGAGGTCGAACTCGCGCTTCGCAGGGACGAGACGGGGACCGTTCCCGACTTCGATGTTCTCGAACGTGCGCCGCGCATGGAGGACGCCTATGCGCTCCTCACCTTCACGATGGAGACCGTGCGCGCCGACGACGCCGCCTCGTCCGCAGCGCCCGACCCCGACGATCCGGGGCGGCTTGACACGGGCGACGTGCCGATCCGCGCGCGCGATCTTTCGCGCACGTTCGGCAGCTTCGTGGCGGTCGCTGACACGACCTTTGACGTGAAGCGCGGAGAGATCTTCGGCCTGCTCGGCCCCAACGGCGCGGGCAAGACCACGACCTTCCGCATGCTCTGCGGCCTTCTTGCGCCTTCGGGCGGAGAGATCGAGGTCGTGGGCTGGGATCTTCGCGAGGCCAAGGCCGAGGTGCGCGCCGAGATCGGCTACGTCGCCCAGAAGTTCTCCCTCTACGACAAGCTCACGGTCGAGCAGAACCTGCGCTACTTCGGGCGAAGCTACGGCTTCTGGGGTCCGAGGCTCACCCGCCGCGTCGCCGAGGCGATGCGCGGCTACGGGCTTTCGGCCTACAGGCGCATGCCTGCCAAGTCGCTGCCCGTGGGTGCGAAGCGCGATTTGTCGATCGCCTGCGCGCTTCTTCACCATCCGAAGATCCTCTTTCTTGACGAGGCGACTTCGGGCGCCGACCTCGCGTCCCGCCGCGCCTTCTGGCGCAGTCTCACGAAGCTTGCGGCCGCAGGTACGACGATCGTCGTGACGACTCACTTCATGGAGGAGGCAGAGTACTGCGACCGTTTCCTCATTCAGGACGCGGGTCGCATTCTGGCGCTGGGTTCGCCCGGTGAGGTGCGCGCCTTCGCCGCCAAGGATGCGCCGGCCCGCACGATCCGCTCGATCGAGGACGCCTTCATCGCCATCGTCGAAGCCGCCCGAGCTGTGAGGAAAAAGGAGGCCGCATCATGACCGCCGCGAGAAAAACAGGACTGCTGCGCTTTTCGGCTTCCAGATGTCTGGCGCTCATCGTCAAGGAGTGGCACCAGATCGGGCGCGATCCGTCTGCGCTCGTCATCGGCGTCTTCCTGCCGCTCTTCATGCTGCTCGTCTGCGGCTTCGGCATCTCGATGGACATGAAGGACGTGCCCGTCGCGATCGTCCTCGAGGAGCGCACGCCCGTCGCGCAGCGCATTGCCGTCGACTTCACCGCGAATCCGTACTTCGACGCGAAGGTCTTCTACGCGAAGGCGCCCGCCGAAAAGGCGCTTGAGGCCCGCGAGGTCGAGTGCATCCTCACGATTCCGGCGGGCTTTGCGGCCAACGCCCAGCAGGGCGAGGCGGCCGAGCTCGGCCTCACGGTCTACGGCGTCGACAGCAATTCCGCGACGCTCTTCAAGAGCTACGTGCTCGGACAGCTCAACAGCTCCGTCACGAAGATGGTATCGAACGGCATGATCGAGTCCGCCGTCGCCTCGCGCGTCTCGGCTGGGCCCGTCATGTCGCTCGCGTCCCGCAGTTGGTTCAACGAGGCGAGCATCTCGACCTGGTACCTCGTACCGGGCATCCTCGTCATCGTCGTGGGCGCAGCGTCCACCATGATGAGCGCCATCGTGATCGCGCGCGAATGGGAGCGCGGCACCATGGCCGCGATCTTCGCGACGCCGGCCTCGCCCCTTGAGATCTTCCTCGCGAAGTGGCTCAGCTACTGGACGATCGCCTTCGGCGGCTCGCTCCTCTCGCTCTGCACGAGCTTCCTCGTCTTCGGACAGCCGCTCAGGGGAAGCATCGCGGGCGTGCTCGCCATCCTGCTCACCCTGACCGCCATGGGCACGGCGCTCGGCCTCTTCATCTCCGCCAAGGTGAAGAACCAGTTCCTCGCGATCGAGCTCGCCGTCGTGCTCGCCTACATGCCGAGCCTGATGCTTTCGGGCTTCCTCTTCGATCTGAGGAGCGTCCCTGTCTGGATCGAGTTCGTCGGCAGGCTCCTGCCGCCCACCTACGCCGTCGAGGCCTTCAAGCAGTGCTTCCTGGCGGGCGACGGTCCGATCCTGTGGCGCAACGTCGGGATCCTCTGCTGCTGGGCCGCGCTCTTCTTCTGCATGGCCGTGCGGGTCCTGCGCAAGCGCCCGCCTGTGACGGTCCCCGACAAGTCCGAACCGAAGGGAGGCGCATCATGCTGAAGTCCCTCTGGCGGGACGTGCGCGCGTCTCTCAACCGCATCTTCGCCATCGTCGTGAAGGAGTTCGCCGTCACGTTCGGCGACAAGGGCTCGCGCATGGTGCTCATCGCGCCTGTGTTCCTGCAGGCCATTCTCTTTGGCTACGGCGCGACCTTCAACCTTGAGCGCGTGCCCTGGGTGCTTCTTGACGAGTCGCACTCGTCGGCCTCGGCCGAAATCGTGCGCGGCATCACGGGCAACGGCATCTTCGACCTCAAGCGAAACGCCGTCTCGCTCGCCGACTTCGAGAAGAGCATCGACTCGAGTGAGGCGCTCGTCGGGGTCTACTTCCCGAACGACTTCGACCGCAAGGGCGAGATGATGGTCGTCTCCGACGCCCGCAACTCCACGACCGCGGGCATCGCTTACGGCTACATCAGCTCGATCGCGACGCAGGTCAACGCGAAGCACGGCGGCGGGCTCGCCGTCGAGGTGCGCGACCGCGCGCGTTGGAATGAGAACGGGATCACCCGCTACACGATCGTGCCTGGCCTCATTCCCGTGCTCGCGCTCATTCAGGTGCTGCTGCTTGCCGGTCTCTCGGTCTCGCGCGAGCGCGAGGACGGCTCGTTCGACATGATGCTCATGACGCCCGCCGACAGCATCGAGATCCTGATCGGCAAGGCCGTCATGCCGACCCTCATCGCCTGCGGACAGGCCTTCCTGATCTTCGAGATCGGCTTCCTCTGGTTCGAGCTTCCTTTCAAGGGCTCGTTCCTGCTGCTCGGCCTCGTGATCTTTGGATTCAGCCTCTGCATGGTGGGCCTGGGTCTGGGCGTCTCGGCCGTTGCGGACAACATCCAGCAGTCGATCGTCATGATCATCGTGATGATGCTCCCGATGGTGATCCTCTCGGGCCTCATGACGAGCGTGCGCGCCATGCCCCACTGGATGCAGACCGCTACGATCCTCAATCCGCTTCGCTACAGCATCCAGGCCATCCGCGCCGTCTACTTCGAGGGCGCGGGCCTCATGGACATCCTGCCGCTCGTCTGGCCCGTCGCTCTCGTGGGGCTCGGCTCGATGAGCCTCGCAACCTATCTCTTCAGGCACAAGATCTCGTGATCTGCGCCGAAGACAAGAAACTTTTGAAAAGGGAGTCAACCGGACATGGCCGTCAAGACTGAAGACAAGCGCCGCCGCATCCTTTCGGCGGCCCTCGACTGCTTCGAGGAAAGGGGCTTTGCCGCCACCCGAATGGAAGACATCGCCCGCAGCGCGGGCGTCGCCAAGGGGACGATCTACAACTACTTCAAGGGCAAGGAGGAACTCCTGCACGCGCTTGCCGAAGGCATCGCGGGCGTCATGCACCGCAACCTCGAAAACGTGACGAGCTCCGAAAACGAGGGCCTTCCCCTCAAGGATAGGCTCATGAAGGTCGTCGCGCCGCTCACCGACGGCACGCCGCGCTCGAAGCGCAACCTGCGCGTTTTCCGACTCGTCTGGGCCGAGGGCCTGCGCTCGCCCGAGATCATGCACGACCTTTACGCGAGGCTCTTCGTGCCTGTCTTCAGAAATGACGGCCTTCTTGCCCGCATGCTCGAGAAGGAGGACGTCCCCGACTTCGTGCGCAACCGTCCCGTCGTCCTCGTCGCGCCGCTCATCCAGTCGATCTTCATCCACGTGCTCGTGGGCAACGAGCTCATCGGCTCGCCCCGCGAGTACATCAGCGACTACTTCGACTTCATCCTCTCGAAGAACGCACGCGAGGAGCACGTCCCCGACGTTCGCCTGCCCGGCGAAGACGCCTGACGAGCGGCCCTCAAGCTTCATTCGGGGTGGGGCGCAAGGCCGCCCGCCCCGTTCGTTCCTCACACAAAGCAAGTCTCCCGCAGCGGCTTGATGTGCGTCATTGACGCCGCTTCAGGCCGCTGCCTTCGCCGGACGGCTGCGCTAAGATTCTCATCCGCCAAAAAAAACGCAGGTCCCGCCTGCGGATGAAAACGACAGCCCCGGACAAAATCAAAGCGCACATCATCATGACCGACACCGGTGAAAAGACCTTCTTCATGCGTTGGCTTCCCGTATTGACGCTCACGCTCTGCACCTTCGTCTTCAACACCTCCGAATTCATTCCGATCGGGCTTCTCACCGACATCGGCCGTGACTTCGGCCGCACCGAGGCCGAGATGGGTTGGCTCGTGACGACCTACGCCTGGGTCGTCGCGCTCATGTCGCTGCCGCTGATGCTGCTCGCCTCGAAGATGGAGTGTCGTCGCCTCATGATGTCGGTGCTTGCGCTCTTCGTCGCGAGCCACGTGCTCTCGGCCGTCGCATCCAACTACTGGATTCTCCTCGCGTCGCGCCTTGGCGTCGCCTGCTCGCACGCGATTTTCTGGTCCGTCGTGAGCCCGCTTGCCGTCGAGGTTGCACCGAAGCACAAGACCTCCGCCGCGCTCGGCCTTGTGGTCGCGGGTTCGTCCATCGCCATGATCGCGGGCCTGCCGCTCGGACGCGTGCTCGGCCTCTATCTGGGCTGGCGCATGACCTTCCTCGCCATCGGGCTTGTCGCGGCGATTGCGCTCGTCTGCCTCTGGCGCTTTTTCCCGAGCGTGCACAGCCGCAATGCCGTGGCGCTCGACAAGGTGCCAGCACTTCTGAGCCGGCCCGCTCTCATGGGCATCTATATCCTGACGCCGCTCATCATGACGGGGAACTTCACGGTCTACTCGTACATCGAGCCCTTCCTCGCGCAGGTGACCGGCATGCTTCCCGACCGCATTACCTGGGTGCTCGTCGCCTACGGCGCCGTGGGCATTCTCGGCAGCTGGATCTTCTCGCACTTCTTTGACCGCCGTCCGATCGGCTTCCTGCAGTTCTCAGTGTTCGGCATCGTCGCGAGCCTCTTTCTCATGGCGCCTCTGGGCGGCGGCGAACTCACGATCGTGCTGCTCTGCATCTTCTGGGGGCTTGCGGTGACGCTCTACAACCTGGTCTTCCAGTCTGCAATCATCCGCGCCGTTCCGTCGGGCACGGCCGTTGCCATGAGCGTCTATTCGGGCATCTATAACGTGGGCATCGGTTCGGGCGCCCTCGTGGGCGGCCTCGTCTGCACCCACGCCTCGATCGCCGACATCGGTTGGGCGGGCGGTGCCATTGCGGCCGCAGGCGCGCTCTTCTGTCTCCTGCGCGTCGGTCCCGTCATGCGCGGTGTCTTCGCGAAGTCCTGAGA
>ERZ772831.3082-NODE-3082-length-12451-cov-4.519926_pt1 | contig 12451 bp, 9 predicted proteins | sample MGYA00580858_ERZ772831 | MGnify/ENA primary metagenome ERZ772831 (study PRJEB29015, sample SAMEA2737694) | human gut metagenome | biome: human gut; feature: human-associated habitat; material: faeces | place: China | collected 2012 ... | reverse complement strand
GCCTCTTCACCCACGCCCACGGGTACGCACGTGCGAGCAGAAAGCATACGCCCCACGCCCCGTCTTCTGCAACAGTCCGCGGTCGGTGAACCGCTTCAGCAGCGAATCCAGCGTATTGGGAGAAATCTCCCGCCGCACGGCTTCCTCGAGCGCTTCCTGACGGGTAAACTGCCGGGGCAGGTAGTCGAACAGGATTTCGGGCCCTGCGGCCGGAGCCGGACGCACATCGGCCGCAGGCAAAAACGACAAGACATGACACGCATGACGATACAACGGATCGGCCAGTGCCAGCACGGCCTCGAAGTCGGCCGCGCCGACAGTCAGCAGCAGCCGGGACACCACCCCGTCGGTCACGTTCTCGCGGGGCACGTCGTCGCAGGGCCTCAGACCCGGACAGCCCAGCAGGCGTCGCGTCAGGTCGCCGGCCCCCAGGGCGGACAGATCTTCCGCCTCCTCGCCCGCGGAGAGCAGCGGATCCAGGGCCCGCAGCAGCGCCACGAGGCTCATCATGCGGCAGAGGTTGATGGCAATACGTGCCACGGAGCTTTTCATCGTGTCGCCGTGGGCCATGCCCGCCTGGCTGAAGAGCCGCGCCAGCAGCTCGTTGAAGCGCCGGCGCTGCGCCTCGTCCAGCTCGAAACAGATGCTGCCCACCGCGCCGCGCACCGCCCGGAGCACCCGTTCCCACTGCCGGCCCCAGTCGGCAAAACGCCGGTCGTAATCGGTGTCGTCGGTGTCGAACTGATCCACCCATTCGCAGATGGGCGGCATGTTGTAGAACACCTGTCGGGAGAACAGTCCGTTCTCCGCCGAGGGAATGAGCGGCTGCACCTGGGCGGGTGTCCCGCTGAGCAGCACGCTGAGCAGCGACATCCGGCACTCGCGGTACTCGTGGTTGGTACGCCGGTTGAAGGCCAGCCTTTCGTGGTCGAAACAGTTGCGCAGCGTGTCGCTCCAGTGTCCATAGTCGGCACCGATAGACGAGCTGACCGTGTCGGCCTCCGCCTCGCAGATCAGCCCCACCCCCTCGGCATCGATCAGGTTTTCGACGACGCCCGTTCCCGAGTTGTTGCCCGGAATGATGAACAGCTTCAGGGCCGGTTTCTGCGGTTCGTCCGTCTTGCCCTTCTCCTTGCCCAGGCATTCCCACTGCGCATGTTCGCGCCGGTAGGCCTCCATCGCCTGCCGGTAGGCGGCCAGGCAGGTGTCGTGCACGGGTTCGGCCAGCCTTCTGGTCCAGGCCACCACGCCTTTTCCCGAGGCCGGCGGCGCAATGACAAAGGTCTGCAGGCACGGATATTTCAGTTTCCGTCCGTAGGGAATACAGAGCAGCTTGTTGACGGTCGCCCCGATCACGGTGAGCCCTCCCAGCAGCAGGACGTCGCGCTGGGCGGTCGTGTCGCCACAGTCCACCATCTGCCGGAGGAAGCCCGGCCACTCATAGTCGGGGAAGCAGGGCAGACTGTCCGCCTCCCCCGTCGTCGCCGTCTCCGCCCCGCCGCCTTCTGCGCACGCGCGTGGGTGTGTGCGAGGCGCCTCGGAAGCTTGCAAGTTTGCAAGTTTCGGGTCCGGCTTCACGCCGGCCAGCTCGGCCAGGTGCCAGACCGTTCCCAGCGAGTTCTGCCGTCGTCCGTCCTTCAGCGCCCGGTCGTAAAGGCGGTCCGCCTCCGTCGGCCGGTATTTGTCGGACAGCCGGCACAGCCGGTGAAAATAGCTCCGGCCCTCCTCGCCGCAACTGTTGGCCACGGCAAAAGCCAGCGGCATATACTCCTGGTAGGTGGGCGCGATGTTCGCTCCCGCTTTTTCCACAGCGTCTACCAGCCGCTGCAATGATTCGATGGAATCCATGGTTAATTGAGAATTGAGAATTGAAAATTGAGAATTGAGAATTAATAATTAGGGGCTATCCTTGCTGCCCTTCCGGCTTTCGGATCCGGGCATCCGCATCATGGGCCAGCAGGCACGCCCGGCACAGGTCCTTGTTCGCCTGGTCCGGCTGGAGCCCATACGTCAGCTCCAGGTAGTCCCAGGCTGCACGCATGGCCCGTCCGAACGCTTCGGCGAGGACGTCGTCGGGAGCCAGCCGATACGACAGAAAGAGCTTCACCCCAGTACCACTGGGACTGACAAACGCCAGATCGGGCCGCAGCAGCGGGTCATCCGCCAGCCGGTCGCGCCACGCGGCAGCTTCGGCAGACGAAGCCAGGTGGTCGATGTCCACCACAAACAGCCCCGAAGGAACGAGCACACACGATTCTTTACAATACGAGAAGACGCCCGCCGGGGTCACGTAAGGCAGCAGCGCCACCTTCCGTCGCCGGTATTCCGTCCGGTCGCCGGCCACGGAGCGAACCTCGGCCGTCAGTTTTTGCAAGTGGGCATCGCCCGTGATATAAGCATGCAGGCTACGCACGCTACAGACTCCCGCAGGCACCTTGTTGTGGATGGGAGCCTTGAAAAAAGAAAAGACAGTGTCAATCATACGAACAAACGATTAAAGGTTAACGGTTGATGATTAATTTGACGTAAAGTTACAGTAAAGTATCTTTCCATCCAAGCATTCTGACGGGCATTGAAAAACGGTTGAATGCCGGTGGAATAACGATTGAAAAACAACCAGACACAGCGCTATATGCATACAGTAGAAACCTTCCAAAGCGAAAGTGAAGACGGCAAGACCGTCCACAACACCTTCAACGTCTACGGCGGCAGCGTCATCTTTGCCGCCACCGCTCCGCACGTCACCCAGCACATCTACGGCAACCACATCAGCACCCTCCCCACCGTCAGTCCGGAGGAAGCCGAGGAAGTGTCCAAGCTGACGAAAGAAGAGTTGAAGCTCTTCCGTTACATCCCCAACGTCGCCTCCCTGCACGAGTTCATCGCGCAGATCGAGCTGTGCGACTCGGCCCACGACGTCGCCCTGCTGGCCTGGCGTCGGCTGGACAACGTCTTCATTACCCGGGAGAACATCGTGACGGCCGAGTTCATCGAGAGCCTGCATCCTTTCATCAGGCAGATCAAGACGGGCACGTCGACGGACAACCTACGCTGCCATATCAATAAGTTTATGGTGGAGAAGAAGGCGTGAAACAAACTTATTTTTATCACATGAAAAAATAAAGTTCCGTTTTGTAACCACCAACGACCCTACTTTCTTGAAATTTCTTACTTAAAAGAATGCTCCAAAATCAAAAATACAAAATCAAAAATCAATAAATATAATGATGAAAATCTTAGTTACTGGAGGGGCAGGTTTTATCGGCTCCAACTTGATAAAAGCCATTTACAAAAAACGCACAAAGCAGCAACAAGTGGTGGCTATCGATAATATGAACGATTACTATGATATCCGTCTGAAAGAAGCCCGGATAAAGGAATTGTCTGAATTCCCTGATTTTACCTTTGTCAAAGGAAATATCGCCGATAAAGAACTGGTCAATCAGCTGTTCCGGCAATACCAGCCGCAGATTGTGGTGAACCTGGCGGCTCAGGCAGGAGTACGTTACAGCATTACCAACCCGGATGCCTATATCGAATCCAATCTGATCGGTTTCTATAATATCCTGGAGGCTTGCCGTCATTCGTATGAACAATACGAAGGGGGTGTTCAGCATCTGGTATATGCTTCTTCCAGCTCGGTCTATGGCTCCAACAAGAAAGTTCCCTATAGTACCGACGATAAGGTAGATAATCCGGTGTCTTTGTATGCTGCTACCAAGAAGAGCAACGAGCTGATGGCACATGCCTATAGCAAATTATATAACATTCCTTCTACCGGATTGCGTTTCTTTACGGTGTACGGACCGGCCGGTCGTCCGGACATGGCTTATTTCGGCTTTACCAACAAGCTGGTAAAAGGCGAAAAGATCCAGATTTTCAATTACGGGAATTGCAAACGTGATTTTACGTATGTAGATGATATCGTGGAAGGCGTGATCCGGGTGATGGAAAAGGCTCCGGCTCGTCAGATCGGAGAAGACGGTTTGCCCGTTCCTCCTTATGCGGTGTATAATATCGGAAATAACCAGCCGGAGAATCTGCTCGACTTCGTGGATATCCTGCAGCAGGAATTAATCCGGGCAGGCGTATTACCGGCCGATTATGATTTCGAAGCTCATAAGGAACTGGTTCCGATGCAACCGGGAGATGTCCCCGTGACCTATGCCGATACCTCCGCCTTAGAACGGGATTTCGGTTTCAAGCCCAGTACTTCCCTGCGGGATGGATTAAGGGCATTTGCCGAATGGTATGCCGCCTTTTATAAGTAAATCTATAAAAAACAAAATATGAAAATAGCAGTAGCAGGTACAGGCTATGTCGGTTTGAGTATAGCCACCTTATTAGCCCAGCACAATCAGGTGACAGCCATTGATATTATCCCTCAGAAAGTGGATATGGTCAATCGCCGTCAGTCTCCTATTCAGGATGAATATATTGAAAAGTATTTTGCCGAAAAGGCATTGAATCTGAAAGCCACTTTGGATGCCGAAGAAGCCTATCAGGGGGCCGATTTTGTAGTAATCGCCGCTCCTACCAATTACGATCCGCAGAAGAATTTCTTCGATACATCGGCTGTAGAAGCAGTAATCGATTTGGTATTGCAGATCAATCCGGATGCGGTGATGGTCATTAAGAGTACCATTCCGGTCGGTTATTGCCGGAGCCTGTATGTGAAATACCAGACTCGTTTTGCTACCAATCCGGCTTTGCAGGGCAAACATTTCAACCTGCTTTTCTCACCGGAGTTCTTGCGAGAGAGCAAGGCTTTGTATGACAACCTCTATCCCAGCCGTATTATCGTGGGAATCCCCAAGCTACTGGCTAAATTCGACGAAGAAAACAAAGCAATTCAGGCCATTGCCGATCTTCCCCGTCTGGAAGAGGCAGCGCATACCTTTGCCGGTTTGTTGCAGCAGGGTGCCATCAAGGAAAACATCCCTACACTGTTCATGGGTTTGAAAGAGGCCGAAGCCGTGAAGCTGTTTGCCAATACCTACCTGGCACTGCGCGTTAGCTATTTCAATGAGTTGGATACCTACGCCGAAGTAAAAGGTCTGGATGCGGCAGCCATTATCGAAGGTATCGGACTGGACCCTCGTATCGGTAGCCATTATAACAACCCGAGTTTCGGTTATGGTGGGTATTGCCTGCCCAAAGACACCAAGCAATTGTTGGCTAACTACCAGGACGTACCGCAGAACATGATGACTGCCATTGTGGAAAGTAACCGGACACGAAAAGACTTTATTGCCAACCGGGTATTGGAGTTAGCCGGTTACTACGAAGCCAACAGTTGTTGGGATGCGGCGAAAGAAAAAAGAGTCGTGATAGGCGTTTATCGTCTGACGATGAAGAGTAACTCCGATAATTTCCGTCAAAGCTCTATTCAGGGGGTGATGAAACGGATCAAGGCGAAAGGAGCCGAGGTCATTGTTTATGAACCTACCTTGCAGGATGGTACCACCTTCTTTGGAAGCCGGGTGGTCAATAACTTGGAGGCTTTCAAGCAGCAGTCACAAGCTATCGTAGCCAACCGCTACGATACCTGTTTGGATGATGTAAAAGACAAGGTATATACAAGAGATATTTTTAGAAGAGATTAATTCCATCCAAAGACTGTAGAGGTGTAGCGTGCTGCGCCTCAAACCAACACAATAGTCCATAGTATTCCGACCGTTGTCTGTTGTTCGTTGTCTTTAACTACTGCCCATCAAACGAAATATTAATTATAAAAATAGAAATATGTCCGTATTCAAAGACAAAACCCTTCTGATCACAGGAGGTACCGGCTCATTTGGAAATGCCGTTTTGAGAAGATTCCTGGATTCCGATATCAAGGAAATCCGTATTTTATCACGTGATGAAAAGAAACAGGACGATATGCGTCATCATTTGCAGGCTCATCGTCCGGATGTAGCACACAAGGTGAAATTCTATATCGGTAATGTCCGTCAGCGTGAAGCCGTCGATTTTGCCATGAACGGTGTCGATTATGTGTTCTCTGCCGCTGCGCTGAAGCAAGTACCGTCTTGTGAGTTCTTCCCGATGGAAGCTGTCCGGACAAATGTTGAAGGAACCAACAATGTCCTGTTGTCGGCCATTGCCCATGGGGTAAAGAACGTGGTGGTTCTTTCAACCGATAAAGCCGCTTACCCGATCAATGCCATGGGTATTTCCAAGGCGATGATGGAGAAAGTAGCCATTGCCCAGGGCCGTTCCTTGGGAAAAGACGCGAAGACAACCATCTGCTGTACCCGTTATGGAAACGTGATGGCCAGCCGTGGCTCTGTCATTCCTTTGTGGGTAGAACAGATGATGGAAGGAAATCCCATTACCATCACCGATCCCAACATGACCCGTTTCATGATGACGTTGGATGATGCGGTCGATTTGGTAGTCTATGCCTTCACGCATGCTGAAAACGGCGATCTGTTTGTTCAGAAGGCTCCGGCTGCTACCCTGGAAGTATTGGCACAGGCCTTGAAAGAAACTTATGCCCAGATTGATCCGAAATACGGAGAAACCGAAGTGAAGATTATCGGTACCCGTCACGGAGAAAAGTTGTACGAGACATTGGTTACTCGTGAAGAGATGGCAAAAGCTATCGATATGGGTGGTTATTACCGTATCCCCTGTGATAACCGCGACCTGAATTACGACAAATATTTTATTGAAGGTAGTGAAGAAGTCTCTCATATCGAAGATTATCATTCTCACAACACCGCTCGCCTGGATGTAGAAGGCATGAAAAAACTTCTTCTCAAACTCAACTTCATTCGTGAAGACTTAGGTTTACAGGAAAGAGCGAAAGGGAAGGAGATTAGATCGGAGTAATGTAAGGGAAGCTGGTTGCTAGGTTATGAGGTTATTGGGTTATGAGGTTACTGGGTTATGAGGTTACTGGGTTATTAGATTATGAGGTTATAAGGTTATAACCATATCACCAAATAACCATCTAACCGTATCACCACATAACCAACAAACCATCTAACCATATCACCACATAACCATATCACCACATAACCATATCACCACATAACCACTTCACATACAATAAACTTAAGAAAATGAAAGTTCTCGTCACCGGCGCTAAAGGCTTTGTTGGAAAAAACCTATGCGCTCAGTTGAAAAATATAAAAGACGGAAAAGCCCGTTGCTATGGCGATTTAACCATAGAGGCGGTATATGAATACGATATTGATTCTACTGCCGAAGAACTGGATGCATACTGTCGTGATTGCGACTTCGTATTCAATCTGGCAGGTGTAAACCGGCCGAAAGAGCAGAGTGAGTTTATGGAAGGAAACTTCGGTTTCGCTTCTACCTTGCTGGATACGTTGAAGAAGCATGGGAATACTTGCCCGGTGATGCTTTCTTCATCCATCCAGGCTACCTTGGCAGGCCGTTTTGGTACTTCCGAATATGGAAAGAGCAAGAAGGCGGGGGAAGAACTGTTCTTCGCTTATAGCCAGGAGACAGGAGCCAAGGTATTGGTGTACCGCTTCCCGAACCTGTACGGAAAATGGTGCCGCCCCAATTACAACTCGGCGGTAGCTACCTTCTGTCATAACATCGCCCACGACCTGCCCATTCAGGTAAACGATCCGAATGTGGAACTGGAACTGCTGTATATCGATGATCTGGTAGAGGAGATGATCGATGCCTTGCAGGGAAAAGAACATCATTGCGAGTTCGACGGGGTGAATACCGTCATGCAGGCCAATGGCCGTTATTGTGCGGCTCCGGTAACCCATCATGTGAAGTTAGGGGAGATCGTCGATCTGCTCTATCAGTTTGCCGACCTACCCAAGACATTGATGATCCCGGAAATTCCTGCCGACAGCTTTGCCAAAAGGCTGTTCAGTACCTATTTGAGTTATCTGCCCCAAGAAAAGGCCATCTTCGACTTGAATATGAATGTAGACGACCGGGGTAGCTTCACCGAATTGGTACATACCCTGAACTGTGGTCAGGTTTCTATCAATATCTCCAAACCGGGTATCACCAAAGGACAACACTGGCATCACACCAAATGGGAACAGTTCATCGTCGTTTCCGGTCACGGACTCATCCAACTCCGTAAGGAAGGAACCGATGAAATCCTGAATTATGAAGTCAGTGGCGACAAGATCCAAAGTGTCATCATGCTTCCGGGCTATACCCACAACATCATCAACCTGTCTGAAACCGAAAATCTGGTTACAGTGATGTATTGCAATGAGATTTTTGACAAGAACAGGCCGGATACTTATTTTGATAAAGTGTAGTTATTGAGGTTATTAGATTATTAGGTTATAGGGTTACGAGGTTATTAGGTTACTACTTGGTTATAGGGTTATAAGGTTACTATTAGGTTATAGGGTTATAAGGTTACTTGGTTATAAGCATTAACCACATAACCATCTAACCACATCACCATATCACCACATAACCACATAACCACATAACCACATAACCGCATCACCACATAACCATCTAACCATATCACCGCATAATAAACAGAAAATATGAAAACAGACTATTCCGATATTCATTTCGCCAACAATGGGAAGTTAAAACTGTTGATCATTGTGGGCACACGGCCGGAGATTATCCGTCTGGCTGCCGTTATTAATAAGACACGTAAGTACTTTGATGTGATTCTGGCACATACCGGACAGAATTACGATTATAACCTGAACGGAATCTTCTTCCGGGATTTGAAGTTGAAAGATCCGGAAGTTTATATGAATGCTGTAGGGGATGACTTGGGTGCTACCTGTGGTAATATCATCAATGCCAGCTACAAGCTGATGGTGGCTACGAAGCCGGATGCCGTGTTGGTGTTGGGTGATACCAATTCCTGTCTGAGTGTGATTGCGGCTAAACGTCTGCATATCCCGATCTTCCACATGGAAGCCGGAAACCGTTGTAAGGATGAATGCCTGCCGGAAGAAACGAACCGTCGGATAGTCGATATTATCTCGGATGTGAACCTGGCATATTCCGAACATGCACGCCGTTATCTGGCAGATTGTGGACTGCCGAAGGAACGTACCTATGTGACTGGTTCACCGATGGCAGAGGTGCTGCATGAGAACTTGGCAGAGATCGAGGCTTCCGATGTTCACCAGCGTTTGGGATTGGAGAAAGGTAAATACATTTTGTTGAGTGCCCATCGGGAAGAAAACATCGATACCGAGAAGAACTTTACCTCCCTGTTTACGGCGATCAACCGGATGGCAGAGAAATACGACATGCCGATTCTTTACAGCTGTCATCCCCGTTCGCGTAACCGTCTGGCTGCCTCAGGTTTTCAGTTAGATCCCCGTGTGATCCAGCATGAACCCTTAGGTTTCCATGATTACAATTGTTTGCAGATGAATGCCTTTGCCGTGGTATCCGATTCTGGAACTCTGCCGGAAGAAAGCTCCTTCTTTACATCCGTAGGTCATCCTTTCCCGGCTATCTGTATCCGTACTTCTACCGAACGTCCGGAGGCATTAGATAAAGCCTGTTTCATCTTGGCGGGTATTGATACCACCTCGTTATTGCAAGCCGTCGATACCGCTATTACGATGAATCAGAACGGTGATTATGGCATTCCGGTTCCGGATTATGTGGAAGAGAATGTCTCTACCAAAGTGGTTAAGATTATCCAGTCTTATACAGGGGTTGTGAATAAGATGGTTTGGAGGAAGGAATTATAATTTAGATTGAATGCTAGTTTTGTTCTGCATTGGCGTTTCTCAATTGTTATGAATTAAATATGATAGAAGGGATAATTTTAGAGGAATTTGAATAGCCTATCATTGTTTTATACTTCTGTAAATAATTCAGTGAATAAAAGAAATAGAATGAATAAGATAAAAATAATCCTGATTAATCACTCTTTTCAGAAAGAGTATTATTATCGTCGTTGGCAAATTTTTGCTAGAGATCATAGAGATGTAGAGATTTATTTACTAACGCCAACGAAGGCTGATTGGTACGCAACAAAAGAGTATACGTTTTCAGGTGCTGAAACAGTATATGGAAAAGCTATGGATTTAGATAATTTTCACATCAGGTTATTTCGTTTAAATATTGGGGGATGGAGTTGGTTTTCTACAGATTATTCTCGTCTATTTAAAGAAATCCAACCTGATGTTATCTATCATATTGGTACTCACAGAATGATGTCTCTTATTCAAGTCGCATTTGTAGCTCAACGTGAGTGTCCTCAAGCAAAACTTGCATTATTTAGTATGAGAGGGCCAGCTAGTAATCTTAAGTTAGATAAATCGCCATGTGGCTTGGTTGAATGGTTGAATCGTAGACTAAGATATTTTCAAATGAAGCAAACATGGAATTATGTTAGAAAAAAATATACAACTATATGTTGTCATTATCCAGATGCTGTGGATTGTTTTAGGAAAGAAGGATTTAAAGGAAATTTGTATATGCAAACTCAGGTAGGGGTCAATGCAGAATGGTTCCATGAAGACGTAAAGGCTCGTAAAGAGATTCGTAAAATTTATAATATTCCGGATTCGACTTATGTATTTGGTAGTGCATCACGTTTTTCTCCAGATAAAGGAATTGATGTTATATTGAATGCTTTACCTTTAGATGGTAATTGGATGTATTTTATGATGGGTACAGGTTCTGAAGAAGATTTGAAACGTTTAAGAGCTATCATTAAGAAACGAGGAATAGAACATAAAGTGATAGAAACAGGATTTGTAGATTGGTTTGAAATTGCAAAGTATTGGAATGCTATTGATTGTGCAATACATGTGCCACTAACGACAGATTTCTGGGTAGAGACATTTTCATTAGCTGTGATCCAACCCATGATAACAAAAAAGCCGATTATAGGGGATGATTCAGGGTCTGTACCATATCAAATTGGTTTTGAAGAAATGATTGTACCAGAAGGAGATGTACAAGCACTACATGATAAAATAAAGTGGGTACTTGAAAATAAGGAAAAAGTAAATTTAATTGCTCAAAAAATGTATGAACGAACGTATAATAGCTTCGAAGTTAAACATTTAAATGATATGTTTTATGAAACCATTATTGAAGATGTTATACCAGGAAAATATGATGAGAACAAATTTGATATGACAAAATATACTCCAAAGAATTATGGAAGTAATTAAATTATCTAAATATTTGGAAAAGGTGTTTGAAACACCTTCTAATGAGTATTCTGAGTGGTTTGGTTACTATAATTATGATACACTAACAACAGATCACTCTAAACTTCTCTGTAATCGTATTAAGGTAGATGGTATACGACCACGTGCTGATCTCAATATAGAGGTTGGTTATTATGATATACAGACTGGTGAATGGCATCATGTTGGTAACTCTGATTCATGGAACTGGCAGCAAGGTTGTATGGCTCAATGGTTGAATGATAAAGAAATTATTTACAATAGTTCAGAGAATAATCATCATATTTCTATTATTCATAATATTGAGACAAAGGATAATCGTAAGATTAATTGGGCTATTTATGGTATTATGCCTGGTGGAAAGAAAGCCATTGCACTAGATATGGAACGAGCACATTGGTGTAGAGCTTATCATTATGAATCAGTGATTGATAAGAGTAAAGATGGGCCAGTTTATGAGGATGATGGAATCTTTGAGATAAATCTAGAAACAAATTCATGTAGACGAATTATATCAATTCAAGATATAATTTCACTCGATTATCGTCCATATTTTGCTAAAGCAAAACATTGGTTAGAGCATATAATGATAAACCAAGAGGGAACCAGATTTTGTGTTCTTCATAGATTTTCATCCATTACAAATGTTTATTCTTATAAAACAAGACTTATAATTATCGATAATGAGACTTTGGAGATGCAATGTATACCTGGTTGGGAAAAAAAACAATGGTCTCATTTTGGATGGAATCATAATTGTTTTGCAATTTATGCTTATCCAACACGTAATAAGGTGAATGAGCGAGACTTTAAATCTGATAATATTATAGAAACAATGCCTTTTCAACTAAAAAAAGAGAGAGGGCTTTCATTAAAGTCTTTTGTGAAAATAACTGCAAGAAAAGTTTTATCAAGGCGATTGCTTCAAATGATAAAAGGAGGAGTTACTTGTTATGAATATTATCGACCAGTAGATGGTATATATATATTGGATGAAAAATTTGATATAGGATCTTTTTTGATTGATGGGCATCCCTCATTTACCCCAAATAGAAGATTTATGTTTACAGATACTTATCCTGATAGTCGGCACTATCAGAGTTTATATGTATATGATATTATTTCAAAAAAACACCTTCAATTAGCGTCTTTTTATGCTTATTATGAAAATTCTCCTTCATCTTGCGATCTCCATCCTAAATTAAGTCGTGACGGAAATTATTTAGTTGTCGATTCAGCTTATGATGACAAACATCATATGATGGTTTTTAGAATTAATTGGAGTTTAATAAAAGAAAAGATAT